>Ga0114931_10010665_pt1 | contig 10924 bp, 9 predicted proteins | sample 2SBtaG_FD_89579 | JGI IMG/M metagenome (GOLD analysis project Ga0114931, IMG submission 89579) | Deep subsurface microbial communities from Kolumbo volcano to uncover new lineages of life (NeLLi) - 2SBTROV14_V59a metaG | ecosystem: Environmental > Aquatic > Marine > Volcanic | place: Kolumbo...
CGCGACAAGAAGGTCATCATGTGCCACGGCACTTTCGACGTGGTGCATCCGGGCCATATACGCCATCTCATGTACGCCAAGACCAAGGCCGATATTCTGGTCGCGAGCCTCACGGCCGACGCCCACATCGCCAAGGCGCAATTTCGCCCCTACGTTCCGCAGGAGTTGCGGGCGCTCAACCTCGCGGCCTTCGAGATCGTCGATTATGTGATCATCGACCCCAACCCGACGCCGTGCGAGAACCTGCGCACCCTGCAACCCGACTTCTTCGCCAAGGGCTACGAGTACGTGGACGGCGGCCTCCACCCGAAAACCCAGGAGGAAGTCGACGTTCTCAACAGCTACGGCGGCGAGATCATCTTCACGCCGGGCGATGTTGTCTATTCGTCCTCGCAGATCATCGATCTGGCGCCGCCCAATATCCGCACCGAGAAGCTCATGATGCTGCTCGACGGCGAGGGGTATAGCTTTCAGGACCTCTACGACACGCTCCCGAAGCTGCGCGGCATCCACGTGCATGTGGTCGGCGACACCATCGTCGATACGCAGACCATCTGCACCATGATCGGTGGCATGACCAAGACCCCGACCATGAGCGTGCGCTTCGAGAAGAAGGAGGAATTCGTCGGCGGCGCCGGCATAGTCGCCAAGCACCTCAGGGCGGCCGGGGCGGACGTGACCTTCACCACCGTGCTCGGCGACGACGCCTATCGCGACTTCGTGCTCGCCGACCTCGAGGCATGCGGCGTCAAGATCAATGCAATCATCGACAAGACCCGGCCGACGACCAACAAGAACGCGTTGGTGGCCAGCGGCTACCGCCTGCTGAAAGTCGACACCCTCGACAACCGGTCGATCCCGGACAAGATCGTCGAGCAATTCCGCGACTCCATATCGGGCCTCAAGTCCGACGTTGTTCTATTCAGCGACTTCCGCCACGGAATCTTCAACCGCCACACCATCGACCCGCTGATCGAGGCGATTCCGTCCACGGCGCTGCGCATCGCCGACAGCCAGGTCGCCAGCCGGTGGGGCAACATCACCGAATTCCAGGGCTTCGATCTGATCACGCCGAACGAACGCGAGGCCCGCTTCGCCCTCGGCGATCAGGATTCGGTGGTCCGCCCGCTGGCCACCGAACTGCACAAGCAGGCAAGTTGCAAAACGCTCATTCTCAAGCTCGGCGACCGGGGCATCCTCACCTACCGCACGCGCCCCGAGGGCGACCCGCGCACGTTCTTCGTCATCGACAGCTTCGCCGGCCATGTGCGCGACGCGGTCGGCGCGGGCGATGCGTTGCTTGCCTATGCGGCCCTCACGCTCGCCGCCACCGGCAGCGAGGTGCTGGCCTCGATCATCGGCTGCATGGCCGCCGGCATCGAATGCGAATACGACGGAAACAAGCCGGTCACGCCGAACAACATGATAAAAAAGATCTCCGACGTTGAGCGCGAAGCCAACTACGCGTGAGATCTCGCCGGGATCGGGGGAGAGGGCCATGCGGGTCATCGTCCTGGGCATGGGCATACAAGGCGCCAAGCGGCGCGCCGTCGCGGGCGCCGAGGTGGTCGCCGTCGTCGATCCGACCCGCGGCGACGTGGACTACAAGGATGTCCGGGATGTGCCGCTCGACAGCTACGACGCGGCGCTGGTCTGTACCCCCGACGCGCCGAAGATCGCGTTGCTCGAATATCTGCTCGGACAGGCCAAGCACGTTCTCGTGGAAAAACCGCTGTTTTCGTCCGACGACGCCGGGCTCGAGCGGCTCAAGACGCTCGCCCGCGATAACGGCGTGGTCTGCTACACGGCCTATAATCACCGCTTCGAGCCGCATTTCGTGCGCATGAAGGAGGTGATCGCCTCGGGCGTGCTCAAGCGAATCTATTCGCTGCGCATGTTCTACGGCAATGGGACGGCGCGGCTGGTGCGCGACTCCGAATGGCGCGACCAGGGTACGGGCGTTCTGCCCGATCTCGGTTCGCATCTGCTCGACACGGTGCTGTTCTGGCTCGGCAAGCCGAACGCGCCGGTCCGCATCCAGTTCGCGCGCCGCCACGAGAACCGCGCCTTCGATCACATCGTCTTCACCAGCGACGGCACGCCAGTCCTGCAACTCGAAATGATGCTTCTGTCATGGCGCAATCATTTCTACGCCGACGTTCATGCCGAAAACGGTAGCGCCCACATCCGGTCGCTGTGCAAATGGGGGCCGAGCACCTTTACCCTGCGCGACCGCAAGCTGCCGAGCGGCCGCCCCGACGAGCAGGCGACGACCCTGATTCGGCCCGACCCCACCTGGCAACTTGAATACGAGCACTTCAAGGGGCTCTGCGCCGACCCGGGCGGGCGCGGCTTCGGCAACATCGACAATGACATCTGGATCAACGCGACGCTCGCCGAGCTCGGTCGCCAAGCCCTGGCCGGCGATACGGAGGCGGGCCGATGACGGCGCCGGTCGTGGGCTTCGCGGGCATGACCCATCTCGGGCTTAACTCGGCGGCGGCCACCGCCGCGCGCGGCTTCACCGTGGTCTGCCACGACCCCGACCCGGCGCGCATCGCGGCCCTTGAACGTGGCGAGTTGCCGGTGGTCGAATCCGGCCTGCCCGAAATGATCGAGCAACAGGCGGCGCGCCTGATCTTCAGCGCCGAGGCCGCGCGGCTCGGTGACTGCGATCTGGTCTATATCGCCGCCGACGTGCCGACCGACGACTAGGGCGCCAGCGATCTCGGGCCGATCGAGCGGCTGGTGGCCGTCGTGGAGGAGGTTCTGCGCGACGACGCGGTCCTGGTGATGCTGAGCCAGGTCCCCCCCGGCTTCACGCGCGGCCTTGGGCGCGCGCGCGCGCGGCTCTACTACCAGGTCGAGACGCTGATCTTCGGCCTCGCGGTCGAGCGCGCCCTTAATCCCGAGCGTTTCATCGTCGGCTGCGCCGATCCGGCGCGGCCGTTGCCCACGGCCTATGGGGCGGTGCTCGACGCTTTCGACTGCCCGATCCTGCCCATGCGCTACGAGAGCGCCGAACTTGCCAAGATCTCGATCAACTGCTGCCTTGTCGCCTCGATCAGCGTCGCCAACACCCTTGCCGAGATCTGCGAGAAGATCGGCGCCGACTGGTCCGAGATCGTGCCGGCGCTGAAGCTCGACCGGCGCATCGGCCAGCATGCCTATCTGACGCCGGGGCTGGGTATCGCGGGGGGCAATCTGGAACGCGACCTCGCCACGGTCCGCCGCCAGGCCGACGCCCGGGGAACCGACGCCGGCGTGGTGCGCGCCTGGGTCGCCAACAGCCGCTACCGCAAGGACTGGGCCCTGCGCCTGCTGCACGAGACCGTCGTCGCGACGGTCACGTCGCCGGTGATCGGCGTTCTCGGACTGGCCTACAAGGAAAACACCCACTCGACCAAGAATTCGCCCTCGATCGCGCTGATCGAAAGCCTGGGTCCGTTCGCGCTCCGGGTCCACGATCCGGTGGTCCCGGCCTCGGCCGCGCCGCACCCGGCGGCGCGTGGCTGCGCAACGGCGATGGAGGTTTGCGCCGGCGCCGACGCGCTCCTCGTGATGACCCCCTGGGACGACTACCGGGCGCTGGACCCGGCGGCGATCGCCACGGCGATGCGCGGCCGGGTGGTCATCGACCCCTATGCGGTTCTGAACGAAGCCGCCTGCCGCGACGCCGGGCTCGCCTATTGGCGACTCGGCGCGACCCAGCCATGAGATAACAGGGAAGAGACCCCAACCATGCTTCAGCACCGTAACTCCGAGCCGCGCGACCCCGCGCGCGTCGTCGTTCTAGGCGCGCGCGGCTTCCTCGGCGGCGCCACATGCCGACGGCTCGCGGCCGGGAACATAAAGACCCTGGCGCTCGGCTCGGCCGATCTCGATCTTCTGGCCGACGACGCCGCCGAACGGCTCGCGGCGATGCTGCGCCCAGACGATTCGCTGGTGATGTTCGCCGCGCTCACCCCCGACCGGGGGCGCGACATCGCCACGCTGATGAAGAACCTGCGCATGGCCGAGGCGGTCTGCGCGGCGATCGCCGCGCGCCCGGTCGCGCACCTGGTCTACATCAGCTCGGATGCGGTCTATCCTTTCCGCGACGGCCTGGTAAACGAGGACAGCCCGGCCGACCCGAGCGATCTTTACGGCGCCATGCACCGCACCCGCGAGATCATGTTCGCGGCCAGCGCCGGCGACGCACCGCTCTCCATCCTGCGCCCGACCCTGCTCTACGGCGCCGGCGATCCCCATAATTCCTACGGCCCCAACCGGTTTCGCCGCCTGGCCGCCAAGGACGGAAAGATCACCTTTGGCGGCGAGGGCGAGGAGACCCGCGATCATCTGTTCGTGGAGGATGCCGCGGCTCTGGCCGTCGCCGTCCTGCGCCATGGCAGCGCCGGCCTGCTCAACCTGGCCACTGGCCGCTCGGCCAGTTTCCGCGAGATCGCCGCGCTGGTCGCCGCCCGGTTCGACCGGCCGATCGCGCTTCAGGGCTCGCCGCGCCAGGCGCCGATCACGCACCGCGCCTTCGATGTCACGGCGCTTCACAAGGCTTTTCCCGCGTTCGTCGGAACGCCGCTCGAGGACGGGCTCGCGCGCGCCCACCGGGAGATCACGGAGACCGCGTGATGGGGCGCGAGATCAACCTGCTCCGGGCCCTGCCGCGAAAGACCATGCGCAACGTCGCGGCCCGCAAGGCCACGAAAGCCGAGAACCGCGAAATCGCGCTGAAGTTCGGGCGCGCGTATTTCGACGGTCCCCGCGAGCAGGGCTACGGCGGCTACCGCTACGACGGCCGCTGGGTGCCGGTGGCGCGCGATATCGTCGCGCATTTCGGCCTCAAGCCGGGCGACCGGGTGCTCGACGTTGGCTGCGCCAAGGGTTTTTTGGTCAAGGACCTGCTGGCGGCCTGCCCGGGGCTCGAGGTTTTTGGCCTGGATATATCCGAATACGCGCTCATGCACTGCGAGCCCGAGGTCGTCGGGCGGCTGCATCTCGGCGGCGCCGATCATCTTGCCTTCCCCGACGGCGGCTTCAGCGCGGTGCTCAACATCAACACGGTGCACAACCTCGACCGGGACCGCTGCATCATGGCGCTTCGCGAGATGGAGCGCCTCGCCCCCGGACGAGGCTTCGTTCAGGTGGACGCCTACCGCACGCCCGAGGAGAAAGCCCTGTTCGAGGGCTGGATGCTGACCGCGAAAACCTATTCCACGCCCGAAGGCTGGCTGGCGACCTTCGCCGAGGCGGGATATACTGGCGACTACTACTGGACCATCCTTGAGTCCGATCCGGAATACACGATCACCGACGCCGCGAGCAGCTAGCTTTAGATGGAGCGGCGAAGGCCCGGGCTGGGTTAACCGAAATACCCCGTATCGGTTCCGTCGCGACGGGAGAGGTGGAACATGGCCGAAACCGCGAAAACCAAGGAACCCCAGTACCAAATCTGTCTGGACTACCGCGACCAGCGCGGGCTGGAACGTTTTGGCCTGATGTCGAGCCAGTCCTGGCACGACGACCCCAAGCGGCTCGTGTTCATGCTGTCGCGCTACAAGTTCGTGGCCAAGATGCTCCAGGGCGCGGGGCATGTGCTGGAGGTCGGCTGCGCCGACGCCTTCGGCGCGCGCATCGTGCGCCAGGAGGTCGAGGCGCTGACCGCGGTCGATTTCGATCCGGTCTTCATCGACGACGCCAAGGGCCGCGCGGACGAGCGCTGGCCGATCGAGCTGCGCGTCCACGACATGCTGGCCCGGCCGGTGCCGGGCGCGTTCGACGCGGCCTATGCGCTCGACGTGCTGGAGCATATCCAGCCCGCCGACGAGCACCTGTTCCTGACCAACATGGTGGCGAGCCTGAAGCCGCGAGGGGTCATGGTCATCGGTATTCCCTCGCTCGAATCCCAGCCCTACGCATCGCTGGCGAGCAAGGAGGGGCACGTCAACTGCAAGACCATGCCCGACCTCAAGGCCACCATGGAGCGTTATTTCCACAACGTGTTCACGTTCAGCATGAACGACGAGGTGGTGCACACGGGCTATCACAAGATGGCCCACTATCTGTTCACCCTTTGCTGTGGCCCCAAGGAAAGCGGATGCCCCCCCGCCGGCCAATCCCAATGATGCCGCCAAGGGCCTGACGCCCCATGCCCGCGACGTTTTCGGTCGTTGTCCCGAACTACAATCACGCCCGTTATTTGCCCACGGCCCTGGACGCGTTGCTGGCCCAGTCCCGCCAGCCGCGCGAGATCGTCGTCATAGATGACGCCTCGACCGACGGAAGCCGCGAGGTGATCGCCGGCTACGCCGCGCGCCATCCGGTGATCCGGCCGATCTACCGCGACCAGAACCGTGGCGTTGTCGCGGCCATGAACGAGTTCCTGCACGCGGCCGAAGACCCCTATATCTACTTCGCCGCCGCCGACGACAGGGTGCTTCCCGGCTATTTCGCCGCGCTCCTTGGCCTGCTCGAACGGCACCCGGGGGTGGCGTTCTGCTCGGCGCTCACCCGGATCATCGACGAGCGGGGCCATGACCTCGGCGTCTTTCCGACGCCGCTGCCGATTCATGACGCGGGGCCGATCACCCCCCGCGAGGCGGAAGGGCACCTCATGCGCGAGGGGTCATGGGTCATGGGAAACACCGTGATCTACCGGCGCGCGGCGTTGCTTTACGAGGGCGGCTTCCAGCCAGAGCTTGGCGGCTTCTGCGATGGCTTCGCCCATCTCGCGCTGGCGCTGGCCCATGGCGCCTGCTTCGTTCCGCGCCCCCTGGCCTGCTGGCGCAGGCTGCGCGGCAGCGTATCGGACCAGACCACCGGCAACGCCGCGAACACCCTCGCGGTGATCGATATCGCCACGCGGCTCATGTCGGAGCACCCGTCCCACCGTTTCCCGCCCAGGCTGATCCACCGGTTGCGGAACCGCTGGCTTTTCGGAAGCGCGCGGGTTCTGCTGTCCCGCCCGAACCCGACGCTCGCGGATATCCTCGCGCTCTTTCCCGCCGGCCACGCCCTCGACAAGACGATCCTTCGCGCCCTTCTCGCCACGCCGCGGCTGGCCGCCATGTACCTGTTTTTGCGTCAACGGCCGTTCGATGCGGTGACGGTTCCCCGGCGGCGGCTCAAGCACATCCCGCACCCCGCTCCCAGCCGGCGCGACCGTGCGCGCGGCGCCGACGGCGATTCGGCGGCACGGGCGGGGGGCGAATTGGGCATCGGCCGCCGATGACCCGGCGCAACGCCCTCTTTCTCCTGCTCGCCGCGCTGATCGTCGGCGCGAGCGGCGCCTATCACTTGTCCCGGGGGCTGACGGGAAGCCAGGACATCTACTACGTCCAGTACCTGGGCTATCGTTGGTTCGAGCCAATGCGGGCCACGGCGGCGCTCGAACAGGAGGTCCGGGCGTCGGGCGCAACCCAGGCGGCCCTCGCCCTCGAGCTCAAGCGCCGTGAGCTGTCGGCGCGGAACTACCCGGCCGTCGCCGTCATGGGCTATCTGGGGACACGGCTTTTCCCCGGCGCGCTCACGGGCCAGATCGCCTTCGCCCAGAGCGCCGCCTTCCTGCTCGGCCTGGCGATCGCATTTCTGGGGCTGGCCCGGGCGCCGGCCATGGCGGCGCCCTTCGCGGTCGCCACGGGCGCCATGGCGCTCTTGGGCTTTCTGCCCGGGCCGAGCCCGACCGGCCACCTCCTGTACCACGAGGGACTGGAGAACGCCCTCAACCTCATCGTCCTGGCGGTGAATCCCGGCGAGGCGTTCAGCCCCTTGAGCTTCTGGCCGAAGTCGTCGCTGGCGCTGATCCTGATGGCGGCGCTCGCCAACCGCTGGAGCGGGCGCATCCTCACGGGCTATGTGCTGGTGCTGGCGACCCTGTTGTTCCACATCACCCTTGGAGGCCTGGTGCTGGTGGGCTTCGTTATCATGGACCTTGCGTTGCGGCCGCGCGCCGTTCCCTGGGCCCGGCTCGCGCCCGTGCTCGTGCTCGGCGCGGCGGCGTTCTCCCTGGGGCAATGGCGAATCTTCGCGGAAAGCGGCAAGTTCGCGCTAACGCTCGCTTTGCTCGCGCTGGTCGCGGTCGCCGGCGTGATCGCCAGCCGATGGCTCGCGCCGCGCGTTGCGCGGGTTCCACTGCATGTGGCCGATACCGTGGCCTTCGCGGCCGCGGCGCTTCTGCTGACCCTCCTCGCCGTGGCGCTCTACCTCGCCGCCGCGCCGGATACCCCCTGGAATATCGATTCGCTCTATCTCCAGATCGCCGCCCGGCTCATCGTGCTCGCGGTGAGCGTGGCGTGGCTGTGCCTCGGGGTCCGCGCGGTGGCCTGGATCGAGGCCCGGGGCGCGCGCCTGGCCGTGGTGCCCCTGGTCGCCTTCGCCTGTCTCGCGACCGTCTACGGCGCCGCCGGCTCGTGGTGGTGGGAGGCGCGGTTTCTCGATTCACGCCTCCACGATCCCACGGCCCGGGCCGCGACCGAGCCACTGGCCCCCATCTATTACCGCGCCCTGCAAGCCCTCATGACGACGAAGGGGCGTGAATAGGGTGATGAGCACACGGGTCGTCCATATGTACATTCGAATCGCGCGACGGGTTGCTTGGCGACACGCAAGCAAGTCCCGGCACCATACAAGTGGACGCAAAGCCCTTCCGAATCGAACAACCTCCCCAATGGCATTATGATCAAGATCGCGTTCTCTAATATCCGTTCGCCATGGCTGCCATGGGCGATGATGGCACTTCTGATCGTTGTTCTCGGAACGGTGACGTGGCAATGGGGAAAAGGCTCGGATTTGCTCCCGTGCTACAAGGATTGCGAAACTTTTATCTCACTTCACCAGGCGAAGAATTTCGAAATCTACGGATTCAAATACGGGTTGCTTGAAGATCACGCGACATCAAACGATCCCGGCGCGCACCCCGCTCTCTATACACACAATGTGAATATTGGAAACCTGTTTTACACTTTTCTTGAGGCGATTGGTGTAGAGGGTTACACGGGCAAGCAGACGGCGACATTTGTCGTATACCTTCTGACGCTTGTCTACGGCGTGTTCGCGGTATGGCGCATTTCCGGGTCTAGGGTACTGGCTGCAATATTTCTGTTATTTTTTGCAACGGATTTCGAGCAAGTCATAGCGTTTTCCTTCAACTCACTCCGCGCATGGAGTTGGCTTCCCCTTTTTGGGCTATCTGTTCACATTGTGTCCCTGGCAAGGGAGGGCGAAAAGCGCACCGCACTCCATTGGGCGCTTGTCTTTCTTTTTGCAACTATCGCCTTTGGCATCGGCTATTCATTCCTTGTCATAAATTTCTTCCTGGCGTTTTTTCTGCTTGTTGCGTTCGGGCGATTTCAGCCTAAGAGCCTGCTGAAAAAAACCGCACTGCTCATCACGATATTCGCCGTGCCGGTAATATTACGCCAGATTCAGGTCATGATGGTGTTGGGTCCGTCATTTTGGGCGAAGGATTTTTTGACATCCGCAGCCATAAAAGTGCCGTATCTGGCTAAGCTACTTTCGATTCCGCCGATCGAGGAAATTGACCAATATTACAGAAGCCTAGGTATTGTTCGTCCGCCCGCCGTGCCGTCGTCATCCTTCGCGGATATCGTGAATCTTGCATACACCACATTGAGATTGGTGGTTCTACCGGCCAACGGCCTAGCAACCTTTATCGTCCTGGCAGGCTCTATCGTCCTCTCCTTTGCCCTGGTGAATCATGGGGGTAAAAGTTTTTGGATGGAGGATAAGGCAGCGCCCGATTTTTCCCAAGCCGCGCGGTGGCTATTGGTGCTTTGCCTGAGTGTCGGTGTTGGCCTGACCTTTTTCATGCCCTTTTCGCTTCATGTATACTTGAAACACCAATTTCCGTTAATCGCGTTGCCAATAAATCTAGGGAAGGCAATCGTGATTACATGGTTGGTCGCGCTCTTTGTCGCACAACAACGTCATAAGGTCCTGAAATACGCCTCCATCCTAGTTGCGGTTGGAATCGTTGGCGATCATCTGGCCATAAACCGTCACAACATGAAACAGGATTCCGCCATTGCGACCGGTTGGGTGAAGAACGTGCTTGATAATACAGAGTCGAGTTACGCGGTCTCATGGATTCCGAACACGGCCGCCTCGTTCGCGAATGGTTGGGTCGTCGGCGTCCAGCCGGGACGCGAAAGGGATATCGCCGCAAGGTTGGCGGCTAAGGAAAAGCCATTTGAGTATGATGACTATTTTCTTTTTTACCAACGCAATGCCGCGAGCGGCCGGGGTGACTATCTTAAACCGGATTTCTGGTTATATTTCCCCATAGATAGGGTTTTCAATTTCGACAGTCCAAACCCGACGTGTCGTCTCGACTACCTTACGGGGTTGCTTCTCGATGCAATCGGCATTGTGCGCAGTCGACCATTCGCGGAATCGCCGTGGGTCGTTCCCAACCACGTTGGCCCAGGGTCAACGGTAAGGATGGGGGCGGAGGTCTACTTGAAACCGGGGACGACCGCCGTTATGGAGGTCCTCGAACCGGCCATATCAGTGGAAGCGATGAGCGCGAAAGACGCAATCGACCGTTTTTTCCCCACCGCCGAACGCCCGCCGATCGCTCGGATGTCGTACAATTGCCGTTACCAAGGCGCCAGCGCTGACATCCCTTGGCAGCAACGATGGGCACGTCCAGATTCCGCATACTATGTCTATTTCCCGATCCGCGTTACCGTTCCCAGCGGTCGGCGTTCTCTCGTTCAGGTTGTCGCTTTGCAAGTCCGGTACAATGCCCCGGTTAATTCGAAACCGCCGGCGCCGATACGGAGGCAACAGCCAACCCCTGACGATTTGGCTCGGATAATTCCGAATACCCCGGTCCATTATAAAGGCGACGGGTACATAATTTTCGATCTTCGCGATGTGATCGAATAGAAATCATTGTGAAATACAA
>Ga0114931_10010666_pt1 | contig 10924 bp, 7 predicted proteins | sample 2SBtaG_FD_89579 | JGI IMG/M metagenome (GOLD analysis project Ga0114931, IMG submission 89579) | Deep subsurface microbial communities from Kolumbo volcano to uncover new lineages of life (NeLLi) - 2SBTROV14_V59a metaG | ecosystem: Environmental > Aquatic > Marine > Volcanic | place: Kolumbo...
CTCCTGCCTGCGCACCGGTCTGATTGATGTGACGGATAAAAGGCTTGCTGGCAAACTGGCGGGACGGCAACTCATATCCCAGGATGAAGAGTGGGCCGTGCGAGCCGCCGCGTATGCAGCCGTTAAGCAAGTCGTCACCGAATCCGGCAAAAGCATGGGTGCCGTGGACTGGTTCTTCTTTCAGGCGCGCAAGCGCTGTCCCGAAATGACTGAACCGCGTTGCGACCTGTGTGCAGTCGATCCTGCCTGCGCCAACCGTAAAGAACTCTTCCAGCCCGTGCGACGGACGAGTTTTTACTGACGCGCCTCGTTCGCCAGCAGATTCTCAATCACTACCGTATCCCGACCGACCACTTCCTTGTCGACAGTCGCGTAGGGCTCCGTATTCGTCGCGATGGAAGCGGCATCGCGCAACACGCCCAGGAACCGCGGCGCGGCGACGAGTGCAAAACCGCGGCAGCTGCCATCGTTTATCACCTTCGATAAGCGCTCGGCAATCTGTTTGGCGAAAATGGACGCTGCATGCTTTTTGGGGTCGGCCTTTTCGCTGGACATCGTATGGCGGCCTTTGCCTTTGCTGTCAAAGCTGCGGCCACCGCTGTCACTGATAAGTTGCTCCATTTTCATTCGGGCCGCCTCGTTATTGAATGAGAATAACTCGTGAAGCGGACCGCTCAGGGAATCGCGGGCATACACGGTTGCAGTCGATTCATCGGCCACGACCACGGCCCAATAGGGTTTTCCGCTGGCTGAAGTCTGTGCTGTCATTACCGACTCCTGTTGATATCAGTCCACACCCAATATGGGACGCCAAGCCTGCGAGCACAAGCGGTAAATTTACCTATTGATGAGGGCGGTCGGAGCGCAGACTCTGCAATAGAGATATGACAATGAGTAGTGGGTGATGACTTATTCCATTCAGTTTTTTGGCGCGACGGAACAGGTGACGGGGTCCCTGTACGTGTTGCGGACAGCTGAGCACACGGTATTGCTCGAGTGTGGCCTTGTACAGGGCGGACACGCAGAGGAGGCGCATAACCGGGACCCGTTCCCCGTCCCCATTGATGAAATCGATGCGGTCGTCGTGAGCCATGCGCACATTGATCATTCCGGACGGCTGCCACTGTTGGTGAAGCGCGGTTACAAAGGGCCGATTTATACCCAACACGCCAGCAAGGCACTGTGCGAAATCATGCTACCAGACTCCGGCTACCTGAATGAAAAGGATGTCGAGTGGGAAAACAAACGACGAAAAAAGAGTGGCAAACCGCTGTTGGAGCCTTTGTACACGCGCGCCGATGCCGAGAAAAGCCTGGTGCAAATCGACGGCATTGGGTACGAAGAACCAACAGAAATCCTGCCCGGCCTCACACTCACTTTTTATGATGCGGGGCATATTCTTGGCTCATCGATCGTTGAGCTGGCCCATGACGACAATGGCAAGCGGCGGGTGCTGGTGTTCAGCGGTGACCTGGGTTACCGCGACGCACCCGTGATGGATCCACCCGTACGGCTGAAAAAAGCCGATGTTGTCATGATGGAGAGTACCTATGGTGACCGTTTACACCGGGCTTTCGACGAAACTATTGAAGAACTTGGGGAACTCTTCACGACTGCCGATGCAGCACGGGGCAACATTCTAATTCCGGCGTTTACTGTTGGTCGAACACAAGACTTACTCTATTTGATGTCAAAGCATGAAAAAGACTGGGATCTCGACAAGTGGGAAATCTTTATTGACAGTCCGATGGGAATAGAGGCAACAGGCGTTTATGCGCGTTACCGGAACCTTTACAGCGCTCACCTGTTCAAAACGGGCTCAGATCAACCGAATTTACCGAACGTCACGATGACACGCTCCACCGAAGAGTCGATGGCGATAAACCGCATAGAGTCCGGGGCCATTATCATCGCCGGCAGCGGCATGTGCAGCGGTGGACGCATTCAACATCACCTGAAGAACAACATCTGGCGACCCGATTGCCACCTGGTCATCGTCGGCTTCCAGGCAGTTGGTACGCTTGGCAGGCGCATCGTCGATGGTGCTGAGAAAATCCGCCTGTGGGGTGAGTACTATCCGGTCCGCGCAGAGGTACACACGATCGGCGGATTATCCGCACATGCCGACCAGGCTGATCTTCTCGACTGGTACGGTGCTTTTGATGGTCACCCACCCGTCTACCTGGTGCACGGTGAGGAACGCTCGCAAGTGCCGCTGGTCAAAAAACTACGTGAAAAATTCGATGCGCCGGTCACAATCGCTCATTATGGACAAAAAATAGACATTACTTAAGGAACGGGTGCCGCGATGACCGAAAAGGATCGGGAAGCTTCAAACAGAATCACTAACATTCTTCAAAACCCTGTCTATCGAAGGGCCGACCGGGATATCGAATTTCTCAACGACAGCGACGTCCGCGGGGTGCGCCTGCAACTCGACTACCTGAAAACTGAGCTCAATTTGCGACGCCGGGGCATCGAACAAACGATTGTCGTATTCGGTAGTGCGCGCATTCCGGATCCCGTCGTCGCAAAAGGACGCTTTGACGAACTTTCTGCAGCACAAAAGAGAAGCCCGGACGATGTGGCAATACAGAAAGAATTGACTATCGCCAAGCGTATCCTGGCAAAGAGCAAGTACTACACGGTCGCCCGGGAATTCACGGCGATGGTCGCGAAATCGGGCGAGGGACCGGAGGACATGCGGGTCACAGTCATGACCGGCGGCGGACCGGGCATTATGGAAGCCGCAAATCGCGGCGCTTACGATTCAGGTGCTAATAGTATCGGCTTGAATATTTCGCTGCCACATGAACAGTACCCGAATTCCTATGTTTCAGAGGACCTGGCCTTCTCGATGCATTACTTTGCTATTCGTAAGCTACACTTCCTGCTACGCGCCCGGGCACTGGTGGCGTTCCCAGGCGGTTTCGGCACACTGGATGAACTGTTCGAAACGCTTACGCTCGTGCAGACAGGAACTATCGAGCCGATGCCGATAATTCTTGTCGGCGAGACATTTTGGCGAAGTGCTGTCGATACCGAGTTCCTGATCAGTGAAGGCGTCGTTTCCGCTGAAAATCAGAAGCTATTCAGCTACGCCGAAACCGCAGATCAAATATGGACGGATATACGCACCTGGCACCGGGAAGCAGACAAACCCTTGCTGTGTGATCTGTAATGTACTCTGGCCTTCTGCGGTCTGTGTACGCATGACTGCGAAACAACGACCCTACCAGTATTACGATTCGACGATTTCAATCTGCAGCACCTGTCTGCGGCGCGTCGATGGCAAGATAGTCTTTCAGGACGGCTGTGTCTGGATGCTGAAACGTTGCCCTGAGCACGGTGCAGAACGTGTGCTGATGGCGGATGACATTGGCTATTACAAGTTGGCAAGAGAAACGTTCATTAAGACACCCGAGCAAGTGATTGCGCCGAATACGCCGGCACGATACGGGTGTCCGTATGATTGCGGTATCTGTCCAGACCATGAACAGCATGGCTGCACGCTGCTGATTGAGGTTACGGATAACTGCAACCTGCGCTGCCCCACCTGCTACGCGGGCAGTGGTCCCGAGCGCCAAACACACCGGTCACTGGAACAAATCGAGCGCATGCTGGATCGTGCCGTCGCGAATGAAGGTGAGCCGTCGATCATCCAGATTTCGGGCGGTGAGCCTACGATGCACCCGGAGTTTTTCGAGATTCTCGAACGGGTACGGCAGCGGCCCGTCGGACATCTCATGGTAAACACCAACGGTATACGCATCGCGAATGAAGACGGCTTCGCCGAGCGTCTCGCCGAGTTCTCTCCCGGGCTGGAAATTTACCTGCAATTTGATTCCTTTCGCCCTGAGGTATTGAAAACACTCCGGGGCACGAACCTTCGCACTACGCATGCGCGCGCCGTCGAACGCCTTAACGCAAGCGGTATTCACACAACCCTCGTTGCGACGATCCGGCGCGGACTCAACGACGATGAAATGGGCGAGATTATCGACTACGCGACCGCACAGCCCTGCGTTCGCGGCGTCACCTTTCAGCCGGTGCAGGCCGCGGGCCGCCTCGAAGGCTACGAGTCTGGCTACAACTGCGGGCGCGACCGCCTGACCCTGACGGAAATTCGCCGCCGCATCCTCGAGCAGTGCCCGGTCTTTGCACCTGAAGATCTCATACCGGTTCCATGCCACCCAGATCACCTCGCCATGGCCTACGCGCTCAAGCTCGATTCGGGCCTCGTTCCTCTCACTGGTCTCGTGGACCCCGAATTCCTCATTGAGGGCGGCGGAGCCACTATTAGCTATGAGAAAGAACCAGCCGTTCGTGAGCATTTTCTCAATTTGTTCTCAACGCATCATTCCGTCGATTCACAAACCGATGCGATGAGTGGTTTTCTCGACAAGCTGCAAAGCGCTCCACCGCAGAAACTGGGCTACGAAAATATTTTTCGCATCCTGATCGTCGAATTTATCGATGCACAGGGTTTTGACTTGCGTTCGATACGTAAGACCTGTGTGCACATCGTTCATCCCGACGGCAAACGGGTTATCCCGTTCGACACCTACAACCTGTTGTATCGCGATGGCCTCGAAAGCCTGCTTCTCGAACCACTCCGCAAGCGGGAATTCATGCCATTGAAAGGTCCCATCTCGTTGGCCCGTTATGGCGCTGCCAAGGATGAACCCACATGAGCGTTGCCGGGCAAAACATTGCAAGCTGTTGTGCCGGCCTCTATGAGCTGCCGATTGTTGAACAACTCCTGGGTGAGAGCTTTCATCCCGGCGGTACGAAGCTGACTCGGCAGTTGGCGAGTGCAAGTCTTGTTTCACCAAATTCCAGCGTGCTTGATGTGGCCTGTGGGAACGGCCGCTCGGCCAGAGTTATTGCGACGCATTTCGGCGCAACAGTAACAGGCTGCGACTACTCCGCCGTCAATCTTCGGCGGGCGATAATGTCCTCGCAAGCCGCCGGGATTAGTGACAAATCACAATTTGTCAGAGCAAGCGCAATGCGATTGCCCTTCTCTCCAAAGTCCTTTGATGTCGCTCTTTGCGAGTGCAGCTTGTGTCTTTTCGAGGACATGGATGCCGCGCTTGGACAACTTCATGCTGTACTCAGACCCGGTGGTCGCGTCGGCATATCGGACTTCTTTCTTAATGCGCCGGTACCGGACAGCCTTGACGGACTGTTGGGACAGGTTCTTTGTGTCGCGGGTGCGCCATCGGCCGATGGCTATCGTGAGGCCCTGTCCCGCGCAGGATTCGATTTTGTTCGTATTCGGAAAGTGAACTGGACGCTGGCTGATATGATCCAGCGTATCCGCAAGCAACTCAAACTATTGGCAACGACAAATCTCATAGCCGACGCAGAGTTACCCAATGACTTCGGCAATCCCGCGGAGGTTCTCAAGGACCTCGAGAGTTTCATTAACAGCGGAGGTGCCGGCTACCTCGTTGCTACGGCCACAGTTACTCAGCATCGCAGGAGACTGGACAAACAATGACAAGCAACTCGAAGTATGACCGCGACATGCACCGCAACGCCGCAAACTATGTGCCCCTGTCACCGCTGAGCTTCCTACGCCGCACCGCCGACGTGTTCCCGACACGGACAGCCGTTGTGGATGGAGATACGAGGCGGACGTGGGCGGACACCTATCGCCGCTGCAGGCAATTGGCGAGTGCCTTGAGTCAACGTGGCATCGGTACAGGCGACACAGTCGCCGTCATGGCACCCAACACCGCCGTTCTTCTCGAGGCGCACTTTGGTGTGCCGATGTGTGGGGCCGTGTTGAACGCGTTAAATACTCGCCTGGATGCGGACGCGATCGCTTTCATTCTGGAGCATGGTGAGGCTGAGGTTCTGATCTGCGATCACGAGTATGCACCGATTGTAAAGACCGCAGTCACGAAACTGTCGCACCCCATCCTTATCGTTGATGCTGATGATGGTCTCGCGACCGATGTCGAGCACATCGGAGAACTCGACTACGAGCAGTTACTTGAAGAAGGGGGCGCCGACTACGAATGGTCACTACCCGGCGATGAGTGGGATGCGATTTCCCTCAACTACACATCCGGCACAACCGGCAACCCGAAAGGCGTCGTCTACCACCATCGCGGCGCTTACCTCGGTGCGATCGGCAACGTCGTTACATGGCACATGCCACAGCAGCCCGTCTATCTGTGGACACTACCCATGTTCCATTGCAACGGATGGTGCTTTCCCTGGGCGGTAACCGCCATCGCCGGCACACATATTTGTCTGCGGAAAGTCGAGCCGGAAGCTATTTTCGACGCCATTGAAGCGAACGGCGTAACGCATCTGTGCGGTGCGCCTATCGTCATGAACATGATGGCCGAATATGCCAGGGCAAAAGATATCCGGCTGTCCAAACCCGTTCACATGATGACCGCAGGCTCCGCACCGCCAAGCGCAGTATTGCGCCGCATGGAGGAAATCGGTTTCGACGTTACTCACACCTATGGACTTACGGAGGTTTACGGACCAACGTCGATTTGCGACTGGCACGAGGAGTGGAATCATCTCGCCGCCGATGAACGTGCGGCGATGAAAGCCCGGCAGGGAGTGCGATACGAAGTCCAGGAAGAGTTCACGGTGGTTAATCCTGAGACCCTTGAGCCCGTCCCGCACGACGGCGAAACAATGGGTGAACTGGTTTTTCGCGGTAATGCGGTAATGAAAGGATACCTGAAGAACCCGGACACAAGCGCTGAGTGTTTTGAAGGTGGTTACTTCCGTACCGGCGACCTCGGCGTCGTTCATGCGGACAAGTATGTCGAGATTCGCGATCGCTCCAAGGACATCATCATTTCAGGCGGCGAGAATATCTCCTCTATCGAAGTCGAGGACGCGCTCTATCAGCACCCATCGGTTTCAGAAGCGGCGGTCGTCGCCCGGCCGGATGCCAAGTGGGGTGAGTCGCCTTGTGCATTCGTCACGCTGCGGGCGGACACGACTGCAAGTGAAGAGGAAATCATCGAACACTGCCAGTCCAGGCTGGCACGATTCAAGTGTCCCAGGACGATTGTGTTTACGGAGTTGCCGAAGACCTCAACCGGCAAGATTCAGAAATTCCTGCTCCGGGAGCAGGCGTGTAATCTTTGAATCAGTGCTGCGGTACGACGTAGTCCTTCTCACGGAACTTCGCGTGCGCCGCAGCCAACCTTGCCACGGGTACGCGCGGACCCGAGCAGGAAACGTAGTTCAGGCCAACATGATGGCAGAATCGTATTGACTCCGGATGACCACCCTGTTCGCCGCAGATACCGATTTTGAGATCCTCGCGCACTTCCCGGCCATGTTGTACTGCCATTTCGACCAGCTGGCCGAGGCCCTGCGTGTCCAGAATCTCGAACGGGTTGTCCTGCAGGATGCCCGAATCGTTGTACATCGGCAAAAACTTGTTCTCCGCGTCCTCACGTGAAAACGAAAAGGTCGCCTGTGTGAGATCGTTGGTACCGAAGGAGAAGAACTCGGCGGTCTCGGCCAATTGCCTTGCCCTTGTACAGGCTCGTACGGTCTCGATCATTGTGCCGAAACTAAACTGTGGTTTGCTCTCGAATTGTTCAGCGAGCTGATCGACCGTTCGCTTCACATGCAGGAGTTCCTGCGACGTGATGACCTGCGGCACCATGATTTCCGGACGGACCTTGATCCCCTTACTGACACACTCCATCGCCGCTTCGAGTATCGCCTGAATCTGCATCGCGTATATTTCAGGATAGGTGATGCCCAGACGCACACCGCGATGTCCCAGCATCGGATTGGTTTCCTGGAGTTCGCGTACCTTGCCGAGCATCTCCAGTTTCTTGCTCAGCACACTGCTTACCAGTTCCTCGTTGAGGTCACCGAAGGGCTCCGGTAACGGCCGCGACGAGGCAAGTCCTGCTATTGCTGTCTGCCGCCCCCTGACAACGTCCCGGTAGGTACGCAGGCTCTCGATCTGATCGATGAGTTGCTGCTCAGTGGGCAGGAACTCGTGCATCGGTGGGTCCAGCAAGCGCACGGTTACCGGATCCGGCGACATCACGGTAAAGAGTTCAATGAAGTCTGCTCGCTGGATAGGCAACAGTTTGTCCAGTGCTGCCTGTCTGTCCTCGTTGCTATTCGCGAGGATCATATCGATTACGATGGGCAGCCGGTCGCTGGCATTGAACATGCGTTCCGTGCGGCACAAGCCTATCCCCATAGCGCCATATTCATGCGCCTTCCTCGCCGCCTCGGGCGTGTCCGCGTTCGCCATCACTTTCAGGTCTGCGGCCTCGTCGGCCCATTCCAGCAGAACATTCAGTTCGTCCGAAAAATGCGCTTCGATGGTCGGAATTGCACCGAGGTATACGTTCCCGTTCGCGCCATCAAGCGTGATGATGTCACCTTCGTGAATGATGTTGTTACCGACGCTGGCCTGCCGCAGTGCTACATCGACGACAATACCCTCGGCGCCCGCGACACAGGGTTTACCCATGCCCCGCGCAACCACGGCTGCATGCGATGTTTTTCCGCCTCTGCTTGTCAAAATACCCTGGGCCGCGAAAAAGCCATGAATGTCGTCCGGTCGTGTCTCTTCACGCAGCAGTATGACTTTTTCACCATTCCTGCCCAGCTTTTCAGCCAGATCGGCATCAAACACACACTTTCCGGAAGCCGCCCCGGGAGACGCCGGCAGGCCCTTTGCAATTGCTTGCACCGTGCTGTCCGGATCAAGGCTGGGATGCAGCACTTGCTCCAGCATCTCCGGATCGATCCGGAGCAATGCCTGTTGCTTCGATATCAGTTTCTGCCGATGCATTTCCACGGATGACCTGACCAGCGCAGCCGCGTTCATTTTTCCATTGCGGGTCTGGAGACAGTAAAGCCTTCCCTTTTCTATCGTGAACTCGTAATCCTGCACCTCCTGAAAGTGCGATTCGAGCTGCTTTTGCAGCTCCGTGAGGTCTGCGAACTGCGCCGGCATCTCCTCTTCCATTTCCTGTAAGGCTTTCGGCGTTCGAATACCCGCGACCACGTCTTCGCCCTGTGCATTGGTCAGGTACTCACCAAACATCGCGTTTTCACCCGTCCCCGGATTGCGGGTAAATCCGACACCGGTGGCACAGTCGTCGCCCATATTGCCGAAAACCATGGTCTGGACGGTCACCGCTGTACCGTTCGCCATGTCAGGCGTTATCTGGAATTCCTTGCGATAAGCAACCGCACGTTTTCCCATCCAGGATCGAAATACGGCTTCGACGGCAAGTTCCAGCTGCGCCATCACATCCTGTGGAAAATCCTTGCCGGTCTCTTCACGAACGACCTCAAGAAATTTTTCGCTGATTTCCTTTAGATGGGCTGCCTCGAGGCCGATATCGACTTTGACGCCGACGCGGGTCTTAACAGCTTCGAAATGCTCGTCGAATTTTTCATCGTCGATAGCCAATGCCACTTTGCCGAATAGCTGGATGAATCGACGGTAAGCGTCATACGCGAATCGCTCGTCCCCCGTCTGCTCGATCACACCAGCGAGCGTTTCATCGTTCAGGCCCAGGTTGAGAATGGTGTCCATCATCCCGGGCATCGACAATGCAGATCCGGATCGCACCGAGACCAGTAAAGGATCGGAGCCTTGTCCGAAAGTCTTTTTGGTCACTTTCTCAAGCTTGCCGATTTCATCCCGCACAGACGCCAGCAGGCCATCGGGAAGATTACCTGCCTGCAGATAGTCCAGGCATGCATCGGTAGTGATAACAAAACCTGGCGGGACGTTGATGCCGATCTGGGTCATCTGGCACAGGTTTGCACCTTTGCCGCCAAGTAATTTCTTATTATGGCCATCGCCGTCCGAAAACGGATAGACGTATCGGTTTTTCATGTCGCTTCCAGGTCCAGCGCTTCAGGTGAGACTTGCGCGTAATGACTGAAGTCCATCGTGAAACTACCATCACCACCTGTCAGAGATTTCAAGCGCGAATGGTAAGCCTGCATCTCTTTCAGCGGTACCTGACCCGAAACAAGCATGCGATTATCGGCAAGCGCTTCCGTGCCGCTTACCATACCGCGCATTGAGGACAGATCTCCGGTCACACCTCCTGCGCATCGGCTCGGCACGGTAACCGTGACCTCGACGACAGGCTCCATAAGGATCGGCCCTGCCTGAGCAATCGCTTCCAGAAATGCCTTTTTGCCCGCCTGAACGAACGCTATTTCCTTGGAATCGACAGGATGATGTTTGCCGTCGTAAACCGTCACCCTGATGTCCTGCATCGGGTAACCATAATTGGCACCGGACTGCATTACTTGCCGCACTCCGGTTTCGACCGCCGGTAGATATTGATACGGAATGGCGCCGCCAACAACCTTGCTCACGAATTCGAAGCCAGCACCCTTCGGTAAGGGTTCGATCCGCAAGTACACCTCTCCGAACTGGCCAGCACCGCCCGTTTGCTTCTTATGCCTGCAGTGGCCCTCGGCGGGTCTGGTTATGGTCTCGCGATACGCGATGGAAGGCGGGGCCGTTTTCACTTCCAGGTTATATCGATCTGCTATCAGTTCCAGCAAGGTACGCAAGTGCAGATCGCCGAGACCGCGCAACACTATTTCGTTGAGCGCGGCATTGTGCTCCAGGCTAAGGGAGGGGTCTTCCGCTTCGATGGTATGCAGCACGTCTGAAGTCTTTTGTGCATCGGAATCGCGTGGTGGTTTGATGGCCAGGCCGTACATCGGACGCGGCAAGTCGATGGACTTCAGATGAAAGTGGTCCTCCTCATGCGAATCGTGCAGTACCGCATCGTAGTGCACGGCATCAACACGTGGAATTGCACAAATATCACCCGTCTGACCCTCGTCAATCCTGCTGTACTGGTCACCATTGAGTTTCAGCAGCTGGTTGACCTTGATTGGCTTGCGGGCATCTCCGACATAC
>Ga0114931_10010667_pt1 | contig 10924 bp, 11 predicted proteins | sample 2SBtaG_FD_89579 | JGI IMG/M metagenome (GOLD analysis project Ga0114931, IMG submission 89579) | Deep subsurface microbial communities from Kolumbo volcano to uncover new lineages of life (NeLLi) - 2SBTROV14_V59a metaG | ecosystem: Environmental > Aquatic > Marine > Volcanic | place: Kolumbo...
AGTTGGTGTGGCGCGCCTACTTCTTGCCCTGGAACGCTTCGGCGATGTTGACGGAATGGTTTTTGATGCGGCGCATCGCCACCACCATGTCGTTGAAGAAGATGCCGGCATTGGGATCGGCGCGTTGTGCCGCCAGACGCGTTAGGTTCTCGTCGCGCAGACGATCCGCGACCTCGAGGAGATCGCGGTTCTTTGCCTCGACAGTCTGCATCCAGTTGGTTTCTTCGCGCCGGCCGCGGTCGACGATTTCATCGTAGAAGGCGATCGTCTGTGCCAGGTATTCGTTGAGGTTGGTGAGAGCTTCACCGGCCATCTCGATGTTCATGCGGCGCATCCGACGCCGGTAGTTGGCGAGCCGCTCGCAGTAGTCGGCGACGCTCTCGATCTCGTCGCAGAGGCGGATGAGGTTGCGAATTTCCTCGGTCTGCGCCTCGGTGAGGACGCCTGCCATCGCCTTCGACATGAACATCGTGATCTCGAGCTGGATGGCGTCGGTGACACTCTCCTTCTTGAGGATCCGATCGCGTAGCTCGGATCCCGATACGGTTGGGTCGCTGTAGAGATCCTGGGTCAGATGGAGGATGTCGCTGGTGATTCCGGCCATGTGGAGCACTTCGAGGCGGCCCTGTTCGATGGCCAGGGTCGGCGACTCGACCATGCTCGCGTGGAGAAACTCGAGGTTGGTCTGCTCGGTTCGACCGCCCGGAGTCAACGCGCTGGCGATCCGCACGAGTGGCCGGAGCAGCGGTAGCGCGAAGAGGACCAGAGCTACGTTGAAACTGGTATGCGCCAAAGCGATGTGGGCTGTGATGAAGGGGCGTTTTCCCGCCAAGTTCATCCAGTTGGGGTCGCCCGGGGAGATCGCGTCGACCAGCCGCAACCACACCGGAAAACAAACCAGCATGACCAGCACGCCGAGGATGTTCACCGTGCTGTGGAACATCGCCGCGCGCCGGGCGTCGGTCGTCCCCTGCACCGCCGCGAGTTGGGCGGTGACGGTGGTGCCGATGTTCTCGCCGAGAATGAGACCGGCTGCGCCTTGGAACGAGATCAGGCCGACAGTAGCCAGGGCGATCGTGATTCCCAACATTGCGCTCGACGATTGTACGAGGACGGTGAGGATGGTGCCGGTGAGAACGCTCAGGAGTAAGTCGCCCATGCTGTTGCCGCCGAAGCGGGCCATCATCGCGGTGAATTCCGGGAGGTCCTTCGACGGCGCGAAACCGGTCTTCATGAGGTGCAGGCCAAAGAAGACCATGCCGAACCCGGTGGCGAGCTGCCCGGCGAAACGGGTCAACTCGCGCCTGGAGAAAAACTGCATGAAGACACCGAGCCCCATGATCAGTAGTGCCGACTTGTGCAGCTCGAGAACCAGGATCCAGCCGGTGATGGTGGTGCCGATGTTGGCACCGAGAATGACCGAGGCGGCCTGCGCGAGGTCCATCAGGCCGGCGTTGACGAAGCTCACCACCATCACCGTCGTGACCGAGGACGACTGTACGATCAGGGTCGCCACGAGGCCGGTGCCGACGCCGAAGAACCGGTTTTGTGTGGCGGCGCCGACGATCCGCCGCAGTCGGTCGCCGGCGATGACCTGGAGGGCCTCCGACATCGACCGCATGCCGAACAGAAACAGCCCGAGGCCGCCGACCAGGTTGTAGATCAGAGCTTGCAGCATTCACTCCACTTTCGCGGGCGAGTCGATCGGTAGCCACCGGAAACACCGCGACCCGCCCCAGCCGGACTCCCGGCGGCCGGCTGAAGTGAACTGCTGCACGTTGCGATGCGACGTGTCAACGCCGGCGGGCGCACTGCAGCGCGGCACCGCCGATCTGTGCGGTGCGAATGTCGCCGAAGGGCGTTCCCACACCGCTGTTGAGCACCAGGGCGACAGACAGCTGGTGGTCTGGGTCGGCCCACGCGCCGGAGCCACCGAAACCATAGTGCCCGAAGGCACGCGGCGGGGTGCCGCGCGTCGTAGCGGCGCGGTGGTAGCCGAGCCTCCAGTGCATCGGAAACGGCACGACCCCGTCAATCTTGCGCGTCTGGATCTCGGTTGCCCGTTGCAGTGTCTTCTCCGACAGCAATTTCTTGCCGTCGAGCTCGCCACCGGCGGCCAGCGTCGCGTACATCTTGGCCAACGACCGCGCGCTGAACGAGCCGTTCGCCGCGGGGATGCACGCCTGTACGGTTTCCGGCGCAGACCAGTCGAAGGATTCGATCCCGGGCGGCATGAGAGCTGCCGCCATGCGGCGCGCGTCGACCGGAATTCGCGCAAAGGTGATGGCCTTCTGCAGTTGCTTGATTGGGCCGCGCATGCGTTGCAGCCGTGCCAGGCGCTCGGGCGGCAGAACCAGCTTGGCGACTCGCCTGAGCTCCTTATCGGGAGCCCCGATGAAGAGGCCATCCAATCCGAGCGGCTCAGCAATCTCGCTCTGCACGAGCTCGGGCACGTCGCGGTTGGTGACCCGCCGGATCACTTCTCCCACCAGCCATCCGTAGGTCAGTCCGTGGTAGGCGCTCATCGCGCCCGGCCGATGCTGTGGCGTTGCCTCGGCGAGTCGATCGGTCATGTACTCCCAGTCGCGCATCCGCTCTGCGGAGTCGATCATCTGCCGGATGTGATAGAGGCCGGCCTGGTGGCAGAGAAGTTGGCGAACGGTGATAGTGCCCTTGCCGTTCTGGGCGAACTCGGGCCAGAACCTGGCAACGCGATCGTCGTAGTCGAGCAGCCCACGGTCGACCAAGCGGTGCAACAGGGTTGAGATCACGCCCTTGGTCGTCGAGAATGACACCGACAGTGTTCGGCTGGTCCACGGTTTGCCGGTCTCGTCCGCATGGCCACCGCGGATGTCGACGACGCGTTTGCCGCGGTGGTAGACCGCGACGGCCGCACCGCCGGCCGTGGGTGCCCGCTTGAGCTGTTGCTCGAGGGCCTTGGCTACAGGCCAGAAGCTAGGATGTACTTGCCCTTCGATCATGCGAATGCGCCCACTCCGAGTACGAGGAAGGACAGCTATCGGGCTCGCTGCTGGCGCGCAAGGGTGCCGGCGCCCGGCCGCGCCGAAGCGGGCGCGGGCGGAACGAATTGCTACACGCTGTGTCGAAATCCACTCGAATCGGCGTTGCGGCAACAGCGTTGGAAGCGCACCGGAGCTGTTTGTTTTGTGTCGCTAGGCCAAGGAATTGACGAAGGCCGGAGGGCTCGCGGTGACAGCCTGGGCGGTGGTGTGGATGGGCAGGACGTTGGTGTGCCCGGCGGCGTTTGCGATCGTGGCGCGCTCCTTGCGTGTCACTGATGGGCGATGAACGAGGGGATTTCGATGTACGAGAATGGTAAGCACAGTTCGCTGGTTGTTTCGCAACTTGGATCGACGCTGATCGAGGTGTTGGTCACGCTGGGAATCGTCATCGGATTGATGGGCGTCGGCGTACTGAGCTTGAATCGGGGGTATCTGAACCTGGCGACGGCGAAGCAGAACCTGGTGAACGACCTCCGCCGGGCGCGTATGCAGGCGACGCTGAAAGGCGCGCACTTTCGCTTCGATTCAGCCGGGAACAGCTATACGATTACCCGCCTCGCCGATCCCGATGGTGACGGGGCCTGGGACGCCGATCAGAACTTCGGTGTGAAGGTCGTGGAGCTTCCGGGCGGTTTCTCCGTCATGGCGAGCGGTCCCGCCGTCGCGACCGCAGGTGCCGAGTTCGACTCTCGCGGTCTCCTGGTTCCCGCAGTCGACGGAACTCTCAGCATCGTTTCGGTGGTCGTCAGCGACGGCGACGGCAGGTCGGAGTCCTTGCAGATCTGGCTGTCCGGGCAGGTCGAGGCGGATCCGAGCACGGCGGCTAACAGCGGACCGACATTCGGTTAGCCGGGAGAGCGGCTGGGCCGGGTTCGAACCAAGGGAAATCGAGGGAGAGATGATGCGAGTTCGAGTCTGTGGCGACGATCCGACGGTCGTGCGTTTACGTGCATTGCGCGAGGAATGGCGGACGGTGGACAGGGGATTTACGCTGATCGAAGTTCTCGTCGCGATCGTCATCGTCGGGCTCGGCGCGTCGGCCACCGCCACGGGAATGCGGGCGACGACGAATCTGCTCGGCTCGAATACGCTTCACATCCGCGCCATCACGCTGACCCAGCAGGCGATCGAAGATCTCCGAACCGTCGACTACGATTCGATGGTAGACGGAACGTCGGCCTCGGCCGACGGCAAGTTCACGACCGCGTGGACGATCGCAGCGGGAAATCCCGGACCGGGTATGAAGTTCATCACCGCGGAGACGACCTGGGACTGGCGTGGGATGACGCAGCGTTACGCGCTGCACACCGTGTACTCGCGGATCACCCCGAACTGACCGGTTGCCCATGACCGGTTGCCCATGACCGGTTGCCCATGACCGGTTGCCCATGACCGGTTGCCCATGACCGGTTGCCCATGACCGGTTGCCCGTGACGGGTTGCCCGTGGCCGCGCCGGCGTTCACTGCGACGACCACGTCGCGGAGGCGGAATGGGGGCGATTGCACGGGCGCGGCTACCCGCTGCGACAGAGGTCGTACGGAACTCGATCGCGGCGGGGAAAATCATACCTTTTCTCCATAGGCGGCGCGCCCGCTCCCCGGTAGAACTGTTCCTACTTCGAGAGGGAATGGTGAAGACCCGGAAGACATAGGCAGGCTGTACTAGCTGGTTCAGCATCCACGGATAGCTGACAGGAGCTCCCAACGGGGGCGGCTACCTCCCTAGCCCACCCTGATGACAACCCCCTCCCGCGTCGTTGACCGGGAGGGGGTTCTATTATCTGCTGGGCTGCTAGGACGTGGCGCGGGCGTCTCGTACCATCTCGACGAGAGCCTTGCGCGCTTCGTTCGCGCTGTGGACCGGCTCGGCGAAGGCAATCCGCAGTCGGCGGCGGTCCGCTCCGCGCTCGGCGAAGAGCTCGAAGCCGAGCCGGTCGATGCCGCTCATCTTCGCACGCTCGGCGTCGAAATCGGCCAACACCCGGGCGTAGAGGATCAGTGCATCGGCGTGATCCTCGTTCATGTGTCGGATTACCGCCTCGGCTGCGTCGGCCAACGGGTCGACAGCCGCCGCGCTGTACTCCGGGCCCTCGATCCAACCCATCGAGCCGAAACCCGACACGTGGTAAGCGCGGTGGACGTCCATTCGGTAAAACGAGAAGTCGGCGAAGTCGATCCAGTTTCGGGCCCCGGGGTGGACCTGCAAGTAGATGGATCGGAGGTCCGAACCACCCTCGTCAACGCGTGCGATGTCGCCGATCAGTGTAGCGCGGGGACCCGCAGGGGCGCTGCCGTCTGCACCGACACGCGACATCAAGAGAGATCCCCGAGGGTCGCTGGAAAGGTTGCGTGTGTGCTGAGCCAGCTTGCTGAAGAGGAAGATAGGCCGCCCTTGTGAATCCGTGGCGAACGGCGCGAGCGAAGTGAACGGGTAACCCGGCACTGCGGCAGAGTGCGTGGCGAGCGAGCCGTCGCGTTCGGTGTGTGCCAGGGTGCGAGCGCGCTCGGCCAACGTCGGTCGGGGCTCGGCGGTTTCTTTTCCCGTTGTCACGGAGTCGGCCACGGGCAAACTCTGGAGAACGGGCGCGCGAGTGTCAACGTCAGTCGAGGGTGATTCGCCCCAAACGGACGCGCCCGATGCCGAGCTTCAGTGGTTGGTAGAAGCTGAACACCACCTCGCGGCCGCTGCTGAGCGAACTGTGAATCTGTCCGGCGTACGAGCTCTCGCTGCCTCCCAAGGGCCTGAGGTCGATCGCGGTGGCTTCGCTCCACGGACCTTCCGGTGACGGAGCGGTGCGCACCATCAGGTCGACGCCGCCAGTGCAGATGTCGTTGAAGGCGGAGATGTACCGATGCAGGTGCCCGTTCCACCCCACCGATCCAAGGCCGCCGAGGATGCCGTTCAGAACCGGAGCCGAGTCGTCGAGAGAATTGCTCCAACCGTTTCCGTCCCAGTGTTCGTAGGCGGATCGGTCGAACGCATCCTCGAGTCGGACCCGCGCCAGCAAGATGTCTACGTAACAGTCGTGCCGATTCGTTGCGGCGTACAGGTAGACGAACGGTTCACCGTCTTCCTCGACTGGCATGGCGCGCAGGAAGTTGGGTTCGCCCGGACCGAACATGAGCAGAGGCTCGCCGCTGTCGTCGAGCGGACGCGATGCCGTTGTCGAGCCGTACTCGACTACCGCGATGCCGGTGCCGAGGTGTTTGAAGTCGTAGGGTGCGCTGCCGACCCACACCTTTTCGTAGTAGTTGATGGCGGCGCTGCCATCGAGGTCGATGAGGTCGCCGGGCCAAATGGCGATGCGGGTTGCGCAATCGGTGCCCTGCGGGCAATGGCAGTAGGGGGATCCGGCAGCACATTCCGGCGGCGCGGTGCAGCAATCGGGCGGCTCGCTGTGGTCGTCGTTGAAGCTGCGTTCCGCCGCCGAGAAGTCGTAGAACTGAAAGGGGCTGAACCAATCATCGACCGGCTCGTTCAACTCACTGGGATGGGCGACGCTGGAGATGGCGCCGGTGGCGCACTGTATGCCGGTCCAGTCGAACGTGTCGCCGAACACCCAGAGTACGTGGGAGTCCATGCGAATGGAGTTTCCGGCGTCGCGGCCGTAGGCGAAGGCATTGGTCGTGAAGTCGGGCATTGCCTCGACGGTCGCGACCTCGAGAGGCCCTGGCGCAGCGGTTCGGAGAAGATGGCAACCGGAAGTGACCCAGGCGATCAGCAGCATCGCCGCGATCGAAGCCGGTCTACTCATGTGCGCCCCTCTCGCTAGCTCAGCAGTTCTTTGCATAGCAGGACTCGCGTCGTCGGTCTCAGACTTCGAAATCCTCGAACGCATAGCCCGCTCGCGCAAGTGCGCGGCGAGTGGCCCGCTCGACGAGCTCCGAGTCGACGTGCGGGCTCACGTGAACTTCGGGAAATGTTCGCAGCGCGGTGAGGAGAACGTCGCCGGCGTCGGCCAAGCGTTCGCATTCTGCGTAGACGCCGCCCGGTCCTTCTTCGAGCTGGTTGTGTCGTTCGAGAATCCCGCGAAGCGCTGCCCGGATCGCCCGCGTCGGGGCCGGTACGAGCAGCGCGGCGAGTGCTCCGTGGTCGAGCCTGAGATGTGCCGCTGCGGGCAACGGCTCCCCACCCCGGGCGTGCTGAGCCGCCGGCAGTAGGACCTTCTCCTCCATTCCGATGTGGCGGAGAAGCCCTTTGCGGAAGTCGGCGTATGCGTTTGGATCGGCCCCCCGGGCGAGCAGCGCCTCGAGCCGCGCGTGATCGTTGGCCAGATAGCGCGCGATGGGGCCCGTCATGCCGCCGCCTTCGTGCTGTCGCCGGCCACCACCGTGGGGACCTGTTCGTTCGATGCAGGGGGCGGCGGGACATGCCGCGCGGCGACCAGGATCGGCGCCCCGTTGTCGTAGGTCTCGGCCGTGAAGATCGAGAAGGTGGTGAACCCTACGATCGCCACGATGGTCGTCACTGTGATTGTCACGTGTTGCCACCAAGCGGAGATGGATGGTGCGAGGAATCGCTCTGCCGGAACCATAGAGTGAACTCATTCCAAATCACAAGTAGTCGGCGTCCCAACATGGAGGGCTTGCGCCCGGTACCCGCCTCTGATTCGCGATCGAGTCGTTTGATGGAAGACCTTGCGTTGGTCCAATTCACGTCGAAACGGCTTGGTCCCGTGAGAACGGCGCGCCAGTTTCTCGCGCTGCTGGCTGCCCAATGGACTGCTAGTCGCGAGCCTGTGCGAGTGCCATTTTCTGCAGCAGGGTCTCCGGCTCGGCGGCGCCGATCAAGAGCTGGCGTTGCGAGTCGCCGAGGAACTCCGAGGAGACGGTGTAGTCGAGGAACGAGAGAAGGTCGCGATAATAGCCGGCTACGTTGAGCAGGCCGCACGGCTTCTCGTGAAATCCTAGATGCGACCAGGCGAGGACCTCGAATAGCTCTTCCAGTGTTCCCAGCCCGCCGGGCATGGCGATGAAGCCGTCGCTCAGTTCCGCCATTTGTGCCTTGCGTTCGTGCATGCTGTTGACGATGCGAATCTCGCTGAGTCCTCGATGTGCGAGATCGCGGTCGACCAGGGCGCCCGGGATGACGCCGATGACTTCGCCGCCGTTCTCGAGCGCGGAGTCGGCGATCTCGTTCATCAATCCGACGTTGCCTCCGCCGTACACCAAACCGATGTCGCTGTCGGCGAGGAGGGCGCCGAGGTTCCTCGCGGCCGTGCCGAAGACCGGTCGGTTGCCTGCGCGCGAGCCGCAGAAGACGCAGATTCGCCGGAACATTTCGAAGCTATAGCCGAGCGGCCCGTGGGCGCCAAGCGCATCGGCTGCTGGGTTCGCCGAGCCTACGCGGGAATTGCCGAACCGGAGGACGGCGCTCGCAGAGCGAGTACCTTCCTCCAATCGCGGGGAGCTGGCCGGGCGTTGCTCAGTCGGACATGTGCGTCAGGGTTTGCAGCGTAAAGTAATCGTAGGGAAAGTTGTGCTCGGTGAACTGCTCGGTGTAGCGACCGCCCAGGGCGGCGCGGTTGAGCTTGTCGTTGACCCCGACGACCAAATTGGGGCTCACGCCGGTCCAGGTCACTTCCTTGTCGCGGATGAAGTGGTACGCACACATGGCATTGTAGAAGTACTCGCCGGCTCGGTTGTGGACCAGCTTCCAGTAGATTCGGTACATGTCGCGGTCCATGTACATGATGACCTTGCCGAAGTTGTAGTACGGGTCTTCCGACTCGCCCTCGAGGACCCATACCGGCCGCGGTACCAGCACCAGGTTTTTGACGATCAGCCAAGGCACCCCCTTGGCCCCGGGCGTCTCGTAACCCGCGGAGAAGTACGGAACATCCATGCTCCAACGCGAATCGCTGACCTTCTTCATGACGAACGGGTCGGGGCTCAGGAGCGGCGCCAGGATTTGTGCCTCGCCGACGAGCTTCCACTTGTAGTACTCGATTTTGCCACCGTAGCAGTTCAAATCGTCGGCGAAGATGTCCATGCCGGCGACCGGGTCGGAGCGCGATGCCGAGCTGGTGCGCCGCACCCGTCGAGTCGCCGGAACATAGAACCAGCTCTTGTCCTGGCCTTTCCAGTTGTTGACGCGCTTGGTGAGCCCGCCTACGCCGTCGATGTCGGTCGGCTCGATCACGTTGGTGATGCCGGCCGAACGGAGGTGCTCGGGGTTGTCCATGGGGCCACCGTGTTTGCCGAGCCACGCCTTGAGATGCGCCCACACCTTGATGCGCTTGTACTCACCGCCGGTGTCGATGCCGTTGAGCGTGAAAGTGGCTCCGCCACCGCCACCTTGGCCGCCGGCCGAGTTGAAGTTCCAGGCGATCTTACAACCCGCCCTCGGGTCTTCCTTGTCGATGACCGGGAACGGCAGACCGAAGTAGAAGTCCGGGATCTTGCCGGTGCTCTTGTCGACGAGTCCGCAGACCTCGTCGCGCACGTCGTACTTGCCGGCATTCGATTCGGTGGCCGCCCAGAACGCGGGCGAGTAGTTGTGTTTGAATTTGTCGGGATCGACCGGCTGGACGTTGTACCAGTAGTCTCCCTTCTTGACGCGTTCGAGCACGACCTCTGGCAGCAGGTTCTCCGCTTGCTGCCAGTTGTTGCTGTCGAGAACCCAGGCGTCGCCCATCTTCGAAGATTCGGCCCGCGCTGTCGCGGCGGAGGACGCCATCAAGGCCAACACGCACAGAACCCATACTCTACTGCTACTCATTCGTTCCTCCCGGTGCTCGATGCGGCAGTCTCCAGCGGGATCGCCGCCGATCGCCCGTTCCCCCGACACTGTCTGTTCCCCTGTCACTGCCTGTTCCCCCGTATGAAGCTAGAAACTCGGGGCATCTCACCCTCTGTTTCAACCTCGCGACCGGTCCGGTCCCGCCGCGCTCCTAGCTGGAAGCGCCGACACTACTTAGCGGGAGGGGGCTAATTCAAGTCGGACGACGCCAACGGCCAATTCGCTGACCGAAAACCGTGCGGAGGCGCCGCAAATCCACGTTCGCATGCGCCTGACCCCATGCGTGAAGCGAGTCTCTCGGTCCTACTCTGCGGCCTCCTCTGCCTCAAAAGGGCCAGTTCGAGGCCTCTTGCCCGCCGTCAATCTCAAAGATCTTGCCGGTCACCCAGCGCGAAGCCGGCGATGCCAGGTACAGAACGGCGGTGGCGATGTCGTCGACTTCGCCGAGGCTGCCCATCGGGGTCAGACTTTCCATCTTCGACTTGGCTTCATCGTCGAGGAAGGGCGCCAGGGCCGAGGTCAACGTCGCGCCGACAGCGATGGCGTTGACCCGGATTTTCGGAGCCATTTCGTGCGCCAAGATCTTCGTCATGTGCGCCATGGCCGCTTTGGCCGTGCCGTAGGCGACGAATCCCGGGATCGGTAGGCTACCGGCGGCCGAGGAGATGTTGACGATTGCCCCACCGTCACCTTCGAGCATATGCGGGATCGTCAGTCGGCTCATGACGAAGGCGGTCGTCACGTTGAATTGAAAGGCCTGATTGAAGAAGGCTTCGCTGGTGCGCAGGGCCGGCTTCGGCATCGTACCGCCGACATTGTTGACGAGAATATCGATCCGGCCGAACTCGGCCATGGTCCGGGCGACGAGATTCTCCATCTGCGCCCGCTCACTGACATCGCAGATGACAGGGATTGCCTGGGCCCCGCGTTGGCGCGCCTCGCCCGCGGTTTCCTCGATCTGTTCCTGCGTGCGCGCCGCGCACACGACATTGGCGCCGACGTCTGCGAAAGCGAGTGCGGATCCGCGGCCAATGCCGCGGCCGGCGCCGGTAACGATGGCGACTTTACCGTCGAGTTTGAATCGGTCGAGTATCATTGTGTGCTCCTTGGCGTGCTCTCCAGGGCCGCCCCCCAGGGCCGCCCCCCAGGGCCGCCCCCC
>Ga0114931_10010668_pt1 | contig 10923 bp, 7 predicted proteins | sample 2SBtaG_FD_89579 | JGI IMG/M metagenome (GOLD analysis project Ga0114931, IMG submission 89579) | Deep subsurface microbial communities from Kolumbo volcano to uncover new lineages of life (NeLLi) - 2SBTROV14_V59a metaG | ecosystem: Environmental > Aquatic > Marine > Volcanic | place: Kolumbo...
ATCTGCTGCATCTGGTTGCCGGAAGGCCGGTCGGCATTGTCGGCGGCGGCAAAGGCGTCGGCGTAGAACTCGGTGAAATCGATGCTCGCGAAATCGATTTGTGTCAGCTCCTCGGGCGTGAGGCCGCGGCAGATGGGGTTTTTCGAGGAACCCCAGTCGATGCCGAGCTGGGGGCGGCCCTGTTCGTGGATGATGCGGGCGAGCTTGGAGTTGAAGCAACAGTAGGTGTGCTTCCGCGCCAGGCAGCCAAAGATGGATTTGTCGCTGCAATAGGCGCCGACGTAGTGGCATTGCCCAGCTTCGCGCTTCTGGCCGAGGACCTGCTCCTGCTCCGAGCACTGGGCGAGCGACAGGTCGAGACCCCAGCCACTGTCCTTGCAGCAGTTGGAGAAACCCACGACGGTCTTCTTGCAGCGCATGTCCTGACCCTTGAAGACCATCATGTTGGTGGTGTCGAAATCGTTCGCCGCGGATTCCAGCGCCCCCAGGTGGCTCGCGGCCAGTCCGAAGTCCTGGTTGGGTTCATAACCGGCATCGAAGCAGTCGCCGTCGAGACAGAAGGTCTGGCCGTTGCAGTTCATCACCGTCTGCGTAGCGGCATTGCCTTGGGGACAGCGGTAGGTCTGCTGGTACTCGTAGCAACTCCTGTCAGACAGGGTGCTCACACAGGTGGAGTTGACTTGGCTACAGCCGCGGTCGCGCAGTTCCTGGCAATAGGGTTCCTCGCGGGTCTCGCCTGTGGCGCACAGGTAGGACAGGTCGTAGCGCCAGCAGTCGCGGTAGACCTCGATGCCGTCGATGAGACGCGTCTCACCCGGCTCCAGGCAGGTTTGGGATTGCTGCGCGCACATGCCTGCCTGCGCCTGCTGCTCCAGCGCACCGCAGGTGCTCTCCCAGGTCTCCGACCACTGGCAGTCGCAATATTGTGTGGCCTTGAACTTTATCCAGCCTTCGCCGCCGCCGGCGACGATCACCCGCATGTCGATGGTATTGAGGCCGGTGCGCAAGTAGGGCTTGATGTCGATATTGAGAGACTTGTTCCAGCTCGTGCTGAGTTCACACCAGCCGTAGCTGGAAGCGCCGTACTGCACGCGGCGGAACCGGCCGGTGGTGACCACCTCCAGCCGGTCGCCGCCGTAAGGCCCGACATAGACCAGGGTCCCGTTGACGACCACCTTGATCCAGTCGTCGAAGCCCGCCTGGATGAGGGTGAATTCCTGGACCTTGTTGATGTCCTCGATGGTGAAAGTGGTGCTCCGATCGAAGACGGCGCAATAACCGCTCCAGTAGTTGTCGCTGATGGTGCCGATGGTCAGATAGGGGTAGGTGTAGGTCCAGCGCATGTCGCTTTGCACGGAATCCAGATTGATGCCGCCGGCGTCGCATTCGATGGGTCGGTTGCAAGACAGGTTGAGGGTTTTCTGGCAGCCGATCTGCTGGTCCATGCCCCATTCGGTGCAGTATTCCTCCGACCAGGTGGCCGGGGCGGTGGTCGTCGTGACCTCCTGGCAGCTGCTGTACTGGCCGGTGAGCTGCTGCCCGAGCAGGGCCTCCGGATCGGCGCTGATGGTGTCGCCGCGCTGGACGATGGGATCGTTGCGGTCGATGTTGAAGCGCGGGCGGTTCAAGGCACTGTCCTGTACGAAGCTGCCGACCTCGCTGTTGGGCAGGGCCTGCCGTGCGGCGTCCTCGATGCCGAGGCCCGAGCCGTAGTACTGGGTTTCCGGGACGTTGGTGCCCTGGTAGCTGGGCACGGTGGTCAGGTCGGGGCTGGAAGCCGCATTCGATACGCCGGTGTTGTTCGCATTGCCGAAATCCTTGCCGAGCTGCAGGGCCTGATCGCGGGTGAGGTCCGCCGCTGGCGCTGTGAGCGGAAGCGCGAGACAAGCCAGAAGCAGGATGGGCATGCTTCTCATGGCCGTGCCTCCAGCCGCTGCTGCCACTGCTCGGCCCGGTCGCCTAGAGTCGTGCCGCCGGCCTCACGCGCCATGACGTTCAGGGCGTAGGCGAGGCTGACGTCGCCGGCTACTTTTAGATGCGCGGGTACCGGACAACCCTCTGGTGTGCAGGGAGCGATAGTGTCCAGCGGCAGTACGAAGGTCGGTACCTTGTTCACGCCGAAACGCTCGAACAGGGTGGGATCGATGGCCAGCGATGGTGTGGGTTCACCCGTCGTGTCACGGCTGTTTCCCGTGCCCAGCAGTTCGCCGAGGCGCGCCACGGTGCGCTTCATGGAGTTGTCCACCAGTCCTCGCAGCACCAGCGGCGAGCCGGTCTTTCTCGCCTCCGCCAGCAGCGCGCGGAGGGAATCATCCGTCATTGAGAACGAGACAAAGATCAGCGGGTGCGGATCGCTGTCCCCGGAGGACGCTGCGCCGGGTACGGCCAGCCTGGGATCTGACAGCAGTGCCTCGATGTCCTTTCGGGCCTTGGCCAGTGCCTGGTCGTCGATCTCGGGCACGCTGAGAGTGGGAGTGCGATCAGGGCTGGCCTGCCCAGCCGCCGACAGGGCGCGTTCGGCTTCACGTTCGAGCTTATCGGTGAAGCCGGTATCCCGGCTCAGGCGTCTGGCCCGTTCCACGGCGTCCGTCGAACGGCTGCTCGCACTGTCTAGATCGCCGGCGTTGAGCTCCACCGCCATGAGCGGCGCGATCGCCAGGCACAGGGCGACAAGTGTTCCGGTCCTCAGAATGCGCAGCATGCCTTCTTCCTCCAGATCAGATAGGCCCAGTCCTCGCCGCGCACCGGATACTCACGCCCGGCACCCCAGGGGATGGTGACCCGGCCGAAAGGATGCGCATTGAGCGTGTAGGGGACGGGGTAGAGCATCTGCGTCTTGTACTGGGACTTGCGCAGGATAGGCAGCGGCAGGGGCAGGCACATGGCGCCGCGACTGGACGTGTCCCTGGCGATAAGCTGCCGGTGCAGCTTGGCCGCCATGCGCTGTACCAGCAGCAGTGAGCTGTCCACGCCGCCTTCGTGATGCTTGACGTTGCCGTCGATGGGGTACATGGAACCCTGGCAGCCGGCGCACCAGAACAGCGGATCGAGCGGAAAGCCTAGGGTGGCCGCGGCACAGTCGGCGGCGCAGGCGGCCTGGGCAATGGGATTGGCGAAGAGGGCTGCCTCGGGATTGATCAGAAAGGCGAGCTCGTCATCATCCCAGAGGGGGTCGATCTCCGTGATATACAGGATATCGAAGGACTCCGGCGTCACGCACGCCAGCTCCGTCAGCAGGTTCATCCAGGCCAGCAGGGGGTAGACGTACCAGTGGACGTGATAGAAGGCGTCCCGGTTGTCGCTGGTCTTGATGTTGGTGCCCGACGGTGCGGCCAGTGAGCCCAGGGTGACACCACCCAGTAGGGGGGAGCAGAACGGGGTGCGTACCACCTCCGCCACCCGGGCCGGCTCCCAGAATCCCGCCCCGAAGCCGATGCGAACGAATACCGGAGGCGGCGCGGGACAGGAGCAGATCAGCGGTACGCTGTCCCCGGAATCCTCCATTCCCATGTCGATCCTGAGCGGACCGATGCTGATCGGGAACACGCATTTCCAGCACACGTCGGTGAAGGGGTTGGGGAAACGGCCGTAGCAGGGCTCGGCGGCCGAGGCTTGGGGAGCGGGCAGCCAGATCAGTGCCGCGGCGAGGCAGGTCACGAATAGGGTCTGATGGAGGGAGGGGCGCTTCATGGCGCCCATCGTTCACTTGTCAGGATATCCGAGAAAGGGGAAACGTTATTTCATGCTCAAGAGGGTTTTCGTTATACTTTGGCGGGGAGAGAAATGACTCAAATAGGTCAAGAGAAGATGCCTGGACCGCAGTCATAATGACCTCAACTCTTTTGCAAAAGAAGCGACCCAAGGGCCGGCACTTGCCCGATCGTTTCCATCTCTGTCACGACGCTCTCACTCGGACTTTCTGATGAGGTGATGGTGCACATGGAGTTCAGTACAGCATGACCAGCCCCGCGGGAACCTGTTTGCTACAGCATTCTCAGGGGACCATCTTGAATCGACAAGTGGTTGAGGTGGCGATCAATCAAAATACCGATCACCGACAGCGATAAGGGCTGCGGAAGATCGCAGCGAAAGCAGACGAAGACGTTGAGCGAGTTCGGTACCCGCGATGACGCTCTGTGGTAGAGGGAGAAAGGGGATATTATGGAGGGGGAATTCGAACTTCAAAGCGTACGTGGCTCGATTTGGCACCGCTGGGATCCGCACATTCACAAGCCAGGTACGGCACTCAATGACCAGTACATCGGCCAAGAAGCGTGGAATACGTTCCTTGATAAGATCGAATCTGCCGACCCTCCGATCCGCTCCCTCGGTATCACCGACTATTTCAGCATAGAGCGGTATCTGGAGGTCCTTGAGTACCAGCGTCTGGGGCGATTGCCAGGCGTCGGACTGGTCTTCCCGGATGTTGAGTTGCGCCTGAGCATAGAGACCTCGAAGGCGTCAGCGATCAATCTGCATCTGCTATTCGATCCCGGGCCTAGCGATCATGTCGATCAGATCCGGCGGTTTCTCCTGGAATTCGAGTTTACGTACCGCGGCTACAACTATCGCTGCCAGACCGCCGATCTAATCAGGCTCGGCCGGGCCTACCGCCCAGAACTGAACGACGACAATGCCGCTCTCTCCGAAGGAGCCAATCAGTTCAAAGTCAATTTTGATCAATTGCGCGAGGCGTGGAATAAGAATGAGTGGGTCCGAAGACACGCTTTGATCGCTGTCGCTGGCGGCGAGAAGGACGGCACCTCCGGCTTGCGCGACAGTGCAGGTTCCTTCGCAGCCCAGCGCAAGGAGATAGAGGGCTTCGCCCATATCATCTTCAGTGCCAACCCGAAGCAAGCGGATTTTTGGCTCGGCAAGGGAGCGGCTAGTGTCGAGGAACTGGAAAGCGAGTGGAATGGATGCAAGCCCTGCCTGCACGGCTCAGATGCGCACGATGCGAATCGCATCGCCCAGCCCGAACAGAATCGCCGTTGCTGGATCAAGGGCGATCTCACATTCGAGTCGCTTCGGCAGGCGTGCATTGAGCCCGAGGGTCGCGTCCACATCGGTGCAGAGCCACCGCGCGGTGCCCTGCAGGGCAATACGATCAATACGTTGTCAGTCAGTAATGCAACCTGGCTGACGCGCGATACCGTTCACCTTAACTCTGGTCTTGTGGCCGTCATAGGTGGTCGGGGTTCCGGTAAGACGGCGCTCGCCGACTTGATTGCAGCCGGCGGATTCGCGCTTTCCCAGCATCTCAGCGACAAGTCCTTCATCCGACGTGCGCGGGAGCACCTGGAACACTGCGAGGCAGAGCTTCATTGGGATTCCGGTGAAGTAACCGGCAACCATCTCACGCAGACTGACATGGAGGATCTGCTGGATTATCCGCATGTCCAGTACCTCTCGCAGCAGTTTGTAGATCAGCTCTGTTCGGCAGAAGGCCTAGATGATGCGCTGGTTCATGAAATTGAACAGGTCATCTTCAATGCGCATGCGCAGCCGGATCGGTTTGGGGCGGAAACCTTCCGGGAGCTACTGGCGATTCGCCTTGAGGTTTCGCGTCAGAAGCGTGAGCGCCAGAAGCAGGCGCTGAGTAAGGCGTCCGCAACGCTGACGGCTGAGCGTGTGCAGAAGGCCGGGCTGAAAGCAATGGAGAAAGATCGCGATGACAAGAATAAGACCATCGAGAACGACAAGAAGGACCGTAATTCTCTAATCGCCAAAGGCAATGAGGAACGCGCGAAACGCCACGAAGAGATTTCCCAGGCGGTCGAGGCAAAGCGTATTCAGGTCGAGCGTGTAAAGCGACGGCATCAGGTCCTTCTGCATCTGCAGAACGACGTGTCTGACTTCCGAAATCGCCAAGCACCTGCTCTGATAGCCGAGTGGCAGGAGGACCGTGCTGATGCCGCGCTGAGCCCGTCAGAGTGGCAGGCGTTCAAGGTCGACTTCACAGGTGATGTCGATTCGCTGCTGGCCGAACGCATCAAGCAGGCCGAGACACTCATCGTACAACTGCAGGGACCCGCGCAGACCGGCCCGCCCGAGCAGCTCGATGTTGATCCGAAATTGGCCTTGATCGAGCCGGATGCGGTACTCGAGCAGCAGACGTTATCATTGCTGGAGCGCGAACAAGCACGTCTGCGAACGCTTGTAGGTGTCGATGCCCAAAACGCAAAGCGCTTTGCGATGTTGTCTGAGAAGATCACCAAGGCGGAGATTGCTCTCAGCAAAGTTGCCCAGCAGATCGAACACATTCAGGGTGCTAATGAGCGCATTCGCACTCTGATTGAGGCGCGACGGAAGGCCTATGCGGGCATCTTTGAGGCGATTGTCGACGAAGAACAGGAACTACAGTCCTTGTATGCGCCGATCAAGACGCGCATTGACGAGGCCGAGGGATCACTGTCGAAGCTATCCTTTTCGGTGCGACGGCAGGTCGATATCGAAGCTTGGGCGAGAGCCGGCGAGGAATTGCTAGATCTTCGCACGTCAGGCCCCTTCAAGGGGCGTGGCGAGCTGCTACGAGTCGCACGTGAGGCGTTGCTGCCCGCGTGGTCTAAGGGCAATGCAACAGAGGCAGCCAATGCGCTGCTTGAGTTTGCCAGGGCGAATGAGGACGGCCTAAAGGCCCATCGACCCGAGGGCCAGGATCCTCGCACGTGGGCCGTTCGGGTTTCAGAGTGGCTGTTCGATACCGACCATATCACCGTCGGTTATGGTCTCCAGTTCGACGGTGTGGATATTGAGCAGCTTTCTCCAGGCACGCGCGGCATTGTTCTCTTGCTGCTGTATTTGGCCATTGACGCGGAAGATGTCCGGCCACTCATCATCGATCAACCGGAAGAAAATCTGGACCCGCAGTCGATCTTTCAGGAACTCGTGCAACGATTTCGGGTCGCGAAGCAGCGGCGCCAGATTATCATCGTCACGCACAACGCCAATCTTGTGGTGAATACCGATGCAGACCAGGTGATCGTCGCCAATTGCGGCCCACACCGGCCCGGTCAGCTGCCGTTGATAACATACGACTGTGGAGCGCTGGAGAACCCGCGCATTCGGCAGCATGTCTGCGACATCCTCGAGGGCGGCGAGCGGGCCTTCAAGGAGCGCGCAAAGCGACTCCGGGTTGGCTTGTAGTGGGCGGGGTCCGATATTCAATTTGCACTTCGCGAACGGGGGTTAGGTGGCAGAACCGACCGAGAAGACGATAAAGCGTCTGTTTGCAATGTCCGGCAACGTCTGTGCATATCCTGGTTGTGTGCTGCCGATCGTCGAGAGCGCCGGGACCATCACGGGAGAGATCTGCCATATAAGGGCGAGAAATCCGAAAGGACCGCGGTACCACCCAAGCCAATCCGAAGAGGAACGGCGTGGATTCGACAACCTTATCCTCCTGTGCAGGCACCATCACAAAATTATTGACTCGGAACCCGAGATCTACACGGTAGGTGCTCTGCAAGAAATGAAATCGATTCACGAGGGCGTTGCGGGTCGGAATGAACAGGCCGCGGACGGCTTCTTCGCAAAGATTCTGTTGAATGACTTCCACCGGATCACGGTCGTCAACAACAGTGGCCATGTCGCGATCAACAGCCCCGGCGCGATACAGGCCGCCACGGTCAACGTCCGGACCACTCGCCAGACGGTGTCGGTGAATGCGCCGCCCGGGACCATCGGTGCCGATCAGCAGGCGAGCAGATATGTGCAGTACCTGATCAAGCGATACAACGAATATGCCAGCGCCAATAAGCAGCGGGCGAAGAAATTCAATTATGGCGCCATTTCGAAAAACATCGAGAGTCGCTTTGGAGCGTCTTGGAAGCTATTGCCTATTGAAAAATTCGATGCCATATGCGAGTACCTCCAGCAACGTATCAGCAAGACGATCATTGCGAAGTTGAACGCATCCAAAGGGCATCGTTCATTCTCAAGCTATTCAGAGTTCCTTGAGAAGTGAATCCGCGCAAGCACGGCGTGCTCAACAACACCTGCTCATGTACCAGGAGGGGATGAGGCGGGGGCGCTGACGGCGCAACGCCCCCAGATCATCAGGAAGTCCAGGTCTGCATCGATTTGATTGCAGAATCCACCTTCCCTACGAGAGAGCGCAGTGGCGGGCAGTCCGGATAGTGGCTGCGCAGTATCTGCTTAACGCGTTCCAGGCTGTCGATGTGACGTCGCCGTTCATCGACCGGGAGGTAACGCGAGAATGTGGTGCTGGACTCGTGATAATAAAGCTCAAAGAACCGCTCGTTCGGCAACTCGTCATGGTTGTATTCGCGCTGTGTCCACTCATCGAGTTCGCTGCGAACCGAATTGAGGCGGTTGTAGACGCCTTTGCGGTGATATGTGTCCACCAACACGGACTTGAGTAACGCACCGACCTCCGCATGGACATCGATGGGCATCTTACCCTTCGGTCGACGCTGCGGCCCTACGAAAGTCTGAACATACCCGACTGAGTTGCGTTGGCCGTTTGCCTGCCGCGGCTGTTTCTGTTTCAACTTCTTAGCCCGCGCTTCCGCAACCGCTCCTGGACTGACGAAGATCGGAGCGGTCGGTGCCGACTCGCCGTGCCATGTCGCCTCGACGACAGGCGCGGGCAACCGGTCGAGGGCCGCAACGATCGGTTCCAGCGGGATTCCTTTCTTCACATCGGCGACCAAATAGAGCCGTGAACCGCCATCGGGGTTGTACATGCCGGCCCACGTTGGCTTGGCCATCACGTACCCGTGCCGTTGTGCCCAGGCTGTCCGCTCCGCGGCATTGCTCTCTGCAGCCGCTTCATAAGGCTCGTCGGCGAACAGGTAGCGCTTAGTATCGCGGTCGTACCAGACGCTGTAGTGATACCGCCCCGGTATCGCATTGCTCGACCGGCCACCGGGGTAAGCTCTGCTGTGGCTCTTGGAAGGGCGCAGCTTGGTCGCGTCCATAAATTGCAGGGTTCGCGCCGCAGCGCACGTCGTACGGCGTGCTTGGGATTGCGACTGCACCAGATGGTGGCGTGCCAGATGGTCAGGACCTTCCGGTCGGAAGTCGATCAGCGCACGGTGGTTCTGGAGCTGAGGCTGAGTGATCAAGTCACTCCATTGCTGGGACAACATGATGCTCAACGTTTCGCGGCCACTGCTACCGGCTTCGCGGTTCTTCCAATACACAGTGATGAAGGTCCGGTAACCGGAGCGTGAGTGCTCCGGCTTGACGCCATTACGTAGCGTTTTGCTCGCATGGCGGAAATTCTGGAAACCCGCCAAACGCGCGGCCTCGTCCAGGGCTCGTATGTGCTGGATGCCTCGCTCGACCTTGAGCGACTTGGCGAGGCGTTTGATGCCGTCCAGACTGGACGGCCGAATGGCTTCTCTCGACATGACAGTTCTCCCGGTTCATGACGAAACGTCACCCGTCTGCCGCTTCTCGAACCTGAACATGACATGCGCAGGAAGAGAGGGAGTGTCGGCAGTGCTGTCAACAGCTTTGCTATGACGGGTGGCAGGCTCCTGCCCGAAGCCTGCCCGAATTATTGCAACTGAGGGGGAATTGTGACAAGGATTGGATTCGTTCGGCAGCAACTCCAACTGACAGAACGGGCCAAGTGTTGTTTTAACACGCTTTTCATCGTTGATTGTTGAGACCGTGTTCCACGACTCTAAGCCGTATCCCATCCTGACTAAGCGTCACAGGAACTGCTTGAATGCCAAACTGTTCCACCAACTGACCCCGCTGATCGAAGTACAAGCGCACCTGCCACTCCTTCATGAGCGCCAGCACGGGTCCATCGGTCAGAATGGGCTTTATATGCAGCGGATCGCCGTCAACCATCGCCCGCGCCCACTCGACTTGCACAGGGTCGTCCCCGTCAAAGAACAGAAGTTGCTTCGATAGTGTCATGTAGTCGAGCGGGTTTATCGTCGTTCCGGCCGGGTGGATGATGCGGCCTTCGTGATCCTTGATGTCGTAGGGTACGGTGAGGCTGGGATCGACATAGTAGGTTCTGTTCTGTGTGGCACGCGGCAGGCGCACGCCTTCCGGACGTTCAACATAGGCTTGATACCGGGCCTTGGCGTCATCTTCGAGACGCGCGAGCTCGCCGCTTTCTTCGAGCGCGGTGAGGCGCTGCTCGATGGTCTGCAGCATGTCCTGCTCGGCGATGGGGTAGACGGGGCCTACCACGCCGAGATCACGGGCGAGCAGGACGCTAGAACAGGCGAACAGCGCGACCGATAATGCGATCTTTGGAAATCCAACCGATGTCTTCATAACGTGAGTCGTAGCTGTCGGGGTGGGGTGTCCACACGAAGTAGCGTCCGGCCGGGATCACCCCGGTGGGTCCGGCCTGCAGGGGCTGGCCGGAGCGCGAACGGGTCTTGGCGGTGGCGACGTAGTCGCCGTTGATATGGAAATTCAGGCCCACGCGGGTGACTTCATCGCCCGGCACGCCCATGGCCTTCTTGATGAAGAACATGCCCTGCGGATAGAAGCGATTCCGCGGCGGGTAGAAAGCGACCAGGTCGCCACGGGCGGCCGGGGTCTCGGTCTTGAGCACCAGGTAGAGCACGCCCGGCAGGCTTTCGGTACCGTTGATGCCGAGGCGGTACCAGGGCGAGAGCGTCAGCGAGAGGAGCCTGACGAACAGGACGATGCCGACCGTCAGGCCCAGCCATCGCAGGAATCGGCGGGTCTGCACGCGAAGGTTCCCGGGTTGGAGGACCGCGGTTTGGAGTGTCATGGGCTTGGCGCCTCGATGCGCTTGCGCAGCACCGGTGTGAGATCGGGGGCGCCGGAGACGAGGGCCGGGGCGGCGAGGATGACGACGTGGTAGTCGCGCGCCAGATTCGCGGTCTCCTGTTCCAGGCGGGCGGCGAATCGTGCCGCATCCACCGAGCGTTCCGCGTCCGGCAGCTTCATCAACTCTGG
>Ga0114931_10010669_pt1 | contig 10923 bp, 11 predicted proteins | sample 2SBtaG_FD_89579 | JGI IMG/M metagenome (GOLD analysis project Ga0114931, IMG submission 89579) | Deep subsurface microbial communities from Kolumbo volcano to uncover new lineages of life (NeLLi) - 2SBTROV14_V59a metaG | ecosystem: Environmental > Aquatic > Marine > Volcanic | place: Kolumbo...
GCTGAATGGGAACGTCGTTGACATACGAGCCGTTGGTCGAGCCCAGGTCTTCGGCCATCCACTGGCCATTTATCTGGAACACACGCGCGTGACGGCGGCTCACCGAGTCGCGATCGATTTGAACGTCGCAATCACTGCCTCGACCGAGAACCGCTTCCTGGTTCTTGAGGCTGAATCGCTTACCCATCTCGGGGCCGGGTGGGTAGATCAACACCAGGCACGCATTGCCCTCACCGACCTTCGGCTTGACGAGCTGGACCTTCGTTATTCGGGTCTTCCATTCACTCATAGCCGAGAGCCCTGAGCGTAGCGTAACGAGCCGATATTGTCGTGTATTGCGGCTAGAAACCCTCTATCAATGTATGCGGTGGTGTGATAGGAAACCGCAAGTCGGCCTCTGTCGCGTTTGGGTCCAACGTGTCGATTTGTGGGGGAATACGCCATGGGTTACGTGATTTCGATCGATCAGGGCACCACCGGCACCACGGTGCTGGTACTGGACGAACAGCTCAACACGGTTGGACGAACGAACCGTGAGTTTCGTCAAATCTATCCCCAGCCGGGCTGGGTAGAGCACGATCCAGACGACATCTGGACGTCGGTTGCAGACTCGGTACAGGGTGCGCTCGCCGACGCGAACATCAGCGCTGACGAGATCGCCGCCATCGGCATCACCAACCAGCGCGAGACCACCCTGCTGTGGAACCGCGAGACCCTCGCGCCCGAGCGCAACGCGATCGTGTGGCAGGACCGGCGCACCGCAGACTACTGCGCCCAGCTCAAACAGGCGGGCAAAGAAGCGCTCGTGCGCAGCCGCACCGGGCTGGTGATCGATCCGTATTTCTCCGGCACCAAGCTGCGCTGGATGCTGGAGCAGGACGATGCCCGCCGCAAACGCGCCGAAGCTGGCGAGCTGGCGTTCGGCACGGTGGACTCGTATCTGGTCGCGCGCCTGTCGGGCGGCGCCGCGCACATCACCGACGTGAGCAACGCGTCGCGCACGCTGCTGTTCGGCCTGCGCTCGCTGGACTGGGACGACGAGCTGCTGTCGCTTCTGGACGTGCCACGCGCGGTGTTGCCGGAGGTGAAGAGCTCGGCGGAGGTCTATGCGACCACCAAAGGCGTACCCGGCTTGCCCGACGGCATCCCCATCGCGGGCATCGCCGGCGACCAGCAGGCCGCCCTGTTCGGCCAGGCGTGTTTCGAGCCCGGAGACGCCAAATGCACGTATGGCACCGGTGCGTTCATTCTGATGAACACCGGCAGCGAGGTCGTTCCGTCCGAGCGCGGCCTGCTCACCACGGTGGGCTGGAAGCTCGGCGCCGGTGCCGAGGCGGGCGAAACCTGCTACGCCCTCGAGGGCTCGGCGTTCATCGCCGGTGCCGCGGTCCAGTGGCTGCGCGATGGTCTGGGTCTGATCGAAAAAGCCTCGGACATCGAGGCCCTCGCCGCGAGCGTCGACGATTCCGGCGGCGTGGTGTTCGTGCCCGCGTTCGCCGGCCTGGGCGCGCCCCACTGGCGGCCCGAGGCACGCGGCATCATTACCGGATTGACCCGCGGCACCGAACGCGGCCATCTGGCTCGCGCGTGTCTCGAGGGCATCGCCCTGCAAAACGCCGACATCCTCACCGCCATGGAACAAGACTCCGGCCGCCAGCTGAAAACCCTGAAAGTAGACGGCGGCGCCTCGGCCAACGACCTGCTCATGCAGTTCCAATCGGACGTGTTGAACGTCGAGATCTCGCGGCCCGAGATCCTGGAAACCACCGCGCTGGGCGCCGCCTTCCTCGCCGGACTGGCCACCGGCGTGTGGAAGTCCAAAAGCGACATCACCGCGACCTGGCGAGAACAAAAACGCTTCACCCCCACCAGCGACCGCGCTGCCATCGACCAGCACCTCGCCCTGTGGAACGACGCGGTGCGTCGGGCTTGATGTTCGTCAATTAGGCGCGCTTTTTCTGAGCTGGATCTCCTACACTCTCCCACTCTGGGACAAGCGCCGAACGTTCGTGCGCTGGGGAGCTGGTAATGACGAAATGGAGATGGTTAGCAATCGTCGTGGGGACCGCGCTGGTCCTGGCAGCATGCGGCGAGTCCGACAACAGCGGCGGCGACGAGACCCAGAATCTCGTCACAGGTGAGTACACCCTGTCGCCGGGCCAGGAGACGTACATCTGCTACACGTTCCGGTCGCCGGCCGACCGCACGATGGCGGTGAGTCAGATCGTTTCCACCTCGGGGCTGGCCGTCCATCACCTGGCGTTGTTCCAGACCGCGCCCGAAGAAATCGATGGCAGTTTCGAGTGCCCGACACTGGCCAAGCTCAACTGGCAACCAATTTGGGCCGGCGGCACGGGCTCGCCCTCGTTGGCGTTGCCCGAGGGGGTGGCGTTCAAGATCCTGCCCAACACCCAATACCTGGTGCAGCTGCACCTACAAAACGCAACCGACACGACGATCACCGACCACAGTGAGGTCGAGCTGACCTACCTGCCACAGGACGAGGCCGACACCGCCGAAGCGGCAGGCATCTACGCGGTCGGTACCTTCGACATCAACATCCCGGCCAACACCACCGGGCACAGCGTGACGACCGATTGTGTGGCCGACCGCGAGCTCAACGTATTCGCAGTGTTTCCACACATGCACAAGATCGGCCGCAAGATCGAGTTCTTTCACGGCGTCGACCAGGTGGGCACCGAGCCCGTGTACAAGCTGGATCCGTGGCCCTTCGACGACCAACCGATGGACACGGTGGCGTGGACGATACAGCCCGGCGATCACCTGCGGGCGATCTGCACCTGGGACAACCCGTTCAACGAGCCAGTCAACTTCGGCGAGAGCTCGGACGATGAGATGTGTTTCTTCGTGATGTTCTACTACCCGTTCAACGGGCTGGGCGGTTGCATCGATGGCATGTAAGAAGCCCGTTTCCCGGGCCGGCCTCGTGCCCCCGGCCTTCACCGCCGCGTGTCTGGCACTCATCCTGTGCACATCCCTGACCGCGTGCGGGGACGACGGCGGCTCGGCCAACACCCCGGACGCCGCCTGCGTCGGCGCCACCGGATGCAACGGTGCGTGCGAAAAAGGCAACGAGCTCGGCGTGGGGGCCTACTGCACCGCAGGCGGTGGCGAGTGCGCCAACACCCCGATGCGCGCAGCGCCATTTTGCACCGTAGACACCTCGAACACCGACCTGCAGTTCTGCACCCGCACCTGCACCACCAATGCCGACTGCGGCAGCAACGCCCGCTGCGCCAGCGACGGCAGCGGCCCCAGCGGCTGCTTCCCCAACTTCTGCGACGACACAACCCCCGACGCAGGCCCCTAACCGAGGTCCGTCCCCTCTTGGGAGCCAGGGCAGCGGTAGCCATCCTTGCCCGTGATGGCTGCCGGCACCCCGAATGTGAGCGACCGGTTCGTTGTACGGTCGGTCACATTGGTTCCTTCCCCCCACCTGGTGGAAAAAACCAAAGGTTGGTGGCTGAGACCTGGTCGTCCGGATTGAATGGCGTGATTAAGAGGGGTTAGCGGTGGCACTGGTCTTGCTTTTAGGGCGGGACGAAAGGAGCGACCGTATGCCCGTACTTGCCCAACGAGAAGACGCCCGCCCCACTCCCGCCGATTGGACCGACCGTCAACTTCTACACCGTGTGCTCAACCAGAACGAGCGGGCGTGGGTGGAGCTCGTCCGCCGCTACCGCCCGCTGATCTACCGCTGCATCTCCAAGGTCACCGCCCGGTTCGCCGCGAATATGACCAACGCGGATATCGATGAGATTTACGCCGAGGTGTTGATCAGCCTGCTACGCGAGGACATGCGCAAGCTGCGTCTGTACAACCCGCACCGCGGCACCAAGCTGAGCTCGTGGGTCGGCATGATCAGCGTCAACGCCGCCTACGACTTTCTGCGCAGAGCCGGTCGCCGGCCAATGCTCGACCGCCTCGACGGCGCGCCGAACCCGCACGAAGAATACGACCGCACGCCGCTGGATACCCTGCTCGAAAAAGAGCGTTGGGACAGGCTCAATGACATCCTCCGCGGTTTTTCTGACAAGGACCGCACGTTCATGCAGCTGTACTACGCGCGTGGCTTGGCCGCCGAGAAGGTCGCTTCCGAAATGTCCATCAGCCTCAAGACGGTGTACTCCAAGAAGCACAAGATCCGCGCCCGCATGCGCCGCTGCATCGAAGCGCTGCGCGGTGAGAACCCGATCGCCGATCTGGTCAGCGCGGCCGCGTAAAGCCCAGCTCGATGGTGGCCCGGGCACTGCCACCATCACCGCCGGCGTGGTAGTCCCGTACCACCAGCTGGCGTGCGAAGCCGTAGAACCCCTTCGGCTCCTGCAGTCGCTCGAATACCCGTCCAAACGCGCTCTTATCCGCGGATTCCAGGCGAAACCTGCAGTGCTTGGTCCGGCAGTCGATACGATTGACGTCGACCGCGTCTGCCTTCAGCTCGGCGAGGATTGCCTTGAGCTTGTCGCGGATCTTGGCTTCGGTCGCAGGCGCCCACACCGGGTCGCGCGGCAGCTCGGCGTAGTTGTCCGCCGCCAGGTGCGGCCTGGCGCGGTCCGGCGTAGTCGCGTTGCCGGCCCGCCGTTTGGACCGCGCCCCGCCCGGGCCTGCATGCGTGGTCGCGGCGCCGGCGTCTGCGGTCGCGTGACTCGAGTCGCGGTTTGCCGAGTCGTGGCTGTTGCCACGCATAACCAGCCACACCATCGCCGCTGCGGCGATCACCAACCCGATCACAACGGCGGCGCGCATGGCTACCCGGGTAGCTCAACCACGGCGCCGCTGGTGATCACATAGCGCCCGGCAGAGGATTGCTCGATGTCGATCAGCCCACTGCACAACGCGCGTCGGGTGAGCTCGGCGCGGTCGGCCCGGTCCACCATCACCACGTGACCGCCACTGCGCACGGCGCGCGACCATTCCCACAGCAAGCCCGACCAGTCTGGCCGCTGGCCCAAGCCGAAGCCGACCAACGCGCTGACACTGGCGTTGGCCACCGGCAACTGGGTGGCGTAGGCGTACACCCGCGGTCCGGTGCGGCGGCGCAACGAGCGGCGTTTGCTCGCCACCTGAACCACCGGCACTCCCGCCGCGGCCAGTGCTTTGCCAAACCGGGCCTGTTCGCACACGAGCACCCGCTCGGTGCTGCCGGTGCGTTCGAGCACGCGACCGACCTCGTTGACGACATGGGTAATGAACAGGGAGCTGAGCACGCGGCGGCGACTATGGACCAAGCCTACCGGCGCCGCAAGTACTCGCAGCGAGCGTCCTCGATGTACGGAGTCACCCGGCTCAGGCCCCACAGCTGATTGAGCAGGTACTCGTAGTTCTGCTTGGTAACGACGAAAAAATCGATGTGCTTGCGGCGGATCCAGCCGCCTTTGTCATCGGCCCGCACGCAGCCGTCGTGGATCGATCCATCCGGCAACACCATGCCATCGAGCTCGGGCAGATAGACCGGCTCGCCGTACGGAATCACCTTCGGGTCCACGGCAATGGAACGAAACGGCACCAACGATCGGCCACCAACACCCCGCCCGTACGGGTACTTGTTCACGTCGAGCTCTTCGAAGCACGCGCCGACACCGTAGTCACACTTGCCTGCCCAGTTGACCACACGACCGTTGGCCAGAATGCCCGTACCTTCCATGCGCAGCTCCTTGACGAACCGTCTGGAGAACGCGCCGTAGAACTGACCGTTGCGGGTGTACAGCTCGTCGTCGCGCGCCTGCCCAAGAGCTGGATGCTCGAACGCGAGCCAGTAAAACGTCATGCGAAAGCCGAGCGGGGCCGACAGCGGATAGCCGCAACAGGTCTTGGTTTTGGCGGCGGCGAGGCCTTTGACTGCGGCGCCTTCTTTGCCGGCTACTTTGCTGCTGTTGACCGTCGCGACGCGGTTTTTCGCCACCCGACCCACGTTGGTGGTGCCGTGCACCGACCAGCCGAGTACCGAGCAGACTGCCGCGATACTCAGACCAACACGCATACAAACACAGTATGGTACAGATTCGTGTGGCCGACGAGTTTCTGCCCCTGGACCGGGTGCTGCCCGCCGATGCAGTTGGCAACAAAGCGCACAACCTGAGTGTGCTGTTCGCCGCGGGCGTGCGCGTGCCGCCGGGGTTCGTCGTAGGGTTCGATGCGAACATCGATGCGTCGGCGCTCACGGCGGCGGCGACGGGGTTGGCCCAAACCCTGGTGGTGCGCTCGTCGGCCTCAGCCGAAGACGGCGACGGGCACACAGCACCGGGCTTGTTCGATTCGGTGCGCGACGTCGCGGCGAACGACGTTGCCAGCGCCGTGCGGACGGTGCGCGCCTCTGCGGCACCTGATCGTGTCGCCGGCTATCCATTCGCCGCGTCGGTGCGCATGGCGGTGATCGTGCAACAACAAATCGCCGGCACCCGCGGCACCATGTACACCCGCACCGCGGCCGGGCCCATGGTAATCGAAGCGCGGGGCGACCACGGCGTGCGCTTCGTCGCCAGCGTCGACCACGACACCGGTCACGTGGAGCACGACCCGGGATTTCCCCTCGCGGTCAGCGAGTTGAGCACGGCTGCCACCGCGTGCGAACGCGCCCTGGCGCGCGACGGCCTCGACATCGAGTGGGTGCACGACGGCGACGCGCTGTGGATCGTACAGGCGCGGCCACTCGCCCGCGGCGTCGTGCAACCGTTGGTGCTGATGCGTCACTTTGCGTTCAGCAGCGGCGACGACCGCGTGTGGCGCTGGGATGCGGAGCACAACCCACGACCGCTGTCGCCGGCACAGGCCGGCCTGGTGGAGCGTGTGGACGAAGCGGGCGTCGCCGGATACGACATGCGCGTGGTCCAGGGCTACCTCTACTACGCCGGGGGCGGCCACGACGCGACCGGGTTCGACACCACGGCCGAGGTCGAAGCGTGCTTTGGCCAGTTGGCGAACGCCGTGCCTGCCCCGGCAGCGCTCGAGCAAACCGTCGCCGACTACGTGGCGTTCTATCGCATGTACGCGCGCTGCTCGGCCCGCCTCGCCGCCACCGACCACGACCTCGTCGCCACCGCGGCCGGCGACATCGACGACCTGATCGCCGACGCCGCCCCCGAGTGGGATGTCGCCTGCGCGCCCTACGGCGCGGCCGCGGCGAACGATGCCGTCGTGGCCAGATACTTGTCTCGGCCGGGCGAGCGGAACGATCTCTACTTCGGCCGCGCCCAACGACGGGTGCGCGACTGCCTGTTGCAGGTTGGCCACGCCCTCGGGCTGAGCGAGGTGGACGATGTGTTCTGGCTTCCGTTGAGCGATGTGTGCGCCTGGTCAGCCGGTGCCGACGCCCCCTCAGCGGCCGCGCTGGCGCAGCTCGCCGCCGCCAATCGCGCACGCGCACGCGTCCAGGCACAATGGCGCATGCCGCTGGCCGTATGCGACGGCGAGGCCATCGACGCCAACGACGCTCAGCGTGGCATCTGGCACGGCCACGGCAGCGGCGCACGGGTTACCGCGATCGTGGCGGCAAGCGCGGCGCAGCTCGGCGCCGGCGAGGCGCTGGTCGCCGCGGCGATCACTCCCCAGATGGTGGTTCAGGCGCGGCGGGCTGCCTGTTTGGTCAGCGACCACGGTGGCCCGTTGAGCCACGCGGTGGCCATGGCGCGGGAGTTGGGCATCCCGTGCGTGGTTGGCTGCCGCGGCGCCAGCGCGCAACTCAGCGCAGGCGACCACATCATGGTCGACGGTTCAACCGGCGTGGTCGTTCGCCTCCCGCGCGATTAACGCAGGCATTCTGCGTGAGTACGACTTCTATGGATTTGACGGCTCGCCGCTTCCAGCGCCCGCTGATCCCTCTGCGCCCTGCTCACGCAGATACGCCGCATTGACACGCTCGCGTAGATCCTTGCCAACCTTGAAGAATGGCAAGCGCTTGGGCGCGACATGCACGGTCTCACCAGTGCGCGGGTTACGACCCTCGTACGTCTTGTACTGGCGTACGGTGAAGCTGCCAAAGCCACGAATTTCGATGCCCTCGCCATCCTGCAATGCCTTCACCATGGAGTCGAAGATGCAGTTGACGATTTGCTCCGCTTTGCCGTTGGGAAGCTTCAGCGTTTCGGAAATGCGCTCGATCAGCTCGGATTTGGTCACAAGGTCAATCCCACTGCTAGTTGCCGAAGATTGTGAAAACTCTAGCTGAACTCTGGACCAGAGTGCAATATCTAAGCGCTTGAAATCGCTTTTGAAGCTCGACGCCGCCGGGCTACGGTACAACCGGCAGCGGACGCTCCGCGTCCTTCGTAAAGGCCTTATATCCCTCGGGAAAGTCCCGGTAGATGTGGCAATTGTGGCGGGCGAAATAGTCCACCAAACTGCGCCAGGTGATCTGCTTTTGGTCGATCTCGTGCTGCAGCGAGCTTGAGAAGATCACCGAGCAGAACTTGTGGCCGGCCCCTCGGGGCAACGCATGCTTAGCAGTCTCGCGCGCCTCCACACCAATGCTGGTGGGCACCAACTGACTCACATAGATGTAGCTCAGCGGCGGGATCTCGAGCGTTTCGACCTCGACGATTTCCAGCCCCATGCCCCGCCGGTAAATACACTCGGTTCGGTTGACCGTCTGCTCGGGCCCAACCGCCATTGCATTGTGCTCCAACAACGCCGGCTGGCGCCTGGCGCACAACGAGCCCGCGGCGCGAATGGCCGAGCCGCGCATCGTCGGTCGCGTGTGCACCCGATACGCCAGATATCGCTTGGGATCTTTGTTCTCGATCGCCAGCACCATGATCGACGCACCGTTTTTGCGGCGAGCGGTCAGCTCCAGACGCAGCCCCGCGACTTCTATGGAATCGTGACCACCCGGCGTGAGCAATGCATTGGGACGTGCCGAGCGGTACTTGAACGCCGCCGACATTTCCTTCAGCGTAGGCGGCGCGATTCCGGCGCGTTGTGCATCTGTCTCGAGATGACCGAGGTAAACACGGCTCGACGTCTTACTCGCGCGCAGCGCCGTGTTGGTTTCGGCAGTTGTCGCGACCTCGCGCGGCTTCGGTGGCTTCTTGGGAACCGTCGGCGTGTAACAAAAACGCAGACGTACCAACAGCAACACCAGGAGCGCGCCGACGACGCCCACGACAATACGAAACTGGCTATCACTGAGTTGGGAGAGAAACGGCTCGTCAGTTACGCGCTGGTCGTCTGGCACGCTGGCTCCGGATTCGTAAACGAAACCCACATGTACGCACCCTTTGCCCCGATGCGCCCTTACAATTCTTACCATAACATCTCCCCACAACTGGGTTCGCGTCGTGGAATCAAGTTGACGATCGACAACGAGATGTTGCGTAATCGGTATTCATGTCGTCGAGGCGAACGCGGCTCCTGGTCGTCTGCTTCGCGCTATTGCTGGGAGTACCGGCGACTGCGCGCGCGGATCGTATCTCCGATCTGAGCCGGACCCTGCGGACGTCCCACTATCACAAGGCGCGGATCGCCGCCGCCGTGTCGCTGGGCCGTATCCGTGACCGCCGCGCGCTCAGGCCCCTGGTCTACGCCTTGCACGACGACAACCGCACCGTCCGTGTGATCGCCGCCACGGCGCTGGGCCACCTGGGCGAGGCTGCCGCGCTGGGCGCCTTGCGCCGGGCCAGCCGCGACAAGGACCGGCTCGTGCGCAAACGGGCCATGGAAGCGATCGCCAAGATCCGCAACCGTCGCGCCCTGAGAAATCGCGGCCACCGCAGGCGGCTGAACGCCGCCGACTACCGGCCCAACTACTACGTGATTCTCAAGTCCACCCGCGACGAGTCCGAAGGTCGCCTGAGCAAGCGGGTACGCCGCCGCCGGGCCCACAAGATGCGTTCGCTGGTGATGAATCAGCTGATGCGCACGCCGCAGGTGACCACGAGCGCGCGCAAAGCGCGTCGCTACCGCATCGCTCCCCACTCCATCGACGTGTCGATCACCAGCTTCAAACGCCGGGTGCGCGGGCGCTATGTCGAGATCGAATGCAAACTGCGCATCGCAATCTCCAATAAACGCGGCAAGATGGAGTCGGTGCTCACCGGCGGCGCCAAAGTTCAGGTGCCCGTGCGCACGTTCCGCCGCCGCTACCTGCCACAGCTGCGACTCGAAGCCCTCGAGAACGCGGTGAAGAGCGTCCACGGCGACCTGCTGCGCAACCTGCACCACAAGTGCAGCTAAACAATGACGCAGTGAAAATGCGTCATTGTTTAAAAGCAACAATAATCAGGAACACGCGCAGACGTCGCCAGACGAGCCGAATTTCGTCCGCCCTCACAAGAACCGGGCGGCGAAATTTGGCTCCCGACTAAGGCGTTTGTGTATCGCGTCCTTCGCGCGGATGCCCGAGGGCTAGGCCCAACGCCGGGCCAGGCGCGATCGGTGTCGGGGGCGTTCGAAGTCATCGCAGGGGTCGTTATGGCCGTAGCGGCCGTCTGACGGTGCCGAAAAACCGCATGGTAGAAAATCGGTATGAATGCTCAGGTCCCAACCATCGCTGCCGCCCACACTGCCCCCGAACCCACTGACAAGCGCGAGCGCGTCGACTGGCTCGGCGATCGCATCGCGCTGATCGCAGCGGCGATCAATGCCGCGACTCATGAGCAGCTCACCGCCCTGCGCGAGTTCGACCAGGCGTTCGGTTGGAAACGGCACGGGGCGCTCAGCTGTGCTGCCTGGCTGTCGTGGCGCGTGGGCATGACGCTGGGCCCAGAGCGCGAGCGGGTGCGCGTGGCAACCAGGCTGGGCGAGCTGTCACTGATCGACGAGTCTTTGCAGCGTGGCGAGCTATCCTATTCCAAGCTGCGGGCGATGACCCGGGTGGCCACGTCCGCCAACGGGCGATCTGCCCCGGCCGGTGTGCCAGTACGTCGAACACACCTTGCACACCATGGCCAGGTTCGGCATCGACGAGCA
>Ga0114931_10010670_pt1 | contig 10923 bp, 4 predicted proteins | sample 2SBtaG_FD_89579 | JGI IMG/M metagenome (GOLD analysis project Ga0114931, IMG submission 89579) | Deep subsurface microbial communities from Kolumbo volcano to uncover new lineages of life (NeLLi) - 2SBTROV14_V59a metaG | ecosystem: Environmental > Aquatic > Marine > Volcanic | place: Kolumbo...
ATAGTCGGTCGAGGTCTTCTGTCGTCTGGAGGCCACCAACACGATGCCGAGCAGGATCGCGAAGTAGAGGCCGATGACCCACCAGTCCAGTGATGTCAGTGTGCTCATGCTGCTCTCGTCCCAAGCCCCCTCCCCGCACTTCGACCCATTTGAACACAGAGCAGGACACGCGTAGCATCTCGATCGGAAAGAAGACATCCCAGAGCCCACAGTCTCCAACCGGATAGCCGCAGGCAGCCTCCATGAGCAGTGAAGCCAAGGATCCGAACGTGATTCCGCTCCTGGCTCCCCAAGCGGGCCGGCGGGAGTTCCTGCTGGGCAACGAGGCCATCGTGCGGGGGGCCATCGAGGCGGGCGTGGGGCTGGTGTCGGGATATCCAGGCACCCCATCGAGTGAGATCACCGATTGGTTCTCGCGACTGGCGCCCAAGCTCGGCATCCCCTTCGAGTATTCGGTCAACGAGAAGGTGGCCATCGAGATGGCCTTCGCGGCTTCGATGGCTGGAGCACGCTCCCTGGTCGCCATGAAACACCTGGGCCTCATGTATGCCGGCGACCCCATGGTGACGATCCCCTACATCGGGACCGACGGCGGCATGGTCATCGTCAGCGCGGGCGATCCCTCCTGCCTGACCAGTCCCAATGAACAGGACCAGCGCCAGGTCGCATCCATGCTCTTCACGCCGATGCTGGACCCCTCGACAGCCCAGGAAGCGCTCGAGATGACGCGCTTCGCCTTCGAGCTCTCCGAGGCCTGCCACCTGCCGGTGATCCTCCGCCCGATGACGCGGCTCTGCCACACGCGCGCCGACGTCGAGTTCGGAGCGATCCAACATCGGCAGGCCACGGGATTCAAGAAAGACCCGCAACGCAAAGTGCCGATCCCCGGCAACGCACGAAGGCTCCGGCTGGAGATCAAGGAACGCATCGCCAAGGCGCGCAAGATGCTCGGCGACTCCCCTTTCTTTCCCGTCACCGGCGAGGGCAGCACGCTCATCATCTCGGCCGGCGTTCCAACCGCAACGACCTCGGACATCCTCGAGGAGTTCGGCGTCGCCGATCAGGTCCGCCACCTGCATCTCGGCGGCGTCTATCCACTCCCTGAGGACTTGATCCTCCGCGAGCTCAGGACCGCTGAACGCATCGTCATCGTCGAGGAGCTCCTGTCCTTCCTCGAGGACGCCGTGCACGTGCTCTGCAGCCGACATGGCCTCCAGAGGGAGATCCTCGGCAAACATACCGGGCACTTCGAAAGGCAGTACGAGTATCTGCCCGAGGTCATCCAGAAGGGACTGCACGAGACCCTCGCGATCGTGCCCGCGCCGTGGCCGGCCGGGCCGGTCATCGACACACCCGTGCGCCCACCCGTGCTCTGCTCCTCCTGCCCCCACCGGGGCGCCTTCTTCGCGGCCCGCGCAGCGCTCGGCGAAGACGTGCTCTTCTTCAACGACATCGGCTGCTACACGCTCGGCTACGGCGGCGCGCTGGACTCGGGCGACGCCCTGCTGGCCATGGGCTCGGGCATCACGCTGGCTGCCGGCGTCTCGCGGATCGAGGGCAAGCGCACGGTGGGCTTCATCGGCGACTCGACCTTCTTCCACTCCGGCGTACCCCCGCTCGTCAACGCCATCAAGGAGAAGGACGACATCATCGTCGTCATCATGGACAACGAAGTCACGGCCATGACCGGCTTCCAGGACAGTCCCTCCATCGAGGTCGAGGCCGGCACGATCGGACGCGACATCGACATCCTCGCAGTCGTCCAGTCGCTCTCCTGCGATCACGTCGAGCGCGTCGATCCCAACGATCTGGAGGCCACGGTGGCCGCCTTCAAACGCGCCCGCGACCACGAGGGGCCGAGCGTCCTCATCACGCAGCGACCCTGCCCGGTCTACTCCAACAGGCTCGGCAGCGAGTATGCAGACCAGCAACCGCACCAGAGCGAAACGGCCCGCCAAGCCACGACCTACGTCATCGACCACACACGCTGCCAACACTGCGGCCGCGAAGAAGAAGGTCATCGTTGTTCACAAATCCCGGTCGTCCCGTTCGAGCGCTCCATGGCCCGTGCGCGCTCACTCGAGACCGGCCCCGTCGCCGATCGTGCACCCGTCGAGGTCTCACCCTGCGCAAGCGCCTGCCCCCTCTACCTCTGCATCCAGGGCTACAGCGCACACATCGCCGCCGGCAACTACGAACTCGCCCTCGAACTCATCCTCGAACAGAACCCCCTGCCCGACTCTGTCTGCCGCGTCTGCCACGCTCCCTGCGAAGTCGCGTGCATCCGCAACGGCATCGACGAGCCCGTCGCCATCAACGACCTCAAGCGCTTCGTCGTGGACTGGGCCAACCAACAACCCGAGTGGCCCTGCAAGCCCGACCTGCAGGAGAAGAGCGGCAAGCGCGTCGCCGTCGTCGGTTCCGGTCCGGCCGGCCTCTCCGCCGCCCATGACCTGCAACTGCGCGGACACCAGGTCACACTCATCGATTCCCGCCCCAGACCCGGCGGCCTGCTGCGCTACGGCATCCCGAGCTACCGCCTCCCCGCAGAGATCCTGGATCGCGACATCCAGCGCATCCTCGACATGGGCGTCGTCTTCCAGGGCGACACAAGACTGGGCACCGACACGACGGTCGCAGCTCTACGTGAGAGCCACGACGCCGTCTGCCTCGCCATCGGCAACGGCATCGGCCTGCACCTCGCCCTCGAAGGCGCCGGCCCGACCCTCACCGACGCCCTCGACTACCTCTCCTGCGTCGAACAGGGCCGGGGCCAGGAGAACACCGGCCACCGCGTCCTCATCATCGGTGGCGGCAACTCGGCCATCGACTCGGCACGCTCCGCCCTGCGCAACGGCGCCGAGAGCGTGATGTTGGCCTGCCTCGAAGATGACGCGGAGATGCCCGCCATCCGATGCGAAATCCATGAGGCCCGGGAGGAGGGCATCGAGTTCCTGCTACGCAGCCGCGCCGTCCGCCTCACGCAAGAGGGCATCCACCTGGAAAACGTGCAACCGATCGAGCCGGGCCCCTTCCGCGTCGACAACTTCGAGAGTGTCCCCGACAGCTCACGGTTCCTGAAGGTCGATCAGGTCATCAACGCCATCGGACAGATCCCCGACGAGAGCGCCTTCCAGAACGGCCTGCACTTCGAGACACAAGGTGTCCAGGTCGAGATCGACCCAGAAAGCTGCGCCACCAGCGTCGAAGGCATCTACGCCTGCGGCGACATGGCACCGGGCCACGCGACCGTGACCGATGCCATCGCCCAAGGCCTCCGCGCCGCCTGGGGCATCGATGTCGCCTTGCGCGGCAAGGAGGCCGCGAGCTTCAAACTTCCCCCACCACGCATCGACAACAGACCGCAGTACGAACGGTCCGGAATCCAGCGCCGCGAAACCGAGTCGCGTCAGCGCCCGGCAGAACTCATGGGAGAAGCACGCACCGAAAGCTTCGATGAAGTGCGCGCCCCCTTGACCGAATCGCAGGCACGCACCGAAGCCTCCCGCTGCATGATCTGCGGCCAATGCGGCAACTGCCGCTCCTGCCTCGACCTCTTTGGCTGCCCAGCATTCCTCCTCGTCGAGGGCCGTATCGAAATCGATCCGCAACTCTGCACCGCCTGCGGAGTCTGCGCCCAGTTCTGCCCCAACGGCGCCATCCTTCCCGAAACCCAACACGCAAGGACAGAGGCGATGACATGAAAGTCCGCACCTTCAAAGCCGTCGTCGCGGGTTGCGGCGGCCAGGGCGTACTCTCCGCCACCAAAGTCCTCGGCGACGCCGCACGCATGGAGGGCATCCCCCTGCGCGCCGGTCAGATCCATGGCCTCGCCCAACGCGGAGGCATGGTCGAAGGCACCCTCGTCATGGGACCCGGCCGCACCGGCTTCGTCGGCCCCGGCCAGGCCGACCTCGTCCTGGGCCTCGAACCCCTCGAAACCCAACGCACCCTCTCACGCATGTCGAGCGAAACCCGCGTCCTCCTCAACCCAAAGCCCATCCCCCTCGCCCTCCTCGCCTGGCTCGGCCGCGACTACCCCTCCCTCGAAGACATTCTCTCCCACATCCGCGCCATCACCCCCCACGTCTGGACCCTCGACGCGACCCTCCTCTCCGAACAAATCGGCAACCCCAAGGTCCAGAACGTCGTCATGCTCGGCGGCCTCGCCACCCTCGGGCTCCTCCCCTTCTCCGAAGAGTCCCTCCAAAAAGCCATCGACCAGATGAGCCCCCCCCGCTTCTTCGAGCTCAACCACCAGGCCTTCGACCTCGGCCGCTCCACGATGGCGAAACACCTGCAGACCGGCAGCAGATCCACCATCACCGGACACACCGCCCCCCCCTAGGGACACCCTCCACCCAAGCTCCGAACCCCTGGAACAGGCTCCCACCCACCCCAAGAGACCCAACACCAGCTAACCCGGCAGCGCCAACCCCCTCAATGCTCCGCCTACGGTCTCACCAGCCCTGCCGGATTCCGGCACCCGCCAACCCCACTCCGCAGACGCTTCGCACACACGATCCGCACCCCCAAGAGCTTCGCCGTCCACATCACCGGCATCCTGACCCACCGTGCCCAACAGTCTGGGGCGCTGCGTTCTGGTCAACCGCTGCGTCCCGCTCGGCTCCAGCGCTCCATCCGAACCTAGCGTCCCATTCGAGACCAGCGAATCCTGAGCCACCGACTTCCTTCGAGCCCCGGCCGCCCGCGCGCGAACCCTCCCCCGCGGAGTGATCTCCACCAACCCTCGGCGCAGCAGCAAGGGCTCGATCTCCTTCTCGACCATCTCTCGCGGACAACCGAGATTCTGGGCCAGGCGACCCAACGACACCGGATCCGCATGCTCCTGCAGACAACTCAGGTATCTCTGCTCCAGCTCCGAGTATCCCGACTCGTCGTATCCCAGTTCGCCCAGCGCCCATACCACCTTTCGCAGAGTCGCACGATCGAAGAGGGGTACCTCACCATCAGCGTCCCCCTGTCTTGAGCACCCCTCTCCTGAGCACGCACTGTCTGGAAGTTCACCGGACACCACACGACTCCCGGATCGCCTCCTGCCGGATCCTCTACTGCCAGATCTCCTACGGTTGGATCCCCCACGACTCTCCAATCTCCGAACACCTGAGTATCCCATGCGGGTGCGCCGCCGGAACTCATCCTCACGGGCCCGCATCAGGTTGAACACCGAATCCATCAGCCGCAGTGCCTCCCGCGGGGTCCCGTGCGCACACAGGGCCATCCGCTGTGCCGCCTTCCTCACCAACTCCACACCATGCTGCTCTGCCCGCTTCACCAGCAGGGCGGCCAGTTCCCGGGTCGTGTACCAAGGCAAGTGCTCCTCGATGCCGAACCGGCTTCGCAAGGCCTTCGGCAGCTCCATCGGCTCGGTCGTCGCAGCCAGGATCGTCACAGACGGCAAGACGAGGGACACACACTGACTCCGAGCCCCCGAGTACAGGGTCAGCGGAAGCACCCCTCCCTGCATCACATCGTACAGGACCTCGAGCACCCCCCGAGACACGGAATGGATCTCATCGATGAAGAGACAGTCCCCCTCACCCAGCTCCGTCACCAGGCGCAACAGGGTCGGCACATCGCGAACCGCGGGCCCCGTCGTCCGATGCAAGCGCCTCCCGAACCTGCGTGCCACCGCAATCGCCAAGGTCGTCTTGCCGGTACCCGGAGGCCCCGACAACAACAGGTGTGGCAGACCCTCCCCCACGAGCGCCGCTCCTGTCGCCTCCCGGCACACACGCTTCACGACCTCTTCGCGCCCGATCAGCTCCGGCTCCGCTACCTCGATTTCAGCCGCAAGCCCAGACGCATCCCCCAGCGTTGCCCCAAGTCCGTGTCCCGGTGGAATCCCGCACTCCTGTCTCACTGGATTCGTCTCACCCCCACCCTCCGAGCAGGGCGGCAAAGTCTTCCGCCTTGGAGGGCGGTGACCGGCACAGAACTCCAAGCCTCGATCCGCCCGCATTTTGATGAGCTCCCGATGGCGCATCCACCACTCGCTGTCCACCACCGACGGAACATCGACGAGCGTCACCCAATCCCCTCGCCCGACCTCCGCAGCCCCGACCTCCACAGCTTTGACCTCACTGCTGGCATCCGCCCGAAAACCCGGCGCGCCCGATGACTGACGAGCAAACTCCCGCCGGAGCTCCACCAGGACGCCTCGATCCACACGCCGACCTGCATCGCGCAGAGGCCGCCCTACCTTGTCTGCAAACACCACCTCCCGCTCATGCCGCCCCTGGATTTGCAACAGTCCAGCATGCGTCAGCGAATGGCACGACGTGCACAACGAAATCAGATTGAAGGCCTGCGTCGGTCCCGCCGCACTCCGATACTTGAGGTGATGCACCTGCACCTGTCGCTGGCTCTCACAGCACCGACACCGATGACCGTCCCGGGCCAGCACACGATCCCGCAACCAGGGCGGAGTCGTCCGATTCAGAATCGCAGTCTGCTCGTCCCTCAACCCACCCACGATCCCCTGCAGCTCTCCCTTGCGCAGGGCGCGGTCCAGCGCCTTCCGGTCGGGCGCCCCCTCGCGATCATGCATCGCAAGTACCCGCCCATCACAAATCGCACAGGCCTGCTCGACCGACGCCAGCGGCACCAGACCCTGCATCCCATCCAGCACGAGATCCGCCACGCCAGACTCATTGCCGCCAGACGCGTCGCCGCCAGACGCATTGCCGCCAGATGCATCGTCACCAGACGCGTCGCCCTCGGTCTCATCAGCACCTACGCCCCGAACACCTGGGCCACGAACACCTAGGCCACGAGCACCTCCGCCACGAGCACCTCCGCCACCACCGGGCAACTCCGGTCGCAGCACGATCACATACTCCGAAGCCCGCACCCGGACCCGGCCTGGCACCGAACCATCCTCCTCGCTCTGCAGCAGGAGATCCGCCATCGCCTCCAAGAGTTCAGCATCACCAAACAGCTCACCTCTCTCGGCGCACAGCTTGTCCCGGGCGAGATCCAGTTTTTCGCGCACACTCGCCGAGACCCGGCATGCAACGTCGAAACGCACCTCCGGCAGACCCTTGCGATCCCCCCGGTCCCGCGGCTTCCCACTGGCGCTCGCCAGCTTGACCTCGGTGCGCAATGCCTTGCACCCCATCGACTGGGCAAGCTCGAGCCAGGCCTCCTCGTGCTCAGGCACCGCGACCTTGCAGAGTTCCACGACCTTGCTCCAGCCGATCTTGCGCCGGCACAGCGCCTCATCGATCCGCGGCAACTCCCGCAGGCGACCACCGATCCGCACCAGCTCCTGTGTCCGCCTTCGATCCAGATCCCATCGCTGCTCCCCATACTGCGCAATCGACGCATAACCCCCCGACTGGTAGGCCCGCGTCACAGCGAAGTCATGCAGGTAGAAGGCCATGATCCGCGGTCCGGCATCCCCCAGATCCACCCCGTATCCCAGCTGCACCTCTCCCTGCTCCAGCCCCAGGCCGGGCCGCATCTCCACCGTGGCAATGGCTCGTCGCACATCGGAGCCGGAAACGTCGCTCGCATCAGACATCCTTCCTCCAGGGCTGGCAGTATCAGGTCCTGCGCATACCCTAGCGACTACCGGATACCTTACAAGACCCTAACAAAGATTTCTGTCCCCCGTCCTTCCGCCCCAAAAAGACCTGCACCCGGTCAGACCGCCCACCCCCGTCGTCCCATCGCCAGGGACCAGCAGGTCCACCTCGCACCGTCGTGCCCGCAGGTCGAAGCGCTGGATGCCATCCTTGCAGACATCTGAGTGGAAGTGGATGAGCAGCCCGACGCGAACCCGCTTGTCATCGGCCGAGATCAGGTTCTGCAGCAGGAAGGGGATCCTGGCGAAGTCAGCTCATGCGCGAATCAACGCTCGTGCGTCGACTCCAAGAGCCCTGGGCACCCTTCCAGACTTGTGCCAGAATGAATCCGATTCATCCGCGTCCAAACGAGTGATCCATGCGCCATCCGCACCTCCTCCTACCCACGATTCTGAGTGCGGCCATCGCCTGCCTCAGCCTGGCCCGCGCACACGGCGGCGTCTATCGCGGCCCCGATGACCTCGTGCCCCGCCCGGTCCAGGCCCCGCCCCCCGATCTGCCCGGCTTGCCGCCAAAATCCTTGAGCGGAGTGCGCATCGGCCCCGATCTCACGCGCTGGCAGTACTGGTGGGAGTTCCACAAGGAGTTCTTCTTGAGGCGCGGATCACGAACTGCCGAAGCCGCGCGCCCAGCCAGTGGCAGCGCAGGCCTGGATGCCAAGGACCGCAAGCGCATCCTCGACCGGCTCCACAAGGCGCTGGCAGCTGCCAATACAGGCCCAAAAGTCCGCGCGGCCAGCCTGATCGCCCTCGCCAAGGTCGCCGGGAAGGCCGCACCTCTCCCGACCTTCCTGGCCTTCGTTGCCGATCCCGATCAGGAGACGAGCGAGACGGCAGTGATCGCCATGGGCATCGCCGGCCTCGACCAGGCGGCGACGGATCTGCTGGCGCTGGCCGCCGATGACACACGAGGTCGAAGCCTCTCCGGGCGCAAGGTGGTCTACTTTCGCACACGCGCCTTCGCCTGCCTTGCGCTGGGCTTGATCGCCCGACAGAGCCAGGACATGGCGATGCAGGGCCGCATCCTCACGGCCATGGAGGCGCTCGCGAGCCGTCGGCAGACGACAGCCGTGGACATTCGAACGGCGGCTCTCACCGCGATCCGCTTGCTCCACTTCGACCGGAGCCAAGGTGGAAAGCAGCTGCTGACCCAGGCCACGGACTACCTCCGGGCGTTCATCGACAAAGACAAGGAGCTCGGCCGCGTGCAAGCTCATGCCGTGACCGCGTGGGCCACGCTGGTTCAACGAAACGGTACAAAGAGAGAGGAGATCGAGCGCAGGCTCATCCAGCTCATCGACCGACGCCGGACCAGCGTCTACATCCAGCAGAGCGCCATCCTCGGACTCGGCCTCCTGGCCGACCCACAAGACACTGGGGTCAGCGAGGCTCTGCGGCGGTATCGCCGCAAGGGCAAGGACCGGCAGGCCCGCCACCTCGTCAGCATCTCCCTGGGGCGCATCGGCGGCGCCAAGAACAAGTCCTTTCTGGCCCAGCCCTTCCTGGATTCCGCGTTCGAGAATTCCATCCCCAGGCTGGAGATCCCCTGGCGCGCCTTGGGGCTCGCCATCCTCGAGGAGAACGCGCGTAGAAGCGACCCGACGCACCGTCCCGACATCGAACTCGCCAAGGGCATCCACCAGAGATTCCGCAGGAGCCAGAACCCGAACGTGGTTGCGGGTCTCTCCCTCGTCCTGGGGATTCTTCGCTACGGCCCCGCTACCGAGGACATCGCAGACAGGTTCAAGAAAACCGAACGATCCATCGAGACTGCTGGCTATCTCTGTCTGGCTCTCGGCCTGATGCACGACAGCGGCTTCCAGAATCTCATCCGCTCCGGGATGGATCCCGACAATCGCAGCGCCACCACCCTCCTGAGGCAGGGCTCGCGCGCGCTCGGCCTGCTCGAGGATCGTTCCGCGGCATCGGATCTGATCCGCATCCTCCAGCACCCACGCATGTTGGTCTCCGTCCACTCGGCAGCCGCCCTGGCCCTCGAGCGCCTTGGCGGCCAGTCGATGGTCAAGACACTGCTCCCACTCGCCGAGGATACGAATCGAAGCGATCTCTCCAGGGCCTTCGCCATCGCCACGCTGGGACTCCTGGCCGACACATCACCGCTCCCCTGGAACGACGCCTTTCTCCCGGGCCTGAACTACCGCGCCATGGTCGAGACACTCAGCAGCAAACGGGGCGAGGGCATCCTCGACATCCTCTAGCTCCGACCATCGAGGGCGGGCGACCGGGACAGGTCTCCCTCCGCGGCCGATCGGCATGGGCGGAAGACGCCCAGCGCGATCCAGGCGAGAAGCGAGACGATGGCGAAGTGCTGCACGGAGGCATGGTCGACCCATTCCCAGACCTGCTCGCCGAGGAGGGCCTTCTGGCGCAGCGGTTGCGCAAGTGCCTGGAGGACCAGGGTCGTCCACCAGAGGATCGAGAGCTTGTCCTTCCAACGGAACTCGAGTTCGCTGCACAGGAGGGCACAGGGGAGGATGGCCGCGATCATGTGGTAGGCCCGCAGGATCGGGGCGAAGAGCGCGACCAGGAGGAGGGCCAGACTGAACTGCACGAGCAGGGCCCGATAGCGCCCGAGCTTGCGCGATCGCCAGAAACCCCAGCCAGCGAGGCCGAAGATCACGCTGCCCCAGACCCACTTGACGATGGCGAGCCCGCGATCACCGAGGTCGGCCACGTGGAACATCACGCGGTGCTCCTCGAAGGGAATGGAGCGTGCCTGGAAGAGGTAGTCGATCGTTCCGTTGAACGAGAAGCTGTGCCAGGCCCAGCGCCACTCGGGCTTGGGCACGTCCATGCCCAGCATCGGGCCGAACATGGCCTCGAAGAACTGGCGCAGATGGCGCAGGTGCGTATCGAAGTCCATCAGGCAAAGTGGTACGACCAGCACCAGGAACAGTGCGAGGGCGACCGCGAAGAGAGCCGCTCGACGGCCACGGTGGAAGAAGAAGATGGGTGTCAGGACGAGGGGCGTAAGCTTCATCGCTCCGGCCAGACCGACCAGCGCGCCGCTCTTGTAGGGCTTGTCCTGCAGGAACAAGCGGATGCCGCGCAAGGACAACGCGCCCACCCAGAGTGAGAGGTTGGCCTCCCTGAAGTTGTTGGTGAAGAAGCGGAAGTAGAGGACGAAGAAGAGGAGGATGGACAGCCATCGCAAGGGGTGGAGGTATTGCAGGATCCACTGGAGATCCTTCATGATCATGACCGAGCCCACACCCAGCGAGAGGCCGAAGAGGATCAGGATCAGCGTCTCGGGCAGGGTCAACTGGAGGAGCCGCAGGGGCACGAGGAGAAAG
>Ga0114931_10010671_pt1 | contig 10923 bp, 9 predicted proteins | sample 2SBtaG_FD_89579 | JGI IMG/M metagenome (GOLD analysis project Ga0114931, IMG submission 89579) | Deep subsurface microbial communities from Kolumbo volcano to uncover new lineages of life (NeLLi) - 2SBTROV14_V59a metaG | ecosystem: Environmental > Aquatic > Marine > Volcanic | place: Kolumbo...
AGCTCGTAGTAGTCGCGCGGGTCGCGGCCCACGAGGCGGAACAGCTCGTCGAACAGGTAGGGCGCGGTGACCACGGTGGGCCCGGCGTCGAAGGTGAACCCGTCGCGGCGGAACACCGCGGCACGCCCCCCCGCCTGCTCGTTGGCCTCGAGGACGGTGACGTCGTAGCCCAGCGCGCGCAGGCGGACGGCGGCGGCGAGACCGCCGAAGCCGGCGCCGATGACCAGGGCCTTTTCGGTACTCATCGGAGGGACTCCTGCCCGCGGGTCGGGTCGGTGTGGACGATGGGGGCGAGCGCCTGGGCGACCAGCTCGATGGCCAGCGCGTGCAGACGGGTGTCGGCCGACAGCACGGGCGACTCCACGACGAGGTCCTCGATGAGCCACAGGCGCTCCCAGGCCGCGGCCAGCGCGCCCTCGTCCCGGAATCGCCGGATCACCTCGGCCACGTCGCGGTCGCGGGTCTCGTGGCGCGGCGTGCGCAGGATCCCGATCAGCCACGGCTCGTCCTCGGGGTGCAGCGCGAGGTGCTCGACCACGAGCGCGCTCACCTTGCCCTCGCGCACGTCCGAGCCCGGCTCGCGCCGCCCCTTGGTGCCGTACAGGTCGAGGATGTCGTCCTGCACCTGGTACAGCAGCCCGATGGGCGCGAAGGCGTCGGCGATGGCCTCGGCCGCTTCGGGGTCGCGCCCGGCGAGGAGCGCCGCGCCGTGCACCGGCATCGCGAAGAGGGCCGCCGTCTTGCCCATGACCGAGTCGGTGTAGGCCGAGATGTCGTAGCGACCGGTGGGCAGCAGGTCCAGCTCGTCGGCCTGGCCCCGCACGACGTCCTCGGCGTGCCGGGCGATGGCCCGGGCGAGACGCCAGCGCACCGCGTCGCTCGTGGTGACGTGCTCCAGCACCCGGTAGGGCAGCATCAGCGCGAGGTCGCCCGCGTTGATCGCCTGGGCCGCGCCGTGGCGGACCCACGCCGCCTCCTGGCCGCGGCGGGTGCGGTCGCCGTCCTGCAGGTCGTCGTGCACCAGCGTCGCGTTGTGCATGAGCTCGCAGGCAGCGGCCCAGGGCACGGCGGCCATCCGGTCGAGTCCCAGGGCCTCGGCGGCGCCCAGCGCCAGCCGGGCGCGCACGCGATTGCCACCCGAGGAGACGTGCTCCCGGAGGATCCGCCCGAGGCGGTCGAGGCGCTGGCCGGTCGCGAGACGGAGCATCAACGTCTCCACCTCCTCGAGGCCGACGGCGCTCCAGAGGCCACGGGGACCCGCCGAAACGGTGCGCAGGGGGACGGGGGAAACGGGCAACGACTCACTCATCGGAGGCCTCCAAGGTCGGCGACGAGGTCCCGCATCGCGGGCCACCCCGCCCCGAGGGCGACGGTGGTCACCCGACGACGTGCCGGGCCGAGACGCAGGAACAGCGAGGTCATGGCGGAAGCGACCGCCAGCGGACCAGCAGATGCGGACAGGTACGCGCGCCAGTGGCGCGGGGGCAGCGCGAAGAAGCGCTCGAAGAAGTCGCGGGTCTCCGCGGCATCCAGCGAGAGCAGGAGCCGCAGGCCCAGGTCGTGCAGGGCGCGGGTGCGGCGCTCGCTGGCGGGCCACACCGCGGCGCCGGCGCGGGCGGCGGTCACCTCGGGACCCTCGGACAGGTGCGCCGAGATGGCGCGGGCCACCCGGGGGGCCGCGGCGAGCGCCCGGGCGACCTGGTACCCGGTGGCCGGGTGCACCATGCCCGCGGAGCCCCCGAAGGCGAGGACCCGGGCCCCCGGTCGCGGTGGCGCGACGTCGAGGGGGATCCTGCACCGCTCTACCCGGTGCTCCGCGGTCACCCGCACCCCCAGGCGATCGAGCCGGGCGTCGAGCCGCCGCCGGAGCCGCTCCAGGACGACCGGCGTCGCCGCGGCGAGGGAGGTCTCCTCTAGGAGGAACCGGCCCCCGGGCAGCGGCAGCACGTACAGGAAGGAGGGCGGGTCGGCGTCGCCCGGATTGGCGTCGCGCAGGTCCATGAGCACCGCGACCTCGGCGCTCCACGGCGCGTCGTCGACCTCCACCACCCGGCCCCAGGCGACCTGGAAGGCGGTCGGGGGGGTCGCCGCGCGCAGGACGGCGCCGTGACCGGTGGCGTCGACCACCAGGTGGGCCGACAGGGTGTCGCCGTCCGCGAGGACGACCTCCGAGCCATGACCGTCATGGGAGACGTGGCCCGCGGTCCCGCTGAGAAACCGGGCCCCGGCCCGCTCGGCCCGCTCCCGCAGCCCATCCTGGAGCGCATCGTTGTCGATACGGGCGTAGGGGCGGTCGAGACGGTGGGTGCGCGCGGCCGTGTGCACCAACGCCGCGGGCCAGGTGGCCTCGACGCAGTCGTCGGCGCCCGCCACGGCCAGCTCATCGAGCCAGGCCGCGTAGCCGTTGTGCCACCGCGCGTCCGGGTCGGGGGACGCGCAGACGACGTCCAGCCCCTGCTCGGCGCAGGCGGCCGCGAGGGCCAGCCCGGCCGGGCCGGTGCCGAGAACCAGGACGTCGCCGTGGTCGATGCGCATTCGGGTTGCCTCCATCGTGTGCAAAGTATATACAAATCTAGGACATAGTTTGCAACATCTTCGACGATACTTTGGTCGAAACGGAGCTTCCACCGAATGATTTCGCTTTCCGATCCCGGCGCACCCCTCGACCGGGCACTGCTCGGCGCCCCCGGCGGTTTCGTCTGGTGGTACCTGGACCTGGTCGACGACCGCGGAGACGGCGCGGTGCTGATCTGGTCCTTCGGCCTTCCCTTTCTCCCGGGCTACGGGGTGGCGGCGCGCGCGGGACGGCCCGAGCTACCCGGCCGGCGTCCGAGCCTGAACGTCGCGACCTACGAGGGCGGGCGATGCACCTTCTACCTGCTGCAGGAGTATGCGCCGGAGGAGGTGGAGTGGGTGGCGGGGACCGAGCGCTGCCGCCTGGGGGCGTCCCTCCTCGAGACCCGCCTCGAGGGTGGCCGGCGACGGGTGGACGCCCACCTCGACTGCGCGCTGCCCGGCACGTCGACCCGCCTGCTCGGCACCATGTCGACGAGCGGCCCCCCCATGCGCCACCACGCGACGGCCTCCTCGGATCATCAGTGGACGCCCCTGCTGGCCGCCGCTCCGGGCGCCGCCGACCTCCACGTCGACGACACCCTGCTCCTCGCCCTGGCCGGACGCGCCTACCACGACCGGAACGGCAGCCGCCGCCCCCTGCACGACCTCGGGATCGGCGAGTGGATCTGGGGCCGCGCCGCGGTGGGCGACACCGAGCGCATCTGGTACCTGCTGTGGCCCGAAGACGGCGCCGACCCGCTCGCCATCGGGCTCGAAGTGGCGCCGGACGGCGCGGTCGTCGGCCCCTTCCCCCTCGGCGTCGAGCGCCACGAGCCCCGCCGAGGGCGCTACGGCCTGCGCTGGTGGGCCCGGCTTCAGCTGACGCGCGAGGGCGCCCCGTGGACCGAGGTCCACCACGGCCGCCCCGTCGATGACGGACCCTTCTATCTGCGCTTGCCGGTGCAGACCTCGGGTGGCCGTGGCTGGGGCGAGGTCGTCCGCCCCGATCGGGTCGACCGCCCGTGGATGCGCCCCTTCGTGCGCATGCGCGTGGACGGGCCCGATCGCTCCCCCTTCGCCCCGCTGTTCAACGGCCTGGCCAGCGGCCGCCTGCGTCGGCTGCTCGGGGCGGGGCGATGAGCGCCCTCGCGTGGCTCGGCGCGGCCCTGGCGCTGCTCGCCCTGGGAATCACGCTCCTGAACCTGCTCGGGTGGCCGCGTGGGCGGGTCGGGAGCGCCACGGCCCGGGTCAGCGTCCTCGTGCCCGCGCGCGACGAGGCGGAGAACATCGCGAGCGCGGTCCGGGCCGCCGCCGCGTGCGACCCGGCGGTCCACGAGATCCTCGTGTACGACGACGGGTCCACCGACGGGACCGGGGCGATCCTCGGGTCCCTGGCCGCCGAGATCCCACGCCTGCGCGTGCTGCAGGGCGTCCCGCTGCCGTCGGGATGGGTCGGAAAGCCCCACGCCTGCCACCGCCTGGCGGCGGCGGCGGCCGGCGACGTCCTGCTGTTCGTGGACGCGGACGTGCGCCTGCGCCCCGACGGCGTCGCGCGGCTCCTCTCGCTGCTCGCGGACCACGGGGCGGGCGTGGTGACCGCGGTCCCCCACCAGCGCACCGGCACCTTCGCCGAGCGGCTGATGCTGCCCCTGCTCCACGTCACCTACACCTCCTGGCTCCCCCTGGCCCTCGTCTCGCGCACCGCCGATCCGCGCGTGCTCGCCGCCAATGGCCAGGTGATCGCCTTCCGGCGGCCGGTCTACGCGACGCTGGGCGGCTTCGCCGCGGTCCACGACCAGGTGGTGGACGACATGGCCATCTGCCGCCGCGCCAAAGCCGGCGGGCACCGGGTGGTCTTCGCGGATGGCGAGCGGATTGCCACCTGCCGGATGTACCGCTCGGGGCGCGACCTGTGGGCCGGCTTCTCCAAGAACCTGTACGAGGGCCTCGGCGGGCGTCCCACCCGGCTGCTCGCGGTGATGGCCATGTACGCGCTGACCTTCGTGGTCCCGTGCGGCGCCCTCTTCGCCGCGGCCCTCGGCGCTCCGGTGCTCGCCCCCGACCTGGTCGGAGCGGGCGCGAACCTCGTGCAGCGGGCGGTCCTGGCCGTGCGCCACGGGCACCGGGCGTGGAGCGCGCTGCTCCAGCCCCTGGCGGTGCTCGTGCTCCTGGCCCTCGCGGTGAACTCCTGGCGCTGGAGTCGCCGCGGCGCGATCCGTTGGCGGGGGCGCACCTACGCGCCCACTGGAGCGCCCCGTGGCTAGCTGGCTCCACCGCTTCGTGCGCTTCGTCGCCCTGCGGGGCGCGCGGGCCCGGGTGCGCCGCGACCTGGACGGCGTGTCGGTCGCGGGGCTCGACGACGTGCGGCGCCTGGCGGCGGAGCGCCCCGTGCTGCTCGCCGCGAACCACGTCGCGTGGTGGGACAGCGTGCTGCTGGCCCTGCTCACCGAGGCGATCGGCCACCCGGCCCGCTTCGTGATGGACGACGCCAACCTGCGCGCCCACCCGTGGTTCGAGGCCTTCGGCGCCATCGGTCTCGACCGCGGTCCCGCCGCGGCCGTGGCGGCGCTGCGCACCGCCCGGACGTGGCTCCAGCAGCCGGGTCACCTGCTGTGGTTCTTCCCCCAGGGTCGGCAGCGCCCCGCCCACCTGCGCCCCCTCGACCTGAAGCCGGGGGTCGCGCGCCTGGCCGCCGACCCGCGGGTCGCGGTGGTGCCGGTGGTCTTCCACTACGCCTTCGCCGACGCGCCCCGGCCCGCCGCCACGGTGTGGTTCGGTCCCCCCCTGCCGCCCACGCCGACCGTGGAGGAGGTGGACGTCGCCCTGCGCGCCGGGCTGCAGGCGACCGACGCCCACCTGCTCGCCCCCGCCCCCGCCTTCGAGCCCCTGTGGCCCGCCCGACCCGAGCGGGACCTGGGGGACGCCGTGCTCGGCCTGCTGTGGAGGTTCCTTGGCTGAAATCGTCGTGATCGGTGCCGGGATCGGCGGGCTGTCCGCGGCCATCGCCCTCGCCGCCGAGGGCCACGCGGTGCGCGTGCTGGAGGCCGCTCCCCGTCCGGGCGGAAAGGCCGGCTACGTGGACCTCGACGGCGTCCGCGCAGACACCGGGCCCTCGGTCCTCATCCTGCCCGAGGTGCTCGACCCGGTGTTCCGCGCCGCCGGTACCCGCCTGGCAGACGAGGTCGTGCTGCGGCGCCTGCACCGTCCCTTCCGCTACCAGTGGCCCGACGGGACCGTGCTCGACCTGTTCCACGACCCCGAGGAGAGCGTGCAGAGCGTTCGGCGGACCCTGGGCGCGCGTCCCGCCGGGGAGCTCCAGGACTTCCTCGTCTACGCCCGCCGGATCTGGGAGGCGGCCGCGCCCCACTTCGTGCTCGGCGCGCCCCCCTCCCTCGGGAGGCTCCCGTGGCAGCCCCGCCTGCTGGGTCGCCTGCCGGCGATCGATCCCCTGCACACCATGCGGCACGCGATCCACGCCCGGGTGCGCTCGCCGCACCTGCGCGACGTCCTCGCCCGCTACGCGACCTACAACGGCTCCGACCCGCGCACGGCCCCCGCCACCCTCAACTGCATCGCCTGGGTGGAGATCGGACTCGGCGGCTACGGCGTGCAGGGCGGGATGTACGCGCTGGTCGAGGCGCTGGAGCGCGTCGCCCTGCGCGCCGGCGCCCGGCTGCACTACGGGTCCCGGGTGGAGTCCCTCGACGTGCGCGCCGGCACGGTGCGCGGGGTCGTGCTCGACGACGACCGGGCCTTCGAGGCCGACGCGGTGGTGGTCAACGCCGACGTGGGCCACCTGCTCGGCGCCCTGCTCCCAGTCTCCGCGCCGGCCCTCGGCTTCGGCAAGGCGGCGGTGCCTTCGACCTCGGGATGGACCGGGATCCTCCGCGCGCGCCGCCGCAACGGGGGCGAGGCGCGGGTCCCGCACACGGTCCTGTTCTCGAGCGACCCGGAGGCCGAGTTCGCCGACCTCTTCGACCGGGACCGACCGCCGGCGGAGCCCACCGTCTACCTGTGCGCCCAGGAGGCGGCGCACGGGGTCGCGGGCTGGTCCGGGGCGGAGCCGGTGTTCGTGATGGCGAACGCCCCCGCCGAGCCGCGGGAGCATCCGCGTGACCCCGCCACCTGGGCCGACCTGGAGCGACCGGTGCTCGAGCGGACCCGCGCGGCCGGGCTCGCCGACCCCGACGACGCCCTCGTGTGGCGGCGGACCCCCGCGGGCCTCGCGACGCGGTTCCCCGGCTCCCGCGGGAGCCTGTACGGGGCCGCCTCCAACGGGGCCCTCGCCGCCTTCCGGCGCCCGCCGAACCGCGTCGCCACGCTGCCGGGGCTGTACCTCGCCTCGGGCAGCGCCCACCCGGGCGGCGGCGTTCCCCTGTGTGCGCGCTCGGGCCTCGCCGCCGCCGAGGCCATCCACCACGATCTCGCCGGGAGGCGCTCGTGATCCTCGCCCTGCTGTTCCCGGCGGCCCTCGCCGCCTCGCCGCTGTCCTCCGGGGCCTACCGCCTCGACACCGTGATCGTGACCGAGAGCAAGGTGCCCTTCGCCGGGTGGATCATGGTGACCAACCGCAGAACCTCGCTCGTGCACCTCACCGGCGGCGACGGCGCGTGGACCCAGCGCCAGCGCCTGTGCGGCGTGGCGGTCCAGGACGACCTGAAGCGCGCGAAGACGGTCATCCCCAAGACCTTCGTGGACGCTCAGCCCGAGCAGGTCTTTCCGGTGACCCTGCAGGACGCTGCGGACGGGTGGACCTACGCCGCGGACCCGGGCCCCCTCGACGTCGGGTGGGATCGCGCGACGGCCGGGGACAAGCTGCCCGAGCGCCCGGACGATCCCGGGGTGACCGACCCAGACGGCGACGGCCACCCCGGCGCCACCGTGCACCTCGAGGTGCCGTTGTTCCACCGGATCGACATCTACGTGGTCCAGCGCGGGCACACCGTCTACGAGGGGAAGGTCGCCGACGGCGGGGTCGCGGGACGGCTCGTGGTCCGACGCCTCGACCAGCACACCCTGGGCGCAAGCAACGTGTTCTTCGCGGCCACGCCGCCCCTGCGCGTCGTCCCGGGACAGAGCACCTTCAGCCTGACGCCGGTGCCTCCGCAGGCCACCTGCGACGACCTGTGGACCCCACCGCCTACCTGAAGGCGTACTGCATGCCGATCCAGCAGGCGAGCGTGACGACCGCGCTCACCCCGGCGATCAGCGCGCCCAAGCGGACCGTCTTGAACTCCTCGGTGGCCGCGAGGCGGGGCTCGCCGCGGAGGACACAGCCTGCCCGTGAACTCGCCGTCGAAGACCGAGCCGATGATGGTCACGAAGTCGCCCGGGGCCAGGGTCAGCTCGTGGAAGTACTCGGCCGTCCCCGGCCAGGCGAAGACGTTGCCGACGAACGCGAGGACGCGCTCGTCGGCCGTGCCTGCGAGCAGGGTCGCCGAGTGCACCCGCGCATCGGCGGGGTCGACCTCGACGAAGTGCTCCCCGTCGTGCAGGTCGAAGGGGGCCGCGATGATGGAGTTGTGCCGCAGGCGCTAGTGGCGGCCGACCGCCTCGTAGACCTCCAGCTTGCGCCACACGACGGGGTCGTCGCGGGCGAAGGACGCGAAGGTGTTCTCGCTAGAGATCAGCCCCTGGGTGGCGGCGTCGCCGTCGACGAGATCCGCGATCGGGGTGATCGGCGTGCGCAGGGTCCGCGCGACGCGCACCAAGGCGGGCACCTCCAGCAGCGCGGTGATGGCCCCGATGAACACGCCCACGCAGGCCACCAAGCCGAGGAGGATAAACCATCCTGAGGAGATCTCCCATCGAACCCTCCCGATACCGGCCGACCCTACCGGATCGGAGGTCGGCCCGGCAACGGCTGTCGCCGCCGATCGCACGGCGCTAGGGTGAGTTCCTCTGCTCCCCTGGAGGGACGCCATGACGCTGCCCCTGTCCGAAGTCGCTGCGAAGCTGGCCCTCGGGCCCGACGACCTCGTCCCCTACGGTCGCGACAAGGCCAAGGTGCCGCTGGAGGTGCTCGACCGGCCTCGGAATCGCGACCGCGAGTCGCGCCTCGTCCTCGTCTCGGCGATCACCCCGACCCCGGCCGGGGAGGGCAAGACCACGACGACCATCGGGCTCGTACAGGCCCTGGACCGCCTGGGCGAGTCGGTGTGCGCGGCGCTGCGCGAGCCCTCCCTCGGCCCGTGCTTCGGGATGAAGGGCGGCGGCACCGGCGGCGGGCGGAGCAAGGTCGAGCCGTCCACCGAGATCAACCTGCACTTCACCGGCGACCTGCACGCGATCACCGCGGCCCACAACCTGCTCGCGGCGCTCGTGGACAACCACCTGAACTTCCGCCAGGAGCCGCGGATGGACCCGCGCCGGATCCTGTGGCCGCGGGTGCTCGACGTCAACGACCGCTCGCTGCGCCGGGTGGTCACCGGCCTCGGCGGCCGCCGCGAGGGCGTCCCGCGCGAGACCGGCTTCGACATCACGGCCGCGAGCGAGGTGATGGCGATCCTGTGCCTGGCCGAGGGCCGCGACGACCTGCGCCGGCGCCTCGCGCGGATCCTCGTCGGGTACACCGAGGACGGCGCCCCGGTCACGGCGGACGACATCGGCGCGACGGGCGCGATGATGGCCCTGCTCGACCAGGCGCTGCTGCCGAACCTCGTGCAGACCACCGAGGGCACCCCCGCGATGGTGCACGGCGGCCCCTTCGCGAACATCGCCCACGGGTGCAACAGCGTGCTCGCGACCCGGATGGCGATGCACCTCGCGGACTGGGCGGTCACCGAGGCGGGCTTCGGCTTCGATCTGGGTGCCGAGAAGTTCTTCGACATCAAGTGCGCCGGCGCCGGCCTCGACACCGCCGCGGTCGTGCTCGTGGCCACGGTCCGGGCGCTCAAGTACCACGGCGGCGTCGACGTGAAGGCCCTCGACGCACCGGACGCCGAGGCCGTCCGCCGGGGCCTGCCGAACCTGGCCAAGCACATCGAGAACATCCAGACCTTCGGCGAGGTCCCGGTGGTGGCGTGCAACCGCTTCGCCGCCGACACCGAGGCGGAGATCGACGTCATCCGTCGGTTCTGCGCCAAGCAGGACATCCCCTTCGCGGTGAGCGACCACTTCGAGCGCGGCGGTGCCGGCGCGCTGGATCTGGCGCGCGAGGTGATGGCCCACGCCGAGCGCACGAGCCGCCTCTTCCGTCCGATGTACGACTGGTCCGAGGCGGTGCCCGAGAAGATCCGCAAGGTCGCGCAGCGGATCTACGGCGCCGGCGAGGTGGTGCTCACGAAGCAGGCGAAGATCGACCTCGCGCAGATCCGCCGCCTCGGCGCGACGGAGCTCCCGGTGTGCATCGCCAAGGGGCAGCAGAGCCTGTCGGGCAACCCGCGGGATCGGGGCCGTCCGGAGGGGTTCGAGCTGGTGGTGCGGTCGATCCAGCCGAACCTGGGCGCAGGGTTCCTGGTGGTGCTGACGGGCGACATCCTGAGGATGCCGGGCCTGCCGCACCGACCGCACGCCCTGGACGTGGACTGGACGGAGGACGGGGTGGTCGGGATCGAGTAAGCGGAGGCGGGTGGCTGGCGGGAGGATGTCCAGGGAGACTCGGGACATACCTCGGGCACAATGTGCGCCTGGCGCGCCTTATCGGGCAGGTGAGCCCCCACCTCGACCACAAGGTGCGCCTGGCGCGCCTCGTCGGCCAGGTGAGGCGTCCCCTCGACCACACGGTGCGTCTGGCGCGCCTTATCAGCCAGGTGAGGTGTCACGTCGACCACAAGGTGCGCCTGGCGCGCCTTGTCGACCGGGTGACCTGCCACCTCGACCACAAGGTGCGCCTGGCGCGCCTTATCGGCCAGGTGAGCCGCCACCTCGACCACAAAGTTCATCTCACGCGCCTTGTCGGGCAGGTGAGGTGTCACCTCGACCACAAGGTGCGCCTGGCGCGCCTTGTCGACCGGGTGACCTGCCACCTCGACCACAAAGTTCATTTCACGCGCCTTATCGGGCAGGTGAGCGACCACCTCGGGCATAAGGTGCGCCTGGCGCGCCTTATCGGCCAGGTGACCTGCCACCTCGGGCATAAGGTGCGCCTGGCGCGCCTTATCGGCCAGGTGAGGTGTCACGTCGACCACAAGGTGCGCCCCCCGCGCCTGGTCGGGCAGGTGAGCCGCCACCTCGACCACAAGGTGCGCCTCCCGCGCCTTGTCGACCGGGTGACCTGCCACCTCGACCACAAGGTGCGCCTGGCGCGCCTTATCGGCCAGGTGAGGCGCCACCTCGGGCATAAGGTGCGCCTGGCGCGCCTTATCGGCCAGGTGAGGCGCCACCTCGACCGTAGGGTGACGCCTCACCCGCCTTATCAGCCGGGTG
>Ga0114931_10010672_pt1 | contig 10920 bp, 10 predicted proteins | sample 2SBtaG_FD_89579 | JGI IMG/M metagenome (GOLD analysis project Ga0114931, IMG submission 89579) | Deep subsurface microbial communities from Kolumbo volcano to uncover new lineages of life (NeLLi) - 2SBTROV14_V59a metaG | ecosystem: Environmental > Aquatic > Marine > Volcanic | place: Kolumbo...
CCGTGGCCCCCGCGCGCACCCGCAGGCGCGGCAAGGCCGGGCGCCAGCTGCGGACGACGCCGCGGATGAGCACCTTGTTGGGCAACGCCGGGACCGAGAGCTCTACGATTACTCCTTGGCCTTCCTCGAGCGGCGTTGTCGTTGGACAAAACAAACCACCCGAGGTCAGCTCTTCGTCGTAGCTGTCCTCGAACTCGTCGTTCGTACGGAAGCGGACCTTAAGGATCTCCATGACTTCCTTCGCGTAGCAATCTACCACAACCGGCTGACGAGGGAGCGGTCCCAACGCAGCGCGATCGACAGATCCGTTGTATTGTCGGCGCGATGGCCGATGGAGCGCTCATCCTAGTCCCGACGTACAACGAACGCGACAATGTGGACCGGGTTGCCGAGGAATTCCTCACCCCGGTGCCCGAGGCCCACATTCTGTTCGTGGACGACAACTCCCCCGACGGCACCGGCGAGGTCATCGACGGCCTGGCGGCGGCCGACGAGCGGATCCACGTCCTCCACCGGCCGGGCAAGCTGGGCCTGGGCACCGCCTACCTGGACGGATTCCGCTGGGGGCTGGAGCGGGGCTACGACTACCTGCTCGAGATGGATGCGGACTTCAGCCATGATCCCGCGTACCTGCCCGACATGATCCGCATGGCCGCCGAGGGCGCCGACATGGTGGTCGGGTCCCGATACGTCGACGGCGGCGGCACCCAGAACTGGGGGCTGAGCCGGCAGCTGATCAGCCGCGCCGGCAGTCTCTACGCCCGTACCATCCTGGGGGTGCGGGTGCGCGATCTGACCAGCGGATTCATCTGTTACCGGCGCCAGACCCTGGAAATGCTCGATCTAGACGCCGTCCAGTCGAACGGCTACAGCTTTCAGATCGAGATGAAATACCGCGTGCTGCGCGCCGGCATGCGGGTGGTCGAGCTGCCGATCGTGTTCGTCGATCGGCGGGTCGGGCAGTCGAAGATGTCGCGCGCGATCTTCTTCGAGGCGCTGGGGATGGTCTGGAAGCTGCGCGCCGCGCGCGACATCTAAACACCAACGCCTGGATCGGGAGGCAAATCTCGCCACCCCTCTTGGGTGAGGGCGGACGAAATGCGGCTGCTTTCCAGGGGTGTGCCTGCTCGCCCCGTCGAAGGGCCGTTAGCTCTTGCGGGTCTTCTTCTTGGCGCCACCGCCGGCGGCGGCGCGGATCGCCTCGCGGCGGGCGCCCTTGTCGAGCTTCGACTTGCTGCCGCTCTTGGCCTTGCTCTGGCCGTTGCTCTTGCGCTGGGGCTTGCTCTGGCCGCTGTTGTTGGCCTTGCTCGCGCTGCTCTTCGTCGGCTTGCTGTCGATGACCTCGGCCTCGGTCGCCTGCAGGTTGGCCAGGCGGCGATCGAGCTCCTCGACGCGCGACAGCAGGGTCGCCAGCTCGTCGCGGCTGGGCAGGTCGAGGGCCTCGCGCAGGCGATCCCGGGCGCCGGTCAGCACCTTGTCGAGGGTGTCGCGCAGCTGCGCCGGCAGCTCGTCCCACTGGGCCCGCGCCTGGGCCGGCACCGCCGTGATCCGGGTCTGCGCCAGGGCGAGGCTGGTGCGGATGCGACTGGTCAGCGCCGGGTCAGTGGTCTCGGCGGGGGTCTCGGTCTCGGGAGTCTCGATCGTCTGATCCATGGTGGGCCACATTAACGCATTGCGTTATCAAGTCAAGAAGTGAAGATAACTCAAGGGGTTCCGGCCCTGACGCCCGCACGATCGGACCGCCACATACGGTCGAGCTATGGTTAGCGCCGATGGGATCGTCGCGTCGCGCGCTCGTGGGCGGCTTGAGCGTGCTGTTGCCCGCGGCCGGCATCGCCTACCTCGGCGCGGTCTCCTATCAAGAGGATCGCGGCATCGTTGCGGCGCGCGTCGACGAGCAGTTTCGCGCGGCCGAGCGGGTGGCGTCGTCGGTCGAAGCCCAGCTCGAGGCGGCGCTCGATCGCGAGGCGACGATGTTCGCCAGCACCGAGGGTCATCCGGCGCCGGCCGACCTCGACGCCCTCGGCGCGGCGGAGCCGCTGGCGGCGCGGCCGTTCCTGGTCGATCGCGCCGGGCGGCCGGTCTTTCCCGCGGTCAAACCGCTGCGCGCAGTTGGGCCGGCGCCCGCCTCGGACCGGCTGCTCACCCGCCAGAGCCGTCCGTGTCCCGAGCGCGGCCTTTTGTCGTGCGTGCGCGCGCTGCGCGACGAGCGGCGGCGCAACGAGAGACTGGCCGACGCTCGTCGGGCGGAGCTGGATGCCTGCTCCGGCAACGAATGCCGATCGGATCGTGCGGTCGCCGACGCCCGCCGTCGCTATGCCGCGCTGGCTCGTCACGACAACACCGCGCCGGACGCGCTGCTCGGATTGGCGCGCCTGGCCAGCGCCGCCGGCGATCCGGATCGCGCCGCCTCGCGCTACGCCGAGCTCGGCGACCGCTTTCGCGACCGGCTCGACGACGACGGGGTGCCGTACGGCTTGATCGCCGACCTCGGCGCCGCCGAGGCGCGGGGCCAGCCCGACCCGTTGCTGGCGGTGTGCGCCGATCTGATCGACCGTCGCTACCGCGCTCCTGACCCGGTGCTCGAGGTCGCCGCCGACCGCGTGCGCTCGCGCCTCGACCAGCTGACCCTCGACGCCGGCGCGCGCCGGCGCCTGGCCGATCTCGATCTGCGCCTGGCCGCGGCCCGCGACCAGGCGCGGTTTGCCGCCAGCCTGGCCGGCGAGCTGGACGAGATCGCGCGGGTGGCGGTGTCCGAGACCCGCGGCCAGCCGATGCGCGGCTCGCGCGAGACCATCGTCTACCGCCGCGAGGCCGACGGCGACGTCATCGGCGCGGTCATCGACAACGACGCCCTCGGACGCGTCGCCGCCGAGGCCGACGTCGATCTGGCGAGGCTGGCACAGGGGGCCCAGGCGCGCATCGTCTCCGCCGCGGACACCCGTGCCGACGCCGGCCGCATGCGCACCCTGGCCAGCGCCGGCTTCGGCCAGATCCTGCCCCACCTGTCGCTCGAGGTGGTCAACGATCGCTCGCGACCGGATCCGCTCGACGAGATCGTGCGCGCCCGCGGGCGCCAGCACCTGGTGATGACCGGCGCGCTGGCCGCCATCCTCATCCTCGGCCTGGTCGCGACCATCCGCGGCGCCGCCCGCGAGCGGGAGCTGGCCCAGCTCAAGAGCGACTTCGTCTCGACCGTGTCGCACGAGCTCAAGACCCCGCTCACGTCGATCCGCATGTTCGCCGAGATGCTGCAGCAGGACGTCGCCGGCAGCGACCGCAGTCGCGAGCGCCGCTACCACGACGTGATCGTCAAGGAGTCCGAGCGCCTCGGTCTGCTCATCGCCAACCTGCTCGACTACTCGCAGATCGAGAAGGGCACCCGCCGTTACAACCAGGAGCGCGAGCGCGCCGGCGACGTACTGGACGACGCGGTCGAGACCTTCTCGCGCCTGCGCGAGGGCGAGCAGCCGAAGGTGGTGGTTCGCGCCCCGCCCGAGGCCGGCCGCGCCGAGATCGCCGTCGACCGCGACGTGGTGGTGCAGGCGTTGCTGAACCTTCTGGCCAACGCGGCCAAGTACGGCGCCAAGGGCGCCGATATCGAGGCCCAGGTGTCGCTGCGCGGCGAGGAGCGGGTGGTGCTGACCGTGCGCGACCACGGCCCCGGCATCCCCAAGCCGGAGCAGGCGCGCATCTTCAAGGAGTTCTATCGCACCCCCGAGGCGTACCGCTCCGGCGTCGAGGGCACCGGTCTCGGACTTGCACTGGTCAAGCGACACGTGGAAGCTCAAGGAGGAGAGGTCGACCTCGACAGCGCGCCGGGCAAGGGCGCGGCGTTCTCTCTGGTCTTCCCCCGCATCGGCTGATGGGCACCAACACCTCGACGATCCTGGTCATCGAAGACGACTCCTCGATCCGCATGGGGCTCGAGGACACGCTTCGCGCCAAGGGCTACCAGGTCCACGTGTGCGGCTGTGGCGAGGACGGTGTGGCCACCGCCGGAGAGGTGCGGCCGGACCTGATCATCCTCGACATCATGCTGCCGGACATCGACGGCTTCGAGGTCTGTCGCCGGCTGAAGTCGAGCCGCGGCGCCGCCGCCGACATCCCGGTGATCATGCTGACCGCCCGCGGCGCCGAGCTCGACCGCGTGCGCGGCCTGGAGCTGGGCGCCGACGACTACGTGACCAAGCCGTTCTCGCTGATGGAGCTTCTCGCCCGGGTGGCGGCGGTGCTGCGCCGGTCCGGCCGCGGCCCCGGCAGCGAGCCCGGCGAGCTCCGCTTCGGCGACGTCACCATCGACTTTGCCCGGCAAGAGGCGACCAAAGCGGGCCGTCCGCTCGAGCTGCCGTCGCGCGCCTTCGCCATCCTCAAGGTCTTCGCCCGCCGCCCGGGCGAGGTGGTCAGCCGCCAGGTCTTGCTCGACGAGGCCTGGGGCTACGACCGCTATCCCAACACCCGCACGGTCGACAATCACCTGGTCAAGCTGCGCAAGGCGCTGGAGGACGAGCCGGAGCGGCCGCGCTACCTGCTCACCGTCCACGGCGCCGGATACCGGCTGAAGATCGACACATGACAGGAACGTGACAACCTTTTGCGTCGCGATGACATGGTTTCACGGGTCGAGGACACAACGGCGCGCGCCAGCTGTTACAAACAGAATCGGGCGAGGCGAAGCGCCGGCACCGGGGAGATGACGCAACTGCGGAAATCTTGCCGGGGTCGGCGCCGCGCCGTTTTTGGTGCCGGAATGGCGATCGTGCTGGCGCTGGCTGGAGTCGCCTGCGACGGCGGCTCGCGCCACCAACGCCCCCCGCCCGGCGACGCCCAGCCTGCCGCTCGCGCCGCGGCGCCGGCTGACGCCGCGCCCGAGAGCGCCGAGACCAGCTGGGCCCAGCGCTACTACGAGGGCTACCTGGCCGAGACCCTGCACGGCGACGTGGCGTCGGCGCGGGCCGCGTACAGCGACGTCATCACCCACGGCGCCGACGAGGATCCGGTCAGCGCGGCGCGGGCCGCGTTGCGACTGGCCGAGCTCGAGCGGCTGGCCGGCAACCGGCGCAAGGCGCAGGAGCTGGTCGCTCGCGCCGCGGTGCTGGGGCAGAGCAACCTGGCCATCGTCGAGCGCGCCGATCGCGCCCAGAGCCACCTGGCGTCGCTGCGTGACCGCGGCAGCGAGGTGCGTGGGCCGCCGGCCGGCACCGCGCTCGAGGGGGTGTCGCAAAAGGCCCGCGATGCCTTCCACGCCGCCGAGGGGCTGCTGGCCGACTACCACCGGCGCCAGCTGCAGCCGCGGCTCGAGGGCGTTCGCGCCGGCATCCGCGCCAAAGAGCGGGCGATGGAGGTGGCCGAGCGCGCGTACCGCGAGGTCATCGCCTTCGCTGAGCGCGAGGCGACGGTCGCCGCCGAGCTGCGCATCGGCAGCCTGCACCACGACCTGGCACTGGCGCTGTTGTTCGACGTGCCGCCGGAGCTGGAGGCGGAAGAGGCGGCCAAGCTGCGGCGCAGCCTGCGCGGGCGGGCGCTCGCTCACCTGCGCAAGGCGCGGGCCGCCTACGAGCGCAGCCTGGACGCGGCGGGCAACGGCAAGACGCCGGCGTCGACCGAGCGCTGGCGGCTGGCGGCCGAGCTGGGGCTGCGCGCGGTCAAGGACCTGCTCGCCGGCCACGAGTGACGTGGTATGTGTCTCGCCGTGGGTTTCCGCTCGGCCCTGTTGATGCTCGCGATCGCGCTGGCTGGCGGCTGTGTGCGCGAGAGCCCCGATCCGCCGCCGCCACCCAGGTTCGAGTTGGCCGTCGCCGGCGTGCCCGGCGGTCGCGTCACCTCGGAGCCGCCCGGCATCTCCTGCGGCGTCGTTTGTGCGGCGCGCTTCACCCGCGGCACGGTGGTGACGTTGCGCGCGCTGCCGATCGACGGCGCCGAGCTGGCGGGGTGGGGCGGCGCATGCCACGGGCGCGCGCTGTGTACTCTGTCGCTGGTCACCGACCAGAAGGTGTCGGTCCGCTTCGTCGAGACCGGCACCGACGTCGACGTTCCCGCCAGTGCCGTTCCGCCCAGCGACCTCGACCACGATGGCGTCCCCGACGACCGCGACGCATGTCCGGTCGAGCCGTCGGCCGACGACTCCGGCGACGGTTGTCCGCGCTGAGGTTCATCACCATGTCGATCAAGGTCAACATCGACGGCCGCATCCACGACCCCGAGACCGCGCTGGTCCCGGTCTTCGACCGCGGCTTCCTCTACGGCGACAGCATCTACGAGGTCGTCCGCACCGCGGGCGGCCGGCCGGTCGATCTGGGGCCGCACCTGGTGCGTCTGCGCCACTCGGCCGAGACGATCGCTTTGACCATGCCGCCGGAGGATCGACTGGTGGCCTCGATCGAGGCGACGCTGGCTGCGGCCGGCAACGACGAGTCGTACGTCCGCGTGGTCGTCACCCGCGGCGCCGGCGAGATCGGGCTGGCCATTGCGCTGGCTGATGCGCCGCGGACCATCGTCATCGTCAAGCCGCTGAAGCTGCCGCCACCAGAGCTGTACCAGCGCGGCGCCGACCTGATCGTCGCCACCGTCGAGCGTACCTCGCCCCGCGCCGTCGATCCGGCGGTGAAGTCGGGCAACTACCTCAACAACATCCTCGCCTTCGACGAGGCCCGCCGGGCCGGGGCGTACGAAGCGCTGATGTGCGACGCCTCCGGGCGGATCGCCGAGGGCTCGAGCTCGAATATCTTCGCGGTAACCGGCGGGCGGGTGCTGACGCCCGGGCGCGAGATCGGGCTCCTGGCTGGCATCACCCGCATGCGGGTCATCGAGCTGGCGCGGGCCGACGGCATCGAGGTCCAGGAGGGCGAGCTGCGGCCCGTCGGCGCTCGCGCCGCCGACGAGGCGTTCCTGACCAGCTCGATCCGCGGCGTTCTCCCGGTCCGCCGCATTGACGACCACGCCATGCCGGCACCGGGGCCGGTGACCGCGCGGGTCATGGCCCTTTATGAGTGCCATCTCCGCGAGTCGGCCGGGCGGTAGGGCTATACTGGCGCCGGGTGAGCGCCCGGTATGTCTAAGATCTCCAAGCTGCGGGACCAGGCGGCGGCCCACGTCGACAAGGCGCGGTGGCCCAGGGCGCTCGATGTCTACCTCGAGCTGGAGAAGCTCGACGCGAAGAACGGCGACTGGGCCCGGCGGGCTGCCGACATGTACCGGCGCATGGACCGGAACCGCGAGGCGATCGGCGCCCTCGAGCGGGCGGCGTCGGCCTATGCGGCGGCGGGCTTTCTGGTCAAGGCGGTGGCCGTCTGCAAGATGATCCTGCAGGATCACCCGGAGCATCCCGGCGCGCTGTCGCGGCTGGCCGAGCTGCAGAGCGCCCGCGGCATTTCCGCGCCCACGCGGCCGGCATCGCCGCCGATTCCGGCGCCGGCGCTGGCCGAGGACACACCACTCGAGTCGCTGCAGCTGGGCGCGATCATTCCCCAGGCCACCGAGAGCTCGGCGGGCATCCTGGTCATCCCGCTCGACGACGACGACGTCATCGAGGTGGACGAGCTCGAGCTCCTGCCCGACGAGACCGAGGCCGAGCTGGCGGCGCGCCAGCAGGCGGCCGACCGGCTGGCGCGGACGCCGCTGTTCAGCGGCCTGGGCCCGACGGCGATGCAGATCCTGGTGTCGCAGATGGACTTCATCGAGCTCGACGCCGGGGCCGCGCTGTTCCACCAGGGCGACCGTGGCAACACCCTGTACGTGGTGGTCGACGGCGAGGTCGTGGTCATCGCCGAGGGGCCGCCGCGGGTGCAGTTGTCGCGGCTGGGCGAGGGCGAGATCTTCGGCGAGATCGCGCTGGTCACCGAGCAGCCGCGCAGCGCCACCATCGAGGCGGAGGTCGACACCTCGCTGCTGGCCATCGACCGCGACGTCATCCGCGAGGTGATGCAGGCCGAGCCGGGGGTGCTGGTGGTGCTCTTGCGCTTCCTCCGCGACCGCCTGCTCGAGAATCTGGCCAACACCAGCCCGCTGTTCCAGCCGTTCCAGGGCGCCGAGCGCCGGGCTCTGGCCGGCAAGTTCTCGTTCCTCGAGGCCGAGCGCGGCTCGGTGCTGATCGACCAGGGCTGCCGCGCGCGGGGGATGTTCGTCCTGCTCAGCGGCCACGCCGAGGTGCTGGTGGACGCCGCCGGCGCCGCGCCGCGCCGGCTGGCCACCCTCGGCTCCGGCGACATCTTCGGCGAAATGTCGCTCCTGGGCAACACCGAGGCGATCGCCACGGTCCGCACCACCAGCAAGTGCTTTCTCCTCGAGATGGCGGCCGACCAGTTCCGCAACACCATCATGACCCACCCGCAGGTGCTGATGGTGGTGGGCGAGCTGGCCGACCATCGGCAGAAGCAGTACGACGCCATCGTCGCCGGCGAGGCCGACTACGACGAAGGCCACCTCGACCTGGTCTGACGACTACTTGGTCTCGACTTCGACGGCGCCGGGCGTGGTCGATGCCGGTGTCGAGGCCGGAGCCTTGGTTTCGCTCGTGCTCGAGTGGTGGAACGGGCTCTTGATGATGCCCAGCCCGGTGGCGACCAGGAAGCCGCCGAGGATCAGGTAGAGGATGCCGAAGAGGAAGTGCGTCCGGCGGGGCAGGGAGTAGAGCCCCTTCTTTTCCCGCGCGCGCGCGTCCTGTTCCTTGTTGCGGAAGGCGATCCGCAGCCGGTACAGGCCGAACATGATGACGACGCCTCCGACGAGGTATGTGATCCAGGGGGGAACCGTCACGGCGCTGGGAAACTAGCCCAACTCGGCCGCCGATGCCACCCGGGAGCTACGGGGCCCGCCCGGCGGTCACGAAACGGCTGGGCCGCGCGCGCAGCCGGGGCACGGTGACGGGGCCATCGACCGGATCGACCTCCCAGCGGAAGTTGTCGATCAGCACCGCCGAGTCGTAGTCGTGGTCGCCCTCGTCGTGGACGGAGAACCCGAGGGTGATCTTCTCTCCGGGGGTTACCGGGGCCGTGGTGGTCAGCCAGCCGGTGCCGCCGCCCTCGGAGCCCTCGTAGCCGGTGCCGACCAGATCGGCGTCGCCGACGCAGCCCGGATCGAGGCTGGTGGCGCAGACGTCGAAGAAGCCTACGTTGATCGACACCCGGTTGCCCATCGAGTCGAACGACACGTTGCCGTTGAACTGCGTGGAGGTCAGCATGGCGACGAAGGTGTCGTCGTACATGGTGCAGACGAACTCGGGGAACTCGGCCGACATGAAGTTGAAGTCGAACGAGAACGCCTGGGCGTTGGCCGGCACCTGCAGCACCAGTTGCAGCTCGGTGTAGTCGTTGACCGTGGCCTCGTCGGGGTAGCTGCAGCCAACGGCGCCCTGCGGGTCCGGGTGCGGCGCCGAGGTGCCGAAATCGGTTCCCGGCGCCAGCGCCACCCAGCCGGGATCCGCCGCGTCGCCGGCGACGCCGGTGGATAGCACCGCGAAGCTGTCGCCCGCGCGGGGCGCGTAGGTGTCGCCGTAGTCGGTGAAGATGCCGCGCGAGCGCGGATCGATGCCCAGGGAGCTGTCCCAGCCGGCGCGCAGGGTGTAGTGGCAGGCGTCGATCGCCGCGGCAAAGGCGGCGCCGTCGGTCGACGGCAGGTCGGGGCAGGGCTCCAGCGCCTCGTCGATCTGGCCGTCGCAGTCGTTGTCGACCCCCTCGGGGTCGCCATTGTCGTCGACCTGCACCTCGACGGCGTCCGGGCCGATCATCGCGCCGTTCTGGGTGGGGTCGTCGTTGCAGTCGCCCTGATCCTCGGAGTAGCCGTCGCCGTCGTCGTCGTAGCTGTCGGAGTGGTTGTCGACCGCGCCGTCGCAGTCGTTGTCGACCCCGTCGATCACCTCGTTGGCGTACGGGTGGCTGTTGGGGTCGGCGTCGCGGCAGTCACCCATGCAGGTGGTCCAGCCGTCGCCGTCGAGGTCGAAGCCCTCGTCGGTGGCGCCGTCGCAGTCGTTGTCGACGCCGTCGCAGCGCTCGGGGGCGTCGGGGTTGATGGTGCGGTCGGCGTCGTTGCAGTCGACCTGATCGTCGAAGCCGTCCCCATCGTTGTCGGTGATGGTGCTGCTATCGGGCCCGCCGGAGTGGTCGTTGCCAGCGCAAGCGCCGGCCGCGAGCAGGGCCGCCATCATCGTCGCCGCAGAGAGCCGGATCACCGCTGCCGATAAACCACGACCAGGGGCCGGGATGCCAGGGCGAACTTGCCTACATTCTCCTACTTTGGTTCGCTCGGGGCGCAACTTGTGAAGATCGTTCCGCATCTGCGTAGGGTTTCGCGCGGGTGCGAAACCGGCTGCCAGTTGACATGGATGTGCCACCGCGGCAATAGTGGCCGGCCAGACCGCATGCCGAGGCCGAAATACAAGAATTCCGCGGCATTCTACGACGTGGACGGGACGCTCATCTCGATCAACATCGTCCACTCGTTTGCCTATTACGCCGCGCGCCAGCCATCACTTTGGGACTCCGCGCGGCGGACCGCTGTAACCGCGGCCTCACTCCCGATCTTCTGGGCCGCCGACAAGGTGTCGCGGAAGTGGTTCAACGAGCTGTTCTACCGCGGCTACGCCGGCGCCTCCGAGGATCGTCTGGTGACCCTGGCCGAAGAGCTGTTCGAGGACGTCATCGAGCCCAACATCTATCCGCGCACCCGCGCGCTGATCGAGGAGAGCCGCCGCGCCGGTTGCCGACAGGTGATCGTCTCGGGCGCCCTCGACTTCACCCTGCGCCCGCTGGCTCGCTACCTCGGTGCCGACGATCTCATCGCCAACCGGCTGGAGTTCAAGGGCGGGTACGCCACCGGCAAGCTGATGAAGCCGTTCGTCGCCGGCGCCACCAAGGCCCAGATCATGCGCGACTACGCGGCCTCGCACGACATCGACCTGGCCCAGAGCTGGGCCTATTCCGACAG
>Ga0114931_10010673_pt1 | contig 10917 bp, 10 predicted proteins | sample 2SBtaG_FD_89579 | JGI IMG/M metagenome (GOLD analysis project Ga0114931, IMG submission 89579) | Deep subsurface microbial communities from Kolumbo volcano to uncover new lineages of life (NeLLi) - 2SBTROV14_V59a metaG | ecosystem: Environmental > Aquatic > Marine > Volcanic | place: Kolumbo...
CATTGTCCGCCTCAGCGACGTCTATCCAGATGGCCGGTCGATTTTGATCATGGACTATATCCGACGCGCCCGATATCGAGACGGTTTCGAGAGAGAAGTCATGATGGAGCCCGGGGCGATCTACAAAGTCGCGTTCCAAGTTGGCTGGCTAAGCCAGATATTCAACCGTGGTCACCGCATCCGCGTGACCGTCGCGAGTACGGGTGCCCCATTCTATGAACCGAATCCGAACACCGGCGAACCGTTGACCATCGAGTTCCCCAAGAAGACCGTCGTCGCGGTCAACACGGTGTATCACAACAGCAAAAACGCATCGAGGGTCCTAGCACCGTTGGTACCGGAGTAGTTCTTTTCCTTCCAACGAGCGCCGCGGGACCGGCTGTTCCGGTCTGAACCGAATGGGACTCATCGAAACCACGGTCGATGCATCCGCTACAGGGCTTCGGGTTCCGGCCGCAGTAACTCTGAATTGAGCAACGCATTGGTACGCCGAATGAGAAGCGACTGGAGGCCAAGTCGATGCGGTGGATCTACGTTGGTGACGATTGTTACCGATTGAGGATCCAGCCTATCCCAAACCGGGTTGTCACGCATCCGATCAATTCGCGCGCGGAGATTGTACGTTTCGCCCACATAGAGCTTATGGCTATGATTCGAAACGACGTACACGCCCGGCGATTCGTATTTCTCTGATAACGGATGAGACAAAGAGACGGGGCGAGGCAATTTTTTTCGCATCCATGGTCGACAGTTTTTCCTTGCCGACTTTTTCGCCGCGACCGCCCGCTTTCGTACAGCCAGTGCGGCCCAACGATAGTCGAAGCTGGAATATCCCGGGGCAAACGCACTGGCAATCTGATCGAACTCCGTCGCGAAGTTGGGGGAACACAGAATGTCGTCAAGCTTGAGATCATAGTCGATGCCGATCGATTGCATCGCAATCTCACTCGCGAAGCTGTACGCATCCATCGACTCGAACGTCCGCAGTCGATTGGCTTGTCGGGTTCTTGGCAGTCGGCCCGACTTTCTCAATCGCAACAGGACTCGATTCCACACGAACGCGCTACCCGCGATCCCCTTGGCCTTACACGCCCTGAGGAACGCGGCGTTCAACTCTGGATCGCACAGCAGATAGTCGGTCGATCTTTTCTTGGCACTCTGGCGATAGGCGGCAATAATTCCTTTCTCCATGTCCGCATCGACATGGGGCAGAGGGCGGCCTTTGTGCAAGCGGATCTTCTTCTTCCCGTTGGCCGTCTTCGGAGCGCTGGCAATGGGGTCTTCCGGACCATCGAGAGGATCACCGACTTGCGCCTGGTCCAGCCGGTTCTTAATCCGCTTCACATAGTCGCGGGAAAGCTCGATCCCCAACCATTGCCGGCCCAGCTTTTTCGCCACGGTCAGCGTCGTGCCACTGCCGGCGAAAGGGTCAAGCACCACATCCATCGGATTGCTTGTGAGGCGCACAATGCGGCCTAGCAGTTGCTCCGGCATTTGGCAGCCGTGGAACCCTTCTCGCTCTTTGAATGTGCCAGCCACACGGGCGAAATACCACGTGTCGTGCGATGGCGAAAACGAGCCTTGTGGGGTGTCCTGAGTACGCAAAATCCAGGTGTTGTCCGGCAGCCGCCCCTTGGGATTCGCCCGAGCGTCGGCGTAAACCAACTGTCGGGCCGACATCACGCGTACCGCCGGGTTATCGGCATTGAACGTGAAACTGTCGGGGTCTTTAACGAAGTGAAACAGATGGGTATGCGAGCGGCTGAACCCGCGCACGCAGTTCACGCCAAACGTGTAGTACCAAATCACCCAACTACGGCACGTGAGCCCGATTTCGTCTTGAGCCAGAACCTTCAGTTCGGCGGCATATTCGTCGCCGATGGCCAACCAGAACGACCCGGAGGGGTTCAGTGCCGCGGAAACTGCCGCCATCCAGTCCTTCGACCAGTCGAGATACTCCCGCTTCGAGCGGCGATCGTCATACACATCGTATTGGTAGCCGATGTTGAATGGCGGATCGGCGAACGCCAGATCGATACTCCCGGAGGGGATGTTTCGCAGTTTGGCGACGCAATCGCCCTGTAACACGGTGTTGAGTTGTGCGCCCACCCGAGGGACCTCCTGTCATCATAAACCGCAGCCGATTGTAACCTTTTCCGCGTGCGCGTGAAATCCGCGCGCGTGAGAAGCGCTCGCAGAGAGCCATCGACACGGAGCCGAAGCGGTCCTCATTGGGCTGGTAAGAAGTTGCGAGAAGGACGCCAATCTCCGCCGATTTCAGGCTTCAAGATCGCGGCCAGATTTCCACGCGTGTCGAGGGCCACGACTTCATCCGAAATCGCCTCTTGAAGCTGAGTATCGAGCCGAATCGGGCGACCATGACCGACTTGTTCGAGTTGCCGTTCGCTTAGCCGCACTTGAGAAAGTGCTTCCACCGCACGGACCGGTGGCAACAGCACGTCGTCGAGGTGTTTCGCGGAAATCGCTTCCAGAGCGATTGCCTGTTCGACCGTGAACGACCCGATGGCCGTACGTTGCAATGCGGACATCACGGCGGCAGTGCCCAAGCGTTCGGCGATGTCCCGGCCCAATGCACGAACGTAGGTTCCCGAACCGCATTGAATGTCGAGTTGCAATTTGGGGTAGTCGTAGGCGACCACCTCAAGCCGGTGAATCGTAACCGGGCGGGGTTCGAGTTGCGGGGGCTTTCCACGCCGAGCAAGATCGTACGCTCGACGACCCTGCACTCTGATTGCCGAATATGCCGGCGGGCGCTGCATGATCTTGCCACGAAAAGGCTCGATCGCCGCGCCCACTTCAGCGCGAGATGGTATCGGAGGCGCGTCCAACGACGTCACGTCGCCCTCAACATCGTCGGTGGGGCTTTGTTGTCCCAACACGAATGTGGCCGAATAGTGCTTCGGCATCCGCTGCACATATTCGATCAGACGTGTAGCTCTGCCGACGCAAACCACAAGCACCCCCGAAGCCAACGGATCGAGCGTACCGGCGTGTCCCGCCTTGGCCGGTCGAACGATCTTCTGCACGACGTTGACCACGTCCCGAGACGTTATGCCGCTGGGTTTATCAACGTTCAGCAGACCAGCGACAGACACCAGAAGCGCTCCCCGGAACGTTGGGTGGTGGTTCACTAACACAAGAACTCTAACGCATGAACCGCATTCATTCCCAGGGGCTCGCCTTGGACGTACAACGCTTTTTGACCACCAGTGATGATCATTCGATTTATCGTGTAGTCGCAAGCAACTGGCGGATCACCCAGCCGACTTTGGCCAGACTTAGCGCGGAGCACCGATCCGGCGTGTCTTCCACGGTATGCCAGTAGGGGTAGTCGAAGTCGATGATGTCGCAACAGGGGATTTTGGCCGTGTTGTGCAGCGGCAGATGGTCATCGCGAATGCGATATTCGGCTCGCGCGACAAATTCGGAAACTCCAAGTCGCTTGGCCGTGGACCAGATTTGCTCGACCAAGGGTCGCGAATCGCGCCAAGCCATGGTGTTACGCTCATAGTAAATTTGAAGATCCGCGTCGCCGATCATGTCCAGCAACACGGCCCAACGATATTTGACGCCATGGGGATTCGTTCGGTATTCACGGGAGAAATACTCCGACCCTAGAAAATAACGATCGCGTCGATCGTCGAACACGAACTCCTCGCCATCGAACAGCACGAAATCCACGCCATACGCCGATTTTAGCGAGGCCATCGTGTTGCCAAGTTCCATCAACAGCGCCACCCCACTGGCGCCATCGTTGGCGCCGACGAATTGTCCGCGAGGGTTCTGTGGATCGCGGTCGGGGAAGGGGCGCGTATCGTAATGCGCGGCAAGCAACACGCGCTGATTCAGTTCGGGATGCCAGTGAACGATCAGGTTGGTCAATTCAACCGGCGATCCATTTAGGGGATGTCGAACTTTCCAGCTTTGCCGCTGAACCTTGGCGCCCAGCTTTTCAAAGTGAGCGATCAGCAACTCCTGCTGCTTCTTCATTCCCCTGGAACCGCTGTACCTGCGCCCCAGGTTGCAGAGTTGTTCCAGATAGCCGTAAGCCCTCGCGCCATCGAAGGGAATGTCTTTCAACGCAAAATTCGATCGCCGCGCTTTCGGCGTGGCATCGCCACCGTAGGTCGCCAGCAAATAGCCGGCGGCGAGACAACAGCCGACGACAATCGCCGCCGGTAAAATGAAGCGTAGTGTCGAGGGCTTGGGCATCATGTGTTCCGGGAACTTAGTGGTCGACACATTGTAGGACACGCCGTCCGCCCGCCAAATTGGACCAGCACGCGCCGCCGCGTTTTCCGAAACAGCTAGGCCACCCCCGTTGTCGTTCGTCGTGGATTCAACCAGCATGGCGTGTCCGTGAGGGGAACAACTGGCGCAGGCTTGCGTCGAGCGATGCCCACACGCGTCGTGGTGTTAATTCGTCGCGACAGTGCAGCGTGGGGCAGGTCTTCAGGTAACTCGCCGCGCATGAAACCGCCGTGGCCACGACACGATGCCCTGCGCCGTGTGGACCGGCACGGAAAGGGCTTGTGCAGGTGAAGACCGCCACGGTCGGGGTGCCCATGGCCGCCGCAAGATGCATCGGACCGGTATCGCCTGAAAGAAATATATCGGTCATGGCCGATACGGCCGCCAAGCGGTTGAGGCTTGTCCGACCAGCGAGATTGACCAGCGGGAGACGATTGCCCTCTGGCGAAGATTCTCTTAGGCAATGTTCGAATTGGCCACACAGTTCCGTCTCGTCGGGCCCACCAAGAATGATCGTGCCGGTGGCATAATGATCGAACGCCATACGGGCCACTTCGGCGAAGCGTTCAATTCCCCAGCGTTTGGTTTCCCACTGGGCACCCGGGTGGATCGCCAACCACGGCCGCGGCAGATCAGCAAGTTCCTGTTGTACCCAGTTCCAATCCGACGACGATGGCTTGGGGGCTAGTGCCGGTGGTTGTCCCTCGCACCCCAAAGCCCTAGCAAGCCGCCAGTATCGTTCGACCGCCGGCATGTCACGGGGAACATCGATCGCATGGGTGTACGCCATGGTGGCTCCCTCACGAGCATTGCTCATTCCCAAACGGCACGGGGCACGCGTCGCCCTGGTCATCAGACCGCTGCGAAGTAGTCCTTGCAGATCGATCACCAGATCGAAGCGATTGCTACGCAGTTGGTGCCACAGCCGAACAAGCGAACCGGGCCGCTTCGACAGGGGCAGGTGTCGATCGAAGGCGATTACCTGGTCCAGTTCGTCGACGCTCTCCAGCAGCGAACTCAAAGGGCGATTGACGACCCAACTGATGTGTGCCCGTGGCCAACGCGCGCGAAGCCCCGCCAAGACGGGTAGGGTTTGCACCACATCGCCCAGCGCACTGGGCTTAATCAGGCAAATCCGTCGCGGTTGCAGACGATCGGGCGGCGGTTGTGGACTTTTGAGCATGGCGACCGGTTTTCGAGATACCTTGGAAGCGTGTATAGTAATGCGATGGGAGAAATACTGAAACACGAGCCCCCTGTCTCCCCGACAACCCCCTCCTTTCATTTTGCGAGTAATTCCGATGACGCGACGTGCCACGGGTCTCTTTTTAGGCTTGTTTCTTTTTCTCTGCTATCAGGCGACGCTAGCGGCCCAAGAGACGCGGACAGGCGAAATCGAGTATCAGCCTGCCGAGAATGAAGCGATCGTGCCCGAGCAGTTTCATCTCGATGCGCACACGTTCCCTTTCGAGCAGACGCCTGTCGAAACCGTGTCAAAAAAAATCGAAATCTCGAACGTTACGTTTCCTTCGCCGGTCGAAACGCCGTACGAAAACAACAACACCGTGTATTGCGAGTATTTTCGTCCCAAAGGCGAGGGGCCGTTTCCTGGCGTCGTTGTATTGCACATTCTGGGCGGCGACTTCGATTTGTCTCGGCTCATGTGCCGTGAGTTTTCGTACAACGGCATCGCGTCGCTGTTCGTCAAGCTGCCTTACTACGGCCCTCGCGCGACGCCCGGGGAGGAACGCAAGATGATTTCCACCGATCCAAAAGAAATGGTGGAAGGGATGACGCAAGCCGTGCTCGACATCCGCCGCGCGGGGGCTTGGCTTGGGGCGCAAGAAGAAGTCGACGCGAACCAACTCGGCATCACGGGCATCAGCCTGGGTGGCATCACCAGCGCGTTGGCTGCCACCGCCGAACCGCGTTTCAAGAAGATTGGTCTCCTACTTGCCGGGGGTGACATTGGGCAAATCGGGTTCGACTCCGAGGAGTTCTCCGAGATTGGCAAGCAGTGGCTCGAAAACGGCGGAACTCGGGAAGAGCTCATCGAACTGGTCCGCCCTGTCGACCCAGTTACCTACGGCAAGAACGTTCATGGCCGCAAAATCATCATGTTCAATGCCAAGAGCGACGAGTTGATTCCCAAAGCCTGCCCCGAATCGCTTTGGAAGTCGTTCGGCGAACCGGAAATCACCTGGTGGGCAGGCGGGCACGTCACTTCAGGACGGTTCATTTTCGATGGGCTGGGACGGCTTGTCGAGTTCTTCCAGCCCGATGGATCGTAATCCATCCCCCTTCGATCGGTTCGTGACTTGTTCCAATCCATACTGGTTGACCACGGTTTGGCCGTCGGAGCAACGCCATGAACCCTAGTCTGCCGATCGTGAATATCGCCTCGGGCGAGCTGCGTGGTGTTCCCGCGCAGCCGCTTCCCTCCGACCCGCTGCCAGTGTCCCGGGCGGAGATGCTTGACCGCGGCTGGGACGAAGTCGACATCGTCTTTGTCACCGGCGATGCTTACGTTGATCATCCGAGCTTCGCGATGGCGCTGCTGGGACGCTTGCTCGAGAGCGAGGGGTTTCGCGTCGCGATTCTCAGCCAACCCGACTGGCGGTCGTGTGAACCGTGGCGAACTTTTGGCCGTCCACGGCTGATGTTCGCCGTCAGCGCGGGCAACATGGACTCGATGATTAACCACTACACGGCGAATCGGAAGGTACGCAACGACGATGCTTATAGCCCCGGGGGACAAATCAATCGCCGCCCGGACCGTGCCACGCTGGCCTACTGTCAACGTGCCCGAGAGGCCTACAAGGGCGTGCCAGTGGTCACCGGTGGGGTGGAAGCCAGCCTGCGGCGGATTGCCCATTACGACTATTGGAGCGATAAGCTCCGGCGTTCGATCTTGTTGGACTGCAAGGCCGATCTGTTGGTATTCGGCATGGGAGAGCGGCCGATTGTCGAGATTGCTCACGCCTTGAAGGAGGGAAAGACGCCACGGGATCTACGTCACCTACGTGGCGTGGCTTTTCGGCAGGGAGCCAGTGAATCGCCGCCGACGGACGACGTGGTTGAATTGCCCAGCTTCGAAGAGGTGCGGTGCGACAAAAGGGCATTTGCCCGGATGACCCGATTGGCCCATATGGAAACCAATCCCCACAACGCGAAGCGACTGGTACAGCGATTCGATCGGGAGACGGTCGTCGTCAATCCCCCTTCGTTTCCCTTGTCGCAAACCGAGATGGATCGCGTGTACGGGCTGCCGTTCACGCGCAAGCCACATCCCAGCTACGGCGGCGCTACGATTCCCGCCTTCGAGGTGGTCAAACATTCCGTGCAGATTATGCGTGGATGTTTCGGCGGTTGCACGTTTTGCTCGATCACCGCCCACGAGGGGCGCATCATTCAAAGCCGCTCGCAAGATTCGGTCATCAACGAGATCGAGCGAATGAGCGAAGACCCGGAGTTCAAGGGCGTCATCAGCGACATTGGCGGACCGACCGCGAATATGTACGAGATGCGCTGCACGCGACCGGAAGTTGAAGCCATCTGTCGCAGGCAAAGTTGCGTGCATCCCACGATCTGCAAACTGTTGGGGACCGATCATGGTCCGCTTTTGGAACTCATGAAACGCGCGCGAAGCGCCCCGGGGGTGCGAAAGGTGCTCATCGCTTCGGGCATTCGCATGGACTTGGCGCATCGCAGCCCTGAGTACATGCGAGAACTAACCGAGCACCATGTGGGCGGGCACTTGAAGGTTGCCCCGGAACATGTCGACCCCAAGGTGCTGCGGTTGATGAAAAAGCCCGACAAAGGAGACTTTGTCTCCTTTGGGCAAGCGTTCAACAAAGCCTCGCGGCGCGCGGGGAAGAAGCAATATCTTGTGCCCTACTTCATCGCCAGCCACCCGGGCAGCGACTTGAACGCGATGATCGAGTTGGCCGTGTTCTTGAGACAAAACGGCTACAAGCCCGATCAGGTACAGGACTTCATCCCCAGCCCCTTCGATGTGGCTGCCTGCATGTTCTACACGGGTCTCGACCCGACGACGATGAAGCCGGTCTACATCGCCCGTCATTTGCGCGACCGCAAGCTACAGCGGGCGTTATTGCAGTTTTTCAAGCCGGAGAACTATTTCGAGGTACGTCGAGCGCTCCAGCAAGCAGGGCGTCAAGATCTGATCGGCGGCGGGTGCGACTGCCTAATCCCCGCGCAACCGCCCAAAGAGGCCCTGCGAGATTCGCGGAAACGCCCCATAAAACGGAATTCAGGGTCCCAATCCACCGGCAACAAGAAGTCGGGATACCGCCCCGGACGAAAAACCGCCCGTCGCCGGACTTAATCCGGGTGTGATTCAGTCTGAAAGAATTGGCCCGAAATCCGCTGTTCCCCTGCTGAACAAAAACGCGACAAAGGGTATATTGGCAGTCTTGCCGATCGGTACCGCTGGTCCGACGGGATAAGATTCCCCCTTGGGCCCTGGCCGACGTACCCGAGAAATTCTCAGCCGTAACGTTTCCCACAGGAGAAGGTTTTCATGGACAATCCCATCCCAAACGACTACGCCGCGAAGTCGCTGCGACAGGCCGTAATGAGTGTCTTTATCATGGTCTTGGCGTACGGCTCGATTTTGATGGTGTTGTACGGTTGTATTCAACTGCTCAAGAAAGCGTTTTCCTAACGCATTCAGCGAGCCGCTCAACACCGGGTTTCTTCGCGCGCCGAGGTCGACATCGTGGAGACGGGATTCCTAGCGCGGAGCTACCACGACGACCAAGGTGTCGAGCAGCGCTACACGGTTTTCGTGCCAGCCGCCTACGATCCGGAACAGACGTGGCCCGCTATTTTCTTTATGCACGGGGCGGGCGAACGCGGCACCGACAACCAATCGCAACTCACCGTTGGTCTCGGACCGGTCGTTAAAAGCCAAGAAGGTTTGTTCCCCGCGATTACGTTCTTCCCCCAAATGCGGACCGATTGGTCAAAGAACCATCACGATTTGGCCCGTGCTTTGGCCGAACTTGATCAGGTCCAGCGCGAATTCAACATCGATGAAGATCGCATTTATGTGACAGGGCTTTCCATGGGAGGGCACGGTACTTGGGCAGCCGTGCAACGGTGTCCCGGTCGTTTCGCGGCGGCCGTTGCGGTATGCGGTTTCTTCGACCACAACGTTGAACCCTTCACCTCACTGCCTTGTTGGTTTTTTCATGGGACGGACGATTCGGTGGTACCGGTGCGACATTCCCGCAAGGCGGTCGCGGCGATTCGTTCCGCGGGCGGCAATCCAAAATACACGGAGTTCCCCGGCGTCGACCACGATAGCTGGATACAATCCTACGACACGCCGGAACTCTACGATTGGCTGTTCGCCCAGCGGCGCTAAGAATCCGTTGACGGACCACAAACGTTTATCAAAAGGGGCACGCGCATGAACAATAAGCTCATTCTCACCATCGCCGTGGTCGCACTGACCAGCTTGGTGATGTTCCCCTGTGGCTTGGGAATTGGTTTTTTTCTCGGGATTTCGTCGACCGAACTTGGCAAGGAAATCTTCAACGAAATCGGCGTGGTGCCTGGGGAATTTGCCAACGAAGAAGAACCCGCGGATGTCGCCAACCCACAAGACCTGGAAGGCAAGCTCTACCGTTTGAAGTATCCCCGGAATTGGACGTTGGACGAAAATTACAGCCGCGAGAACGAATATTACCTAAGCGTCGATAGCCCGGGTGGATCCTATGCGATTTTCACGATCTACGACTGCAAGACTGATACGCAAAAGAACGTTGATAATGCCGAATCGCATGGCTATGAGTTCACCTCGCCCGTCCGTGAATCTTTTGAAACCTGGGGTAAATTCTCGGGCAAGGGCGTTGTGATCAAAGACAAGTGGTCTCGCAATACCACGGAGATTCGCATCTTTAGCCACTCGACCGATACGAGCGGATTCATGGTTGTCGAGTATCGCTACTCAAGCCCCATGCAACGCGTTGAGCCGGGGTTCGAGTTGATCGCGGATTCGTTCGAGCTAATCGAACAACCGCCCGAAGAGCCGAAGCGAACGATTTCGTCGTGGAACCAATTTGTCAGCTTGCGTGCTTGATCGGCAGCTAAGGGCCCCCCTACTCCAACTCACTGATCGCTGCGAGAACCGCGGTATCGTGCCCGTCGACTTTGACCCGCTTCCAGAGCTTGGCGATTCGGCCATCGGAGTCGATCAGAAATGTCGAGCGTTGAATACCCATCGATTTCTTGCCGTACATGTTTTTTTCCCGCCAGGAGCCGTACTTTTCGGCGACCTTGTGACCGGGATCGGCGAGCAAGGGAAAGTTCAACTTGAACTTATCTCGAAACTTGGCATGGCTCGCCACATCGTCGGGGCTGACCCCCAGCACCGTGGCACCCGCCTTCTTGAGAGACTTGTGCTGATCGCGAAACGCGCATGCTTCCTTGGTGCAGCCCGGCGTATCGTCGCGGGGATAGAAGTACAACACGACCGGACCCCCTCGTAGCGACGAGAGTTTGACCTTGGTGCCTGAGTCCGTCGCCAACGTGAAATCCGGTGCCTTCTTCCCGGCTTCGATCCAGTCGCCCATGTCGGGTGCTCCGCTTGGGTTAGGGTGAGTTTTCTCCTTCCGC
>Ga0114931_10010674_pt1 | contig 10917 bp, 7 predicted proteins | sample 2SBtaG_FD_89579 | JGI IMG/M metagenome (GOLD analysis project Ga0114931, IMG submission 89579) | Deep subsurface microbial communities from Kolumbo volcano to uncover new lineages of life (NeLLi) - 2SBTROV14_V59a metaG | ecosystem: Environmental > Aquatic > Marine > Volcanic | place: Kolumbo...
CGATCCTCTTCGCTCGCGAACAGGATTCCGATCTCTTCCCCCATGGCCTGATTGCAGCGCGGCCGGTACGTGTCCTCCACCCGTGTGCAGAAGTGGAATCCGGCGTCTGTCGTCGCCGTCAGATCGACGAAGTTCTTGACGAGTCCCACATAGCACCATCCCCGGTACTCGTCGGCTACGCGACCACATTCCCGCAAGCCGTCGTCGACGTTCTGGAGCGTGTGCGAGCTGATGTCGCGACCCAGGCTCTGGAAACATGTCTTGCGGAGATTCTGCGGGGCCGTTTCACACGTCTTCGCCGCATCGCCGATGTCATCTCCGTTCTGCCGCAGCATGGCCGATGTCTGCATCATGTAACACGCGACCTGATAGCGGGAATCGAGGACCGAGCAGGGGTAGAGCGGATCGTCGGCACGCAGGGGCTCCCACGGCTCGAGGGTGTCGGAGGCCGGTACGCCGTGCGCTTCGGCCCCCATGTGGTGCGGGTCCGTTGCCGCGACGATGTTCTCCATGAACGCCCCTCCGTAGCACGAATCCCGATCCCATGATGAGGCGAGGAGATCGCAATCCTTCAGTGCACGCGGGAGGTGATGCGCATAGAACATCGTCAGGCCGTGTCCGAGCCCGTGTAAGCACTGAAACAGCAGAAAACGGTCGGCGCCGGGCTGCTTGAAATCTTCACACAGTCCCCGAACCGTAGCCTCATCGATGGTTCCCTGCGCCATGAAATAGGCCTGGATAACGCCGTGGTAGCATCCCGATTGGAACAACTCGGTACACCGGGCGAAAACTTCCGAGACGGGACGATCGGGGTCATAGGAGTTCATGCCGATCGCGTGCGTGTAGACGTGCGCATCGCGCTCGACATCGACATCCGACGCCGCGACCTCCGACAACATGTCGAGTGCCGGTCGCACCCCGTCGCTCGCGAGCTCGGCGACGAGTCGCTCCTTGTAGCAGTCCTGCTTGTCGACGCCGCCCCGGTCCATGCAGGCCTCGATCGCGGCACGGCTGGCGGGAGACATGTCGGCGGGGAGGCCGCTCCCCGTCCCGCACGCTGTGGCCGCGAGGGCGACGCCGGTCAGGACGGCCGCATTCGCTCGCATCGAACGATCAGTCCTCGAGGCGATCGATGAAGATATTGACCCGCCAGTTACTCATCATCTCGGGGTCTTCGCCCCCCGCGTCGTCTTCCGACAAATCCTCGCCCGGACCATACGTCCCGAGCCAGGTCGAGACGGGGCCCCGAAACTCACGCCGATACGTGTCGAGGTGGTCGTTTGCGCTGAACCTGTCGAGCTCTTCACCGTACAGTTCGATGACGAGATGATCCGTAATCTCCCCTTCGAAGATCACCCAGTTGATGATCTCGCGGTTGAACACCGGCTGGTCGGAGATGGAGATGTGGCCGGTGGCCGGGTATCGGCTCTCCTTGCGCGCTCCGCCGAGGTTGTCGCTCGACACCACGGATGTGAAGACGAACTCGCCTTTCTCGTCGAACGCCGGCTCCAGATTGTCCAGGATCTGGACCCAACGGACCATGACTCGGATCCGCTCGCCACTTGCCTCGCTCATCGCTGCTCCTTCGCGGGGGTCTCGAAAAACAGACGAACAACTTGTCGCCGCCGCACAGGATCAACAAGCGTCATGTGCCCTGCGGGCGTTACATCAACGACTCGGGATCACGATCGATTTCGAGCCGCAGGCCCGCATCCGTCGGACTCCGCCTCGCGTAAATGGCTCGAAGCACGCCGCCGAGGGGACCGGGCCTCCCTGACTTGAGGAGAAAATGCCATCGCCAGCGGTCGCGCAACCGATCGATGGGGCACGGGGCCGGGCCGACGGCCTCGACCTCACTCTCCACCCGGTCGGCGATGAGCGCGCGTGTCCAATCGGCGAGCGATTCGGCCTCCTGCGCGACTCGCGCCTCTCGCCGGCCCGATACGACAATGTTCGCCAGGCGGCGAAACGGCGGATATCCCGGCTCCCGCCGATCGGTGAACTCGCGCTTCGCGAATCCCACGTAGTCATGTGCGGCGGCGCAGGCGAGAGCGAAATGGCGCGGGCGCCGGGTCTGCACGACCACCTCGCCCGGGTCCGTTCCCCGTCCGGCTCGACCTGCCACCTGCTCGAGGAGCTGGAAGGTCTTCTCGCTCGCCCTGAAGTCGGGGATATGCAGACCGACGTCCGCGTTGATCACTCCCACCAGGGTGACGCCGGGAAAATCGAGCCCCTTGGCGATCATCTGTGTGCCGAGCAGGAGATCTACGTCACGCCGCCGAAACGACTCGAGGATTTCGAAGTGCGACCACTTCGAGCCCGTCGTGTCGAGGTCCATCCGGGCAATGCGCGCGTCGGGAAAGAGTTCGATGAGCCTGCGTTCGACCTGCTCGGTGCCGACGCCCGTGAAACGCGGGCCGGGTGTCCCGCATTCGCCGCACGTCGCGGGAGGGTCGGCCTCGAAGCCACAGTGGTGGCACAGGAGCTGGCCCCTCCGTCGGTGGTATGTGAGGGTCACCGAGCAGCTCGGGCAACTCCACACCCATCCGCATTCCCGGCACTCCACGAAGGTCGCGTACCCACGGCGGTTCAGGAGAAGGATCGCCTGCTCCCGGCGCGCGAGCCGATCGGAAATGGCGTCTCGGAGCCGGGGAGAGAAGATGAGCGGCCCACGCTCGCCCGGAGCGGGATCGTCCGCCCGCGGGTCGACCCCGCCCCGCTCCGTCTCCTTCAGGTCCACGAGCTCGACGGAGGGAAGCCCCTGGCCGGTCACCCGAGACTCCAGCTCGAGCAGGCGGTAGCGTCCCTCGGTCGCGTTCCGCCAGCTCTCGAGTGCGGGAGTGGCGGATCCGAGCAGGCACACGCACCGCTCGACGCGCGCACGGACGATGGCGACCGATCGCGCGTGATAGCGGGGTGTGTCGGATTGCTTGTAGCTACTTTCATGCTCTTCGTCGACCACGATGGCACCGAGGTTGGCGACCGGAGCGAAGACGGCGGATCGAGCGCCGATGGCGATCCGTTTTCGTCCCTCCTTGAGCGCCCGCCACGCGTCATAGCGCTCTCCGTCGGACAGGGCGGAGTGAAGCACGGCCACGCGATCGCCGAACCGCGCACGGAATCGCTCGACCGTCTGAGGGGTCAGCGAGATCTCCGGAACGAGCACGATGGCCGACCCCCCTTCCGACAGAATGCGTTCGAGGAGCTCGAGATACACGAAGGTCTTTCCGGAACCCGTCACTCCACGCAACAGCGCGACTCCCCCCTCCGCCTGCTCGACCATCCCCGTGAGCGACGCGAGGACGCGATTCTGGCCCGCCGTGGGGGTGATCTCGTCACGCGGCGTGCTCGGACCGGCGAAAGGATCGCGCTCGACCGCGCGCTCGGCGAGTTCGACGAGTCCACGGTTCTCGAGGCCGGCGATGACGCTTCGGGCGAACCCCAGCCGGCGAGTGAGGTGGGACAGGGGCGCGACGCCATCGAGCGACTCGAGGCTTTCGTACGCCTCGCGTTGCCGGTAGGCCTTGCCAAAGGCCTCATCTCGTTCGGTGAGCGTCTCGATCCGCCGGAGGACCCGCACGATCCGCTCTGTCTTGACGGTCGGCGCACCGGGCCTGCCCGCCCGGCTCCCGAGTAGTCCGGGAGGAAGCGCCGTCTTGAGGACGAGACCGAGCGGGGCCATGTAATAACCCGCAATCCAGCGGCACAGCTCGAGCAGCTCGGGGCCCAGCGCCGCCTCATCATCCATGACGGCCCGCACCGCCTTCAGGCGACGTGGCACCTCGTGCCTCGTCTCGCGCAAACCGAGCCTGTCGACAATGCCTATGGTGCCACGGCCCGCGAGCGGAACGCGCACTCGCATCCCCGGTACAACCCGGTCGGAGAGCGATTCCGGAATCTCGTAGGCCAACGTGCCGAGGAATGGCCGCGGGATGGCCACTTCGCAGAGACGTTCGGTCATGTCCCGGTCTCGCGTAGACGCTTGACACTCCGCGGATGGGGCGATTGCTTATTCGCGACAACCACCGCAGGGGAGTGGGGCATGGGCTGCCTGGCGTTGAACGCTTCGTTCGAGCCGCTGACGATCATTCCGGTCCGGCGCGCCATCCGCTTGATCATCGATGAGAAAGCGGAAGCGCTGGAGGTGGATTCTCTGCGCCCCATTCGGTCCGAGGCACTGCGGATGGATACCCCCGTGGTTATTCGCCTCGTTCGATTCATCCACGTGCCGAGGCGCTTTCGCCGGCAGGTGACCAACACGTTCCTCTTCGCTCGCGACGATTACACCTGCCAGTACTGCGGTCGGCACAGACGTGAACTGGGGTACCGGGAGTCACTGACTCGCGATCACGTCACGCCACAGTCCCGTGGGGGCGATAACCACTGGACGAACGTGGTCACGGCGTGTAGCAAGTGCAACCTGAGGAAGGCCGATCGACTGCCGGGCGAATGCGGAATGTCGCTACGCGGCACGCCACGCGAACCGAACCACGTCGAGCTCATCTGGGCGGTCCGGCGGGTCACCCCGATCCAGGGGCGCTACATCCGTATGTTCTATGGCGAAGACGTACTCAGGGCGCTGTCGGGTTGAGTTTCGATGCCGCTGACGGGAATCGGGTTCGGGGAAATGTTGATCATCGGGATGCTGGTGCTGATTGTATTCGGCCCCAAGCGTCTTCCCGAGATCGCGCGCCAGGTCTGGAAGACCATGCGTGAGTTCAAGCGCGGCATGAACGAGATTCAGCGCGAGCTGGAATCCGCTGGCCGGGAGGAACCTGGACCCCCTCCCGCCCCGACAGCGGCGCACACGGCGGCAGCGGCCGCACCAACGACGGCGGCAACCGCTCCAACGACCGCCGTCACCGCCGAGCCGGTCATCGCTCCCCCGACGTTCGGCTCAGACCTGCCCGAAGAGGTCGAGTCGCAGCTGGCGCCCCCGCCGATCGAGACGGCCGCCACGGCCCCCGCGGGGGATGGAGAAGGGGGGGGCGAGCCCCCGGTGGCAACCGCAGAGACCCCGTCGGAGGCAGCCTCCGGCACGGAGCCGGATCCGGGCCCGGAGGACTAGGATGGTGTGGGCCCGAACTCTCGGCCCAGTTCGCGATACCTCTCGTTGTCTCCCTTGAGCGCCTCGAGCCACACTCCCGGCGGTGGCGTGCCGGCGCGCCCCGCCGCGGTCGGGTAGCCCGGATCCACGATCGTCACCTGAGGGGCCGGCGCATCCTCGACGGAGAGTTCGAGCTTCGCTCCCTTCCGGCAGGGACTGCACAGAACGCCGTCCGGGGCCTCCTCTCCCGCGACCCTCCAGTGGCCGCCCAGGCCGCGGAGCGTGAACCCGGCCAACGTGTCGGGGACCCGGAAGGTCCCCGACCTGCGGCTCGCACCCGAGGACGTCCAGCCATCGAGCTCAATCGGCGCGTGGATCGCCGCGAGCACGGATGTCGGCGATAGCTGGCCGGTGAATTTTCGTTCCTCTCCCTTCCACCGGACCTTTGCTTTGACGCGCGATTTCTCGAGCGCCGCGGTTCGGACACGTCCGAACTCCACTTCTCCCTCGAGGAACACCGGATCGAGCGGGTCGAGGGTTTCGGCGCTCCCGGTGAGTTTGCGTCCCGCGATCTCCAGTTCCACCGAGGCGCTGGTCGGGGCCGGCGGTACTCGCCGCCGCGGCGGGAGCAACTGGTCGATGATTTGTGCGCGTTGCGCATCGAGGGATTTGGAGCGGTTCCGCTGGCCTCGCCGGTCGGGAAGGGGTGGGAGAGGGGTCGCCCCGGCCGAATCGGCGGGCTCGGCTCCGGTGTCTTTCTCGCCGGCCTTGGCTTTACCGTCCGCGCGCTCTCCCTTGAACCGCGACTCGAAGCCCTGAAAGCCCCCAAAGTCCAGTGTCCCCGACATCGCGCCGTCGGTCAGCGCACCGCGGACCCCAATGTCGAACGAGCCTCTGCCTCCCCGGAAGCGAATGGTCCAGCCGAACTCGTCTCCACTCACCCAACCGTCGTAAATCTTTCCGGCGAGTCCCGCGTTACCCCTCCGCCCACCGCGCCCCGATCGCTCACCGGCCTCTCCCTGTTCACCGGCCTCTCCCTGTTCACCGCCCTCTCCCTGCCCACCGGCTTCCCGCCCGCTCCGCTCTTTCGCGGGGCTGGCCGTCAGGGTTCCCGTGAGTTTGCCGTCGTCGCTCATCTCGAACTCGGCGTCCAACGTTTGAATCCCGGTCGGCGTGTAGAACGTGAGTGCCCACTCGCCGGTCAGATCCACCGTCGGCGGTCCGGTGGGCAGATCCTCGACCTCGGTGGTGTTGTCGAAGGCGTCGCGGGCTCCCCAGGAGGTCAGGGAATACGTCACATGTGTGACGAGATCGTCGCTTCCCGCACGCCAGATCACCCGGTCTGGATCGAGTCTGCCGAGTTGCACAATGCCGGCCGGCAGGTTGGGTCGAACGCCATGAGGCCGTGAAGCCTGAATGTGCATCCGTGAGAGCGGGAAGGGCGATTCGTGCTCCGGCGCGGGATAGGGATTCTCCGACAGCGAGGCCGCGAGCTCGTGGGCACACCCCGGAGACGCGGGCAGCGACACGAGTAGCGTGTTCCATCCCTCGGCGAGGCGGACAGCCCTGAGCTGATCGGTCACCGAAAGAAGTTGCCCGTTCGCCCACGCGACGGGCGTTCCGCACGCACCGGCGTCGATCTCCAGGCCGAGGGTCACATCGTGCGGCACCTTTATGTAGGCGTGGGCCAGCAGCGCACCGCCATCGGGGTCGATGTCGCTGAAATCAAACCGTTCGCGTCCATCGGATCGTGCCAGGCTCCAGTAGCCCGGGCCGATGGTCCGGTCCCGATCCGGGAACAATCGTACGCCATTCTCCGTCAGAGGTTGCCCGGAAGTGAGATCGGGTGCGGCAGTCGTGACGAGCCATCGGTCGATCGGCCTGTTTTCGTGGGACTGCGAGATCGCGGATTGCGGCAGAATGAACCATGAGGCCAGACCCACTACGAGCGAGAACGTCGATCTGCGCATGCGCCGTCGTCTCTCCATGCTGACGGAACGTTTCGACACGTGTTTCGTGTACGGTCGGAAGATAGCTGGGCGCCGTCGTGGCGATACCACCCGGCGACGGATGAAGACGTGTGGTGGCACGACCGGGTCACGGGCCGGGAGGAGACGGCTACGCGACGGTGCCCGTCGCTTCCTGATCGAAAGCGGTGTCGAGATACCCTTCCAGGGCGGAAATGGCGAGGGGTCTGGCGAAGAGGAAGCCCTGCACGTAGCGAATGCCGAGGTGACGTAACACGACGCTTTCCTCGTGGGTTTCCACCCCTTCGGCAAGGACCCGGAGATCGAGGGTGCCGCAAAGCTCGGTGAGCGACTGAACCACGGCTCGCAGAGGAAGTTGCGAGTCGATGCCCGTGATGAGGCAGCGATCGAGCTTGACGAGATCGACCGGGAGATCGGTCACGTGAAGAAGCGGCACCCGGTCGTCCCCGACATCATCCAGCGCGATGGAAAGTCCTTCCTTCCGCAGCTCTCCGAGCAAGGCCATCACGTGACCGATCTTCGATCGATCCACCGCTTCCGTGATCTCCAGGCCGATGCGGTGCAGTGGGACGCTCGTCGCGGTGAGTATCTCCAACAGATCCTCGGAATGGGCGTTCTCGATGTCGCGACCCATCAGGTTCACCCAGATGCGACCGTCCACCCGATCGCCCGCTACCTGCCACGCAAGTTCGATGTCCCTCATGGCGACTTGGAGCCAATCGCCAGACGCCCCCAACCATCCCAGGGCGTCGATGATGCTGCGCGTCGGTACCTGGAGACGATCCTCGCGCTGCCACCGGGCGAGTGCCTCGAGACCCACTATCGCTCCGGACTCCATGTCCACCTGGGGCTGGAACGCACACCTCAGCTCGCCCGTACCGAGTGCGGTGGACAGCTCGTGGATCATCCTCCGACCGAGCTTGCGCCGGAAGAAGTGGGCGACGTCCCGTCCCCGCTCCTTCGCCTCGAGCAGCGCGAGGTCAGCCTCGACGAGAAGGTCTTCAAGTTCCGCGTTCTCGCGTGCGAGCGCAATACCGGCGGTGAAGTGGAGACGAAGGGACACCTCCTCCAGTGCGATCGGCGTCGCCAGCTCTCGCTTCAGTCGCTCGACCACGTCTCGTGTGGCCCGCTCCGGATCGTCCAGCCGGAACAACACCACGACGAATTCATCGCCGCCGACGCGGCACACGAGGTCGGTTTGGGATCGGACGGCCGTCCGCAGCGTACTGGCGAACGCGACGAGCGCGTCGTCGCCGATGTGGTGCCCGTACTCGTCGTTGATCGACTTGAAATCGTCGAGATCGACATGGATCAGGGCGAAGTTACCCAGCGTGGAGTCTTCGAGCAGACCGGGGGCGGTCGAGAACAGCGCGAAGCGGTTCGCGAGCCCCGTGAGCGCGTCGCGTTCCAGCGCACTTCTGAGCTGCGTATCCACCCGAAGGCGGCTCCGGATCAGACGGAGCGCGAACACGACTCCGAGGAAGAGCGCGACGCCGCCGCCCCATTTCGCCACTCGCTCTCGGTCGACGGACGCCCGCACCGCCGCGTCCAGCTCCGAGAGCGCGTGACGTCTGATGTCCTCGACAAGGGAGGCGAGTTCGGGGATCCACATCGCCCTGAGCACATAGATGTCCTGAATCGACTCGCCCGGGGCCTCGTCGGTCAGGCCGAGCAGGTATGGCATCGCCGCCTCCAGGCGGGTGACACCTGGATGCGCCGCGAGCCGGCGAACGAGTGCGAGCGTGCTGGGGTCGGCCGCTTCGGCCTGCTCGAGCAGCACATACTCTTCAAAGGGCGAATACTGCCACGCATCGTCGCCGTGGGATTCGCGGATCTGACGCATCGACAACAGAGACTGCCCATAGGATGCGACGAGGTCCGGGTCGGCCGGCTCCCGGCCAGTGCGCTGCCACTCGCGGGCCATCGAGATGTCCAGGAAGTCCTGGACGACCAGTGGAACCTCCTGGGACCAGGTCGCGACCTCGAGCAGGGCCGACCACTGGCCGAGGTTGTCCGTCGGGATGACGAGCTTGAAATCGTAGAGGAATTCCGTGAGCCACGAGGAAAGCTCGTTCGACGTTCGCGGCTGGTCGAACGTCTCGAGTGCGTTCGACACCGCCTCCCGCATCCCATCGCGGGTCTCTCTCCAACCGTCGGCGGGAACCGTGGCGGCCAGGCGCTCGTCGGCATCCTCGATGCTTCTACGCAGCGCGAGACGGTCCCGCTCGAGCTCCCCCGCGTGGCCGCCCTCGTACATCTGCATCGAGAGCGTGGCGATCAGATCTGACGCGACGATGGAGACATCGCGTTCGACGGCGAGCAGCTCCAGGCCCTCTACCATGGCGCCCACAGGCTGCTGTATCGCCCGCTCGCGCCCGACGACGACCGTCGCATACACGGCCGTGAAGATCACCAGGACAGCGACGGCCAACCCCTCCCAGATGGGTCGGGGTGACCCGTTGGGCAGACCTTTGACGAACGCGGTATCCAGGCGCGTTCGCGGATTCTGCGGGCTTCCGGCCATTCTGCAATCCCACCCCACGCGAGGCTGACTCCGCGAAGGGGCGGGGCCACGCCGTTCGTCGCCGTTCCACCTCCTCAGCGACGCCGAAGAGGTGACCTCGGGGGGTACCGGGGCAAAGGCCACGCCAGCGCGCTTGCCGCCAGACAGGTCTCCGGGCAGCTTTCGCCGATGCGTGTCATCCTCGAGCTTCGCGTGAACGGCGACCGATACGAGACGGGGGTTCCGACCCACTACACCCTCCTCGAGACGCTTCGGTATGTGCTCGGACTTACGGGCTCCAAGCAGGGCTGCGACAAGGGGGACTGTGGAGCCTGCACCGTATTGCTCGACGGCGAGGCGATCCTGTCCTGCATCCTTCCCGTGCACGAGGCCGTCGGCCACGAGATTCGGACGGTGGAGGGGCTGGCGTCGGGCTCCGCTCCTCACCCGCTCCAGGATGCCTTCGACCTGACCGGGGGGGCGCAGTGCGGATTCTGCACGCCCGGTGTGCTTTGTTCCGCCTACGGTCTGCTGGCCGAAAACGATGCGCCCACGCGCGAGGAGATCGCCCGGGCTCTGTCGGGGAACCTGTGCCGGTGTACCGGCTACACGAAGATCTTCGAGGCCGTCGAGCTCGCGGCCGAGGCTCTGCGAACGGGCCGCACCGCGGAAGCCGTCATGCGGGACCGGGGTCGCGTCCGATGACGGCGGCTCGCCGGATCGTGCGTGGAGGACACCTTTCAGGGCGCCTCTCGGGCCGGCTGCACCTCGAGGCGGAGGTCATCGAACCATGCGATCGAGCTCGACCCGGTGTCATCCGTGTCGACCATGATCGCGACGCCGGTCACGGGCGGCGGCGGTTCACCGAACGCGGTCTGGTAGTCCGTGACGACGTCCCGTTGCTCCCGGACCCATCGGCCTGCCCTGCGGTTTCCGCTGCGCACGACGAAGGTGGCCACGTCCTCGATCACAGGGTTCTCGTAATGGGCGCCGATCGGCTGTTGCCCGGCACACACGTAGCACAGGGCGCGCGTCCCGGGCTTGAACGGTTCGTCACCGAAGATCACGAACACACGCGCGGCGTAGTCGTCTCCGTGTCGCGTGAGTTCGTCGTGATTGTCAGACAGGCTCTCCGCGATCCGCCAGCGCCATTCCAGGACCGCACGCGCGGGGGTGTCGGTCTCGACGCGGCGTAATACTGCCGCCGCCGCGTTGTCGCTGGTTGCGACGAGAACCTGCTCGCCCGCCAGCGACGTCACGGCATAGGCGGTCGGACGCCGATCGAGCCGCACGCGCTCCCAGGCGTCGACCCCGTTGCTGAACGTCTCGTCGATTACGACGCGACCCTGCGCCGCGGCCGGGTTCGCGAACCCCAGGCC
>Ga0114931_10010675_pt1 | contig 10916 bp, 10 predicted proteins | sample 2SBtaG_FD_89579 | JGI IMG/M metagenome (GOLD analysis project Ga0114931, IMG submission 89579) | Deep subsurface microbial communities from Kolumbo volcano to uncover new lineages of life (NeLLi) - 2SBTROV14_V59a metaG | ecosystem: Environmental > Aquatic > Marine > Volcanic | place: Kolumbo...
AAAGCTGCGTCGGCACGCGCCGGCCGCCACCGCCGAGAATCTCTTCAGTGGCCTGCGACCATCTGGCGTGCGGCACGTCAGGATTCACATTGGCCCAGAAGCCATATTCTCTGGGTCCCGCTTTCTCCCAGAACGATTTAGGACGCTTAGCGGTGAAGGTGAATTTGACGATGGACTTGATTGACTTGAAGCCGTATTTCCAGGGAACAGCCAGACGCAAAGGGGCACCAAACTGCTTCAGTAATGGCTTGCCATACACCCCTGTCACCATAAACGCCAAATCGTTGGTGGCTTCCGCCATGGTCAGCCCTTCCACATAAGGCCAGGGATATGATTCGTTCTTCTGACCGGGCGCTACCCTAGGATTGTAAAATGTCTCCATGCGGAGGTATTTAGCATCCGATGAGGGGCGGGCAAGGTCCACCAACAACTTAAGGGGAAATCCGGTCCACGGCACCGTCATGGACCACGCCTCCACGCAGCGATGGCGGTAGAGACGCTCTTCTAAAGGCATTCTGGTAATCAAGTCATCGATTGAGAGAGTCAATGGTTTTTCAACTCTGCCGTCAATTTCCACGTCCCATGGGCGCGTTTTGAGTTTTTGAGCAGCCTTGTAGATTCTCTTCGGAGAAAGGAACGAAAACAAATCATTGAATTCATAAAAATTATTATAGACTGAAGTGATTGATTCATCCGTCAATTTGCGTTCAATGGTATAAGAGGCATTCCGCGGCGCGGGGTAGAGCGCGGCGGTGGGATCAGATCCCGGCAGGGGCGCTGCCTGAGATTGTAAACCGTCATCGTCACACCCAGTTAGTCCCATCAGAGAGGCTCCCGCAGCGATCAGACCCGCCTGTTTAATCAGGGCGCGTCTGTTGAGGAATACATGCTCCGGGGTGGCTTCCCGTTCCGGGATTTCCCAACCAGGACGGTTTCTGATCAATACCATGACGCTCCCTTTTTCTTGCCTGCTTTCAGTGTGCTTGATTCATACATTGATCCTCCAACACCCGCAAATCACCAGACACTGACAGAATCGTGATCACCTGGTTTTGAGATAATCGAGCATGGTCCCAGCATCCGAAACTTCAAAGGGATCTTCATCCACATTATCCTCAAAGCCAGGTTCTATAAACATTTTCCTGATTGAACCGTCTTCCACATACATGGAATAGCGCCAGGAGCGCATCCCGAACCCAAGGTTCTCCTTTTCCACCAGCATGCCCATTTTACGGGTAAATTCGCCATTTCCATCGGGCAACAGGAACACATTATCGGCGCCCTGGTGTTTGCCCCATTGGTACATGACAAACGCATCGTTCACCGCCAGGCAGACAATCCGGTCAACCCCTTGCGCCTTGAACGCATCGTGCAAAGCTTCATAGCCCGGCAGATGGCTGGTCGAACAGGTGGGGGTGAAGGCGCCGGGAAGGGCAAAGAGGACAATATTCTGCCTCTTAAAGATGTCTTCCGAGGTGATGTCTTTCCATTCGAAAGGATTGGGGCCGCCCAGCGCTTCATTGCGCACCCGGGTCTTAAAAGTTGCATGGGGAACGTGCTTTTCCATGATTTTCTCCGTGACTGTTCGTTAACTGATCATTGAGCGCAACATCCAGGCGGTTTTTTCGCTCACCTGCATACGCTGAGTCAGCAAATCCGCCGTCGGCTCATCACCGACCTCATCGGCGGCGGGAAATACGCTGCGCGCCGTACGCACAACGGCTTCGTGGGCGCGCACCAGATTAGCCACCATATCTTCAGCTTTGGGCACGTTGTCATCCTCTTCAATGCTGCTCAATTCGGCGAATGCCCGGTAACTTCCCGGCGCAGTCACACCCAGAGCCCGGATGCGCTCGGCGATCAGATCCACCGCCAGTGCCAGCTCGGTGTATTGCTGCTCAAACATCAAGTGCAGCGTGTTGAACAAAGGCCCCGTGACGTTCCAATGATAATTGTGTGTTTTCAGATACAGCGTATATGTGTCCGCCAGCACACGGGAGAGGCCCTCTGCTATTTTCTGACGCTGCTCTTCAGGGATTCCAATATCGATTTCCATGGTCGTGCTCCTTGTTTCCCAATTCCCGCAAAAAAGCGCGGATCAAAACGTTACGAAAGCAGATATAATGCTTTTTTGCGCCATTGCAAGCGTTTATTATAATAATTCTAAATTATAATTCTGCCCTGGAAGAAGCGCCGTTTTGCACCGGGTGCCGAACTGAGGGGCATCCCGACAGCACTCTCTTTGGCGACAAGCCCTACAGGACTTTTCCCGGATTCATGATGCCCTGGGGATCGAGCGCCGCTTTGACCGTGCGCATCATGTCCATTTCAAGGGGGCTTTTATATTTGAGAACCGTTTGCCTTTTGGCGATGCCCAGCCCGTGCTCGGCACTGATAGAACCGTTAAGGTCTGCAACGATGTCGTACACGAGTTCTGATATTTTTCTCTGATGGGACAAAAATTCCTGCGGGTCCACGCCGATGGGCTGACTGAGATTAAAATGCACATTGCCGTCACCAATATGCCCGAACGGCACGGGCCTGATGCCGGGAAGGGCTTTGCCGACGGCGGCACCCGCCCGCCCGATGAAGGCGGGAAGGCAAGAGACCGGCACCGAGACATCGTGCTTGAGACTGGCGCCTTCGTGTTTTTGCACCTCCGACAGACATTCCCTCAAAAGCCACAGCGCCGCCGCCTGGGCGTGGCTGGCCGCAAGAACCGCATCCACAATCATGCCATCGTTCATGGCCGCATCGAGACTTGATTCAAGTAAAGCCTGCAAACCCGCGTCGCGGCGGGCAGATGACAATTCGATCAGCACCTGCCAGTCATAGGGTTGGGAGAAGGGTGCGCGGGCGCCGGGGACATGTTTCAGCGCAAATTCAATGCCGATACGGGGGAGAAGTTCAAAGGCGCTGACCGCGTTGCCCGTAAAGGATTGCACCGCGTGCAATAGTTCAACGGCCCGCTCAAGGTCCGGCACGGCGGCGAGGGCCGTCGTCACTGCTTTCGGACGCGGGACCAATCTGCACACGGCGGCGGTGATCACCCCGAGCGTGCCTTCCGCGCCGATAAAGAGATGCTTCAGATCATAGCCGGCATTGTCTTTGCGCAAAGCACGCAGGCCGTTCCAGATCTCGCCCGCGGGCGTCACCACTTCCAGACCCAGAATCTGATGGCGCATGGCGCCGTAGCGCACCACCGATACGCCCCCGGCATTGGTTGAAATCAGCCCGCCGATTTGCGCGCTGCCTTCCGACGCCAGCGACAAGGGAAAGAGGCGATCCAGAGCGCGCGCCTGTTCCTGCACGGTGGCGAGGATGCACCCCGCTTCCACCGTGACGGTGTTGTTGAGCGGGTCGGTATGGCGGATGCGATTCAGGCGGATGAGTGAGAGTAGAATCTCCGGGCCCAAGGGAATTTGTCCGCCCACCAGCCCGGTATTGCCGCCCTGGGGCACGATGGCGGTGTCGGTCTCGGCGCACAGGCGCACAACCCGCGCGACCTCTTCGGTTGTGGCGGGTTTCACCACCATGGGGGTTTGGCCCGACCACCGGTCACGCCATTCGGTGAGATAAGGCGCCATGACGGGCGGTTCCCGTGTCCAGCCTTGAGGGCCCACAAGTGCGGCCAGGCGGGTGAGGGTTTCTTCGCTGGGGGTCTTGCGTGTCATTGTCAGAAGTATGCAGTAAATTCAAATTCTTATAAAGTTATGTTTGGGTCTGGTGTGAACTTATCCCGCCGCCCGCGTCAGCCGGTCATTGATGGCCTCCCCCAGGCCGTGGAGCGGAATGGGCATGACCGCAATGCGCGTGCACGGCGTTTGATCCAATGCGCGCAAATAGGCAAAGAGATGCGCCGCCGCTTCCGTGAGATCACCCGCGGGGCTGAGATTCAGCAGGGCGACGTTGGCACCTTCCAGAGCGGACCCGAAGGCCAGCAGCGCTTCATCCGCCGCGACGTGGTGGGCGTTGAGCCGCACAGGATGCCTGGGGGAGTAGTGACCGCCGCGTTGTCCCGGCGCGGGCGGCGCGTCTGATTCTTCCGGCTGGAAAAGGCGCTGACCAAGCACCGCTTCGATGTCTGCCCGGGGCAGAGCGCCGGGTCTCAGGAGCGTCACATTGCCGCCGCCTGTCCGCACGATGGTGGATTCAAGACCGCGCGGACACGGCCCGCCATCGAGAATCAGCGGCACCTCAGGCCCCAGGCTGTCCGCCACATGCGCCGCGCTGGTCGGGCTGAATTTCGCCGACCGGTTGGCGCTGGGTGCAGCAAGGGGACCGCCAAAAGCGTGCAGCAGGTCCTGCGCGACTTCGTGCGCGGGCGCCCGCATGGCGATCGTGTCATGTCCGGCACTCAGAAGAAGCGACAGTGCCGCATCCGCCCGGCGGGGCAGGACCAGGGTCAAGGGGCCGGGCCAGAAACTCTCGATCAAACAATGAGACAAATCATCTACCTCACTCAGTTTGCTGGCATAATCGGCATTTTCCACGAGCACGATGAGGGGATTAAAGCGGGGCCGTCCCTTGGCTTTAAAGATGCGGGCCACCGACGCGTCACTGCCCGCATCGGCACCCAGGCCATAGACAGTCTCCGTCGGAAAGGCGACCAGCCCCCCGGCGCGCAGTGCCTCGGCAGCCTGGGCGATGTGTTGATGTGTGGCTTTGAGGCACCGGGTCATGGCCAACCTCTCCCCTTTTCTCGCAAAACTTCGTGACGCTTCGTTCAGGGTTTGGCATAAGCGGGGGAAGGTTTTACGCCAAGCAGAATGGCACGCATACCCCGATGAGGAAATAATATGAATTATACCGCGCCCATACGCGACATGCGCTTCGTTCTGGAAGACATCGTGGGGATCGATCATTTGAAGGATCTGGGGTTTGAAGACCTCTCGGGCGATCTCATCGAAGCGGTGTTGAGGGAAGGCGGCAAGCTGGCATCTGAAGTCATCGCGCCCCTTAATCGCAGTGGCGATCTCGAAGGTGCGGTGCTGGAAAACGGCGCGGTGCGCACGCCTAAAGGATTTGCTGCCGCCTGGGCGGCCTATGCTGAAGGTGGCTGGGGCTCAATCGACGGCGATCCCGACTATGGCGGCCAGGGCCTGCCCCACACGCTGGCCATGGCGGGTGTGGAGATGGTTCAGTCGGCCAATCTGGCGTTCAGCGTCTGCCCCCTGTTGAGCGCCGGGGCGATCGACGCCATTGGCCAGCATGGCACGCCGGAGCAAAAAGCCCTCTACCTGGAAAAACTCACCACGGGCGCGTGGACCGGCACGATGAATCTGACCGAGCCCCAGGCGGGATCGGATGTCGGCGCGCTGCGCACCAAAGCGGAGCCGCAGGCGGACGGCACGTATCGTCTCTCGGGCACCAAGATTTTCATCAGTTATGGCGACCATGATATGGCTGAGAATATCATCCATCTGGTGCTGGCGCGCCTGCCCGATGCGCCTCCGGGCACGAAGGGAACAAGCCTTTTCATCGTGCCAAAATTTCTGGTCAATGAAGATGGAACATTGGGCGCGCGCAACGACGTGTCGGTGGCGGGCCTTGAACACAAGCTGGGCATTCACGCCAGCCCGACATGCGTCCTGTCATTTGGCGAAAACGACGGCGCGGTGGGGTTTCTCCTGGGGGCTGAGAACAAAGGCATCGCCTGCATGTTCACCATGATGAACGCCGCCCGTCTGGGCGTGGGCCTGCAGGGCGTGGCGATCTCGGAGCGGGCCTATCAACAGGCGCTTGTCTATGCGCAGGAGCGGCGGCAGGGCAAGCCCTGGGGCCGGCAGCCCGCGCCGACGGAATCCGTACCGATCATCGAACACCCGGATGTGCGGCGCACGCTGCTCACCATGAAAGCCACAATCGAGGCCATGCGGGCGCTGTGCTATGCCAATGCCATGGCCATCGATGTGGCGCGGGCATCCGGTGATGCTGATGAGAGGGCCAAAGCCAAAGCGCGGGAGGAATTGCTGACCCCTTTGTCGAAAGGATTTTGCTCCGAGGCGTGCATCGAGATGACCTCGCTCGGCCTGCAAGTCCATGGCGGCATGGGTTATGTGGAAGAAACCGGCGCGGCGCAGCATTTTCGCGACGCGCGCATCACCACCATCTATGAAGGCACCACCGCCATTCAGGCGATGGATCTGGTGACGCGCAAGCTGTCTCTGGCGGAAGGCGGCGCCGTCACGGACTTCATCAATGAAATGCGCCAGAGCGCCGATGCTCTGTCGACTGAGGAAAATGAAGATTTACAGGCCATCGCAAAGAACATGATCGGCGCGATTTATGTGCTGACGGAAGTTAGTGACTGGCTGGCGGAACGGCGCGGAAAACAGCCGCAGGACGCGCTGGCCGGGTCAACGCCATTCCTGAAACTCTTCGGCCTCACGGCAGGTGGGCATTATCTGGCGCTGGGCAGCCGGGCGGCGGCGCGCCGGCTGGAGACGGACAGCAGAGAGAGTGACTTCTACACTGCCAGAATATCCCTCGCGCGCTTTTATGCGAACCACATCCTGCCCCTAGTGCACGGCCTCAAACAGCCCTGCATGGCGGGTGCGCAAAGCCTCTATGCAGTCAAGCCGGAACACCTGGCGCTTTAAAAAACTTGCCATGGCGCGTGTTCCCCATTTTGTCACTCTGCGACTTGATCGCGAAGTCCTTAAAACAATGTGTTTACTGCTGTAACAAAGGTGCGTCCCCGATCAAGCCGGAGATGACAGAAGAGAGCGCACCCGGGGGTGACGCAGGGGGAGGGGCACGGGGGTGGACAGTTATGCCCTGCGCAAGCCCTCTTCCAGACTGAACGGCATGACGCCGAGCTGTTGGCGCATGTCACTGATATCTATATTTTTGTCTTCCATCAATCTACGCACTTCCGACGATGTAATAGTCGGCATGCCCGGAATGATTATTGATAAGGGAGCTGCGGCGGTCAGCAGTGCGCCGGGGAGCGAAACGATCCGTGCTTTGAATCCCGCCGCGCGCGCGCAGGAGCGCACAAAGTCTGCATAACTTAGCGCTTGCGGCCCGGCGATGGCAATGGTTCTATTTCTCGTTTCCTCCCGGGCCAAAGCACCTTCCAGACAGTCCGCCACATTATCTGCATGAATGGGCTGAATCAACGCCCTGCCCCCGCGCGGCAATGGCACGAGAGGACAGAGACGCACGAAACGCACGATGCGCCCGATATTGTTCTCGCCCCGCCCGCCGTAAATCATGGTCGGGTGCAGAATGGTCACGGCAACGGGCGAGGCCGCCGCACTCTCTTCCATGGCCTGAACCGATGCGGCATGGGCATCAGGATAGGCGGTGAAAACGCGCGCTGACCCCAAGGCAATCAAGCGGTCAAGACGATGCGCGCGCGCCTCCAAAATCACCTGCACCAAATGCGCCGCCGCGCACTCGAACACCACGTTCACGTCTTTCAGAGCGTCGCGTAAAGCGGCGACATTGTTTGCATCGACCTGACGCCAACGCAAGAGAGAAAGCCCTTGTTCAGAAGCGCGCTGCGACAATACCGCCATTTTGTCTTTATTGCGGGCGATGCCCACGACATCCCTCCCCTGCCCGTGCAGCCTTTCAAAGAGAGTGGCGCCGGGGCCTGAACTGGCCCCGATAATGGCGATGCGGGTCATGGCGCCGCGAAAGCCGTGGCCATCTGCGCGTCGCCGGCGCGCACGTGCCGGACGGTCTGCACGAAAGCCAGTCCGGCGGTAAAGGCCGCCAACGCTCCGGCCTGATGCGCAAGAGCCAAACCCAGTGGCACCACCTCCAGCAGGGTCGCGATACCCAGAATGACCTGAAGCAGAACCACAGCGCCCAACCCCCATAGAGCCGTGCGGACCGCCGGGGCAAGGGTTGCTTTACGTGTCATCGCAAAGAGCGTCATGGTACTGATGAAAATCAGATAGCCCACCAGACGGTGGTTAAACTGAACTGTGGCAATATTCTCAAAAAAGTTGCGCACCCAGGGCGATAAAAAGAAATATCCCCTGGGCACAAATCCTGAATCCATCAGCGGCCATGTGTTATAAGAGCGCCCCGCATGAAGACCGGCGACAAAAGCACCCAAAAAAATCTGGAGATAAATCAGGGCGACAGTGACAAGCCCCGCCCGGTAAAGACGTGTGGAGACCCTTTCGCTGGGTGCTGGCGGCCTTCCCTCCCGGTTAAAAAGCAGATCAAGCGCCACCCAGAAAATATAGCCGTAGATCAGAAATGCTGTCCCCAGATGCGCCGCCAGTCTGTACTGGCTGACATCCACCCTGTCGGACAGGCCGCTTTTTACCATGAACCAGCCGAGCGCTCCCTGCGCGCCGCCCAGAATAAACATCAAGATCAGTCTGGGCGCGAGGCTGCGCGCCACCTGTTTCGTGACGAAAAAATACACCAGCGGCAGAAAGAACGCGAACCCGATCATCCGGCCCAAAAAGCGGTGGCCCCATTCCCACCAGTAAATGGATTTGAAGGCGGCAAGACTCATGCCTTTGTTCACCAATTCGTATTCGGGAATGGTCTTGTATTTCGTGAATTCCGCTACCCAGTCCGCATGGCTGAGAGGCGGCACAATTCCGGTGACCGGCTTCCACTCGGTGATCGATAACCCTGAATCGGTGAGTCGCGTCGCGCCGCCCACCACCACCATGCCGGCGATCAGCAAACACGTCAGCAGCAACCACCAGGCAACAGCCCGGCGCGCACGGTCGTCAACCGTCACAGGAAGAAAATTCAACATGCCAACATGCGCGATTGCCAGCGCCTTCTCACGTCATTCATTTTGCTCTAAACTCAGGGCCCGAGGCCGTTCGTCCCCTCATAAATCACGAGGGTCACAAAAAAACAAGGCGGCCAAAGCGCACTGGCGCGTTTGAGGATCACATATTATGGGTGTACGAAACCGCAAAATCATCGGCATGGCTGCGCTCGTCGTGTGTCTGGCCATCTATACTCTGGCCGGGGTCTATGTCGCGGTGACCTACATTCCCGGTCACTGGCTGATCCGACTTGCCTACTACGCCATCGCCGGCATCGTATGGGCCTTCCCTGCCCGCGCGCTCCTAACCTGGATCCATGCGCCCCTGGTGGATTGAGGGTGTCACCCATTTCTCCGGTATGGACCCTTGTGCCCCTGGCGACCCCGCCAGGACTTGAACCTGGAACCCTCTGCTTAGAAGGCAGATGCTCTATCCAGTTGAGCTACGGGGCCATCAGAAGATTCTGGACCCCGCTGTTCATGCCGTAAGAGCACGAGGATGTCTATAACATTTGATGTCCGGCACGGCTCTGGAACCGTTCCAGGCTATGAGGAATGCCGTCTCTATTAATGAGTCCAAAGTTCTTTTCTGCCAAATTTGAAGTTATCGGCATAGGCTTTCAGAACAGGATGGCGGGGGCGCGGGTTAAATACCTGGTGGGGAATTTGACAGCGCTTGGCATAAGCGATGGCCTCCTGGCGTGAGGGGAAGGTGAGTCTCACCTGGCCATTCATATCGGCCGAACTCGTCCAGCCTGTCAGGGGATCAAGATGCCGGGCCATGGAAGGCTCAAAATCCAGAACCCAGTTCCTGGTATTTCTCTGGCCTGATTGCATGGCGGTTTTAGCCGGTTGGTAGATTCGTGCCAGATTGGTCTTTCTCATGCTTTTTTCAAACTTTAAAGACGACAATGGACTGCATCGGTCTGCTGCCAATGTTTATAGGCCGGCTTGCGGTGCACGGCAAGGGAAAGACACACCCGGTCAGCATGAGGTTGTAACCTATGTTTTAGGGACAGTCTGTAACCCATGTGACAAGAATGGACCCCGTGCCCATTGGTCGGGGCGGAGAGATTCGAACTCCCGACCCTCTGCTCCCAAAGCAGATGCGCTACCAGGCTGCGCTACGCCCCGACGGCTGGTTTCTGGGGGTTTTGCGGGGTCTTGTCAACCACGGGAATGGAACAAAAGGGCACCAAGTGGACACAATGGGCATGAAAGTCCCGAAATAGTCCCGCAGTACTTTCTCTTTTTGTTCCGAATTAAATCTCAAACACATCACCAAAAGAAACGGCGACGCACTCGAAAGCACGTCACCGGTAAAACCCCTACGAAGGGAACCTATTCCACCCTCTTTGTAGCTTTACCGGCCTTTAAGCACAACTGCTTTCTTACTGCGCCGCCACGGATAGCGTGGGCGGTTAATGACTCAGACGCTGGCGCGCTAACTGAGAGGGTTACCAGGGGGCGCGGTCATAGCCCAAACCGCAGACCGAAAGGCTGAAGCGGGACCGCCGGCAGTTGATTCGCTGTCGTTAAGTAGCAGCTAACCGTGACGCGGAATCCATCGCGACGCCACGGGCCCGAAGCGATAGGCAGGCTCCGTTGAGCAGAGCATATACGCGTATGGGTCGGTCCAGCCTGGCGCTACTTTGCCGGGGCTGGTCGACCTATGCCCTTTGCTCCAGGACCCTCCATTGAGCAGTGGGTTAGTAAGTAAGTGAGTTTGATTGATTGGAATCGCATTTGGTTTTCTTTTTTGGTCGGGAGATTTTTTGATCGCATGGCAAAATGGCCTTACAATACGAAACAGTGGCAACGGCTTCGATTACAAAAGCTGAAGACCGATCCTATATGTGAGTATTGTTGCCAGACTGAAGCCACCCATGTGGATCATCGCATGGCGATTAAATCGGGTGGTCATCCTTGGGACTGGGCAAACCTCGCCTCGTCTTGTGGTCCCTGTCATTCACGCAAGACGGCTTATGTGGATGGTGGATTTGGCAGGCCAAGGGGTAGACGGGTCCCGGTTAAAGGATGTGATCCAGACGGCAAACCAAGGGATCCTGAGCACTGGTGGAACGAAAAGTAAATCTCTCAGGGCTGGGGCCACGGACCGTCTGGGGGCTCAAACGTAGAGTTTCGAAGGTTTTTAACTTAT
>Ga0114931_10010676_pt1 | contig 10915 bp, 11 predicted proteins | sample 2SBtaG_FD_89579 | JGI IMG/M metagenome (GOLD analysis project Ga0114931, IMG submission 89579) | Deep subsurface microbial communities from Kolumbo volcano to uncover new lineages of life (NeLLi) - 2SBTROV14_V59a metaG | ecosystem: Environmental > Aquatic > Marine > Volcanic | place: Kolumbo...
AAAACGGCCATTGTTATGACCATAATAAAGTGGCTTTTCACCCATGCGATCCCGAGCAAGCGACAATGTCTTTTCTTGGCTATCCCATAATGCAAAAGCGAACATACCATTCAGTCTTTGCAGCGTGTTTTCTAAGCCCCAATGCCGTAATGCCGCCAGCAGAGTTTCAGTGTCCGAATGTCCTCGCCAAGCAAATGCACCCCCTTCTTTTTCTAGTGCCGCACGCAAATCAAGATGATTATAGATTTCACCATTAAACACTAATGTATAACGTTCACAAGGTGATAACATCGGCTGATGTCCAGCGGGGGACAACTCAAGAATGGCTAACCGACGATGCGCCATCGCCAAGTTACCATCCTTATTCAGCCAGGTTCCAGCACCATCAGGGCCTCGATGCTGAATCCTAATTGCCATACTTTCAACGAGAGAAGAATTCGCTCCTTGTTTATCCCAATAACCGACGATGCCACACATTACTCTTTCCTTACTACACTATATAATAATTGCTCTAAACGTGATGCTTGAGCTTGCAAAGAATAGTAATTCTCTACTCGCCTACGCCCTTCAAGCCCTAACTGCTTGCGTAGTTTTGTACTCTCAAGTAGAGTCGTTAAGTGTAACTCCCAATCAGATAAGTCCTGAGCCAGAAAACCATTAACACTTTGATCAACAATATCTTTATTCACACCAACTGGCGATGCGACAACGGGCAAGCTACAAGCCATATATTGAATTAGTTTGTATGCACATTTCCCTTGCTCCCATGGCGTGTTATGTAGTGGCATGATCCCGATATCACAATCAGCAATCAAAGATGCTTCTGTAGCCAGTGACCACGGCAATATTTCAACCTCAACGCCAGGTAGAGTAATTTCTCCTCCAATGACTCGCAATATAAACGGTTGTCGTTTTGCAAGTGCACTTAGAGGCTCAACCAAGTCCATTAGATATCGAACTGTAGAAGGTGAGCCGATCCACACAATGCGAGGCATATCGGTAACGGCATACTCTTGCTTTGGCGTATAACGTGGCAAATCAACTACTGTAGGTATCACTTCGACTCGCTTTGCTCCAGCTGAAGTAGCCCGAGCGGCTAGATAACTATTTCCAGCAATCACCGATATTGCACCAGACATTAAACGATCTAATCGCTGCCCATAAATACGCCTAATCCAAGCTGAACGATGTTGATCATAATTATGAAAAATTGCATCATCATAATCTAAAATATAGGGTACTTTACGCAACAACCACTTTTCAAACCAAGCAGGGAACCAGGGTAGAGCTTCTTTTTCAATCCAGACTAGATCAAATTCATGGCTATTTAACAACGTACGAATACGCCGAATATAGGTGGATAACAAATCACTCCAGCGATAATGACCCTGCTTATATTTTTGCATCAGCATCCTATCACCAATCAAAGGCAATACTACGGGGCTGATTCCTTCTGCTCGTAACCATGGTATATATTGAAAAAAACGCATGCGGGAAGAAGCACCAAGCTCGCCATACTTAGTCAGAAATAATATTCTCATGGATTTAGACGTGCTGTAATGTTTTGGCGCCAACATAGCCTGCAATAATTTCAGAATCTGGAGTAGGCATGTTGGTCTTTGTGCCCATAAAATAAGTGCATGAAGCACCATCCATAGCTGCTGGACGGTGCTCCAAAAGATAATCCAAATACTTTAGCCAACCAAACCCTAATCGTACAATTATTTTTATAAGCTTTCTTAGATTAGATTGCGAAGCAAATGCAAGAGCTAAGTTCTCCAGTGACCAAACAAATGCTGTTGCAGGTCCAGCAACCATTCCAGCATCAATTTCAGCAAATTGATTAAATAAACGTCGGTGACCAGATAGAGTATAACGAGTAAAATCATAGGCTCCTTCATGCACCTGTTGCATGAAAGGCAACTCTGAATACAGCAATCCACTTATTTTGATAACACGACTAATCTCAGCAGCAACGTGTTCAGGATAGAACACATGCTCCAGCACTGCCGTGGTAACAACTGCATCAAATGATTCATCTACAAATGGTAACTCGTGGCCATCACAAAACAGATCAACATCTGCCCTAGAATCAATATCAGAATAGACTACTTGGTGAGGGGTTACAGCACGCAACAATGGATCAAGCCATGTCCTTTGACTACCACCTCCGACAACCAAAATATTACAAATACCTTTTTCATCAAGAATCGTACGCAATTGATTTAAAACACGCTCCCTAGCAAGGTTTACTGATGGGCTTGGTACAAAACGAACCAGACCTATCTTCCTATCATTCAGGTCAGGCGATGCATTTCTATAATCATCGATAGAAAATAAACCATTGTCATGCCGGAGAAGAATTGGCGCTGTTCCAGCTAGAGGGAAACTTGCTCCACAAGCACTACATACTAGCTCAATATTCTTCACAACTAGTCCACGACTTCTACAATCAGGACACTGAAGCAATTCTACTAAGTGTGGTTCATTCAATAAAGCATTACTCATCAAACTTCCTTCTTCCTCAGTTTTTTCAGCAACCAACCCCATAACATTCCGTAAGCACACAACGTATTTCGCACGCCATCAATCCCGTCGTTTTTCAAAGAAAACACGCTGCGTGTTAACGGCTCAAAACTTAAGGTTATAATAATTAACCACCAAGCCTGCCATTTACTGAAATGCTTAAAACCGTATAGAAGTCGACTTCGTAAAGAATAAAATAGACGATGGGCTTTAATTTGTTTGGTTGTTCCATTACCAGCATGGAATGCTTGGGCATTGGCTAAAAAAACACTGGAATACCCCGCTTGATATACACGCAAAGATAAGTCGACTTCTTCAAAATAAACAAAAAATCTCTCATCAAAACCACCAAGTGATTCAAAAATGGAACGACGAATAACAAAAAAAGCCCCTATTACTTGATCAACTATTTGATTACTATCATGTCTCCATTCACTCATAGCTTGTGATAAATGCTTATACTTGGGTAAACGGTTTATTCCTAAAGCTTGTGCGGCAAAGATAGTCACGGTCGGAAATCGGGCACAACTTCGAGCAACATGATTTTGCTCATCAAGTAATTGAATCCCCACTATTCCTACATTGTAATTCTCATCCTTCTCCATAAAATCAAAAGGTATAGACAAAGAATTTTCAAACAAACGAGTATCAGGATTTAAGAAAAGTAGATACTTGCTAGTACTCAATGCTGCACCTTGGTTGCAAGCAGCCCCGAAACCTCGATTATCAGGATTACGAACTATTTGAAGTTTAAATGGAAAGCCTTCTAGCACTTCTAATTGCGCAAGTGAACCATCACTAGATGCATTATCTACGATAATAACTGATGAAATTATACCATGATGATGTTTAGCAATGCTTAAGACAGCTTCAGCGAGCTGTTTACCCGCATTCCAGTTAGCAATAACAATAGAGATATTCTCAGACATATTTAACCACACTGTTTCCCTGATATTTTATTGCCCCAGCCAACAAATGAGGTAGTAAAACAATCCACAAATAATCAAACTTTGCAAAATATGGATTTGATGCAGCACCAACAGCTAAACCAAAAACACCAGTAATTATCGGAGTGATATAAAAACCCATATCTGGACGGTATAGTAACGCATTTCGGATACGCAACAGCCCCCATCCAAACCAGCCGAAATAAAATAACACGCCAACAATGCCAGTTGAAAATAGCAAATAGACATAAGTCAACTCATATGCCCAAGGCATATCATCAGAGCGTAAATAGTCAGTATGACTACCGTTACCTGCTCCAAATAATAAATTGCCATCTAGCCATGCATTCATCAGTGACACAAACTGATTACCGCGTTCTGAAGCGGAAATATCAGAAGTAAACTCAAAACCGTGCTTAAAATTTTCTGCTATGGCATCAAAATGAATACCCATTGAAAAAAATACGAATAGTAGAATCACAACACTGATACTCACTAGTGCCATGCTATAGACATTAAATAAACTACCTACTACCCTGTACCCCTTCTGTATGCCTCCGCCGACCATCACTACAGATAACAACACCAAAAAAGGCGAGATCAAAACCACTAACTGCACAGCTCGACGACCTGTCAACACACATATCACTAGCCCAGTAAGCAGTAAAACCCAGTGACTTATTTTTGCTCTCTTTTCATGAACTAAATTAAACAAGTAGTGCAACCAAAAAGGCATCAGGAACAACAGTGATGAAATTGAATATAAACTGTATTCAACAGTGCCATCATAAAATCCAACTCCTTGCCCTTGATCCAACTCAAAATACAGTACATCAGGCACAACACCCGCCATATATCCCAAGTACAAAAAAGAATAGCTTTGAATAGCTACAAAAGTCACAGCTAAAGTGGAAACCAGTATTTTAATAGCATCAGGGCGATTCAGCATCGTTGATAAGACCGCATATAATATCGGCCATACAACCATTACCGAAAGCACCCTAACCGCACCAGGCGCCGAGTTCAATAGACCATGAACAGAATTCAACAAGCCGAATATTGCTAACATAAAACAGGCCATCAATGTTTCACTAGACCAAATGAGCTTAGAAGAAAGTCCTAATATCCCTATACTCGTTAAAGCTGCGAGCAAGAACCCAATCTTGATTTCATGATAGGTTGTCGGTACAAATAGTGCCGAGAAAACCAGAGCTAATAAACTAACACCGCCAAGACGTAATAGAACAATCATATTTTAACATCAGTATCATTAAAACCTTCGAAAATCAGGTTCTTATGGTTTGAAAACAGATGATGAAGGCAAGATAAATTCTCGTACTGCACTGATGACAAATACAAATGGATAGGCACTTCTTTTGGCATGCAGCAAAGTGAAAAAATAAGAGCCATTGTTTCTCCAACAATTACCTTCCCCTGACATTTCAGCAAAGTTTTCTCAAGGCTGTATTCCAAACCACTTACAGTTCGTCGAATATCCATCACATTTTGATTTTTTTTATAGCTAGGGTGCCTAAAAAAAAGGAAGTTACCATTATTTACATAATCGGAATTCATATTAATGCCCGGAGACTCTATAACTATCCCATCAAATCCTTCGATATTTGCTGGTGGCTTCACATCTTTAGCCAAACTGTTAACAGAACAAACTGAGATTACATTGAGCTTATCTAACCACTTTGCTACTGGTAAATCATAATCAAAACTATAATAATTTGTATTTTCTCTAATCAGATTAAGCTCTACATTTTTGGGTGCATCTCTAAAGGTATCCATTCCATCATCAATATAAGATAAGTTGCGTGAATATTTAGCCATCCACCGTGAAATACGTCCACCTTTTGGGTGAGGAATAACAACTTCAATCTGCTTAAAAAATAGCGACAAAATTAAAATCATTAATCCACTTACCGGATTGTATGTAACAATTTCAAGTTCAATGTTATTATTTTTCTGCACTCTATTCGGCATCACAATTATCTGACTTTGCTGATAATTACTTTTCACCATTTCACAAGCGATAACAAATGAAACTTGATTATAACAGAAGATATATTGCTTATTTTTTAAAAACGGCATGATATATAGACTTCATAAATGGTATTTTTCTTGCCGTAACTCGCATTTTCTTCTTCCAAACTGATAACTTTTTAATTTTCCCCCAAACTTTGATATCTTCTTCTGCTAAAAGCACCTTTTTATCGTCATTTAAAATAAGTGTATTTTTTTTTGCAATCAACCTTATTGATTTTGGATGTGATTTAGGTGAATATTCTTCACAATGAATAATCACGAAACCAACTAGTTCAACTAACTGAGATAAGGTTTTCTTTGTATAGTGAAAAACATGCGCTATATGTATATCATCAATTGAATTATATTTCTGAGCATTCGGTACATCAATATATAAATATCCATCTTCTTCTATAATATTCCTTAATGCCATTAAAAACTCATTAGGTTTCACAAAATGCTCAAAAACGTGGTTTAAAGTAACCAAATTAACTTTTGTTTGCAAATTACTCAACTCTCCATACACAAAAGCTCCTGTTGATTTTTCTGCAAACTCTCTAAATTCAGGGTTCGGTTCAATTCCATAGAGCTCACCTATAAATCCAGTATCTTTTAGAGCATGAAAAAAAATTCCTTCACTGCATCCGATGTCTAGAATGGCAGAGCTCATATCAATAAAATCTAGTTGACTTAAAAAGCGTGCCGAGTCTCTTAACCGCTCCTTTTTCTTCATTTCATAGATATATTTTTCATTAGGTTCGGATACGCCTTGATAAAAGGTTCTATAATCACGCTCATAAAATAATCTTATCCCTGCTTCACTAGGTCTGGGATTTGTTTGAATTAAACCACAGGTATTACAGCCAACTGTTTGTATTCCCATAAAGTATCTATCATTCTTAGAAAGTGTAGTAAAGTCTTCACCCTGGCATAAAGGGCATGCCTGTTTACTTTCATCTAGGTACTTAAAATTAAACTTCACTAAGCAACCTCCTGTTTATTTTTTTACATACGAATAAATCAAATGCCATTATATTTATCAAAAAATAACATGATGTTGCAATTGCAATACCATATATTCCGCCTAAATCAAATAAATGCCACTTTAATATCAAACCAACTAAAAACCCCATCAGGCCTATATAAACTGGCGCCTTACTATCAGACAGTGCATAAAAAACAGCAACAGCTATTGTTCCTGAAACAGCAACATGTAAATAGCCAAGCAACAAAATGCTTATCCACCAAATGCTCTCGGATACTTCTTGTTCCAGATCTAATATATGACTTAACAACATCATGATTATTGGTTTTGCTAGAAATAATAAAATTGCTATTAAAATTATAACAACAGTGACCCTGTATATACCTTGTCTATATGATTTCTTCAAACCTTCATAATCCAGCTCATTTACATAACGGGAAAATGATGGTGCTAGCGGCATCGCGATCATTCTATCTAATATCGTTGCCATCATGCCCATTACTGTCTGAGCAAGGTTATAAACTGTAATGCCACCACTTGAAACCTGAGACAACCAGTAACGATCTACTAGTGGTGATGTTTTATAAAGTGATGAGCCGAACAGCAATGGCTTCATCATTTTCCATGTCGACCGACATTGCCATCCTTTTATAACTGATGGTAGTGGCCAGCTAGCAAAGTACATCTGTATTAAATAAACAATTATAGAACGTATTAAAGTAATAAATACTACAGCCTCAAGCCCATACCCTGGTAGGAAAAATATAACCGCCACCATTCCCAAAGTAGCCGCAAGCATTGCAATTAACTCAGCAACAATAAACTTGTTTCTAGCACGTAAGGCTACTGTTAATAATGCTGTTTGAATATTGAAAATTGCCGCCAACAATAGAGGACAACTAAAGAATAAAGCTCTTTGTATTTGCGCTTCTTTAAAACCAGGAAATATAAACGGCATTAATACTGGTAATAATAAATAAATAAATAAAATTATTCCAACGCCAAGTAATAGTCCTTGCCCCTGCGCAACTGATTGTTCATTACACCAAGATGAAAAGTCATCTACTAATACAGAAAAGCGAGGCAACCAAACACTTTGTAACGCTGTAATAATAATTGCACTCAGAACAGCTGGTATGGTTTGAGCTGCAATATAAATATCTGTCTCAACGCCTACACCAACAATTTTAATAATTAATAACTGTGTTGCTACGGTTGCAAGCAGTTGTAAAGTAACAACAATACCAATAGAGAAACTTCGTTTCATTGAGTGAGGCCACTTTTAAGTAGCTTCGTCATATTAATCATTTTCATTAATTCAATAAATAGAAAATTGTCAAAAACAATGTTCGTGTTCTAAGAAAATTCATTTCTTAACTTCGCCACGTTGTTTACAATAGTTCATTATTTCATGCTCTTTAAACCACTCATCAGAGAAATCTGCCGATTTATACTCCTCGAAATAAGGGCCACCAACAGTCCAGTGAACATTTTTAACATCTTCAGGTGGTTCATCATATTCACCAACTAACCAGTTCCATCTGACATTAAGTTCACCGATATCATCATCTTCTAACCATGTAAAACGATGCAAATCCAAGCCAGATGCCGTATTCACATAATCGGGGGTTACTTTCTTATGTGCAGGATGTGCACAATTCCATAAAACCACTGATGACCAGTTTTTTCGAGGATATTGATATTGTACGGTATCAAGATATTTGATCTCATCATGAGGCTGATAACTATGCTTAATAACATAGAGAGCCTTGTCTGGCTGCTCATCTATAACACTAAATATTTCATTAATATCTGTTCGTAACATCATGTCGCAATCAAAAAACAAAGCATATCCTTCGTAATTTGATAAATAAGGTACAAGAAACCGAGAAAATGAGAACTCATTCGACTGTTTTGGATCTCGTTCTCGGTGAAATATATCTTTCAAATTTCTAATATTTATTGGAATGATGGCAACAGGTTTACTACTACGCGAAAGAATCGAGTGTGTCATGACATGCCAAGCTACGCTTTCTACGGGGTCATAACCTATAAAAATTTTTATTACATCTGAATTCATTTTCTTATTCCTAATTATTTTAATTTCAAGCCCATGTCACATTGATAACTACCATCCAGCACATGCTGACACCAGTCCTGATTATCTAAATACCATTGAACCGTTTTACGAATACCACTACCAAAGATTTCTTGTGTTTGCAACTCCTTTAAAGTTTCTTGTTGATCTGAAGGATCAGCTTCGCAGTTACTTCGTTTCCAACCTGCATTCTCTGTTGGTAGACCAAACTTCAGCTCCCTTAATTTCTTCTGGATGAGGCAAATCCCCATAGACTTCATCGGTGGAGATATGGTGAAAACGAAAACCTAGTTTTTTGTCTTGTTTTAGTTGTGACCAATAATGTCTCGCTTGTTCTAGTAAGGTATAGGTTCCAACAATATTAGTTTGAATGAAGTCGCCTGGCCCATCTATTGATCGGTCAACGTGTGACTCGGCCGCAGGGTGCATGATGATGTCAGGTTGGTACTGTTCCATTACACGTTTAATTTCTTTAGCATGACAAATATCAACCCGCTCAAAGGTGTAACGTGGGTTATCACTTACTGACTTAAGTGATTCCAAATTACCCGCATAGGTTAATTTATCGACATTGATAACCTTGTGATCTGTGTCATTGATAAGGTGTCGAATAACTGCTGAGCCGATAAAGCCAGCTCCACCTGTGACTAGAATTGTTTTACTTTGCATAGTATTTTTTGTACCACTCAACAAAACTAGTAATTCCATCTTCAATACTGGTGCTTGGTTTAAACCCTGTATCTTTTATAAGTTCATCGACATCTGCATAAGTAATCGGCACATCACCCGCTTGCATTGGTAACAGGTTTTCTTTGGCTTTTTTTCCACAAGCAGTTTCAATTGCCGTAATAAATCGCCGTAATGAGACTGGCTGATTGTTGCCGATGTTGTATATTTTATAGGGTGCTTTTGCGTTATTGTCATCTGAAGAATGTGCTTCGGGAATTTTATCCATTACACAGGTAATTCCTTCGATAATATCATCGATATAAGTAAAGTCCCGTTTCATTTCTCCATTGTTGTATATATCAATGGCTTCTCCGTTGAGAATCTTTTTCGTGAATGAAAAATATGCCATATCAGGTCTGCCCATTGGGCCATAAACAGTAAAAAAACGTAAGCCAGTCGTTGGAATGTTATACAAATGGCTATATGTGTGTGCCTTTAATTCATTAGATTTTTTTGTCGCCGCATATAGGCTGATTGGATAATCAACGCGATCATCGGTGCTAAAGGGTTGTTTAATGTTCATGCCATAAACGGAACTGGATGATGCATAAACTAAATGTTTGACTTTGCTATGTCGGCAACCTTCAAGAATATTTATAAACCCAACCAAATTAGAATCAACATAGACATTGGAATTTTCGATTGAGTAGCGAACGCCTGCTTGAGCTCCCAAATTAACCACGACATCAAATTGGTGATCTTTGAAAAGCTGTTCAATGCCCGCCCTATCAGACAAGTCTAGCCGATAGAATTTTAAATTTTGCATGCTCAATGTTGAACTGTGGCCTTCAGCAAGTGCTTCTATTTGATCGTTGTCAAAACCGAGTGCCGCGAGACGATCCAGTTTGAGTTGAGGGTCGTAGTAGTCATTGAGGTTGTCGATACCAACAATCGTGTGACCATGGAGTTTTAGGGCTTGAATCAGGTGATAGCCGATAAACCCCGCCGAGCCAGTGACAAGGATATTTTGTTTTGAATTCACTTTTCACCTTCCTTTTTAATCACCAACCAAGCGCCAGATTTTGTGCTTCCAAGCCTTTTTAATTGACCACTTTTTTTGAGGTTTTCTATATGTTGCTTAATTGTTCCATCCGCTTTGTTTAGCTTTGCTACAAGCTCCTTGCGTGCCATTTTAGTAAGCTAATGATCATCGCTGTGTCTGCTGTTTTAGGAATTTTCATTGCTCTTTTTGACACATTATTTTCTGATTTTCTTACCAACATTAAAAAATGGCAAGGGTACATACACATCAAGTTCAACATGATGTTTTTTGTCATAGCCACTCTTTTTATCCTGAATCAGTGACTTTAAAATAACCTGAATTCAAGTAATAAGTGCATAACCCATTAAATTTTTCATGTCGATACCCGTTAGCCCCTTAAACATTTCATAGGGTGTTTTAAAGCCCAAACATTTTCTGGGTCGGCTGTTGAGCTTATGAATAGCCTCCAGTACCTGCTTGGTGGTTACATCAAACAGTTCCATAGCTTTTGGAAAATATTGCCGTAATAAGCCATTTGCGTTCTCATTCTGCCCCCGCTCCCAGGAATGATAAGGTTTGGCAAAATACGTGTCACACCCCAATGCCTTGGCAATGGT
>Ga0114931_10010677_pt1 | contig 10914 bp, 7 predicted proteins | sample 2SBtaG_FD_89579 | JGI IMG/M metagenome (GOLD analysis project Ga0114931, IMG submission 89579) | Deep subsurface microbial communities from Kolumbo volcano to uncover new lineages of life (NeLLi) - 2SBTROV14_V59a metaG | ecosystem: Environmental > Aquatic > Marine > Volcanic | place: Kolumbo...
CCTTGTGTATCGGCCCAGTCGAACCAGAGTTCCGGTGCCTGATGACGCTGGAACTGCTTGGTCACCAGCCCCTGTTCGCGGGCCAGCGCCTTCCAGTCGATGTGGCGCGGCGAATCGCCGGGCTGGTAGTCGCGCAGGCCGTGGAAATCATCGCTGCCCGCCTCGTGGGTCTGGCGCCGTTCGCCGCTGCCCCGGTCGCTGTGGGGCAGTGGGGCATAATCCGCCGGGCGCGGATAGACCAGGGTCTCGGCCTCTGCATCCACATAGGCCCAGGCGCGGAACAGCCCCAACGGATAACGGGACGACAGGGTGATCCGTCCCAGTCGCAGCCGGCCACGGCGTTGGGTGGGTAGTGCCAGAGTGGCGCGGCTTTGGTCCTGTGACTCGACGGAGGTGAGGGTCTCGCTGCCGTCGCTGGCGCGCAGCTCGATATCGAAACGCGGCCGGGTGGTGGGATTGAGCAGCAGCAGGTGAAAGGCGGCATGGCCACCGGCGAAACAGGGTTCGGCTCCGGCCAGGCGCAATTCCAGTTTTACCAGGTTGCGGTAGGTGTAGAACAGCGAGACCAGGGTGACGCTGCCGAGCCAGAAGGTAAGCACGAAGGCCATGCTGTTGCTGTAATTGATGGCCCCCAGCAGCATGAGAAACAGCACGCCGAGAAAGACCAGTCCCTGCTTGGTGGGCAGCACGAAGATACGATGGCCGTGCAGAGTGGCCCCTTCCCCGGGCGAGGCGCCCTGGTAGCGGATGCCGCGCGGGCGCAGTTTTACCGGCAGTGCATCGAGCCAACGGTGCAGGGCTAACGACATGGATTCAGGGGATGGGGACTTCCAGCAAGCGGGCCGCCAGGGTTTCGGGGCCCAGGCCGCTGGCCTCTCCCCTGCCCTGCAGGCGGTGACCGGCCACCGCCGGCAGCACCATTTGCACATCTTCGGGCAGCACATGATTGCGGCTATGCAGCAGGGCCCAGGCCTGGGCGGCATGTAGCAGCGCCAGGCCGCCGCGGGGCGACAGACCAACGCTGAATTCATTGGACTGGCGGCTGAAATCCAGTAATGCCTGGAGATAATCCAGCAGGGCGTCGGCGACGCGGACCCGGCTCACCTGGGCCTGCATGGCCTGCAACTCGTCCGGGTCCAGAGCGGGCATCAGGTCGGCCACCAGTTCGCGCCGGTCGCGGCCGGCCAGCAGGTCGCGCTCGGCCTGTTTGTCCGGGTAGCCCATGGTGAGCCGCATCAGAAAGCGGTCCAGCTGGGATTCGGGCAGCGGAAAGGTGCCGATCTGGTGCACCGGATTCTGGGTGGCGATGACGAAAAAGGGCTGCGGCAGGGGGTAGGTCCTTCCCTCCACCGTTACCTGTTGCTCCTCCATGGCCTCCAGCAGTGCGCTCTGACACTTGGGCGTGGCGCGGTTGACCTCATCGGCCAGCACCAGCTGGGCGAACACCGGTCCGGGGTGGAAGGTGAAGCTGCCCGTGTCGCGTTCGTAAATGGAAGCGCCGATGATGTCCGCCGGCAGCAGGTCGGAGGTGAACTGGATGCGCTGGAACTCCAGCCCCATCACCCGCGCCAGCACATGGGCCAGGGTGGTCTTGCCCATGCCGGGCTGGTCCTCGATGAGCAGATGGCCCCGGGCCATGAGGCAGGCCAGCGCCAGGCGCAGTTGCGGGTTCTTGCCCAGGATCACCGTTTCGGCGGCGTTCAGCACCCTGTCCATGGTCTCGGCCACCGCTTTGGGACTGATGGCGTCGGGCGTGCGCCGTGCGGCCAGATTCATGGCATTGCCGGCATCGCTTTGCATGTCATTGTTTGATGTCATGTTTCCAGTATAGGTCGTGACGGGATCGACATGAATTTTAGCGGTCCGCAATGGGGGGAACTTAACCCGCATTTTTCACCACCGTCTCGCTACGAACGGTGGTGAGAAATGCGGGTTAAGCGCCCGGCCTGCTTCTGCGCGGTATTACTCGCGCGCCAGCAAATGGATATTGATGTTTTCGAGATCCGTCGGGTTGAGACTCACCGGCAGTTCCACCCTGGGTGGCGCCTGCGCCATCCGCAGCGAGGGCGGCACGCTGTTCTTTTCCAGAACCAGTTCATACTGGCCGGGCTTGAGCCCACCCAGATAATAGATGCCCCGATTATCAGAGATGGATTGTTTGATGATGGCCTCCTCACCCACGCGCCGGACCTTGACCACTGCGCCGGGCAGCGGCCGCAGCTGTTTGCCGTTTTGCCACACCGAGACCTCGCCCGAGACCGAGTTGGTAACCGTGACACCGAGATTGACGCGGGTAAAGACATACTTGTCCCAGCGTGTCCGCTGCCGGCCCTGAGTGGGGGTATAGATGGCCGGCAGGTCAGCCTCGTTCAGCTCCACCACCACTTCGTCGTGATGGATGCTGCGACCGACGAAAAAGTGGCCCGAGTCATCCGAGGTGTACCGTTGCCTGCCGTCCACGATTACCCCTACGCCGCCGACGCCGGGTTCACCTTTTTGGTAATGGCCGTCGCCGTTGGCGTCGAGATAGACAAAACCACGCAGGCCGCCCATCTCCGGCTGGATAAATGCATTTCCACCGATGCGGCCCACCGTTCCGCCATCGATAAACAGCAGGTCACGCGCGGTGAGATAGAGGTTGTAGCGGATGTCGTTGCTCAGGTCGCTATAGTTGGCACCCATGCCGATGAGATAGTGCCGCTTGTGGTCGAAGGGGTATTCGGCATTGAGCTGGATGTTGTTATCGCCGCGTCTGAGATCACGGCGCAGGCGCAGCGTGGAGTCGAAGTGGTTGGCCTGGCGTGGCATACGACTGAGATAGAATTCGACGGATTCCGCGTTGTTGCCGTAATCGTAATAAGTGGTGCTGAAGCGACTGTAGTTGCCGAATGAATATTCGCCCTTGAGGCGGGTGCCGTAACTGGGTGTGAAACCGATCAGCGGAATGTTAACGCCATATCTGAGATCGGTGGAGGTAACGGGATCGATCCTGTCGCCCCAGGCCTCGTCAAGTTCAAGCAGGAGGTCGTAGCGGGGCTGGCTCTTGAAGCCGACGGAATACATGGTCAGGGTGTCTTGGGCACTGATTGCCAACGGACCGTTTTTGTTTGCCGCTCGGTCCAGGCGCAGGGTCGCTTTGCTGTTGGCCAGACTGAAGGGCATGACGCCCTGGGTGGTGAGGTAGTCCTGGCTGCGTTGCCCCGTTTTTTCCTGCGTATGGGCGAAGGCGATGGAGAGGTTGTATCGTTTGTCCAGGGTCGGCGTACCAAACATGGCATAGCCCTGGCGATTGGCGATGGCGGTGGTGCCGTTGGAGTAGTCTTCACCGTAACTGAACAGATAACCCGTGAGCAGGGTTGAGTCATTGACATAGTCCATGCCCAGGGTGGCTGCCTTGGGGGTGTCGCCAGTGTCGGCTACATAATTCATGGCCGCCTCCTGGCGTAACAGAATGTTGTTCGTCAGCCGGTAGGCAAGCGACTGACCCAGGTAGGAGCGCTTGGGCAGTCGCTGAGCGAATGTCTGGCTGTAATCCGGCACGAATTCATCCTGGCTCGCCAGCGACAGGCCAAAGGTTGCGTCCCGGGTCAGGCCTGTGTAATAGCCGGCACCGGCCAGCAGGCCGTGGGTGACCGCCTGGTTGCCGAGTTGTTCGCGCCGGGTGCCCACCCCGGCGGAATATGCCCATTGCCCGGCCGGCAGCAGGGCGCTGCTGCCGGCGATGTTTTCGGTCCTTTCCTCGCGGGTGCCATCGGATTCGGTGATGACGATGCGAATTTCATTCAGTGCCCGGTTCAATAGACCGGTGGCGACAAATTCATAGCGGCCCTGCCCGGGCGGGGCATTATCGCTTTCATCCACAATCGTTGAATCGACCAGAAAATTATTGACATAAAGATCCACGCTCGAGCCCAGTGGTGCAAAACCGTCAAAGGCTCTCTCCGCCATGAAATTAAAACGGTTGCCACTGAGAAATGGATTGGCACGATCGCTCCCCGAACCTTCACCATATAAACCCCGCACCGTCACACCACTTAAGGTAGTGGAAGGTACCACCAGATCGCTCCAACCGATCAGTGTGTCGCCTACGCGGGTGACATTATGATCAGTTTCATGGGTCCAGAGCCCCTCATCAATCCAGAGCGGGAACTTGGGGACACGGCCATCCGGATAGTTGATGTCTTCCGTGAGATGCAGAAAATAATTGCCATCCAGCAACTGGCCATAGAAAGTGACGTCAGGCCGCAGGGTTTCAATGGTTGAGGTTTCGCTGTTGTTGAGCGTGCGTATATCCAGTCTGGCGCCGGCGTCGATGACCGAAACCAGCTGGTGTGAATCGGCAGGCAGGTGGACAGACTCCGTCTCTTCCAGGGTATCCGAAAGTTGCTGGACCGCGATGCGGCGACTGTGTGGTTGTCGCGTATCTTCGAAGACGCGCAGTGTTTGGTTGGCTTTCAGGGTATAGGCATAGCGCAGGTCATCCCATGAAAACGAAACGCCAAAGGCATCTGCTATGGCATTATCCTGGACGTAGAGTTCAGCCTTGCCGGTGATATCCGAAACACCCTTGACCATATGGATGCTGCGGCTCTCCGGGCCGACACGCAGTTTATCACTTGCCATGTCGATTTGTGACTTCATGCCCTTGCTGACGGAGAAGGTGATTACATTATCATCAATGCCTCCGGTTGCCTTGAGCAGGCGTAGTAATCTGAGCAGGGGGACGAAACGTCTGCCGGCGTCGTCCATGTAGATATCCAGGTCCGGGACATCGAGTTGTTCAGTCCAGTTTTTTCCCTTCAGCTGCAATTCGGCCACGTCGGTCACCAGGGAGGGACCACTGATATTGAGCAACTCCGGAGAAAATCCTGCCGTGGAGGTATCCTTATCGGCAGCTTTATCCTGAGCCAAAACGGGTGCCGGTGCCAGCAGTATGACGGTCAGGAATAGGAGTAGATAACACGCATCAGGCACTGTCCGCAGTGATGTTCCTGCGTAACGAGTTTGTCCATGTTGAAGAGACAAAGCAGGCAAGTCACGCTTCCTTCTTTGTCTGCATGGAATCGTCCCAATATCTTTATAGATCCTGTTAAAAAGAAGCGGATGCCAGTTGTATTACCTCATTGAAGCGAAACATCGTTCTGTGCCGACATGGTCTTGCCATCACTGTATTGCAGGGTCAGAATCACGGTGTATTGACCTGCCGGGATGACCTCATCGGTTTTGGTGACGAGATGGCGTCGTTGTTGCGGCAGAATCAGGCTCTTGCCGGTTTTGACCGTTTTCACCAGTTTGCCCGACTCCTTGTCAAAAATTTTCCAGTTGCCGCTGATGCGCAGACCACCCTGGCCTGTATTCGCGATCATGGCAGAGAGTTTCAGGTGGCTGCCATCCTGTTCGGCACTGACATCTTTGATCGATCCATCGTATACAATCCCCGGCATTTCGCCGTAGATGGGTATTAACAAGGCGGTGATCACCTTGAATTCCATTTTCCGTCCTTGCTTGTCGGTGTTGGTAAAGCTGGCGCCGGTCAAGGGTGTGAATTCGATTGCTCCCCAGTACTCGCGCGGTTTGAGTTTGTGGGTGCTGGCGACGATGGTAAAGCGTACCAGGCGACTGGTATGTGGCGGCAGGGTGAACTCTTTCGGGTTGAATTTTATCCACTCGGCGAGGGAGTAGTCATCGGGCTTGACGGGAAAGATGGAGCCGTCTTCTTTTAGCTCGAAATGAATGGCCCGCGCCCGGTAGGTCTGCTTGGTGTCGCCCAGATTGCTGATGGTAAAGGTGCCGGAAGGATTGCGCTTGTTCAAATCCACAAACAGATAGGCCGGGCGGGCGCCGAGGCTGGCCTGTGATGCCAGGGGCAGCAGCAAAAGAATACCGCAGAGAAGAGTTAACAGTGATTTTATAGCAACGTTATATTTATCAAGATAAATAAACCTATTAATCCTCATGTTAATGACCTTCCTTATTTATAGTTGTTTTGTCGCCTTCTGCCCGCCATGGGCGGGTGTATGCATTGGGGATACGCTTACTCCACCAGCGAGACATAGAGTACGAGGTAGCCGCCATAACGCCCTGCGGGCTTGATGGTGTCGTTCTGTGTCCATGTGACACGGAAATCCACGTCCTGATCGAAGACGCCGTTCTGGGCACTTTTAAGTTGGATCTGGTCGGTTTTGTAGGCGGTGTATTCGCCTTCCGGCTTGTTAAGGGGCTCGTTGCTGGAAAACTTTGCATTCCAGGTGGAGGGTGGGATGGGTTTTGCCTGGGCTGCCTGGATGTCCACGCCTGCGCCACGGTTGACTTCGATGGGTTTGACCCCCGATGTTGATGGATTGGAATCCAGGTACAGGTCCGTTGCCAGGAGCTGGAGCGAGATGGCGTCCTTGTTGGCCTGCACGGCAAAGGTAAATGTCCCGGAAAAGTCGCCGGTGGATATGTTACCGATGTTTACCCGCGGCGAGTAACTGCTTATGGAGATATAGGGAGAGACATTGGCTTCGACAATCAGTTCCTGTGCCATGGCTGCAATTGGCCAGGCCAGGCTTGTTGCCAGATTGAAGATAAAAAGTCTCATACTGCGCTGGATGTACTTGGCCCGCATTTCTCACCACCGTTCGTAGCGAGACAGTTCAAGGGGGCGGCCTGCCTGGCGTTCGTGACCGAGAAACGCGCAGGCATACTTGACAGTCTGTCGAGCACTCCGACCGAGCGAACGCCAGGCAGGGCGTGCCATTGGGCCATCGCAGTAGAAGGGTGGTGAGAAATGCGGGTTAAGCATGAACACAAGCACCCCCCGAGCAGAAGCTCAGATAATTGCACTGACTGGACATGAGATGAGCGCTGGACAAATCGGATGGGAAAAATCAGGCGAGCGTTATGCTCGCCTGACACCCTCCTTCAGCTCACTTACTTGACGGTAGGAACCGGGACCGGGGCCCCGCCGACCAGGGCGGTGTACAGAACCACGTAACCGCTATACTCGCCCTTGGGCTGCTCCGGATCCGGCTGTTGCCAGCCTACCGTTACCGAGACATCCTGGCTGAAGTGCCCATTCTGGGAGCTTTCGAACGTGATGTCATTGGTACGATAACCATTCATATCACCGAAAGGCGTGCGGATAAGGGTACTTTCACCGTCATACTGGGCGACATTGCTGGCGCCTCCCAGCGGGTTGGCGTTGGTGGGCTCGATCAGCGCACCTTGCTTGAGATCAACCGGCAGGGGTTTTACATCAGTATTGGTTGGGTCGTCACCCTTGTACAGGTCGGTTGTGGCTACCCCCAACATGACAGCTTCCTCGTTTGCATCAACGCGGAAAATCGAGTTGCCGGCGAATCTGCCAAGCTGGACAGTGCCCAGGTCGACGTTGCCGGTCCTTGCCGTAACAGCGATGTTTGGATCCACATTAACAAACACGTGCGACATGGCACTGCCTGCTGGATCCGCAAATGCGCTGCTGCTGAGCCCTGCGGTAAGAATACCTGCACAGGTAAAAAGTAGTGATTTCTTCGTCATGGCCATTCCTCCTTGATACTGCTTTCTTTGTGTGAAAAGAAAAGACTGCTATCCGTAATTAAGGTTTGGTGGGCCGGCATAGAGGAAATGCATACTATCTCCACGCCACAAACGATCGCATTTTCTGCGCCATGTTATTAACCGACTGAAAAGCAAGAATATTTAGTGGGGAGGCCGAGGTTGGGGTACGGCTGGTGTAAATTGAGTCGACATGAGCTTCCGCACCATGATGTCAACGTGTTCCGACTGCCGTGAACTAACTTGCTGTTTATAAAGTTGGTTTTGAAATGCGGGCTAGTAGTAGTTGCTAACTTTCTGTGTAAACCGCTTCGACATGTTTTGTCTTAACCCGCATTTCTCACCACCGTCTCGCTACGAACGGTGGTGATAAAGCCTATTTCACCCTCTATGGTTTGAAGTATGACGACAACAATCCCCACCATTCGGCGCCGCTGTACCAGTACTTCCTGCCGGTCCAGGCGGCGCACGTCATCAAGACCTCCCAGCAGGTGGCCTTGCCGTCGCTTATGGGGTGAAGGTGATGCTGATGTTGAAGGCCTGACCTGTGGGTGTATCGCTCATGGACAGCTTGCCGCTGATACCGTTGTCGGTCTGATCACTGCTGAGGTTGACGATCAGGCCGTATTGTTCGCCGCCCGTGAGATCCCCACCGCTGATGCCCGAGCCGGCACTAGGGGTGGTTACCCCGCCGTTGCTGAACTCATATTGATCGATGTTGAAACTGCGGTTGGAGATATTCTTCACCACCAGTGCAAACCAGCTGCCTGCCAAAAGCTTGGTTGTATCGGTGCTGTCATACACGGTGTTCTTGTAACCGATATTGGCGATGACATTGGCAAAGTTCGGCGTTGCATAGACAAAACCACTGGTTGAAACAGTGGTGCCAGAGACCGTCGCCTCGATAGTGATAAAGCCAGCGTTGGCCGAGTTGAGGGTAAAGCTGTCACTGCCGCGGGTGGTGTGCAGTGTATGAGGGGTGGTAGCGCCGTTGTCGGTGACCACCACGTCGATCACCGTGCCATCGGCAACAGCCCCGCTGCTGTCGGCAGGCAGGGCCGTGATGGTGATGGTGGTGGTGTCACTGCCGTCATTGAGGATGACATTGGGCGAGGCCAGCAGGCTCAGGGAGACAGGTGCATTGGCATCATTGGTGACGTTTAGTGTAGTGCTGGCACTAACCCCATCAAGCGTCGCGCCGAGGGTGGTGCTGCCCGCACCCAGTGCCGTGATGAGTCCGTGTTCGTTCGTTGCATTGCTGATCAGGGCAACGCTGTCATCCGAACTGGACCAGGTTACCGCGTTGGTGACGTCCAGGCTCGTACTGTCCGAATAGTGAGCCGTTGCCGTGGCCGATTGTTCTGTGCCCGCGTTCATGGGGCTGTTGGGCAGCTGGATGGTGATACTGCTCAGGGTTGCAGCGGACACGGTTACGCCGGTGCCTTGGCTGATGCCTGAAAGTGAGGCCGTGACGGTGGTACTGCCTGCCGCGAGCGTGGTCAACAGGCCGTGGTTGATCGCATTGTCGATACTGGCCACAGTGGGATCACTGCTCTGCCAGATTACCGCGTTGGTGATGTCCTGGCTGCTGCTGTCGGAAAAATGGCCCGTGGCGCTGAATTGGCGGGTATAGCCGCTGGCCATGCTGACGCTAGTGGGTGACAGGGTGATGCTGGTCAGGGTGGCCGCACTGACCGTCAAGTCGGTAAAGCCGACAATACTGCCGATGATGGCGGTGATGCGGGCGGTACCGGTACTAACGCCACTGAAATTACCGGCATCTCCCGAGGTCTTGGCAATGGATGAGGTGGAGCTGGCCCAGGCCACCTGGTCGGTGAGATCCCGCGTCAGGCCGTCACTGTAGTGTCCGGTGACAGTGAATGTCTGTTGTGTGCCGGCGGCGATGGTCGGATTGGAGGGGCTGATTTCCAGACTCTGCAAGGTGGCCGAAGTGACGCTGAGGGAAACCGTTTTACTCTGGCTGCCAAAGTAGGCGGTAATGGTGACACTGCCTGGGGTCACGGCACTGACCAGGCCGTGATCCAGGGCGGTATTGCCGACACCGGCAATCGCATCGTCACTGGAACTCCAGGTGGCGTCATCGGTTACGTCCAGATGAGTACCGTCAGCATAGATGGCCGTGGCGATAAATGGTTCTGTTTCTCCGACAATCAGTTCGGGTCGGGCGGGCGAAATTTCGATCCTGCTCAGGGCGGCGGAGCTGACAGTGATAATGAAGCTGGCACTTTTTCCCAGGTAGTTGAGGGATATATTTACCGTGCCGCCCGCCACGGCAGTGACCAGGCCGCTGGCGGCCACGCTGGCGATGCCGGTATTGGCCGAACTCCAGTTCACCTGGCTGCTGAGGTCCAGGCTGGTGTTGTCGGAAAAGATGCCGGTGGCGGTCAGTTGCAGGTTGGCGCCAGTGGGCACGGTGCTTTGCGGAGCGCTAATCTCGATCCGGCTCAGAGTGGCGCTGCTGACCGTGATAGACGAAGTGGCGCTAATGCCGTTGAGGCTGGCGTTGATGTTGGCCGACCCGGCACTCACCGCTGTGGCCAGGCCCTTGCTGCCCACCGTATCCGAAATGCTGAGCACGCTGCTGGCGCTGCTGCTCCAGGTGACCTGGTCGGTGACGTCATGGCTCAGGTTGGTGGAGCCGTTGTAATAGATGCCGGTGGCGCTGAACTGCAGCTTAATACCCGTTGCCAGGGTACTGGTGTCAGGACTGATCTGCAGGGCAACCAGCTGTGCCTGTACCACCGTCAGCGTGGCCGAACCGATCTTGTCGCCCACCACGGCGGAAATCTTCGTGGTACCCGGCGCCACAGCGGTGATCTTTCCATTGCTGTCGACACTGGCCACACTCGAGTCGCTGGAATACCAGCCCGTGGCACTGCTGCTAGAGTCCTCGCTGGTATTGTCCGAATACAGGGTCGCGGCGTGTGCCTGGGTGGTCAGCCCTTCCACCAGCTTGCTGGCGGAGAAACTGATCTGGACCCCAGTGACCGTTGGAGTCGTCGTGGAACTGCCGGAACCGCCACAGGCGCTGAGTTGTAGTCCCAGGGTAATGACCAGCAGCAAGGGCATCAGGCGTGAAAACAGGCGGGAGATCAGCTTAATCAAAAAACAATACTCGGAATGTGTTAGGCGTCTTACTTACGCTATCGGTTCAATAACATTAATGTTTATGTTGGAAACACCCATCATCCATTATTTTGGCGGGAAAATAAATCACATTTTTTCTATCCCGGATATTTCATAAATTCGCGTGATTATCGCGCAGTATATTGGTTTCACAAGGGGTTTTCTGAAGGCGTCGCGTATCGGTGATTACGCGCAACTGAAGAAAATCACTTGTGGAATCAAGAG
>Ga0114931_10010678_pt1 | contig 10913 bp, 8 predicted proteins | sample 2SBtaG_FD_89579 | JGI IMG/M metagenome (GOLD analysis project Ga0114931, IMG submission 89579) | Deep subsurface microbial communities from Kolumbo volcano to uncover new lineages of life (NeLLi) - 2SBTROV14_V59a metaG | ecosystem: Environmental > Aquatic > Marine > Volcanic | place: Kolumbo...
CCGGTGATTCGATTTGGCAGCGCGAGTCGCCGATAGCGTCGCATCGCGCAGTTCTGCAGGCTCTCAAGGGAGGGGGTGGCCGATCCGAGGACCACCGGAGTTCCGGTCATGCGGGCTCGATAGACGCAGAGATCGCGGGCCGAGTAGCGAAAGCCGTCCTGTTGCTTGAACGAGAGGTCGTGCTCTTCGTCGACGACGAAGAGCCCCGGGCGCGCCAGGGGGACGAATATCGCCGATCGGGTCCCGATCAGGACGTCGACCTCTCCGTCTCGGGCCGCGAGCCAGACCCGGGTACGAGCCCGATCGCTCACGTTCGAGTGAAGCACCGCGATGCGGGCGTCGAGGCCGGCCTCGAAGCGGGCGACGAGCTGCGGGGTGAGGCCGATCTCGGGGACGAGCACCAGGCTCTGGCGACCGGCTCGGACGACCTGCCGGATCACCTCGAGATAGACCTCCGTCTTGCCGCTTCCGGTGACGCCCTCCAGCAGGTGACAACGATAATCGCCGAGCGCTTCGGTGAGCGCCCCCACCGCTTCTTCCTGGGCGGGGCTGAGATCCTTCGGAGCCGGGGCGCTCTTTCGGACCTCGGGCGAAGTCGCCTCCACCCACTCGGCGGTCTCGAGCTTCCGGAGGATGCGTTTCCAGTCGGGAAAATGCCGGAGCCGGTCAGCCTCCAGCCCGTCCGGCGCTTGCTGCAGGGCCCTCAGCACGGCCGCTTGCCTGACCGCCCGGCCGAGCGACTGGGGAGACACATCCCGCCCTCGTTCGGTGACCCGCCAACGAGTGTCTCCGCCGTCCGGCTCGAACGCTCGTGCTGGGTGGCCCCGCCTCAGCAGGACCGGAAGAGCGGTGTGGACGACCTCTCCGATGGGATGATGATAGTAAGCACTTGCCCACTCGATGAGGGCGAGGGCTGCCGGTGGCAGGAGGGGCCGTTCGTCCAGGATCTCGGAGAGCGCCTTCAGCCGATCTGCAGCGATGGCGGGGGTTTCCGGCGCTCCGAGGACGAGGCCCACCCGTTGGTCCCGGCCGAACGGCACCCGGACGCGGCAACCGGCGGCGGGGGCCCGCACTCCCTCCGGAACCCAGTAGTCGAACGGGGTGCGCAAGGGGCAAGGGACGGCTACCCGGACAATCGGGCCCCTTTCGAGAGGGGTGCGCTCGTCGTGGCCCTCGGGGAGAGAGGGCGGGATCCGGCTCATCCCTGGCGCCGGTCATTCGGGACGCACGGTAGGCTGACCCCCGATCCTTCAGCTGGGTGGGGTTCGGGGCCGGGGCCAGCCCCGGAGCGGGCATCGCTCACCAGGGCATGGGGGCCGAGGCGCTTCATCGGGCGCCCGTCGATGCGGCTGACCGGTGCCTGGCGTTGTCCCGCAAACGAGAAGACCAGGAGCTCGACTGGCATCCCCTCCCAGGTAAGCTCGCAGGTAGGAACCCTCTCGTTCTTGCCGGAGCGGTAGCGGACCGTGCGTTCGGTGCTCCGGTAGCGGACCCGATTCCGCTCCAGGAACTCGAGAACTTCCTCGGCGGGTTCGGCGAAAACGTGAATCGAGAGCGTGCTCGTCTCGCGGCAGATCCCGGCGACGAGGTCGCCGGTCAACTTCGGGTGGAACGGCGCCAGGAGGTTGCACAAGGTCCTGGCCGCCCCGCGCATCGTGGCGAGGCCCTCGGAGTATCCACCGCCGTCCGAGGCCCGTTGGGCTTCCCGTATCGCCGCCTCGATCTCTCGGTTGCTCGGGAGCGAGCCGGAGTGCGTCGCGCCGAGCCGCACCGCCGCCTTCCGTTTCGCCGCGCGGAAGTCGTTCCTGCCGCTGTGCAGCAGGATGAGAGCGGCTTCCCGAGCAATGCGCGCCCGCAGTGGAATGGGCGATGCACCCGGTCCGTCTGCCGGCGCTCCACCCGTACGAGTGCCGGGTCCGAAATGCTTCATTAGCCTCCGTGGGGCGCTGCCGCCCTGGTCTCGTCCAATCGGCGACTCAGAACAACCGCTCCGTCGTGCCCTCGGACCGCGCCGCTTTGCCATCTCCGGCCTCACTGGCTGGCCCCCGTGGCATCCCCTGCTTATCGGTCTCGGATGCGCCCGGAGTGGTCCTTTCCGATCCCGATGGGCCGGGTTTTGGCACCCGAGCAGCCCGGAATGTCTCAAAGATGGCGTGCGGCGAGCCACCTTTCGCTAGCTGACCCGTATTCGGATCGATCCGGACCGTCACGAGACCGTCTGGTCTCTCGGGAATGTGCTCCGGAATGCCTTTCAACCCTTCGCGCATGTAGTCGATCCAGATGGGCAGTGCAGCCCGAGCCCCGGTCTCGCCCCGGCCGAGAGGCGCGGCCTGGTCGAAGCCGACCCAGACGGTTGCCAGCAAGCGGGGCACGAATCCGGAAAACCAGGCGTCGAACTGGTCGTTCGTGGTGCCGGTTTTCCCCGCGATGTCCTTGCGTTTCAGAACCCGGGCACGGCGCCCGGTGCCATACCGGATGACGTCGCGCAAAATGGAGTCGATGAGCCAGATGTTCTGCTCGTCGACCGCTCTCCGGGCTACCGGCAGGGCGCCTTGATTCGCTGTCACCGGGCTATCGGGCGGTGGGGCATCGGCATGTACGCCAGGGGTCGCGGTCGCGTTGCCGGCGGTGGCAGTCCCGGGCACCGCTGGGGTCGACCCCTCCGGGGCAGGGGACGCTTCCGGCTGGGGGCAGCTTCGACACACGGTGGGCGGTCTGGCCCGATAACGTTCCTGGCCCCGAGCATCCACGATGCGGGCCACGAGGTAGGGCTCGACCCCGTAGCCACCGTTGGCGAGCGTGGCGTAGCCCCGGGCCAGCTCGAGCGGGGTGAGCGCCCCCGAGCCAAGGGCGAGAGAAAGGCTTTTCGGCAGGCGGGAGACGTCGAATCCGAACTTTCGAATGTGCTCGAACGCGAAATCTATGCCAATCTCCCGGAGCAGGCGGATGGAGACGAGATTGCGTGACTTCGTCAGACCGACCCGTAAGCGTGTCGGGCCGAAGAACTTGCCGCTGTAGTTTTCTGGCCGCCATTCCTTTTCGAGCCCCGGGTCGTCGAAGACGATGGGAGAGTCATTGATGAGAGAGGCCGCCGTGAAACCCTTCGCAAGCGCGGCCGAGTAGATGAAGGGCTTGAAGTTCGATCCCGGTTGGCGTCTGGCCTGCGTCGCTCGATTGAACTTGCTGCGATAGAAGTCGAACCCGCCGGCCAGGGCAAGGAGGGCACCGTCGCGCGGATCGAGCGAAACCAGCGCGCCTTCGATCTTCGGTACCTGGCTCAACGACCAGAAAGCGCCGTTCTCCCGTTCGCTCAGACTGACGCGGATGATATCTCCTCGGTGAAGAATGTCGGCCGCTTTTTTGGGCTTGCGCCCGCGCCGGCGCTCGTAGATGTAGGGACGTGCCCACTCGAGCCCTTCCCAGGAGAGGAGGGCATCGCCATGCCCGCGGACGTAGATTTTCGCCTCACGCTCGCGGACCTCGAGGACGATGGCCGGGCGCAGCCCCCCGATCGGGCGCAGATCCGCAAGCCTCGCACGGAGGTCCGACTCCGAGGGCTCCAGGGGAAGCGTCAACCGAGACTCCGGTCCACGGTAGCCGTGGCGGCGCCCGTAGGCGAGCAAACCGTCTCTGAGCGCCTTTCCGGCAGTGCGCTGAAGCCGAGACGACACGGTCGTCTGGACCTGATAGCCCTCTGTATAGGCGCCTTTCCCGAACCAGCGCTCGGTGAAGACCCGGGCCATCTCGGCGACGTAGGGAGCGTTCAGTGCTGCGGTGGGGCGATGGAGAGAGGCGGTGATGGGGGCCGCCCTCGCCGCGGCTTCCTGCTCCTCGTCGAGCGCGCCGGTGACCCGCATCCGCTCGAGCACGTGGTTGCGGCGGATCTTGGCCCGTTGCGGATTGACGATCGGATTGTAATCGGACGGCCGCTGGGGGAGTCCCGCGATCATCGCGAGCTCGGGCACGTTCAGCTCGTTGACCGGCTTCCCGTAGTAGACCTCCGCTGCCGCTCCTACGCCGTAAGCCCGATTGCCGAGGAAGATCTTGTTCAGATAGAGCTCGAGGATCTCGTTCTTCGTCAGCTCTCTCTCGATCTTGAGGGCCAGAAGGATTTCGTTGAGCTTGCGTAGATAGGTCTTCTCGCGGCCGAGGAAGAAGTTGCGGGCGACCTGCATGGTGATGGTGCTGCCCCCGGGTCCTTTGCGCCCCGTCCGTAGAATATGCACCACCGCCCTGGTGAGGCCTCGCCAGTCGACTCCAGGGTGAGTGTAGAAGTGCTCGTCTTCACTCGCCAATACCGCTTTGACGAGCAGCGACGGTATCTCGGGGAGCCAGAGCGGAACGCGCCGCTTTTCGCCGAACTCGCCGAGAAGCTCCCCTTCGCGCGAGTAGATCCGCAACGGGACCTGAAAACGTACGTCGCGCAGCATCTCGGTCGGCGGGAGCTTCGGCACGAGCAGAAACCAGACCGCGAGAACACTTGCCAGAGTGGCGAGGATCCCGGCGCCGGCGAGCCAGGCGACGAAGCGCAGACCCGCGCGGGTGAGGCGTCGCGAGATCCGGCGAAGAGCTTTCATTGCGGTGAAGTGTAGCGAAACCGCGGTGGCCACGCCGGCGGATGCCGGCTGGCAGAGCAAGATCGATCAGCTCGAAGCTGGATCAAGACCTCGCTGTAACCTCTAAATTTTGCGAAAAGAATTTGATCTGCAGAAGGGTTGAGACTAGTATTTCAAGCAGCAATATACAAATATTCCCTAACCTGGGGGATTTTAAAGAATAGTTCAGAAGGAATCCTGGTGGGACTCTTCGGTAGGAAATCCATATCGGTCATCGGGCTCGACATCAGCTCTACCGCGGCGAAGCTCCTGGAGCTGAGCAAGCACGGCTCCCGCTATCGGGTCGAGTCTTACTCGGTAGAGCCTTTGCCTCCCAACTCGGTGGTCGAGAAGAATATCACCGACGTCGAGGCGGTGGGGGACGCCATCCGGCGCGCATGGACCCGTTCGGGCAGCAAGAATCGCTTGTGTGCGGTCTCGGTGGCGGGCAGTGCAGTCATCACGAAGATCATCTCGATGCCGGGCGACCTGTCCGACACCGAGATGGCAAGTCAGATCGAGCTGGAGGCCGATCAGTTCATCCCGTTCTCGTTGGAGGAGGTGAACCTCGACTTCGAGGTGATGGGTGCTTCCGACAACGATCCGGAACGAGTCGACGTCTTGCTTGCCGCCTCTCGTTCCGAGAACGTCGACGTACGAGCGGCGGCGGCGCAGCATGGCCGGCTCACCGCGAAAGTGGTCGATGTCGAGGCGTTCGCTCTCGAGCGTGCCTTCGGGCTGCTGGCGAAGGAGATGCCGGGCGAAGGGCTCGGCCAGACTATCGCGCTGGTCGACGTCGGTGCGACCACGACGACGCTCAGCGTCCTGAGCGACCTGAAGATCATCTACACGCGGGAGCAGGTTTTCGGGGGCAAGCAGCTGACCGAGGAGATTCAACGCCGCTACGGGCTCACTTACGAAGAAGCGGGCCTCGCCAAGCGGCAGGGCGGTTTACCCGACAACTACGCACCGGAGGTCCTGGAGCCGTTCAAGGAATCGATGGCCCAGCAGGTCAATCGGGCGCTGCAGTTCTTCTACTCCTCGAGTCAGTATGGTCAGGTAGACCAGGTCGTTCTGGCCGGCGGATGCGCTTCCATAGACGGGGCCGATGCGGTCATTGCCGAGAAGCTCGGGGTGGAGGTCTCGGTCGCGAATCCCTTCGCGGACATGGCGCTCGCCTCGCGCGTGCGGGCGCAGGCGCTTACCAATGACGCCCCGGCGTTGATGATTGCCTGCGGCCTGGCCATGAGAGAGTTCACCTGATGGCGAATATCAACCTTCTCCCCTGGCGCGAAGAGCTCCGCGTTCGGCGGCAGAAAGAGTACATCGTCACGATCGTGGTGGCGGTGGTGGCTATGCTCGGCGTCATCGGAGCCATTCACTGGCAGCTCGAGCAGAGAATCGACTTTCAGAAGAGCCGCAATCGCTATCTGACCACGCAGATTGCCATCGTCAACAAAAAAATAAAGCAAATCAAAACACTAGAGCAAGAAAAGGAAAATCTGCTTGCGCGCATGGGGATCGTCGAACGTCTTCAGAGCTCGCGCCCGGAGATCGTTCATTTGTTTGAGGAACTCGTCCGTACCCTGCCCGAGGGGATCTACTTCACGGAGATCAAGCAAAAGGGCCGCGATATCGAGGTCAAGGGTGTCGCCCAGTCGAACGCCCGGGTCTCTTCGCTGATGCGCCACATCGAGAAGTCCGAGTGGCTGGAGAAGCCCGACCTCGTCGAAATCCGTAAGCTCAGCCGGGGTCAGGGAAAGGAGATCAAATTCAGTGAGTTCTCGCTACGCTTCCAACAGAAGCATTCCAAGAGCGGGCAGGGAGACGATCAGGAGACGTCGTCGTGAAGCTTGCCGATCTCCAGAACCTCGATCCCAACAACATCGGGGGCTGGCCCTGGCCGATCAAGCTCGTCATCGTGCTGCTCGTGTGTGCAGCCGTGCTCGGGGCGGGCTATTACTCCGATACCCAGGATCAGGTTCTTCGCCTCGAGCGGGAGCAGCGTAACGAGCAGTCGTTGAAATCGACCTTCCAGGCCAAGCAGCGCAAGGCGGCCAATCTCGTGCCCTTGAAGCAGCTCCTGGCCCGGATCAAGGAGTCGTTCCAGGACATGCTGCGATTGCTCCCGAACAAGACTCAGATCGAGGAGGTGCTGGTCCAGATCTCCCAATCGGGTCTTGCCAGCGGGCTCGAGTTCGAGCTGTTCAAGCCGGTTACCGAAGAGCTTCGGGACTTCTACGCCATTCGGCCCATCAAGATCCGGGTGACCGGAACGTACAACCAGTTCGGAGAATTCGTGAGCCGCTTGGCCAAGGTCGAACGGGTCGTTACCCAGCACGATGTACGGATCAAGCGAGTGGACGCGAAGAACCCCACCCAGCTCGTCATGGAGTCCACCGCGAAGACCTACCGGTATCTCGATGAAGAGGAGCAGAGTGCGTTGAAGGAGGCGGCGAAGAAAAAATGAGCTTCGAGCCACGTTCGCACATACTCGTTCTCGCGGGGGCGTTGCTGCTGCCGGTCCTCATCCAGGGCTGTGCCCAGGGTTCGAAAGAAGATCTGCGCCGGTTCGTCGAGGAACAAAAGCGCGTGAAGGCGCCGCCGCCCGAGTCACCGCGGCCCTTCAAAGTCTACAAGGCCTACGTCTTCAAGCCGACCGACCGCGATCCCTTCAAGCCGTTCTTCGAGGAGAAGCCGCCCGAGCCGGAGGTTGCGGATCAGGATACCGGCGTGCGCCCACCTGCCGGGCATCGGCGCGAGGAGCTGGAGAGCTATCCTCTCGACTCTTTGCGGATGGTCGGGACCCTGGAACGGGATGGGAACATCTGGGCCATCATCCTCACTCGTGACGAGACCATTCACCGGGTGCAGGTCGGAAACTTCATGGGTCAGAACTACGGGAAGATCATCAATATCCAGGAGGATCGGGTCGAGCTCACCGAGATCGCCCGGGATCCTCAGGGGCGTTGGCAGGAACGGCCGGCCTCGATCGCGCTGGCCGAGCAGGAGCAGTGATCGCGGTGGGTCGCGCCCGCGCCGGCCCGATTCTTCGCGAGCTCTCAGGTACGCCGGAACGAGATTGACACAACGGGAACCGAACATGCTCGAGATTCGAGAGAATACGAAGACGCCTACCCGGGGGCACGGCACGCGGCCGGCCCGTATCGGCCCCCGGTGCCAGGCCATCGTGAGGCGCCTGGTGGATCGGGTCTGCTCGCAGCCGGGATCTCTCTCCGCTTGGCTCCGGCTCCCCGTTCTGCTCGCGGCGCTGCTGGCCGTATCCTGAGCGCCGGCGGCCCCGGTTCTGGAGGCGGTCTCCTACTCCACCCTGCCCGGAGACCGGGTCCAGATTGCGCTCGAGCTGAACGAGCCGGTGGCCGAGCCGTTGACCTTCGCGATCGATAACCCGGCACGGGTCGCATTGGACTTCAACGGAGTGGGGCTCGAGCTCCCGAAGCGCACCCAGACGATCGGCGTTGGTATGGCCCGGAGCGTCACCGCGGTCGAGGCCGGAGGCCGGACCCGGGTCGTCGTCAACCTGATCAAGCTCGTGCCCTATACGATCAAGACCGAGGGCTCCCGGGTTCTCGTGACCCTGGACAGTGCAGAAGTTGCCGGCACCGCGGCCTTTGGTCCCGCTCAGGGTTCCGTCGCAACCGGCGCGAAAGGGGGTGCGGCCCTTGCGCGACAGATCGATGCGATCGATTTCCGGCGTGGTCCGGAAGGGCAGGGGCGCATCATCGTTACGCTCTCCGATCCCGCTACGGTCGTCGACACTCGCGAGGAAGGCGGGAAGGTCGTGGTGGATTTCCTGGGTACGACGTTGCCCGAGCGTCTCGAGAGGAAGCTCGACGTGACCGATTTCGCGACTCCGGTGACGACCGTCGACACGTTCAGCCGCAACCACGACGTGCGGATGGTCGTCGCGGTTGCCGGGTCGAGCGAGCACCTCGCCTACCAGTCGGACCGGTTGCTTACCATCGACGTAAAGCCGGTGACCAAGGAAGAGGTGGCCGCGGCGAAAAAGAAGAAGTTCGGTTATACGGGCCAGAAGCTTTCACTGAACTTCCAGAATATCGAGGTACGGGCCGTTCTGCAGCTCATCGCCGATTTTACCGGCCTCAATCTCGTGGCGAGCGATACGGTGGGGGGCAGCCTCACGTTGCGCTTGAAGAATGTTCCCTGGGACCAGGCGCTCGACATCATCCTCAAGACCAAGGGCTTGGCCATGCGGAAGACGGGCAACGTGATGCTGGTCGCGCCGAGCGAGGAGATCGCCGCTCGCGAGAAGCTCGAGCTCGAGGCGCAGAAGCAGATTACCGAGCTCGCCCCCCTTCAGACCGAGTTCGTCCAGGTCAACTATGCAAAGGCCTCCGAGCTCGCAAAGCTCATCAAGGCCAAGGAGAACTCGCTTCTCTCCGAGCGAGGCAGCGTGACCGTCGATGGGCGGACCAATACGCTGCTCCTCCGGGACACCCAGACGAACCTCAATCAGATCCGCGAGCTCATAAGTGAGCTCGACATCCCGGTGCGCCAGGTGTTGATCGAGTCCCGTATCGTGATCGCGGACGACACGTTCACCAAGGATCTGGGGGTGAGCTTCGGTGTTTCCCGGACTGCCACGTTCGACAACAAGTCGCATTTCTACTCGATCGGCGGTGGTCTCCCTGGCGATACCACGTTCGGCGATCCGGCGGTGCCGACTGCCTTTCATACCGACAACGTCGAAAACTTCGTAGTGGACCTGCCCATCGCGGGTCCGGCCGGTGCGCTCAAGTTCGCCATAGGCCGGCTCGGCGGCTCTCTGCTGCAGCTCGAGCTGCAGGCGCTCCAGGCCGAGGGGCGAGGCGAGGTGCTGTCGAATCCTCGGGTGATCACGTCCAATCAGCAGGAAGCGGTGATCGAGCAGGGGACCGAGGTCCCGTTTCAGGAGGCGACTTCGAGCGGCGCCACCTCGACATCGTTCAAGAAGGCAGTGCTGAGCCTCAAGGTGAAGCCGCAGATCACTCCCGACGACCGGATCATCCTGGACCTCAGCGTGACGAAGGACAGCGTCGGTCAGGTGTTCAACGGCATTCCGAGCATCGATACCCGGGAGCTGGTGACGCAGGTGCTCGTCAACAATGGCGATACGGTCGTGCTGGGCGGGATCTACGAGCAGACGAAACGAACCGATCAGTCGAAGGTCCCGCTTTTCGGCGACCTCCCCTACGTGGGCCCGTTCTTTCGCCGGGTAGAGGGTCAGGACGACAAGAACGAGCTGCTCATATTCGTAACCCCGAAGATCTTGAAAGAGTCGTTGACCCTCAACTGAGAGCGTGTGAAGCACTCGCCCGCGTGCTGCGGGTCCCGTCGGGGGTCGCGACGGTCAGGGAACCGATGCAGAGCACACCAGAAAGGGGGTTCGGATCCGGGGGCGGCCGCGCTCGGGTATCGGTCACACCGAGCCGCTGGGCGCTGACGGCACTTGGCTTTCGCACGCGGGGCTTGATGCGACCCCCTGCCGGGTCGACCGGCAGGTTTTTTTTTCGCTTGAAGCAAGGATCCAGGGCTGTGCGAGAAGTGGTAAAAATCCCGGGGGTCCTTTAACGTTTCGACATGGGTTATCCGGAGAACATCTATCTCGTGGGTCCGATGGGAGCGGGCAAGACGACCATCGGCCGCCAGCTTGCCCGGCAGCTCCGCAAGGAGTTTCTGGATTGCGACCTGGAGCTGGAGAAAAAGACCGGAGCCGACATCCCCCTCATTTTCGAGCTCGAGGGCGAGGAAGGTTTCCGTAAGCGGGAGCGCGACATGTTGGAGGGGCTGGTTCGCCGCCGAGATGTCGTGCTCGCGACCGGAGGGGGGGTGATCAAGCTCCCGGAGAACCGCTCGCGTCTCGTCACTCACGGCTATGTCATCTATCTGTGCGCTCCCCTGGAGTTGCTCTACGAGCGAACAGCCCGTGATCGAAATCGTCCCATGCTGGATGGCGACGATCCGAAGGCCAGGATCCGCGAGCTCTACGAGGAAAGAGACCCGCTGTATCGCCAAGTCGCGGATGCGGTGGTCGAGACGGGCCGCCGCAGCTTGCGTTACGTTGTCCGGGACATCGTCTCCGAGCTGCCCTCCTGACGGGCGGGGGGCGGGGGCCGAGGACGACGCCGGGACGGGGGCGGTGAAGCGAGGATTTGCCGAAGTGACGAGTCGGCCGGCTCTGACCGTCGATCTGGGACCGCGGAGCTATCCCATATTCATAGGCGGCGGTCTGATCGAAGAGTCCGGCCTCCTCGCACCCTATCTGTCCGGGCGGCAGGTGCTCATCGTCAGCGACTC
>Ga0114931_10010679_pt1 | contig 10911 bp, 8 predicted proteins | sample 2SBtaG_FD_89579 | JGI IMG/M metagenome (GOLD analysis project Ga0114931, IMG submission 89579) | Deep subsurface microbial communities from Kolumbo volcano to uncover new lineages of life (NeLLi) - 2SBTROV14_V59a metaG | ecosystem: Environmental > Aquatic > Marine > Volcanic | place: Kolumbo...
CATCCCCATTGCCACGGGCGAGCGGCTGCTCACGCGCTGGGGCTTCCGCGAGATTCTGGAGACGGGCGCGGCCAGCCTGCTCCAGCCGGACACCTGCCATGCCGGCGGCATCAGCGAAATCCGGCGCATCGGCGCCCTGGCCGAGGTCTACTACGCCGGCCTGGCGCCCCACAACCCCTACGGTCCGGTCTCCACCGCGGCCTGTGTGCAGGTGGACCTGGCCACACCCAATTTCGTGATCCAAGAGATGGTGGACCCGGACGCGTCGCCCATTTCCATGCTGGAATTTGTGGTCGAACCGCTGCCCGTGGTGGACGGCCATATCCTGCCCCCCACCGCACCGGGCATCGGCGTGGAGGTGGACGAGGCGGCCTGTCTGCGCCGCCAGCCCGATTTTTCCATCGAGACGGCGCGTTCGTTTGTCTCGGTCTACGGGGCAAAACATGCAGACGGCGGTGTGGCAGATTCGTAGTCAAGGCAAAAGGCAAAAAGGGAAGGCAAAAGCGGTAGGAAGCGGGTGGTGAGTGTCGGATGTCAAGGAGGAGACGACAGACGACGGACGAACGGGCCGCAACTCGCAACTCATAATTCGCAACTCGAAAGGAATTTTTCCATGCAATATCGACAACTCGGCGCATCCGGCGTGCGCGTCTCGGCCATTGGGCTGGGCACGAACCAGTTCGGCGGTAAAGTGGAGCAGGCCGGCGTCAACCAGATCATCGACGGCTGTCTCGATCTGGGCATCAACTTCATCGACACCGCCGACATCTACAGCGGCGGGCGCTCGGAAGAGACCCTGGGTGTGGCTCTGCAGGGCAAATGGGACAAAGTGGTGCTGGGCACAAAAGTGGTCAGCGCCACGGGAGAAGGCGTGAACGAGCGGGGCGCCTCCCGTTATCACATCATCGACGGCGTGGAGGCCAGCCTGCGCCGTCTGCAGACCGATCACATCGACCTCTACCAGATGCACAGTTGGGACGACACGACGCCCATCGACGAGACCCTGCGCGCCCTGGACGATCTGGTGCGCAGCGGCAAGGTGCGCTATGTGGGCGCTTCCAACTACGCCGCCTGGCAACTGAGCCGTTCCAATCTGCTGGCTGAAGTGCGCGGCTGGTCGCCCTTTGTCACCATACAGCCCCACTATCACATGCTGGAACGCAGCATCGAGCAGGAGATGATTCCCTACTGCAACGCCTACGGCGTGGGAATTTTGCCCTACTTTCCCCTGGCCGGCGGCTTCCTGACCGGCAAGTACAAGCAGGGCCAGGCCGCGCCCGCCGGCTCGCGGGGCGAGAAGAGCGCGTATGTTCAACGATATATGACCGGCGAAAATTATGCTATCATAGAAGCACTCACCGCCTGGGCCGAGGAGCGGGGCCATTCGATGGTGGAACTGGCCCACGCCTGGCTCCTGGCCCAGCCCCAGGTTAGCTCGGTCATCTCTGGCGCCACCCAATTGAGCCAGGTGCAGAGCAACGCGACGGCGGCCGAGTGGGCGTTGAGCCAGGAAGAACACGCCGCGGTCAACGCCATCCTGGGCGACAAAGAGGCGTAGGGCTGCGCCTGGCCGGCGCTGGACGCGGCCCCGATATTTCGTCGAGGGTCCATGCTATGACAGAGTCCCATGCGGAAGACAAATGGCGCCGGCAATTCGACGCGCTGCGCCAGGTATCCCTGGAACTGGTCTCCGAGACTGACGTGGAAAAGCTGCTGGCGACCATCCTCCACCACGCCATCGATCTGCTGGCCGGCGACGACGGGGTCTTCTTCCAGTATAGACCCGATCTCGACTGTCTGGAATGGCAGGTCTCCGTCGCCAGCGATCCGCCCTTTCACGATCTGTTCCTGCACCGGGGAGAAGGGTTGGCTGGTCGGGCGTGGGAATCGGGCCAGATCTGCCAGGTGGCCGACTACAACAACTGGGAAGGGCGCTCCTTTCCCTTTACCGTCTTCCCCAACCGTTCGATCATCGCCGCGCCCCTGGCCTGGCGTGACGAGTTTCTCGGCGTGCTCACGGTCGGGGTCTGCCGTCACCACACCTTCTCGGCTGACGATGAGACGGCGCTGGGGTTCTTTGCTGCCCAGGCCGCGGTCGCCATTCACAACGCGCGCATCCATGCGCAGAGCCAACGCCGCGTGCGCGAACTGACGGTGATCCATGAGACCACCCGTTCTCTCTCCCAGTTGCGTCTGCCCGCAGCCCTGGCCCAGGAGATCATCCGCATCCTGGGAACGGTTGTGGAATATGACTACGGCGCGGTGCTGACCATCGACCGGCAGAATGGTATGCTGCTGCCCTTTGCGCTGTCGGAGCCGGGCCAGAGGCCAGGGTTTACGGAACAGGATAGGGCGTCCCTGCTCTCCCGCGGCATCCGTCTGGGACACGGCATTCCCGGATGGGTGGCGCAGCATGGCGAGAGTGTGCGCCTGGGCAATGTGCATACCGATCCCCGTTACCCTTCCCTGCGCACAGACATCCGTTCGGCGCTGTGCGCGCCTCTGCTGGTGGATGGGCGGGTGATGGGTGTGATCGACACCGAGACGACCCGCCCCGACGCCTACTCGGCCGCCGATCAGCAGTTGCTGGAGACGGTGGCAGCGCAGATTGCCATCGCCATCCAGAACGCCCAGCTTCTGGCGCGGGAACAGGCCGCCGGCCAGGAGTCGCGCAATCTGGCGGCCTATCTCCAAACCGCTCTGGAGAACGAACGCACGCGCATTTCCCGGCTGATCCATGACAACTTTGGCCAGGCGCTGACTGCATTGAAGTTCGATCTCTTCTGGCTGCGTCGTCAATTGTCGGGGATGCAGACCATCGACGACAAGATTGGCGAGATGACCGGGCTGATCGACCGGACCATTGTGCAGGTTCGCCAACTGTCCTCCGAGCTGCGGCCCGGTCTTCTCGACGATCTGGGGCTGCCCGCGGCTCTGGAATGGCTGGGCGAGGACTTCGCTCGCCGCACGGAAATCGAGGTCCAGGTCACCTGTCCCGACGATCTTCCCGATGTTCCGGCGGAACTGGCCACAGCTCTCTATCGTATCTGCCAGGAAGCGTTGACCAATGTGGCGCGCCACTCCGGGGCCAGCCGGCTGCAGATTGTCCTGTCCAGGACCCGGAGGGAGTGGCTGTTGGATATTTGTGACAATGGCCGCGGCATCGACGCAAATGTTGAGTCCGATGCGGGTTCGTTGGGGCTGATCGGAATGCGCGAGCGTATTTTTCCCTTTGGCGGGACGATTGCTTTTGTGGGCAGACCAGGCCAGGGCACGATGGTGCGTGTACGCGTCCCCCTGGTTACAGCGGAAGGCTCCGTGCGATGATTCGGGGATTGGTTGTCGATGACCATGCGGTCGTGCGCAAAGGGCTGGTGCAGATCCTGGCGGACCTGGATGTGATGCGCGGGGTGACTCTGGACGAAGCCACCAGCGGCGCGGAGATGTTGCAGGCGGTCGGGGATGGCTCCTACGACTTTGTCTTGCTGGATATTGCCCTGCCCGATATGAACGGGCTGGATGTCCTGAAACAGGTGCATCGTCTGTGCCCTGACTTGCCGGTTCTGATGTTGAGCATCTACCCGGAGAAGCAGTATGCGGTCCGTTCTTTGCAGGCTGGCGCATCGGGCTATTTGAGCAAGGAGAGCGCGCCGGAAGAGCTGCTGACCGCTGTGCGGCAGGTCCTGTCCGGTGGACGCTATATCAGCCAAAACGTGGCTGAGTCCCTGACCGATAGTCTGTTGCGCGATCGTTCCGAACCGACCCTCGATTCGTTGTCGGACCGGGAGTACCAGGTGCTGTGCATGTTCGGCCAGGGCAAGACCGTGACCCAAATCGCTGACTATCTCTCCATCAGCGTCAAGACGGTGAGCACCTATCGTCGCCGTATCCTGACCAAACTGGACCTGACGACGACGGCTGAACTGATCCAGTATGCCGTGCATCACGATCTTGCGTGACGGGCGTACAGAATCCACAGCGGAGACGCGAGAGACGCGGAGGAAGCGCGGCGGGTTGCCGAGAAGCAAGGGCAAATTTCAGGGCAGTTCTCCATGCATCGTTGAGCGCCACAGGGGATGAAAAATGGGACGCGGAGCGATGGGAGCGCACTGATGACTGCTCACTGTTCACTGATGACTGTTTTTTCAGGGCAGTTCTCCATGTACTGCCGTGCGCCACGGGGGATGAAAATAGGCCAAAGTTTTGGGTTTTTATCCGTGAAAATCTGTTTTATCTGTGAGAATCCGTGTCCTTTTTTTAGGGCAGACGAAGCCCGTGTCAGACAAACTTTGACACGGGCTTCATTGTGTCACTGACAGATTTTTTTTGCCCACTGTGCTACATTGGCTAAAAAAGTACTCGGCAAGTCGTGTATCTTGATTGCAGAGACGCCGTTCCTCGTCTTCGAGCGCCTTCTGGTTCACACCGTTCGACACACTGTTCAACATCGTGATCCGGCATTGGGATTGATTGTGGTTGGAAGACCATTCTTCCCACAATTAAGGACATACAGGAACTATGAAACCATCTGATGAGGCAGATGAACATCGGCGTTTGCGCATATTCGTGGTTGATGACAATCGATTGATCCGTAACGCTCTGTTGCAGGTGATCGATGGCTACGAAGAACTCGATGCAGTCGGGCAGGCCACCGACACAGAAGAGGCCATCCGCCGGATTCCAGCGCTGGAACCGGATGTGGTGATCCTCGATCTGCATATACCTGGGCCTGGCGGGCTGCATGTTCTCCGCCAAATTCGCGCCCTGGGCGTCAAGTCAGTTGTCATAGTTTTTACGGCCTACAACTACCCGCAGTATCGGGTTGAGGCCCAACGTCTGGGCGTCGACTTTTTTTTCAGTAAAACTGTGGACAACGAAGAAATGTTCGACGAATTGGTTGCATTGGCGCACAAGATGCGAGCTTCGGATTGAGTTTGCCCTGCAAAAGACCACCGACGACAGTTCACCGTCCGCCGTCGTATTCACATGCATGTTTTCATCCCCTGTGACGCACACCTGCGCCTGGGGAACTGCCCAAGCAGTAGAGTGATAGAGGAATAACTGTTGCGCAAGAGTGCTTTTGCACCTCCGCAGCCCCAATGATATTGCCCCCACCCTATCCGCACATTGCCAGTTCCTGCCCTTACGAAGAGCGGGTTGGAGCAGGATTGCTATCACCCAGGTTTTTGTAAGGTTGTGGCCCACGGACAATATCGAAATGGTGTTCTATGCATATTCTCATTGTCGATAATGACTCCAGAACGGCCTGGACCTACGCCCATATTCTGGAGTCCGAGGGGTTTTCCACGTCGGTTGCGCTGACCCTGGATGAGGCGCAGGCATCGCTCCAGATAGCCTGCCCGGATATTCTTCTCCTGGATCGTGACCTGCCCGACGGGGACGGCAGCGATCTCTGCCAACAGATCAAGACCGATCCCAATAGCTCGCCGATCTATATCATCCTGATCTCCGGCCTCATGGCAACAGAATTCGATCAGATCAGCAGCCTGGAGATCGGCGCCGACGACTATCTGATCAAACCGATCAGCGCAGGGCTGTTGTTGGCCCGCGTGCGTGCGGCTGTCCGCATCCGAAGCGCGCAGGAGGAGGTGTGGGCGGCCTACGGGAGGCTCCAGGATCACAACGAGGCTTTTCGCGCTCTGGTGGAAAACACCCCCGATGTGGTGGCCCGTCACGATAAGGACGTCCGTCTTCTCTACGTCAATTCACGCGTCGAGGCCTTGATGGGGATTTCGCCGGCTAAGGTGATAGGCAAAACACATCGAGAACTGCCTGTGGACGAGGACCTGCGCGATCTGTGGGATGCAGCCGTGATCGAGGTCTTGACCACAAAGCGGCAACTGCAGATCGAGTTTGCCATGTCCGTGCGCGGCCAGGTCCGCTACTTCGAAGCGAATCTGGCCCCCGAATTCAACGCCGCGGCTGAGGTCCAGACGGTCCTCAGCGTCACCCGGGACGTGACGCGCCGGGTGGAGGCAGAGGCGGACAAGTTGCGTCTGGCCACTGTGGTCGACCAGGCGGTCGAAGCCATCACAATCGCCGATCTGGACAACCGCATCACCTATGCCAACCAGGCCATGCTGCGCACCAGCGGTTACTCCTGGGAGGAGCTAAAAGGCCAGCCCATGAGGATCCTGCGCAGTGGCATGCATACGCAGGAGTTCTACGCCGATCTGGACCGTAGCGTGTGTAGCCAGTCTCGCTGGCGTGGCCGGGTCATCAACCGGCGCAAAGATGGCTCGCTCTACTATGACGAAATTTCGATCTTTCCGGTGACCGATCGCTATGGACGGATGATCAGCATGGCCTCGGTGCGGCGCGATGTGACCGAACAGGTGCGTATGGAGCGCCAACGGGAAGCAATGGTCTCCCTGGCCGCCGCGTTGCGCCAGACGGATACGCGCCGCGATATCTTAGCCGTGACCACCGAGCAAGTTCGTCATTTTTTGCAGGCCGAAAGCACTGCCGTTGCCCTGGTGGAGGGTGAGGGCGGGGAAGCTGTGGTGGCGAGCGCTCAAGGCGATTTTGCGTCGTTGCTCGATTCTCGGCTGGGGATGACCGACAGCGTCACCGGCTATGTACTGGCTACAGGCGAGCCGTATCTCAACAACGAGCCGGCCATCGACCCACGCCTGCGTTTTCAGGCGCAGAATACGGAGACAAAGGCCGTCGCCGCCGTACCGTTGATCGTCCAGCACCGCATCATCGGCGTTCTGTGGGCCGGGCGTTCCAAGTCGATTGACGAGAGCGATCTGCATGTGCTGTCGGCCATGGGCGATATTGCCGCCAATTCGCTCTACCGGGCCGATCTCTACGCCCAGAGTCTGGAATACGCCGCGCGCCTGGAAGATCGTGTGGCCGAGCGGACCCGCCAACTGGAGGAGGCCAACGCGGAACTGCAAGTATTGGACGAGATGAAGTCGAAATTTGTCTCCGACATCTCCCATGAGCTGCGCACCCCGTTGGCGAGCATGACACTCTATCTGGAACTGCTGGAGAAGGGCAAGCCGGAAAAACACCAACAGTACCGACGTTCTCTGCACCAAATGCTGGATCGCTTGACCCAACTGGTGGAGGACATCCTCGATCTCTCCCGTCTGGAGACAAGATCACTGCTCCCGCAGATGCTGCAACCGGTCGATCTGAACGCCATTGTCGAACAGATGGTGGATGTCTTTCGCCCGCGCGCCGAAGCGGTCGGCCTCGATCTCTTTTTTCTCCCTGCGCCCACCCTTCCTCCTCTTCTGGGTGACAGCACGCAGATATCCCGTCTGGTCTCGAACCTGCTGGCCAACGCCATCAACTACACGCCCCGCGGCGCTGTGACCGTCTCCACCGCTGTCACACCCGAACCGGGCAATGTATGTCTCATGGTGCAGGACACGGGCGTGGGCATTGCCGAGAGCGATCTGCCCTTTGTCGTGGACCGCTTCTATCGCGGCCAACACGAAGGATTGGGGATTCCTGGCATTGGGCTGGGCCTGACCATTGTCAAAGAGATTGCCGATATGCACGGCGGCCAACTTCACATCGACAGCGAGATGGATCAGGGTACGACCGTCACCGTCAGTTTTCCACCGGCAGCCCTATCCCGTTCCTGAGTTGTTCCCGCTTGACGCCCAACCCTGTGACCGGCCAGATGTCTGCGCTCTGGCCGGTTCTGTGCGTCTTGCAGCGATCAAGTTTTTGACGTACCATACCCCCAACCATTCGCTGTTCACTTTCATTCCCTCAAAGTATCGTGAAGGAGTATCCTGATGGACCTGACCCGTCACAATACCGCCACCGGTCCACGCTGGGCGGTGGATGGACAATACCTGCCCGCGGGGATCACCCTCGCCGGCCTGCTGGCCCTGCCCGCGCCCGCTCTGGTCGATCTCCTAGGCCAGTTGGCCAGCGGCGAACCCGCCGGCGGCGACCTGCTCGCCCCCATCGACCCTGTGCAGGAAGTCTGGGGCTGCGGGGTCACCTATCTACGCAGCCGGGACGCGCGTAAGGCCGAATCTGAGACCTCCGGCGACGTCTACCAGCAGGTCTACGACGCCGAACGCCCGGAAGTCTTCTTCAAGCAGGTGGGCTGGCGCACGGTGGGGCGCGGTCAGTCCGTGCGCATCCGCGCCGACACCACCTGGAATGTGCCCGAGCCGGAACTGGTGTTGGTGATCAACGCTGCCGGCGAGATCGTCGGCTACACCGCGGGCAACGATATGTCCAGCCGTGACATTGAGGGGCAAAACCCCCTCTATCTGCCCCAGGCCAAGACCTACGACGGCTCCTGCGCCGTGGGACCGGCCATCCGGCTGGCCAGTGCAGAAGAACTGGCCGACCTGTCCATCCAGCTGGAGATCCGTCGTGGGGGCGCGGTCGTCTTCGCTGGCGATACAGCCACCAGCCGCATGAAGCGCACCTTCCCCGATCTGGCGGCCTGGCTCTACCGGGAACTCGCCTTTCCCTACGGCAGCCTGCTCATGACCGGCACGGGGATTGTCCCGCCGGACCACTTTACCCTTCAGCGGGGCGACGTGATCCGGGTGACGATTGGGGGGCTGGGGCTGGAGAACGCAGTGGGATAGACGTAATCAACCAACCAATAGACAGGAATAGCCAATGCCAACATACAAGAACCTCATCGCCGGCGAGTGGATCGAGTCCGCCAGCGGTGAGACTTTCGAGAATCGCAATCCGGCCAAGCAGAACGAGGTGCTGGGCCGTTTTCCCAGCGCCACAGCAGAAGACGCCCAACGGGCTATTGCCGCGGCCAGAGATGCCCTGCCGGGTTGGGCCAACAGACCGCCGCCGGCCCGCGCCGCCATCCTGGACAAAGCCAGCACAATCATCGAGCGCCGGGGCGACGAGTTCGCCCAGGCGCTGACCCAGGAAGAGGGCAAGACCTACGCCGAGGCCCGGGGCGAAGTCAACCGGGCCAGGGACATCTTCCACTATTTTGCCGGCGAAGGCTGGCGCGTGGGCGGCCAGACCCTGCCCAGCAACATCCCCGGCGAGCTGCTCTACACCCGCCGCGAACCGTTGGGCGTCGTGGCCCTGATCACGCCCTGGAACTTCCCCGTGGCCATCCCGGCCTGGAAGATGGCCCCCGCCCTCATCTACGGCAACACCGTCGTCTTCAAACCGGCCAGCCTCTCGCCCCACATCGGCCTGCTGCTGGTGGAGGCTCTGGTCGAAGCGGGCATCCCCGCGGGTGTGCTTAATTTTATCACCGGCTCCGGGCGCTCGGTGGGCAACACCCTGGTGGGCAGCCCCGGCATCGACGGCGTGAGCTTCACCGGCTCCTATGCCGTCGGGACAGGCATCTACGCCCAGGCCATGCAGAACCTGACCCGCGTCCAGTTGGAGATGGGCGGCAAGAACCCGACGGTTGTCCTGCAGGACGCCGATGTTGCCCAGGCCGTGGCCCTGACCGTGGCCGGCGGCTTTGGCGTCACCGGCCAGGCGTGTACGGCCACCAGCCGGGTGATTGTGGAGGAGGGCGTCGCCGATGACTTTGCCGCTGCGCTCAGCGACGCGGCCCGCAATCTGCGTGTGGGCAACGGGCTGGAATCGGGCGTGCAGATGGGGCCGGCGGTGGATCAGGAGCAGTTGGAGACCGACCTGGAATACATCGGCATTGCCCAGCGGGAAGGCGCAAAACTGTTGGCCGGCGGCGGTCAAGCGGGCGACGGCGGCTTTTTTGTGCAGCCCACCGTCTTCGATGACGTGGACGTCTCCATGCGCATCGCCCAGGAGGAGGTCTTCGGTCCGGTGGTGGGCATCATCCGGGCGCGGGACTTCGACGACGCCCTGGCGAAGGCCAACGCCATCGAATTTGGCCTCTCGGCCACCGTCGTGACCAACAATCTACAGCGGGCCTTTCAGTTCGCCAACCGCATCGAAGCCGGCGTGGTCAAGATCAACGAATCCTCCTCCGGGCTGGCCCTGCAGGCCCCCTTCGGCGGTTTCAAACATTCCAGCGCCAACACCTTCAAGGAGCAAGGCCCGGCCGCCATCGAGTTCTATACACGCACAAAGACAGTCTATGTGGGACACGGGTGAGAAAACGTGATGATGAGATGATGGGATGATGCAATGTGTCGCGCCGTTCCACCATCTCATCATCCCATTATCACTCCCCCCGTCACTCCTAACCCAAAACTCCCAACTTCATCCCTCCGAGGACTTCCATGAAAATTACCTCCATCAAAACTGCCGCCACCCGCGGCCACGGTATGCATCTGTGGGTGAAAGTGACCACCGACGCCGGCGTCACCGGCGTAGGCGAGTGTGTGCATGGTGGCAAGCAGGCCATCGCCATCATCGGTTATCTGGAAGAGCGACTGGTGGGCCGCGACCCCTTCGCCATCGACGCCATCTTCGAGGAGATGCGCCGCAAGCACGTCTTCGACGGCGGCGCGGCCGGCGCGCTGATCACCGCCCTCAGCGGCATCGAGATCGCGCTCTGGGATCTGAAGGGTAAAGCCCTGGGTGTGCCCATCTACGAGCTGCTGGGCGGCAAATTTCGTGACAAAATCCGCGTCTACGCCGACTGCCAGGTGGCGCCCGGCATGAACTTCGACGAGATCAGACAGGTGGTGGACGGCGTACTGGAGCGGGGGTTCACCGCCCTCAAGATCGACGTGGACATCGACGCCTACGGCTACAAAGGCAGCGAAGTGGCCCATTTTGAGAAGGACCGCTTCAACTACACGGCCATCCAGTGGGAGCACGAGCGCATGGTGCAGTTGGTGGATATGGTGACGACGGCCGCGGGCAAGGACGTGGCCGTGGCCGCGGACGTGCATACCCGTCTCGACGCACCCAGTGCCATCCGTCTGGTGCAGGACCTGGCTCCCTATCACCTGATGTGGTTGGATGAGCCTGTGCCCACCGAGAACG
>Ga0114931_10010680_pt1 | contig 10910 bp, 9 predicted proteins | sample 2SBtaG_FD_89579 | JGI IMG/M metagenome (GOLD analysis project Ga0114931, IMG submission 89579) | Deep subsurface microbial communities from Kolumbo volcano to uncover new lineages of life (NeLLi) - 2SBTROV14_V59a metaG | ecosystem: Environmental > Aquatic > Marine > Volcanic | place: Kolumbo...
GCTTCGCTCGCAGCCGCCGCGATCGGCGCCCTGGTGTTGTCGGCACCGGCGTTCGCGGCCCCTGTGGCCTTCACCGCCAGCCTCACGACCTTCACGGGTGGTGGTGCCGGCCTCCCCGCCTCGCCGACCCCGGTGTTGGGCTCTGGCATCGCCAGTGTGACCGGCAGCTCGATCAGCCTGCCCGCGTCCGTGTTCGTGGTGAACAACTTCGTGCCGAGCGGCACGGCCGCCGGTGGCACGGTGCCGCTGCCGCCGACGCCCTACTCCATCTACGTGATCGGCAGCATCACGAACCAGGCCTCGCTGGCCGGCACGGTCGCCGCGGCCGGCGGCCCCGGTGGCGGCTTCGGTGGCAGCATCGGCAGCGGCTCGCTCGTGACCGTGCTGCTGGGCCTCGTGGGCCTGCCCCCGACCTCGCCGGCCGGTAGCCTCGTGCTCCCGGTCAACGTCGGCTCGGCCGGCTTCGTCGCGACGACGATGGCGTCCATCCTGCCGAACGCGGTGACCGTCACGGTCACGGGCACCGGCTGGAGCACGGGCTCCGTCACGTTCAGTGACGGCGCGCAGGGCACGACCGCCACGGGCCTCCCGATCTCGAACCCGTTCGTGACCGCGGGCACCGTGACGGGCGCGGCCTTCAACGGCACCAGCGTCACGCTGGTGGCTCCGTTCTCGATCCGGATCCCGGCCGTCGGTGCGGACCTCCGCGCGGGCTACGCGGTCCTGTCGATCACCCTCCCCGAGCCGGGCACGCTGGCCCTCCTCGGTGCGGGCGTCGTCGGCCTCGTGGCCATCGGTCGCCGCCGCGCCTAGTTCGTCTCCACGACGAGCTGGCTCGGCCAGGAGCCTGCGGCCCCTTCTCCTCGGAGAAGGGGCCGCTTTCTCTTTGGGGTCTGGCGCACTTCGCGTTCGAGACCCGGAACCGGGGGCGCGCGACCGGTGACCATCCAGGGCTCGGGTCGCCTGGCCGACGTGCCGATGGACGATTCTCGGCGGCGGACCGTTTCGCTACGGTGCCCGCACCCGGAATCCGACCCGAAGACCCGACAGGACGAAGATGATCAAGAAGCTCCTCGATTCACGCTGGTTCTACTACGGCGCGGCGCTGCTGCTCGTTGCGATCTTCTTCGCGACGCAGGTGAAGGTGCAGCTCCCGGCACGCTCGTTCGGCCCGGTGGAGGACATCGCCACGCTGAAGGACCGGAAGGACCTGAACGTGGTCTTCATCCTCGTGGACACACTGCGCGCGGACCACCTCGGGAGCTACGGCTACGAGCGCGAGACGAGCCCGGTGATGGACCGCCTCGCCGCAACCGGCATCCGCCTGGCCAACAACATCGCGCAGTCGACCTGGACCAAGAGCTCGATGGCCTCGATCTGGACCGGGACGTACCCGGTGACGAACGAGGTGCTGCGCTACCAGCACGCGATCCCGGAAGTGGTGACGATGCCGGCCGAGCTGCTGAAGGCGGCCGGATACCGGACCGTGGGCCTCTACCGCAACGGTTGGGTCGGCCACGAGTTCGGCTTCGGTCAGGGGTTCGAGCGGTACCTGCGGCCCCAGACCGCGCAGACCGTGGACGCGGTCGAGCGCGCCCGCCATACGCCCTTCCAGCTGGTGGGGAACGACTGGGACCTCACCTCGTCGGCCACGCAGTTCCTCGAGCAATACCGGGACGAGAAGTTCTTCCTCTACCTCCACTACATGGACGTGCACCAGTACGCGTACGAGGCGGAATCGGCGCTGTTCGGCACCAACTTCGCGGACGCGTACGACAACGCGATCCACTGGACCGACCGGAACATCGAGGCCGTCGTGGCCAAACTCGAAGAGCTGGGGCTGATGGACAACACGCTGCTGGTGATCGCGGCCGACCACGGGGAGGCCTTCCGCGAGCACGGAAGCGAGGGGCACGCCAAGGACCTCTACGGCGAAGTCGTGCGGACGCCGGTCATCATCGTGCTCCCCTGGTTCCTGGATGGCGGTCTCGTGGTCGACGATCTCACCGAGAACGTCGACCTGATGCCCACGATCCTGGACATGATCGGAATCGATCCGGTGGACGAGACCGATGGCGCGTCGCTCGTGCCGCTCTTCCTGGGGGGGCCCGACCCGCATCCGGGCCCCGCCTATGCGCACCTGGACCGGAACTGGGCCGGCGGCGACGACGAGCAGCCCATCGTCGCGATCCGGACCGAGGACCGGAAGTTCATCTGGAAGAAGGACTGGACTCCGCCGACGATCGAGCTCTACGACGTCGAGGCGGACCCGGGCGAGAAGATCAACATCGCGTCCGAGCAAGAAGCCGAGGTCCAGGAATTCCTCGAGATGGCGCGCGCGTACTACGACCACGCGCCCGGAAGCTGGAACGCGTCGCCGGACGCGATCGAGATCGACGACCTGAAGCTCGGCATCCTGAAGGCGCTGGGCTACGTGATCCAGGACGAATAGCGCGTCGCGTCCGGCCGGCGTGCGCGCGGCGATGTTGCACGGACGAAACCACCGCCGGTGACGACGCCCCAGCCGTCGGCGCCGCGTTCGACCGCGGCCTCGTCGCCGGGCGCTTCGCGGAGCGCGCGGGCGACGACGCCCGCGAGCGATACGTCGAGGAGTTCACCCCCACCGCGTGCGAGCGAAGCGGCGACGGCCAGGGCCGCGTGCAGTCCCGTCAGCGGGTCGGCGACGGCATCGCCCACGAACAGCGGAGCGTCTTGCGCGGGCACCGCCAGCGCGGCCCCGGCCGCAACCGCGGCGTCGTCGCCGAGCGCGATACACGCGGCGCCGGGCCCCGTCCGCCCGTAGCCCGTGATCGAGCACCAGACCCGGCCGGGGCGGGCCGCAACCCAGTCTTCGGCCACGACGCCGAGCTGGCGGAGTGCGCGTGGACGCGACGCCTCGAGCACCACGTCCGCTGCGTCCAGTTCCCGGCGAAGCGCGGCCCCTGCTGCGCCGGGAACGAACGCGCAGGCGACGGGCCGTTTGCCCGCGTTCAGCAGCGCATGGAGCGCGGGCGAGCCTTCGCGCGCGCCGTCGGGGCGCGTGCACGACTCGACCTTGGCCACGCGGGCCCCGGCCTGGTGCAGCAGACCGCCGGCCAGCGGACCGGCCCAGAGGGAAGTGAGGTCCGCGACGGTGACGGCGTCGGGGCGCCGGGGCGGCCCGGCGGTTCCGACGACGCCGATGCGAAGCCAGGGCGGCACCGCGTGGGCGCGTCGGGCGCCCGCGACCGGAAGGCCCAGCAGACGGCCGCGTCCCACCACGTCTTCGACCCGGAGCTGTGCGGCGGCCGCAGCGAGCGCGGACCACGGCGCCTCCCCGGCCTCGGCGCCGAGCCAGGCCGGGAACAGGCGGTGGTCTTCCGCGCCGCGCGGGAGACCGGCCGCGAACCAGCCATCGCGGGCGCACAGCAGCCGGCACGCGCCCCCGGGCGAGATGCGTCCGTTGCGTTCGAGCCCTTCGAGGGCCGCGCGCTCCCCGAGTAGCGCCGCGGCGTCGAGCACGAACGGCGCAGCGCCGGCTGCCGACAAGTGGCAGAAGACCCGGCCCGCGCCGCGGGCACAGCTCGGAAGCGGTGCGCTCGGCAGGACCGGCGGCCCGTCCCGGTTTCCGCACAAGGACAGTGCGCCGGAGCGCGCCCACTCCTCGGCGGGCGAGACCTCTCCGGGGTCGTCGAAGCCCGCAGGAAGCTCCGCCCCGCACTCGGCCGCGATCGCCCGGGCGTAGCGCCCCGCGCTCACGCCCGGGCCACCTCGTCGACGAGGCCCCACGCGCGCGCGGTGGTCGCGGTCACCCGCTCGCCGGTCAGGGCCATCCACGCGGTCCGCTGCCGGCCGATCCGCCGCGGCAGGCTCGCGGTTCCGCCGGCGCCCGGCACGAGCCCCATGCCGACCTCGGGGAGCGCGAAGAAGGCGTCGGGGGCGGCGACGACACGCGCGCACAGCGCCGGCAGTTCCACGCCGGCTCCGATGCAGGCCCCGTGGACGAACGCGTGCACCCGGTCGGCGCAGCCCGCCAGCAGCAGGCCCGGGCTGCGCGTCGCCCGGATCGCGTTGGCGGTGGCCGGGTCCGGGAACGTGCCGAACTCGTCGAGGTCTCCGCCGCTGCAGAACGCGGGACCATCGCCCTGCCACGAGACGCGCTCGATGCCGCGGTCGCGGTGGACGAGCGCCAATGCCTCGCACAGCGCGTCGCGCATCGCGGCCGAGAACGCGTTTCGCTTCTCCGGCCGGTTCATGTACATCGCGAGGTGCGCGCCCTCGCGCACGAGCCGCAGCGGCGGCTCCCGCGAAGGCGTCGATGGCTTCGCGCGGTAGGACGCGCGCCAGGCCGCGAACTCGGGGCCCGCCTGCAGCGTGCTGTAGACCAGCGACTCGGCGAGCAGCGCGTGCTCGAGCGCCAGGCCTTCGCTGCGCCGCAACAGTTGCGCGAGGGCGACGCTCGCGAGCGGGTGTGCCGCGACGGCCTCGGCCACGCGTTCCGCCTCCGCCTGCCCCGGCACGCGGACGTCGACCCGGCGTCCGGCCGGCGACGCGTCGTGGCCGCCAAGGCCGATGCTCACGGCCGGCAGCCACTCGAGCCGCGCGACGTCCTCGTCTGACGCATCCCCGCTCCCGAGGTCGATCGCCAACGACGGTGTCCCGGTGACCGGTGACCAGCGTTCGAACGACGCCGGGTCGCGCAGCGCCTCTGCCAGTTCGTCCACGCGCCAGACCCGAAGACCCATCCGGCGATGATACCGCGCGCCTCAGCGCGCACGGCCCGCGGCGAAGGCCCCGAGCAGGATCAGCGCCGCCCCGACCACCGAGAGCGCGTCCGGGCGCTCGGAGAAGAAGGCGAACCCGAGGCCCGCGGCGAAGACGACCTGGAGGTAGGAGAGCGCAGTCGCGCGCCCCGCGGGCTCGTGCTGCATGCCGCGTGTCAGCGCGACCTGGCCGACCTGGGCCGCGATCCCCACGCCCAGCAGCGCGAGCCAGTCCATGCCGGCTGGCCAGACCGCGCCCTCGGACATGAGCGGCACCGTCGCGGGTGCGCTCACCACGGTGACCAGCGGGAAATAGAGGACGATCACCAGCGGATGCTCGCGCCGGCCCAGCTTCCGGACACAGACGTAGGCACAGCCGGCGAAGAAGGCGCCCGCGACCGCGGCCGCCGTCGCGACCGGATCGAGCGACGTCGCAGCGCCGCCGCCTGCGGCCCCGAACAGGAAGCCGGGCTTCGCGACGAGTACGATCCCGGCGAACGAGAGCGGAATGCCGAACCAGACACCGGGGCCGATGGGCTCGCGGAGGAAGAGGGCCGCCAGTACCGCGGTGAAGACCGGGTGCAGGTAGGTCAGCGTCGTGGCCTCGGCCAGCGGGAGCCGCGTCACCGCGAAGAAGATCGCGGAGAGGCCACAGAACCCGAACACGCCGCGCAGCAGCAACAGCGGCTTGTCGTGGCCGAGCATCGGAACACCCGCGCGCCGGAGCAGCAGTGCGCTCAGCACCAGCGCGACGAGCGACCGCGCGAAGACGATCTCCTGGCTCGGAAGCCTCCCACCGACGGACTTGACCAGCGCGTTCATCACGCTGAAGGCCAGCGCGCTCCCGATCATGAAGCGCACGCCGGGCCGCAGCCCGCTCACCGCGTCCTCGCCTCGCTGGGCCGCTCGCCCGTATGCACAGCTGGCTCCTCCGCTGCAGAACCCGCGCGGCGAGCGCCTCGGCCGGGCGCGGCATGGTACCCTAGCCCGCCGAAACCGATCCCCGACCCGAGGCGGCCCCATGATCCCGACCCTTCCCTTCGGCCGAACCGGCCACGAGAGCACGCGGCTGATCTTCGGCGCGGCCGCCCTCGGCGCCATGCAACCCGACGAGGCCGCGCCGGTCCTGGACGTGCTGCTGGAGGCGGGCATCAACCACATCGACGTCGCGGCCGGCTACGGTCGCGCCGAGCGCCGGGTCGGCGATTGGATGCCCCGGCACCGGGCCGACTTCTTCCTCGCGACCAAGACCGACCGACGCAGCGCCGAGGGCGCGCGGACCCAGCTCGCGAAATCGCTCGAGCGCCTGCAGACCGACCACGTCGATCTGATCCAGCTGCACAACCTGACGCAGGACGACGCGTGGGAACGGGCCTTCTCGGACGAGGGCGCGGTGCGCTACCTGATCGAGGCCCGGGAGCAGGGGCTCGTGCGCCACATCGGCGTCACCGGCCACGGGACCCGCGTCGCCGCGATGCATCTGCGCAGCCTCGCCCGGTTCGACTTCGACTCGGTGCTGCTCCCGTACAACCACGCGATGATGGCGCAGCCCGAGTACGCCGAGGAGTTCGACCAGCTGGTCGAAACCTGCTTCGAGCGCGGCGTCGCGGTGCAGACGATCAAGAGCGTGGCGCGCAGACGGTGGCCGGACGGCACCGAACCCTTCACCACCACCTGGTACGAGCCGCTGACCGACGCCGAGGACATCCGCCGCGCGGTCCATTGGGCGCTGGCACGGCCCGGCATCTTCGTGAACTCGGCCAGCGATGCGGGGCTCCTGCCGTTGCTGATCGACGCCGCGCACTCCTTCCCCTCCTCGCTTCCCCCCGCGGACGAGGAGATGGCCGCGCTCTGCGACGGGCGCGCGGTGGAGCCCCTCTTCGTGTCCGGGATGGACGACGTGAGGCTCCCCTCGTGAGCGGCGACTACGCGCACCTCCAGGTCGAACGCGACGCCGGCGTCGCCTTCGCCACGATCTCGAACCCGCCGATCAACCTGATGGGGCTCGCGCTCTTCTCCGACCTCGCGCGCTTCGCGGCGAGCGCCGCGGACGACGAGACGATCCGAGTCGTCGTGCTGCGGAGCGACGACCCGGACTTCTTCATCGCGCACTTCGACGTGGGGGCGATCCTCGGGTTCCCGACCGACGGGCCCGCGCCCCGCGCCAGCCGCGTGGAAGAGAACGCGTTCCACGCGATGTGCGAGACCTATCGCACGATGCCGAAGCCCACGATCGCAGAGATCGGGGGCCGCGTCGGAGGCGGAGGGAGCGAACTCGCGCTGTCGTGCGACATGCGCTTCGGCGCGCTCGGCAAGACCGTGATCAACCAGCCCGAGGTCGCGATCGGCATCCTCCCGGGCGGCTCCGGAACGCAGCGGTGGCCGCGGCTGGTCGGCCGCGGCCGCGCGCTCGAGGCGGTGCTGGGCTGCGACGACCTCGATGCCGCCACGGCCGAACGCTGGGGCTACCTGAACCGCGCGCTGCCGCCCGGGGAGTTGCGCCCATTCGTGACCCGGCTCGCGCGCCGGATCGCGGCGTTTCCGCCCGCGGCGGTGGCCGAGGCCAAGGCCGCGGTCCTCGAGGCCGAACCGGGCTTCGACGCCGGGCTGATCGCCGAAGCGCACCGCTTCCAGACGCTGCTGCGCACCCCGGAGGCACCGGCGCTGATGCGCGCGTTCCTGGCTTTGGGCGGCCAGACGCGCGAGGGCGAGTCGCGACTCGCGGACCTGTGCATCGAGGTGGCGGAGGGATGAGCCAGATCGCGTTCGACGCCGACGTCGCCCGCAGCCTCGAGCGCATGTACATGACGCCCGACGTCGTCGGCCAGCGCGCCCGGTTCCTGCAGCTGGCCGGCGTGCGCCCGGGCGAGCGCGTGCTCGACGTGGGCGTCGGGCCGGGACTGCTGTGCGCCGACATGGCGCCGATCGTGGGCAAGACCGGGTGCATCGCCGGCGTGGACCAGAGCGACGCGATGATCGCGTTCGCGCAGGAGCGATGCAGCGAGTTCCCGTGGACCGACTTCCTGGAATCCGACGCGACCGCGCTGCCGTTCGCGGACGAGAGCTTCGACCTGGTGACCTCGACCCAGGTCTACGAATACGTGCCCGACATGGCGGCGGCGCTCGGCGAGGTCCGGCGGGTCCTCGTGCCCGGCGGCCGGGTCTGGATCCTGGACACCGACTGGGACAGTGTCACCTGGGCCACCGGCGACCGGGCGCGGATGCGGCGCGTCCTCGAGGCCTGGGACGGCCATCTGCACGATCCGCACCTCCCCTCGACGCTGGGGCCGAAGCTCGAGGCGGCCGGCCTCCGCGTGACCGGCGTCGAGATGATCCCGCTGGTGAACACGTCGCTCCACACCCACTGCTACAGCGGTGGCATCCTGGGCGCGATCCAGGGCTACGTGACGAGCCAGGGCGACATCGCGGCGGACGAGGCACAGGCGTGGGCCGACGAGCAGCGCGCGCGCAGCGCCCTCGGCGAGTATTTCTTCAGCATCAACCGGACCTGCTTCGGCGCCGTACGTCTCTAGGACGTGTCCAGGGAGGAGCGATGGCGCGAAGGAGGATTCGGGCCACGATGCTCGCGGCCGTGTGGGTGCTGGCCGCGGCGGCTGCGGCACGGGCCGACTCGGCGCCCCCGCCGCCGGCCCCGGTCCCCGTGGTCGAGCCGCGGCCCAAGGAGCCCAACAGCGACCAGCGAGCGCGCTTCGAAGCGCGCGTGCGGGCGCTGCGGAAGAAGGGGGGCGAAGGCGACCCTTCCGGGTTCGAGGAGGATGCCCGGACCGAGGCGGAACGGCAGCGCGAGGAGGCGCTGGCCGAGGGGCGGCGCCAGAAGGCGTCGGGGCTGCTGGATCCGCTCGAGGACGAGATGCTCCAGGACAGCCTGGACGAATCCGGCGCGTTCGGGGCCACCGGGTGCTTCTCGCGCCTGCCCGACCTCTCCGAGGACCCGGACCTGCGGCTGGCGGGGCCGCTGGTACGGGAGGACTTCCTGGAGAAGCGGCCCGATCGCCCCCGCCACCCGGGCGACGTCGCGACCGATGTGGCCGCCAGCGTCTACGTGACGATCAGCTGTGCGGTCGCGATCCGGGTCGAGCAGGAGCGCGAGGATCTCTTCGTCGCGCGCCCGCGCAACGCACGGTACTTCGCGCTGATCTCTCGTGCGCGTTCGTGGTGGAACCCGGAGACCGGTCGCGAGGCCGCGGCCGTGCTCGCGCACGCGCAGCAACACGTGAAGCTCGCCGGATTGCTGGCCCACGAACTTTCGGAACGGGCGAAGCAGGGGCTCGTCGTCGTTCGCGGCGAAGGGCGGAGCGAAGAGAGCGCGACCGCGCGCTTCCAGCTTCGCTGGGGCACCCACATCCAGAAGGCCCGCTACGAACTCCGCCGGTTCGAGAAGGCCTACGATCGCGACACCCGCTTCGGACGCGACGAGACGAGACAGCGGGTGTGGAACGATCGCATCGGGAAGGGCCTCGCGGCCGTGCGCGCCGCGCTCGATCGCTAGGCGATTGGGGCAGCCCGCCCCAAGGATTCCGATGCCTTGCCGACACCATGCTGTGTATCTCGATTTTCCGCGGGACCCGTCACCGGAACGACCTACAATTGGGGCATGGACGCGCGCTCCCCGTGGTTCCGGTTCTTCGCCGTCGATCTTCGCGCCCTGGCGGCCGTCCGCATCGCGCTCGGGACGATCTTCGTCGTCGACCTGAGCAACCGCTTCGCCCTGATCCCGGAGTTGTACGCGGACAGCGGCGTCTTGCCGCGCGCGCTCGTTCCGTACGGTCCCTTTCCGGGGCCGGCGATGTGGGGCGGATCGGTCGGCTTCGAGCAGGGACTCTTCCTGGTCGGGATGCTCGCGGGCACCGCGATGGCGGTCGGCCGCTTCACCCGGATCTCGACCTTCGTGTGCTGGTCGATCGGGGTCTCCCTCTGGTGGCGCCACCCGGGGTTCCTGAACGGCGGCGATCTGATCCTGGTGCAGCTGCTCTTCTGGAGCCTGTTCCTGCCGATGGACCGCGTCTGGAGCGTGCGCGCGCGCCCGGCCGATGAGGAGCCCGCGACGCACGTCCTCTCGTTCGCCAGCGCCGGCATCCTGCTCCACATGCCGCTCGTCTACCTCTTCTCGGTCTTCCAGAAGATCGCGGGCTCGGGCTGGCTCGAGGGGACCGCGAGCTGGTACGCCGCGAGCCACGAGCTGTGGGCGCGCCCGTTCGGGCACTGGGTGGCCGAGAACTTCCCGATCGCGCACACGGGATTCACCTACGGAACCCTCGCGGTCGAGTTCATGGGGCCGATCCTGGTGTTCTCGCCGTGGGCCACCGCACGGATGCGCATGCTCGTCTTCCTCGCGTTCGCCGGGCTCCAGGCCGGGCTCGGCTTCTCGATCGTGCTGTGGATCTTCCCGTTCGTGTCGATGACGGCGCTGATCCCGATCCTGCCGAGCGAGTTCTTCGATCGCGTCTCGAAGCCCCTCGCCGGCGGCGTCATCGACGGGCTTCCCCGCGACCCGCGCCTGAAGGCCGCGCTGAGCGTCTTCTGTGCGGTCTGCCTCGGCTACGTGGTCTTCTCGAACGTCCAGCGCCAGACCGACTGGCGGCCGCCCCGGCCGATCAACCGGGCCGGGCGGCTGCTGGCCCTCAACCAGGGCTGGGTGATGTACGCGAAGCAGGCTCCGTGGGACCAGCGGCTGCTGGTGCGCGGCATCGACGCGAACGGAGACGCCCGTTGGCTCGACGACTGGGGCGAAACCGCGAGCTGGCCGCCGTACGAGAAGCTGCGCGAGAGCTATCGCGGCCGCCACTACCTGCAGCGCCAGGCCGGCCACCACATCCCGCCGGAAGTGCGGGGGCTTACGGCCTGGGTCTGCCGCACGTGGAACCGGAGCCACCGGCCCGACGATCGCGTCGAGACCGTCGAGCTCGTCGAGTGGAGCCGCACGATCCCCCGGGACGACACGCCGCGAAAGATCGAGACCCAGGTGGTGGCGCGACGGGTCTGCTCCTGAGGGCGCGGCGCGGACCGCGACGCTAGGCCCGATCCGGCATTCCCGATTGGCCACGGAGGCGGCGAGGGGTGGGCGCAGGCGAAGTCGAGCGCAGCAGGGCCACTCGTCTGTTCCCTGTGCCTTGGGTCACCCGAGTGACTCCTGCGACCGCGTGCCGA
>Ga0114931_10010681_pt1 | contig 10909 bp, 9 predicted proteins | sample 2SBtaG_FD_89579 | JGI IMG/M metagenome (GOLD analysis project Ga0114931, IMG submission 89579) | Deep subsurface microbial communities from Kolumbo volcano to uncover new lineages of life (NeLLi) - 2SBTROV14_V59a metaG | ecosystem: Environmental > Aquatic > Marine > Volcanic | place: Kolumbo...
CTGGATAACACGGTTGTCGGCACGCACGCAGGCCTGGCATTCTATACGCTGGGCCAGCGCCAGGGTCTTGGAATTGGCGGACAAAAAGACACCGGCGGTGAACCCTGGTATGTGGCATGCAAGGAACCGGAGACCAACGTGCTGCGCGTGGTGCAGGGTGTAGACCACCCGTCCCTGTTCAGTGAGAAACTGCTTGTGCGCGAGCTGCACTGGATTTCCGGCAAGGATCCTGCCATGCCATTAACCTGCACGGCGCGCATTCGACACCTGCAGTTAGACCAGCCATGCCGGGTAAGCCATGCGGCCGAAAATAATGTTGCCGTTAAATTCCGGCAGCCACAGCGTGCCGTGACACCGGGTCAGTCGGTGGTATTTTACGATGGTGAGGAATGCCTTGGCGGCGGAATCATTGAACAGCCACTATGACAACCAATAACCGCCACCTCGCGATCGCACTTGCCGGTGTTTTCCAGGCAGTCAGGCTGGTACAGCAGACCGCCAGTGGCCGGTTCCGTGACGAGGCAGCCTTCAGTGCCTGTGTGAACGGTATCTTCAATACCGATCCGGAGTTGGCGGAATCGGTGTTCGGTGAGTTGTCCGGCCTGAAGATCGGGCTGGAAACGGCAGCCGGTCAACTGGGCAGGGAAAAAGCGGACCGCGATATGGAGGTAACCCGTTATGCAGTGACGGTGCTGTACCTGGAGCGCAAACTGGGCAAGAAACGGGAACTGCTGGATCAGATTCGCAATGGCATAGACAAGGCACGGGAACAGGCGAAGTTTCTCGGGCTGACACACGCCAGCGTGATCGCAAGCCTGGCCGAATCCTACCGGCAAACCATCAGTACGCTGCGCCCACGGATAATAGTGAATGGCGAACAGGCAATCCTTGGAAGCCCGGATGTTCAGCACCGGATTCGTACCCTGCTGCTTGCTGCGATCCGATCGGCAGTACTCTGGAGGCAGTGTGGTGGTGGCCGCCTGACCCTGTTACTGCACCGCAAACAGTTGTTCGACGAAATATCCGGACTGCTGGAAGACACCCGCCGCAGCGGGTGAGTGCCCCTGCCCTGCCCCATGGATCCGTGTATAATCGCGGCCTTGCTGCAGCCGTTAATTCCAGTCTGTTATTCACATCACCCCTAACCGGATCGAATTTGCAGGAGAAGTCATGAAGGACAGCTTTGCAACGCGCCAGACCCTGAGCGTTGATAATAATGAACATGAATTTTTCAGTCTGCGCGCACTCGATGCGCAATATTCCGTAGCGCGGCTACCGGCAACACTGAAGATCCTGCTGGAGAACCTGCTGCGTTACGAAGATGACAAGACTGTTACCCGTGACGATATTATTGCCCTCGCGGAATGGGACCCGCAAGCAGAGCCTTCAGTTGAAATTGCCTTCCGGCCCGCACGGGTCCTGATGCAGGACTTCACCGGTGTGCCTGCCGTGGTCGATCTTGCCGCCATGCGTGATGCGATGCAGCAGCTCGGTGGTGACCCGGACCGCATAAACCCGCTGCAGCCGGCCGAGCTGGTTATTGATCACTCTGTCCAGGTCGACAGTTTCGGGTCTGAAAATGCCATGGACCTTAACAGCGAACTTGAATACCGGCGTAACCGGGAACGCTACAGCTTTCTGAAATGGGGCCAGAATGCCTTTTCAAATTTCAGGGCGGTCCCGCCGGATACCGGCATTGTGCACCAGGTCAACCTGGAATACCTGGCGCGGGTGGTTTTCGGCAGCGGGAGCGATTCCGGTAACCAGGCCTACCCGGATACCCTGGTCGGGACCGATTCCCATACCACCATGATCAATGGCCTGGGGGTGCTTGGCTGGGGTGTTGGCGGGATCGAGGCCGAGGCGGCCATGCTGGGGCAGCCGGTTTCCATGCTGATTCCGCAAGTGGTCGGTTTCCGTCTGACCGGACGCTTGCCCGAGGGAGCGACGGCAACCGACCTGGTGCTCGTGGTCGTGGAGATGCTGCGCAAGGAGGGCGTGGTCGGCAAGTTCGTCGAGTTTTTTGGCAGCGGGCTGGACCACCTGCCACTGGCCGACCGGGCCACCATCGCCAACATGGCGCCGGAATACGGGGCAACCTGCGGGTTTTTCCCGGTGGATAACGAAACGCTAGAATACCTGCGGCTCAGCGGGCGCAGCGAGGAACAGATTGCACTGGTCGAGGCCTACACCCGCGAGCAGACCTTGTGGCGTGAGCCCGGCGCGGTGGAAGCTGAATACAGTTCCGTTGTGGAACTGGATCTGGGTACGGTTGAACCAAGCCTGGCAGGCCCGAAGCGGCCGCAGGACCGGGTTCTGCTGAAAAACGTCAAGGAGAAGTTTGCCGAATCCCTGGCAGTACTTAAACAGGAACGCAATCTCACCAGTCAACCGGTGACGGTCGAACTGGACGGTGAGCCGGTCGTACTGGGTGATGGCGCCGTGGTGATTGCGGCCATTACATCCTGTACCAATACATCCAACCCGTCCGTGATGATCGGTGCCGGCCTGGTCGCAAAAAAGGCGGCTGACCTCGGTTTGTCGGTCAAGCCCTGGGTCAAGACTTCACTTGCCCCCGGCTCACGTGTCGTGACGGATTACCTGGAGGAAGCGGGCCTGATGGAATCGCTGCAGGCACTGGGGTTTCACGTGGTCGGTTACGGCTGCACCACCTGTATCGGCAATTCCGGTCCGCTACCGGAGGCCGTTTCCGCCGCTATCCGGGACGGTAACCTGTCAGTCTGCGCCGTGCTGTCGGGTAACCGAAATTTTGAAGGCCGGATACATGCCGAGATACGTATGAACTACCTGGCCTCACCACCGCTGGTGGTGGCCTATGCGCTGGCCGGGCGCATGGACATCGATCTGCAGAACGAACCGCTGGGTACCGGCCGTGACGGTAACGATGTCTATCTCAGGGACATCTGGCCGGCCCAGTCGGAAATCCAGTCCGTTGTCGGGGGTAGTGTCAGCAACGAGGAATTTCGCAACACTTACCGGGATGTATTTTCCGGCGAGGCGCGCTGGGCAAAACTTGTCGCACCTGCCGACCGGCAATATGACTGGCAGGATGATTCTACCTATATCCGCAAGCCACCCTACTTTGTCGGCATGAAAAAACAACCCGGTGACCTCAGCGACGTCCGCGGTGCACGCGTACTGGCCCTGCTGGGTGACTCGGTGACAACCGATCACATATCGCCGGCCGGCGCCATCAAGGCCGATACGCCCGCCGGTCAATATCTCGTTGAACAGGGTGTCGCCCCCGGTGATTTTAATTCACTGGGGTCGCGTCGCGGCAATCACGAAGTCATGATGCGCGGCACCTTTGCCAATATCCGCCTGCGTAATCTGCTGGCGCCGGGAACGGAAGGCGGAATTACACGGCACCAGCCAGGTGACGAGCAAATGAGCATATTCGATGCCGCCGAGCGTTACCGCGCTGAAGCAGTTCCGTTGCTGGTGATTGCCGGCAAGGAGTATGGTTCGGGTTCATCGCGTGACTGGGCGGCCAAGGGTCCACTCCTGCTGGGCGTACGGGTAGTGATCGCGGAAAGCTACGAGCGCATCCATCGGTCCAACCTGATCGGCATGGGCGTGTTGCCCCTGCAATTCATGCCAGGGGAGTCGCCCGCCAGCCTTGGCCTGACCGGCCGGGAATCTTTCGATATCGGCCGGCCCGACGGGGCTTCACAGGATAGCGTGACCGTGACCGCGACGTCGGATGATGGCACGGTTATTACTTTCCAGGCCCGCGTCCGCATCGATACGCCGCAGGAATACGAGTATTACCGCAATGGCGGTATCCTCCACTACGTCCTCCGTCAACTGGCGGCCTGAGTAACGGATACCAACCGGAGACCTGAATCATGGATTTGTCGCCGCTTACCGCCCTTTCCCCTGTTGATGGCCGCTACGGTTCAAAGACCGAATCACTGCGGCCGGTGTTCAGTGAATTCGGCCTGATTCATCACCGTGTCATGGTCGAGGTCCGCTGGCTGCAGGCACTGGCAAGTCACGCGGGTATACCGGAGGTGCCCGTACTCAGTGGCCATGCCGAGCGGGTACTGAATGACCTGGTCGAGAAATTCAGCGAGCAGGATGCGCAGCGCATCAAGAACATCGAACGCACCACGAACCACGATGTGAAGGCCGTCGAATATTTCCTCAAGGAAAAGGTTGCCGGTAACGAAGAGCTGGAAGCCGTGAGCGAGTTCATTCACTTTGCCTGCACCTCGGAAGACATCAATAACCTGGCCTATGCCCTGATGTTGCGTGCCGCGCGTACCCAGGCCCTGTTGCCCCTGATGGATGACGTTATCAAGGCGATTGTCGAGCTGGCGCACACCCATGCAGACCAGCCCATGCTGTCGCGCACCCATGGTCAGACGGCCTCGCCGACAACGGTCGGCAAGGAACTGGCCAATGTGGCCGCCCGCCTGCAACGCCAGCGTGCGCAGTTCATCGACATACCTGTGCTGGGCAAGATGAACGGCGCCGTCGGGAACTACAATGCCCATCTGGTGGCTTACCCGGATGTTGACTGGCCGGCACTGTCAGAACAGTTCATTGCCGGTCTCGGGCTGGAAATCAACCCGTATACCACCCAGATCGAACCCCATGATTACATGGCGGAACAGTTCGATGCGCTGGCGCGTTTCAACACCGTCCTGATTGATTTCTGCCGTGATGTCTGGGGCTACATATCACTCGGTTATTTCAGGCAGAAGACCGTGGCCGGCGAAGTCGGCTCATCGACGATGCCGCACAAGGTCAATCCTATCGATTTCGAGAACGCCGAGGGCAACCTGGGGATTGCCAACGCCCTGTTCGGACACCTTGCCGCCAAGCTGCCGGTGTCGCGCTGGCAGCGCGACCTGAGTGACTCGACCGTACTGCGAAACACGGGCGTCGCCATAGCACACGTGGTTATTGCCTGTGAATCCTGCCTGAAAGGCATTGGCAAACTCGAGGTGAACGCACAGCGTATGGCCGCGGACCTGGACAACAGCTGGGAAGTGCTGGCCGAGGCCCTGCAAACAGTAATGCGCCGCTACGGAATCGAGAAACCCTATGAAAAACTCAAGGCCCTGACCCGGGATCGTGCAGTGGACCAGGCGATGTTAACTGCATTCCTGGAAGACCTGGATATCCCGGCAGATGCAAAGAAGCAACTCCAGGCGCTGACGCCGGCAAGCTATACCGGCAATGCCGCGGCAAAGGCACGCACGATCTAGCCAGTCATTCCCCATGCCGGACGAGGCATATCACGTTACTGAAGCCGGATGGCGGTCTTGCCCGTATGGCGCGGCGTCGGGACGGCGTTACTGAATGCCCTGGCCCGGCTTGCCTGCCATCATGGCCATCCCGTGGTTTACCTGCATGCGCAACAGGCTGTTGCCGGATTTCACCGGAAAGCCGGTATTGCGCATATCCCTATGGAAAAAGTCCTGTTTGTCGGCAATACTTGAATCAGTCCTGATTAATTTGACGTAATTGACAGCCGTGTACGGGGTATGTACAGCATATCGGGGTTTACACGGGTTGTTGAACAGGTGACAGGGAGCCAGACTGATGGATACACCCGTTACAGCTAAAACCGGATACTCGCAACTGACGGCAGCTGACCGGCGACTTGGCATTGGCAGCCTGGAATTCGAACTGGATAGCCGTGCCGATGTAGTTGCCGTGACAGACCAGATGGCCAGTCAGGCCAGTCGCTCGCTGTTGCTGCATACCGAGAGCCTTGAACCCGACATATACGATACGGTGCCCTTTCTGGATGCCGTCAGTCAACTTGCCAGCAGTCATGCCATGGCGCGTATCTGGATACTCGTGCAGGACTCGCGCCGCGTGGTGCAATCGGGTCATCGTCTGGTGGATCTGTCCCGGCGCCTGAGTACGGCTATCCAGATTCGTCGTCCGGCGCAGGAGTACCAGGATTTCCACGAGTCATTTCTGCTTGCCGACACCTGTGGCTACCTGCATCGCAGGAACCCGAGCCGTTTTGAAGGGGTTGCCAACTTTAACGACCCCGGAAAAGTTGCCGAGCGGATGAGATATTTTATCGAGGTATGGGAACGCAGCGAACCGGATGCCGAATTGAAACGCCTGTATCTCTGAAGAGAGTACAGGCGTTTCGACAGCCGTAATTATGTAATTACGGGAATGCCGGGATGACCGGCTCGGTGCCTTCGACCTCGGCCTCGGGGTGGTGCTTCCGGACGAGAGTTGTTATTTCGTCGACCCGGGACTTTGGTACATCTACCATCATCAGTAACTCCCCCTTCGCAATCGCCGCTTCAAATTCCTTCAGACGTGAACTGGGGGCAGATATACCGATCATGCTGGAAATCCAGGCCCCGGCCCCGGCGCCGGCCAGCCCGATTCCGAGAATGGCACCACCGCCAAGTGCCAGTCCGATGCCGGGGATGGCTACGGCCGCGATGCCGGCCAGTACACCGGTCGCCCCGCCGATAGCGAGGCCGCGTTCCACGGCGGGAATAAAGTCACTTTCCTGTAACAGGTTGGCCTCCGGCAGGTTGGCCTCGATCAGGGCGTGATGGTCCGCTGCCGCAATATGAATGTGACGTGCTTCAATACGGGCCAGCAGGAGTTCATCGACAATACTTTTGGCACTGTCTACTCCAGGGATCAGAAAATAGAGTCTTCTCATAGCCTGTCTCCTTATCCAAGAGTTCCGGGTTTTGTTAAAGAGCCTTGCGCCTCAATTTGTTCAAGTATATTACAAATATATAGTGCATGGGTGGTGTTATTGCCACCTGTTACAAGGGTTTGACCGACAGTTACAGAATTAATTCACCCAGGCCGGTCCGTACATAATCCTCCGGGGTATCTACATCATGACGTTTTGTGAGGCAGTGATAGTCAATACCCCTGCCCTCGAGGCGTTTTACCGTGTCTGCAAATATTGTTGCGGTACCCCATTCAAGGTTATTGAACAACTGTGCATCCGGCCGTGCCAGGCCCACAAGGTAATATCCGCCGTCACAGGCCGGTCCCAGTACAACCCTGTCGCCCGCAACGAGTGCATCAAGGGCCTCCTCGAGGTCGGCTGCACACAGACCGGGACAGTCGGCACCAATGAGGACAGCCGCCTGGCTGCGCCCGAGGGTGTCACACAGTGCCTGGTGCATGCGTTGCCCCAGGTCGCCGGGAGACTGTCGATGCAGCGTGATGTCAAAGCGTTGCGCGCAGCCCTGGAAGAATCCGGTTTCAACAGCAGGACTGCACCAGAGCTCCACTGGCGCCAGCCCGGCGCGGCAGACCCTGTCCAGCATGCTGTGGACGAAGCGGGCATGGAGTTTTGCGGCTTCCTGTTTACCCAGTAACGGGATCAGCCGTGTCTTGACACGGCCGGGTTCCGGTTCCTTGGCAAATACCATAATCCGGGACTGCGGAAATTTCATGACGGACGGGAATCGTAATATTTCGACAGGGTAATCGGCGATATGCCAAGAAAATAGGCCAGACGCAACGACCACATCAGCAGGATGGTCCGCAGGATGCCGTGGCGGCGCCAGCGCCGTGACGAGGTGGTCAGCTCCATGTCAATGTCGGCCGGCTGTGAGTGCTGTTTCAGGGAGCGGCTGAGGGCGATGTCCTCCATCAGGGGAATGGCCTGGAACCCGGATACCTGCACGAACAGGTCGCGGGTCACGAAGATACCCTGGTCGCCGGTTGCAATCTTTGTCAGCCGGGAGCGCCGGTTCATCAGCCAGGCAACCAGTCCCAGCAGCCAGGTGCTTTCCGGGAAGCGCACGTTGAAAAAGCCCCACTGTCGGCAGCCGGGACCCAGTGCATCGACAATTGACTGGTCGGCATGCTCCGGTATGCGGGTATCGGCGTGGAGAAACCAGAGCAACTCACCGCGTGCCATATCGGCGCCGGTCTGCATCTGGGTGGCGCGACCGGCGTGTGTGTGAACTACCCGGTCGACCAGGGATTGAGCAGTGCGCACCGTATCATCCGTACTGCCACCGTCTACCAAGATGACCTCGTGACCACAGGACCGGCAGTGCTGCAGCTGCCGGAGTGTTGATGCAATCACCCGCTCCTCGTTCAGGGTCGGTACGATAATGGATATCATGTCGTCAGCAGCAGCGTGTCTTACCGGCTTGTGAGTCGTCGATAGATCCCGCGCAGCACGGACTGTCTGTCCCGTCGTGTGCCGCCCCGGTATCGATGAAGTTATCCCGGCAGGCAGGGCCGGTGAGCAGGGCATGCTGTGCCGCGGACACTGCAACGCGTTCGCCGCGGCGGAATTGCTGTCCCGAATCATCCGTTACCGCCGCAAACGGCCCACGGTATATCAGGCTGATTTCAGCGCTGGCGGTATTGTCCGTAATTGCCTTTTCCGCGGTCAACGTCGCAGACCTGAATATGATGTCATCAATTACCCGCCAGGGAGTCGGATCCCACTTGTCATAAGTCACAGCCTGGAAGCCGGCATCGGCGAACACCTGCAGGAACTCCGCTTCCTGAAAGGCACCCGACAGGCAGCCACTCCAGAGTTCGGCATCATTCTTGAGCTCGGCCGGAATCGGACGGTCACTTATAATATCGGAAATGGCAATGCGTCCGCCCGGCTTCAGAACCCGGTAGATTTCCTGCACCAGCTGCTGTTTCTCGTGATCGGAGACCAGGTTGAGCACGCAGTTGGATATGACGAGATCGATCGAGTCATCCGCTATAAGCGGATGTTCCCGGCGTTGTCGCTGTTCCCAGTGTTTCAGGTCGGTATAGGACGGCCGGTTATTTACGGGGTGTTCGGCCAGGTAATGCTCCAGCGCTTCCAGGTCCAGTGCCAGGTCCTGGATACTCCCCTTGACGAAGCGGACGCGCTCGCTACCCAGTTTGGCGGCCATCTCGTCCTGGTAGCTTCGCGCCAGTGCGAGCATGTCGTCATTCATGTCCACACCGATTACCCGGCCCTGGTCCCCGGTAAGCTGGGCTGCCATATAGCAGATCTTGCCACCACCGGAACCCAGGTCGAGCACCGTGTCGCCCGGCTTTACGTAGCGCGACGGGTCACCGCAACCGTAGTCCCGGGAAATAATTTCATCCGGCAGCATTTCCAGCAGTCCGGTGTCGTAGTCGACCGGACAACAGAGGGACTCCTCGCGTTGTTTTGCGCCACGCGAGTAGCGCTCCTTGACACTGTTTTCAACGTTCATAACGGTTCCTCGTTCAGATTCCTGCTGTTACAAAATTTCTCATATCCTGATGTCGGGTTACGATGTGCCCGCAAAGAGCAGGCAGATTGAAAGTGTGTGTTGTTGCGCATCCAACCCAACCTGTGTTTATAGCTAGGATGTATCTGTCAGCGCACCGCCGCAGCTGGAACCCTGTCCTGCGGTGCAGCCGTAGCAGTGGTCGGCGACCATGATTTCATTGCCGTCGAGCTCGATCCCGGGCAGATCGCTGATATGCAGTTTCGTCTTGTCAGCATGTCTGGCATGCAGGCCCAGCATCTGGTTGAAATCACAGTCATAGACGTAACCCCGCCAGTCAATGCTTACAAGCGACCGGCACATGACATTGTCGAGGGTTTCCTCGCTGTAATTGTCACGCAACAGGTTCATGTAGTTTTTAAATTGTCCGTGTGAGACCAGCGTGCTCCCGAAACGCTGAATCGGCATGTTGGTAATGGTGAGCAGGCGGTTAAAATACACACCGTATTCATCTGCCAGGTGGGTGCGGTAGTCCTGCTCCAGGGCCTGCTGCGGGGGTGGCAGCGTGGCTCCCTGCGGGTTGTACACCAGGGTCAGTTGCAGGCCGGTCTGTTCGCGGCCATAACCGAGTGCATTGAGTTCACGCAATACCCCGATACTGGTCTCAAACGTCCCGTCGCCGCGCTGGGCATCAACATTATCCTTTAAATAACAGGGAAGTGAAGCAACTATCTCGACTTGATTATCTGCCAGGAATGCCATGGTGTCTTCCTGGTCAGGCTCGCGCAGGACCGTAAGGTTGCAGCGATCGATCACGTGTATGCCGTTGCGACAGGCCGCGGTTACCAGTTGCCGAAAGCGTGGGTGCAGTTCCGGTGCACCCCCGGTCAGGTCAAGTGTACGCGCCGGCCCGGTGTCGAGGTAGTGGACAACGGCAGCCAGCGTCGCGTCCGTCATCACCTCCTTGCGATTCGGGCCGGCGTTGACATGGCAGTGCAGGCAAGTCTGGTTGCAGCGATAACCGAGGTTGACCTGCAGGGTCGCCAGTGGCATCCGATGAATGACCGGAAAGTCGCTGTGTTTCAGTAACGGCAGGGTTGCATGCATGGACGGTTGGTTTGCTTAAAGTGTCATGGTATCAGTTTGTTGATCAGCCGGACCAGGAACCGGATCTTGCCTGAATAAAACAGGTCCGAATACCGGGCGTTTACCGCCCGCCGGTGAATCTGTGCATACGTCGGGTAGGCATGCACCAGCCCGGTGACGGCACTGGCCTTTGCTTTGACCTGCATGGCCAGTGCGAGTTCATGGATCAATTCACCGGCATGCGGGCCGACCAGGCTGGCACCGACGATCCGGCCCTTGGCCAGCAGGATTTTGATGAAACCCTCTACAATACTGTCCGTTACCGCGCGATCGATATCCCGGAGTGGAAACCGGGCCACATCATACCTGAGGCCCTGCTCCCGGGCAGCGGTCTCGTTCAACCCGACCTCGGCGATTTCAGGGTCCGTATAGGTGACCCGCGGGACCACCCGGTAATCGACCTTGCGTGGAACCCTGAACAGCAGGTTTGCCAGCACGATACCGGCCTGGTATTCCGCCATGTGGGTGAATTGCCAGGGCCCGCAGACATCGCCGGCAGCGAGTATGTGGTGTTGGCTGGTACGCAGCCGCCGGTCCACAGTAATGCCATTAGAGGTGTATTCAACGCC
>Ga0114931_10010682_pt1 | contig 10909 bp, 12 predicted proteins | sample 2SBtaG_FD_89579 | JGI IMG/M metagenome (GOLD analysis project Ga0114931, IMG submission 89579) | Deep subsurface microbial communities from Kolumbo volcano to uncover new lineages of life (NeLLi) - 2SBTROV14_V59a metaG | ecosystem: Environmental > Aquatic > Marine > Volcanic | place: Kolumbo...
CCCTGGGCGAGGTGGGCAAAGTGGGCGTCTCGATCAGCAGCCTGCACGATATGCGCACCCTCCTGCAGGGTATCCCGCTGGACAAGGTGAGCATCAGCATGACCATCAACGCGCCGGCGTCTGTGCTGCTGGCCATGCTGATTGCCGTGGCCAAAGAGACGGGCGCGCCCGTGGCTCAACTGCGGGGGACGGTGCAGAACGACATTCTCAAAGAGTACATCGCCCGGGGCACGTATATCTTTCCCCCCGCCCCTTCCATGCGCCTGATCACCGACCTCTTCCGTTTCTGCGCGGCGGAAGTTCCCCAGTGGAATACCATTTCCATCAGCGGCTATCACATGCGCGAGGCAGGCAGCACAGCCGTACAGGAGGTGGCCTTCACCCTGGCCAACGCCATCGAGTATGTGCAACAGGCCATCGATGTCGGGCTGGATGTGGACCGCTTCGCCACGCAGCTCAGCTTTTTCTTCAACGCCCACAACAATTTTCTGGAGGAGGTGGCCAAATTTCGGGCCGCGCGGCGTCTGTGGGCCAAGATCATGCGCCGGCGTTTTGACGCACGCAACCCCAAAAGTTGGCGGCTGCGTTTCCACACCCAGACCGGCGGCAGCACGCTCACCGCGCAGCAGCCCGACAACAATGTGGTGCGGGTGACGGTCCAGGCCCTGGCCGCGGTTCTGGGTGGGACCCAGAGCCTGCACACCAATTCGCGTGACGAAGCCTTGTCCCTGCCCACGGAACAGGCCGTGGAGATCGCTCTGCGCACCCAGCAGATTCTGGCGCATGAAAACGGCGTGGGCGATGTGGTCGATCCCCTGGGGGGCAGCTACTACATCGAATGGCTGACCGACGAGATCGAGCGCCAGGCCCAGGCCTACATCGACCGCATCGACGGCATGGGCGGCGCGCTGCGTGCTGTGGAGGAGGGCTATATCCAGCGCGAGATCCAGGACGCAGCCTATCAGGCGCAGCGGGCCATCGAAACGCAGGAGCAGGTCGTCGTGGGCGTCAACCGTTTCCAGAGCGACGAACAGACAGTGGCCGATCTCCTACGCGTGGACGAGAGCGTGCAGGCCGCGCAGGTGGCCGCGTTGGCCCGTCTGCGCGCCGATCGGGACAATGGGGCTGTGCAGGCCATCCTCGCACGCATCCGCCAGGCGGCAGCCCAGCCCGCCGCGCCGCTGATGCCCCTTTTCGTCGAGGCGGTGGAAGCCGAGGCCACGCTGGGGGAGATCTGCGACGCGCTGCGTGACGTCTTTGGAGAGTACGAGCCGGGGCATTGGGTGTAAAAATGGGGAAGGCGGCGGAAAAGCAAAGCCCTATCAAGTGCGTCAGGTGCGCGCTGTGATTCTCGACTACAATCTTGGGGAAATGCTATAGCCGATGGACGAGCACAAATATGAAGTGATTATTTATTGGAGCGCCGATGATCAGGCGTTCATCGCCGATGTTCCTGAACTGCCCGGCTGTATCGCTCACGGCAGATCACAGGAATCAGCGCTGGCAAACGCCAAAGAAGCGATGCAACTTTGGCTGGACACCGCAGCAGAATTCGGTGATCCAATTCCCGCGCCCAAAGGCAGACGTCTTCTGTATGCTTGAGGCGCCTTATTGTGAACAAGCAGCCCAACAGTCACTATTGCTTTATTTGCGGCGTGAAAAACGTCGCCGGTGTGCAGGTGCGTTTCTACGAAACCCACGCTGGCAACGGCAGCCCCGAAATTCTAGCCCGCTTCTGCGGCCAGGCCATCCATCAGGGCTATCCCGGGCGTATGCACGGCGGCGTACTCACCGGCATTCTGGATGAGACGATGGGGCGGGCCATCAACTACGGCGCCGGCGAACAGGTGGAGACCTGGGGCGTCACCACCAATCTGGACCTGCGTTTTCTGCTGCCTGTGCCGTTGGGTGTGGAACTGACCGCACGCGGGCGCATCACAGCGCAGAACCGGCGGCTTTTCCAGGGCAGCGGCGAGGTCTACCTGCCCGACGGGCGGGTCGCCGTCCGCGCCACCGGTAAGTTTCTCAAGCTGCGCCTGGACGAGATATCGGACGCGGACCCAACCGCGCTGGGCTGGCAGGTGTATCCTGATCGAGAAGGGGAGTAAAGAAATAATGAGTGTACCGGTCGCGTCCCGTTATATCACCCGCAACGCAGAGTTGCTGGGCGGCGAGCCGATTATTGCCAATACAAAGACACCCGTGCGAGCAATCGTCGAACTTTGGCGACTGGGCATTGCACCCGAGGACATCGTTCTCCACTTGCCCTACCTGAATTTGGCGCAAGTGTTTGATGCGCTTAGCTTTTATATGGACAACCAAGCTGAGATCAATGACTACATCGAGCGAAATCGAGTACCGGATGAATTGGTGCATCCAGCCGTCTTGAATCGATAGTCACGACGATGAAGTTATTTGCCACACTCTATTTGGATGAAGATGTTTCCGCACTCCTGGCGACGTTGCTCCGCGCGCGTGGAATTGATACAACTACAGCGCGAGAAGAACGTATGCTCGGTCGGTTAGACCCGGAGCAAATGCAACAGGCCGTGCTGCTGGAGCGGGCGATTGTAACCCATAACCGCAACGACTTTGAGGACATTCACGCGCAGTAGATCGCGCAACAGATAGGACATTTTGGCGTTATCGTGGCCCAGCGTCGTGATGTCTATGAAATTGCACGCCGGTTGGGTCTACTACTCAACACATTGACAGCAGACGAGATTGCCAATCAACTTCTCTATATCTGAGGATATGCCATTGTTTGACCGGATCGATCATATCGGAGTTGTCGTCAACAGCCTCGATGAGGCGCTGAAGACCTGGCGGGATATGCTTGGCTGTACCTTGTTGGAACGCCAGGTTATGCCCGAACACGGCGTGGAGGTGGCCTTTGTGGATGCCGCCAACGGGACGATTGAGCTGCTGGCCCCCACCGACCCGGACAGCGGCACGGCCCGTTTTCTGGCCAGCCGGGGGGAAGGAACCCACCACATCTGCTTTGCCGTGACCGACATCGAAAAAACACTGGCCGCGTTGCAGCGCCAGGGCGTGCGCCTGATCGACGAGACTCCCCGCCAGGGCGTCCACGGACTGGTGGCCTTTGTCCATCCCAAAGCCGCCAACGGTGTGATGATCGAGCTTTTGCAAAAGACGCCCCACCATCCATGACCATTCAGGCCCTTCCGCCCCAGGCCCATCAAGTATCGCTGGCGGTCTGGAACCAGGCGATCGACGATCTGATCCAGAGCCGGCAGGCCGAAAAAGCCATCATCCGCATTCGCACGATTCTCAAAAGCCTACCCCGCCACTTACCATCCTACTTTCGTCTGCTCCAGGCCATCTGGCTGCTGCGTCGCTGGGATGAGGGCCGCGACTGGGCCTTGCGCCTGCTGCGCGCCGACCCTGGCAACGAATTGGCGTGGGCCGTGCTTGCCAATGGCGCAGAGCAACAGGGCAACCTGGCTGACGCCCGGCGTTACTGGCGTCGAGCGTTTGAAAATGCGCCCTACAACCAACCGATCCGCGCCGGGGTGGTGCGCACGACACCGGGACAGGCCGATCCCCTGCACCTGACGCCTTTGGCCCTTGCCACCCTCTGCCGCATGGACGGTCGCTGGGCGCGCGCCGTGGAACTCTACCTGGCCTTGCGGAAAGAGCACCCACAACAGATGGATGTGCAGTGCGCCCTGCTCGAATCCCTGTGGCGGGCAGAGCGTCAGGTAGAGGCATTGGAAATGGCGGCCCACCTGGTGCATCGGGAGCCAAGCCTGTTCATCGGCTGGCTGGTTTCGACGCAGGTGGGCGATGAGACAGACCAGGCTCTGGCCCAGGCCCCCCTGGCCGCCCTGGATGCGGACGGCGAGTACATGGCGGTGCGCTTTGGGACAGTGTTGTCTCCCGCCCAGCCGGCCATGATCGCTGTATCCGCCAAAGAAGCCGCCTGGCTCTCTGATTAGATGCCTGCCAAACAGCCAAGAATTAGGCGAAATGAGCGCAATCGGGTAAGGTGTTTGGCTGGAGAACGGGACTGTTCCAGGCGGGCGTTTGGCTCGCGCTCGAACAGATTCCAGGAAGATTTGGTTCAATTCTGCCGAGACAGAAGCAGACACAGATCAACGCCGGTCCATTCAGACCACGAAGATCGGCGTCCTGTGTCGTCTGGCAGAGCAGTCACCATTCGTACATGATGGGGGAGAACGATCGTATGGAACGGACATTTGTCATTATCAAGCCAGATGGCGTGCAACGGGGATTGATCGGGGAGATCGTCGGTCGCTTTGAGCGGCGCGGGCTGAAAATTGTGGGCATGAAATTCATGCGCGTGAGCGACGAACTGGCCCGCGAGCACTACGCGGTCCACGAGGGGAAACCCTTTTACGCCGGGCTGATCGAATACATCACCAGCGCGCCGGTGGTTGCGCTTGTGTTGGAAGGAACCGACGCCATTGCCGTGGTGCGCAAGACCCTGGGCGCCACCAAACCGGCCGAAGCCGAGTTGGGCACGATTCGCGCCGACTTGGGCCTAGAAATAGGCCGCAATCTGGTGCATGGCAGCGACGGCGCAGACACCGCCGCCAGCGAAATTGCCCTCTGGTTCGGCGATGACCTGGTGGCCTGGGAGCGGGCGGTCGACCGCTGGATATTTGAATAGTGCGACAACGAGAGTTCACGTAGTGGCGAGGCATTCCCGACCATTGAAGCACGAGCAGGTCCATTTCTGCTGTCCAAACTGGATTGTGCGGCCTCCATCGGGGCGGAATGCCTCGCCTCACACAACTTGGCCTGCGCAGTCTCGTTGTGGTGTTAGGAGATGGGGTGGAGCCCCCGCGCCAGAGCAACCCGCTGCACGCGTCTACCATCAGCAGGTCACGCCCGGCCGCATAGAGGGTCATCAGCCGTTTGTCTCGTTCGGGTTCACAGAATCTTCATCACCACGTTGGCCTTCTGCCAAAGCCCCTCTAAATCATAATACGACCGGGCCTCCGCCGTGAAAAGGTGCAGGATCACATCCCCGTAATCCAACAGCATCCAGCCGCCGCCGCTTTCCTGCATCCCCTTGTGGTTGAGGGGGCGCACCTGTTGCTGAATATGCAACTTTTCGTGCAGATCATCCCGTATGGCGTTGCCCTGTCGTTCGTTGTCCATTGTGGCGATCACAAAATAGTCGGCAATTGAGGTCTGCTCGCGGACATCCAACAACACGATGTCCGCCGCCTGTTTCTCTTCGATAATATCCACAATTCTGCGCGCCAATTCGTTGCTGTTCAGAAATACCTCCTGGAGTTGAAACATCATCGATCTGTACACGTAGTGTAGCACAAGTGGGCAGCGCTCTCAAGGCGCAGAACCGGATTGGGTCAGGGCAATGGCCGTCTTGAAACCAAAAGACGCCCGGGATCCCGGTTCGTGCAGTTGATCGTCAGCCAATTCGTGGGTAGAATGTCAGGAGTTGTACAATAGACGGACTATGATAGTCCGTATCACGTTTCGCTTGAGAAGTAGACAGGAGAACCGATGTTGCCCTATTTCCGTCGTCTACAATCCATAATTTTTCTTGCCCTACTCGTTGGCCTGCTGGCCCTGCCGCTGGCGGCCAACGCCCAGGAGAAATCTCTGGTTTGGGACCGCTTCGACGTGGACATTCTCGTCAAAACAGATGGCACGTTCGATGTGGCTGAGCATCAGCGTATCCGTTTCACAGCCGGCGCCTTTACCTTCGGCTACCGGGAAATCCCGATCAACAAGTTCAATTTTATCGATAACTGGGCTATGACAGACAGCAGCGGAAACAGCTACCGGCAAGTGTCCGGCGGCTCCCAGCCCTACACCTTCACGGTCGATGACAGAGGCTCCCGCTATGTCATTCGCTGGTATTTTCCCCCCATCACCGGCGAGAGCGAAACCTATTCCCTCAGCTACACTGTCCACGACGGTCTGCGCTTCTACGATGGCGGCGACCAGCTATGGTGGAAGGCCATCTACAGTGACCGTAGTTTCCCCGTGCTGGACGGGCGGGTAAACGTCACCGCACCCGCCGAAATCCAGGAGTGGGCCGCCTACATCAACGGGCGCGACGCCAAAGATTCAGCCTCGGCGACCCTGTTGGAAGGGCGGCGCACGATTGTCTTCGATCTGGACCGGCGGCTCAACAGCGGCCAGGACTTCGAGGTGCGGGTCCAGTTTCCCCACGGTGTCGTGGCCGGCAGCGTGCAACCCTGGCAAGCCAGCGCCGACGCCGAAGTCGCCCATCTGGAAGCCGACCAGGCCTACCGGGACACCTGGGGACCGATTGCCACGCTGGGCTTTGGCGCGCTGGGCGCTCTGTTCCTCTTCGGGGGACCAGCCCTGCTCTACCTGCTCTGGTACCGGCTGGGACGAGATAAACCGGTCGAGATCGTGGCCGACTATCTGCCTGAACCGCCCGACGATCTGCCGCCGGGCGTGGCCGGTGTGCTGCTGGACGAGCAGGTCGATATGCAGGACATTATCGCCACCCTGGTGGACCTGGCCCGGCGCAAGGCGATCAGCATCACCGAAGAGAAGAAGGGCAAATTCCTCACCTCCACCGATTTTATCTACCGGCGCGAACGGGATGATGTGGAGATGACCGACTTCGAAACCAAACTGCTCCAGGACATCTTTGGCAGAAAACACGAGGTCGAGCTTTCCGACCTGAAGAACAAATTTTACAAGAAACTCCCGCAGATCAAGAAGGCGCTGTACGAGGATGTGACGGCCCGGCATCTCTTTGTCCGCAACCCGGAAAGTGTGCGCAACCAGTATGGCTGTCTGGGTGTACTCTTGCTCATTCTGGCCGGCTTTGCCGGCTTTGCCCTGGTGGCGGCCTTTGGCGATTTCACCGCAGCGGCTTTTCTGCCCGGCTTTGGCATGGGCATCACGGCCTTTGGATTCCTGATCCTCTCTCGCTTCATGCCCAGAAAGACGGATGAAGGCTCGGAGGCAGCAGCGCGCTGGCAGGCATTCAAACGCTACCTGAAGAATATCGACCGCTACACCGATCTGGAGGCGCAGAAGGAACTTTGGGACCGCTGGTTGCCCTACGCCATTGCCTTTGGGGTGGACAAGGCCTATATCCGCCAATTTGAGCAGGTGGACGCGCCCGCGCCGGGCTGGTATATTCCCGATCCGACCCTCTACGGCCCCTATCGCCGTCACTATTACGGCACTAGGGGCGCCGGCCCGGCCATGGCTGGGTCTGGCGGCGGGCTGGGGAAGCTGGCCCGTCCCGGCAGTGAAGGGGGCGGTCTGGGCGGCGGCCTGAGCGATGCCAGTCGCGGGTTGGGCAACAGCCTTAGCAGCATGAGCACCGGGCTGGGCGCCATGCTCAGCAGCGCCAGCACGACCATGACCAGTCGCCCGGCCAGCTCATCGTCCGCCGGCGGCGGTTGTAGCGGCGGCGGCTTCTCCGGCGGCGGCTTCTCCGGAGGAGGAGGCGGCGGCGGTGGTGGCGGCGGGTTTGGATAAAACAGAAGATGATGAGATGATGGGATTCTGAGGCGTACACGTCCCCCATCGTCTGATCATCTCATCACCCCAAAGGAGTCTTCCATGCGCGGAGGCGGTCGCATCGTTGGATTCATCATTATCGCCATCGCTGTCCTGCTCTTTCTAGGCTGGTCAGCCACAGTCATGGCGTCCGGCGCCACAGCGGGCGGGATGGTGCTGGGTATCTTCGTGGCCCTACTCGTCTGCGCGCCCCTGGCAGGCGTCGGTCTCTATTTACAGCGCCAGGGCAGCCAGGAAGAACGCCAGTTTGCCCAGGTGGAAATCGAGAAAAAGCTGCTCAACATGGTCTTGACCCAGGGACAGGTGACGATCGCTGAAATCGTCGCCGAGCTGCAACAGCCCACCGACGCGGTGGAGGACATGATCCGCAGCCTGGTGGGGAAGCAACTGTTCAGCGGCGCCATCAACTGGGACAAGGGCATCCTCTACAGCGTAGAGAGCCAGCAGCTCACCGACAGCAGGAAGTGCCCCAACTGCGGGGGCGAACTCGAATTTGCCGGCCAAGGGCTGATCGAATGTCCCTGGTGTGGCAGCGAAGTCTTTCTGACCAAACGCGCCGCGGCCGCGACCGGATAGCGAATTGCGTCCTGCCCCTCTCGTTATTCCAATCGTAATGTCCATTGCGCACACTGTGGTCGTTCTGGAACGCCACGTTGCAACATAGGAGACACACATGACCGATCCATTTGTGGACAAGGCTAAAGAAAATATGGGCGCCATCGAACGCCTGTTGAAGGGACTTCCCATTGTGCGCGGCTATGTGGACAAGGAATTGCGCCGGGAAGCCGACTACCGTCTGCGCCAGACCATCGCCGCCGCGTTGGCAGCCGAGAAGCAGCGTATGTACGACCTGCAAAAGAAGCTGCTCAAGGGCGGCGGCCTGCTCTACATGGACGATCTGGACGGCGCTGTCACCCGGCTGCAAAGGCTGGCCGACCGGATCAAGACGGCCAGCTACGGCTATGCCGGCTTGCTGGATGCGGTGAAGATTGGGGAAGAACAGCTCGACGCCCTGCACCGTTTTGACGTGGGGCTGGCCGAGCGTGTATACGAGGTGCAACAGGCCGTGGATGGTCTAGGCAACGCGGTCAAGCAGAAAAACGGCATCGGCGACGCCATCGACGCCTTGACCGCCAAACTGGCCGAACTCAACCGGCTTTACGACGCCCGGCATCAAGCCGTGGAAAACCCGGACGCGCTGGCCGCGGCCCCCGAGGTTGAAAAAGAATGGATAGACGCCGCCGATATGGCTGCCCAAGACGCCGGCGCAGATGATGCGGGCGACGAAAAGGAAGGATTTTCCGAACGAATTTTTGATCGGGATGACAAATAGAGGAGATTGGCGATTGGAGATTAGAGATTGGGTGACCAATCTCTAATCTCCAATCTCTACTCTCTCTCATGCCGCAGACAGACACAGGGAGGCTATACTTATGCCACGAATTATCGATGTCATCGACGCCCCGGACCAGGGGCCAAACGATCTAGTCCTACGCAGGCCGGAACTCGGCGCCGGCGATTTCCGGCTGGGCAGCCAGGTCATCGTGCGCCAGAGCCAGCGGGCTGTCTTCTACCGGGACGGCAAGTCCCTGGACCTCTTCGAGCCAGGCCGCCACACCATCAGCACCGCCAACCTGCCCATCCTTTCCAGCCTGCTGCGGCTGGGAACCAGGGGCAAGGACATCTTCACCGCCGAAGTCTATTTTGTGAACATGCGTGAGTTCACCGACCTGAAATGGGGCACGCCCGAACCGATTACCCTGCGCGACACGGACCTGGGACTGGTCCGGCTGCGCGGCTTCGGCCAGTATACGATGCAGGTCGAAGACCCCAAACGCTTCGTCGATCAGTTTGTCGGGACCCAGGGCATCTACCGCACAGCCCAGATCGCCGACTATCTGCGCGGCGTGGTCATCAGTCGCATGACCGACGTGCTGGGCGAGAACATGACCAGCATCCTGGACCTGCCCAAGCTCTTCGACGAGCTGAGCGCGGCCATGCGCGCCAATTTGCAGGAAGATTTCTCGGCCATGGGCATCTCCCTGCGCCAGTTTCGTGTCATCTCCATCAGCCCCACCGAGGAGACGGCCAAAGCCATTGACGAGCGAGCCAGCATGGGCGCCATCGGCGATATGAGCGCCTACATGCAGTTCAAGACCGCCCGGGCCATCGGCGACAGTGCGCAGCAGGAAGGCGGCGGCAGCAGCGAAGGGTTGGGCATGGGCGCCGGGCTGGGCATGGGGATGGGCATGGCCGGCATGATTGCCCAGGCCATGGGCCAGGGCCAGGGGCAGGGGCAACAGGCCGCGTCCCAATCGAACGTGGGCGCAGCGGCCGGCGTGGCGGCCGCGCCGGCGGTGATGACCCTGGACGAGGCCGCGGCCTATCTGAAGGTGGGCAGCGCCGACATCCAGGCGCTGATCGACGACGGCTCCATTCCAGCCAAAAAGATCGGCAGCCAGTACCGCATCAGCAAGAGCGCCATCGACAGTTTTCTGGCCAGCTGATGGGAGAATAGCGAGTTGCAAGGGGCGAGTTGCCAATGGCGGTCCATCGTCTGTCGTCCGCCGTCCCTATTTTTGTCGGCGCCGGTGTCAGCCGGACATGTGGTCTGTGATGATCTGTCGGGGACCCTTTGGGGGCTGCATCCTAACTCGCGCGGCTATGCGTCCTCGATATGTTGCCTGGCCGGGCAATCGACTTTCAGAGTGAAACGTGAGATCGAACATCGATCTCACGTTTCTCGTCTCATCCCTGCGCCCATTTCCTTCTTGCACAATCCCCCACCGCGCCGTATAGTACACGCTGTATCGCTCAATCCAATCTCTACTCTCCAGTCGCCTATCGTCCATGAACCCCATCGACTCCCAACTCGACCCCCGCAGCCCAGAATTCCAGGCCAATGCCGCCCACAACCGGGCGTTGGTGGAGGAACTGCGCGTCCGGTTGGCCCAGGTTGCCCTGGGCGGCGGCGAACGCGCCCGCCAGCGTCACATCAGCCAGGGCAAACTGCCTGTGCGCGAACGCATCGACCGCCTGCTCGATCCTGGCTCCCCTTTTCTGGAACTTTCGCCCCTGGCCGCCTGGGAACTCTACGGCGGCGATGCGCCGGCGGCGGGCATCGTCACCGGCATCGGCCGGGTGGCAGGGCGGGAAGTGATGGTTGTCGTCAACGACGCCACGGTCAAAGGCGGCGCATACTACCCGCTGACCGTCAAAAAACATCTGCGCGCCCAGCAGATCGCGCGGGAAAACCGGCTGCCCTGCATCTATCTGGTCGATTCAGGCGGCGCCTTTCTGCCCATGCAGGATGAAGTTTTCCCGGATGTGGACGACTTCGGGCGCATCTTCTACAACCAGGCGCTGATGAGCGCCGCCG
>Ga0114931_10010683_pt1 | contig 10909 bp, 10 predicted proteins | sample 2SBtaG_FD_89579 | JGI IMG/M metagenome (GOLD analysis project Ga0114931, IMG submission 89579) | Deep subsurface microbial communities from Kolumbo volcano to uncover new lineages of life (NeLLi) - 2SBTROV14_V59a metaG | ecosystem: Environmental > Aquatic > Marine > Volcanic | place: Kolumbo...
CAACTCGGACATTTTGTCGCACTCTACCGACTGGGAAAATCGAGTCGAATCAAAAAGCGATTTCTACGGGAATGCGGTTTGGACGGTCGATCACAGGATATCGAAGTTGTCGAAGACCAGGTCGCCAATCTCTCTGACGCGCAGTTCGACAGAATCCAGGTGATCGTGAAACGCCAGATGGAAGCTATCAAAGCGGGATTGAGGCAATATGCAATTGATGAAATCAAAGACCTTTGCGAAAAATATCCGGACGCCATCTGGATGGTTTGGCCAAGCGGCAAGCCAGCGAACGGAATCAAACAAGTCAACTTGATGACGTTTGCGAATCTCACAGACCATGTTCTGTCGAACCATCCAGACCATTATATTGAGCTAATGATGCAGGGCATTGAACCGGGATACGTTTTCTGTTTGAAGAGCCGGGAGTTTTTGGAAGCGTTTGGAAAATGAAGATGCTTGTGTAACTGCACGTACTAAGCGAAAAAACGGCCGGCGGAAGTGAAGATACTTTCAACGCCGACCTTTTGGTGCACCTGACTGGCGAAGCCTTTATAACATTGTCGTATTTTCGCTGCAAACCCTATGCAATCAGAATTAGACTTGAAATCGAAATTGAATCCACTTTCCGGGATGTCGGTGTAACGAACAAGTACACGTTCAAACCAAGTCCTGATTTTTCTGCATTTTATCGAAATCGTCTTTTGCATAACGCATGGTCGTCTGGATGTTCGAATGGCCGAGTGCTCGACTTGCCGCGTGAATACCCGCTTTGTGACAAACGATTGTGGCGTGTTCGTGTCTGGCGAGATAAAGCACGAGATCTTTTTTCAATTTCATCCGGTTTCGAATTCTGCGGAAATTGCTCGACAAGTTTGCAGCCGTCCACGGCTTTCCTCGAGGCGAAAGAAAGATCGCACCGGTCTTTCGGTCCCCGATTCCTTGTTTGATCAATTCCTCAAATTTGTGTCCGATCGGGATGATCCGAGGTTTTCCTGTTTTCTTTGCCGTCTTGTGTTCTTTCAGTTCGATGCGGCCGTCTTTGATATCCTCGATTGTCATCCGGGCGATCTCGTTCGGTCTGGCTCCCGATTGTCGCAGTGCCTGGTAAACCAGTTTGAACTCAGGCGAAGCGTGTCGCAAGATCATCTTCGTTTCCCGTTTCGTCGGGATCCGTTCTCTCAGCCGACCGGTCGGTTTTTCAATCTTGAAAAGAATAGGTTGTTCGATGATCTTCATTTTCACCGCCCACGATTGCAGCGTCTCGACAACGACGATGTTTGCTCTCTGCGTGTCGGGAGCATACCCGGTATTTAGATTGTCGAGATACGACTGAATTTCCAACGGTGTGAGATTCGTCAACTTGCAATTTCGAAATTTTTCTACGAACGGTTTTAAGCGTGAGCGATAATGTTTCACCGTGGCCGTCGACCTTCTTGGTTGACACCATTCAAGAAATTGTTCTACCAGAGTTCCTATAATCATCTATTTGCGAATCCAATTTTCTGGCGATTATTCTACGTGGTTACCGACGATTACAAGACTGCCCGTCGGTTCAAAAGCGCAGTCCCAAGTGTCTCCGCCGTGATCAGTAGACCACAAAAGTGTTCCAGCATCGTCGAAAACAAAAATCGTGTCCTGTGCATTAACTCTCGATGTTGTCAATGCCACCCTACCTGGAATCGATGAGATGGATCGTATACCGTCTGAAGGCGATCCCAGATATTGAGTCATGTCTACAGACCAAATTTTAGATCCATCGCTCTCTTTTAGCTGAAATAGTGCAATAGAACCTCCTACATCATTTCCGCCAGCGTAAACAAATCCGTCCGTCTGCGAGACCGCCACCAAAGCAGCAGATGCTATCGTAGAGTGTTTCTTAGCCCAGACGAGCCCGCCTGTCGGTTGATATTTCTCGATCGTCGAATTCGGCGAACTTAGTGTGGCAAGACCGCAAGCGTAAACAAATCCCTGAGCAGAATTTACTGCGATGTCAATTGCTCTTCCTCCAGAAGAGGAATGGCCGGGGCGCTGCCACCAAGTAGCTACCTGCAGATCGCTGAGTTGTCTTTTCTGAAGAAATTCACCGTTAGAGGTAGACACAGATTCAAATAATCCGTTTGAATTCCACGCAATCCGTATTCCATTCGCACCGCTAGACTGTGGCAGAAAATTACTAAGAGAATCCAATAGATTGCCGGTCGAGGCATCATACACTCTTACATAGACATTTTTTCCCTGTATTGGAACAAAAGTTCCAGATGCGTAGAGCATGGTCCCTTCTTGATTAACCGACACAGATCGAACAAGGCCGGAACTACTTTGGATCTCATCCTCACGACTACTCGCAGACCATTGCAATTCTCCGCATTTATTGTATTTCCGTGTGCTTATCTTATCGGGACTATTCAACGGCATGCCGCCGGTATAGACATTGAACTGATTATCGAGAGTCACTGATTCAACGTCAGGTAAAAATGGATTAGATTGCGGATCTCCATGATCTCTGGTCCATAAAAGTTTCCCGTCGATATCATATTTCCTTGTCGTACCAATCGCTGACTGAGTTGAGAATGCCGTACTAAGATGCTGTGTGTCTGCGTGCCATTGACCGTTCACCTTCTCAGCGATAAACACTGTTCCAGGAGGCATCCATGCCACTGAATGCACAATAAGAAAGACTCCTGTCGCAGTTCCCGATCGTGACTGAATTCCAACAGTTTCAGGATATTCCACTCCGCTCAATAGTTCAGCAGAAAACGCTATCTCATTCGAACCGGCAAATTCATCTGGGTAACAATCTTCGGACGGAATCGCTGTCCTGAAATAAGCACGAACAGGCACGTGAGGCGTCTCCCTTTGCTCGAACGGAGATTGTCTTGAGAATTCGTCGGTCATAATGCCCATTGTCCATTTATTTTTTTCGCCAGAATAATTGTCCCCTCCGCAACCCAGGTATCGGTGAATACGAATCGGAATTTGTTAGGGATCACAGTTTTCGAAAGGGCTTGCACTCCAACTGTTTCGGTAAATGAAACAGCCTTGAGCATTTTGCAGTAGAACACAAAAGAGCTTGCAGACTGCGTTGGATAGGGAGTGGCAGCCGGACCAGCAACAGTCTCAAAAAACTGCGATTGCACGGGCGAGGAAACTGATTCCCGTCCTTGAAGCGGCCTGCGTCTTGTGAATTCAATCTGCCGCTGCGTCATATCTGATCCTCGACTGGTTCTGCTTCAAGAATGGTTCTCTGATTTTGGTAGTCGTATTCGATCCCCAGAATCTGAAGATATTTTTTCGATGTGGCCGTATCGCTTTTGGAGTTGAAACTGATGTTTCGACCATCGACCTTTGTGATGATATCTCCGATTTCGTACTCGAAAAGAATGCCGGCAAGAGACAAGTCAACTCTCAGAGCTTTTGCGTCTGTGATGTCTTTCACGCGATCGACATAAGTTTGTAAATTGGTTGAGTCGTCAACGGTATCTGCACCGTTGCTGTCTCCTGAAAATCTACTGTTGGAACTGACCGAACGAAAATGAAATCTATCGGAGAGATCCAAAGATAATTGCACATTTCTCGCGTTTGGAGATGTGTCGTCACTCACATTTTCCTTAAATAATCTCTGGTCGCCAGTCAGTGTTCCCGTGATTCTCAATCTCGCATTATTGCCTTCTTTCACCAGATCGGGTGGTGGAATATCACCGGCAAAATACACCCCAATCTGATCGTTGAGCACGTTGACTCCCCAGCCGTTAGGTACTTCGACCCAATCATTTTCGTGGGACGAGAAGTATTCGACGATTGGTGGTCTGCGCCTTCCGTTCGAGTCGAACGTGAGGCAATCTGTCATCTTGCGACGCTTCGGGCGTATAGCAAAATTAAATTCCGCACTCAAATCGTTGAAAGAATTGGGAATTGGCTTGACGACCGTTCGAGTGTTCGAGTAGTCGCCTGCCTCATTCCCGACCCATAGACGCCAAGCATTTTGTTTTATTTCAAACGTTGATGTGGGGTAGTTATCTTTGTTGCGACCCAAATCTTCGACAGTGAGTCCGTCATCAGTTTCCGACCAACCTCGAAACAGTTCGACAGTCGTCTCAACCTGCTCGATTGATGAATTGCCGGTAATTGTGTTTGCCAGATCAGCGATCGAAATCGATAAAGTCATGTTCTCCAAATTGGTCAGTGACAGATCGAGAACCTGGTCCGGTTTCTGCAAATAGACTTCTTTTTCGACACCTTCACCCCTTTTGAAAATCACGATTTTCCGTTGCATCTTTCGTTCAGATTCATCGTCGTTGGGATCCGACAATTCAAGTGACAACCCCACATACCAGTCGAGTCCATGCGGTGGAAGCAGCGCATCGAGATACACAGGCAGGTGCTCATATTTTCTCAGTCGGAGATTATCGGGCGAAGGTGTTAAATCAATTGAAGCATTATTTTGAGAATCTGCATTTTCGATAAATGTCTCATCGTTCAGAAAGTTCTGTAATGAGTTCAACGCTTCCTTCATGGTCCACTTTTTGACGGTCTGTCCAAGTGCGGTGTCTGCGAGTGATGTTCTTGACGATTCGGGATCCGCCCAGAGAAAGTATTTATTCGCAGCGTCTTTTAGCGAAGACATGTTGCCTTCCACGATGCCATCAATCATCGGATTGAATGGAATGTCGTTCTCAATCTGTATTTCTCCTCCATTGGGATTATGTTCCAAATATCCAAAAGCGACGTCGCCAAAATGATAAGGCTCGATCGACGCAAACACAGTGATATCTTCTCTGTCTCGCGACAATTTGATCGATTGGTTCGATGTTTCTCCCCAAAAGATCGGAATATCGTCAGCCGGATCGTCTGCCGAATATCGAAGTTCCACTTGCCAATTAAACTTGATCGGTGTCTGAAGATTCACTGGTCTAGGAATATTGGGATCGGCCAGGTTGGCTAGAAACGTCGCCGTGTCCCTTTGCCGACCTCCCGCAGTTCGTCTGACTTTGATCGGTTCGATTTGTTTGTTTTCGTTTGTGCCCGGAAACATGCTGACGAGAGGTTCGTCCAGACTCGCAGCCAGGACCATAAACTTTTTGGCGTCCTGGTGGGTATTAACTTTCGGGTTTTGTGGTGGCGAAGCTGGCATCAGTAAGGCTCCGTTGTGCCTGCCGTTGGTTGCGGCGGACCTGTTGCGTCGGCTTGCACCGATAGGCCGACCACAAGATTTTTCGTCACAGCACCATTTTCGGCAATCAAAGAATAAGTGTATGCGGAAGAATCGAGCAGCGTCGGCGTGTTGATGGCATAGGTTTCTTTTCCTGATACGAATGGAACTGTCACATCAACCGGCGAAGACGGACCAGCCGTTCTTGTGATGCGAAATTGTGTCGGTTGTATTCCGCTTCGACTGGCGTTGTAACGAAAAAGGATCCGCACAATTCCCGCCGCGCGTATCTGTCGATCAAAGACATTCCCAGTTCCCTCAATTTTATTGTTTGTGTTGCCGTTGACATCCAGATTGATCTTTTCCGTGCGATAGTTGGAAACTTCGCTCTCGACATTGTTTTCGAACCGGCGAATGTCGAACCAGACATCGCCATTCCAAAACGATGAAGGAATGGACCAGGGGATTGACGTGGTGGGGTCAAACACCGAAGTTTTTCTCCCAGTTTTGGTGATGGAATTTGCGATGTCGTGATTTCCACCCGACCCTTTTACAATGATGTTTCTTCGTCGTTTATTTTTATGTCGTGGAATCACTCTCAAATTGCGATATTGAATCGTCGAACTCTGTGAGACGTAGAGCGACGTTCCGCTGCCCGTGAAGGGGTGGTGATTGAAAACTGGATTGTCTGGTCGAACACGTTGTGTCATCCAATGACTACCATTGCTTCGGGTGATGTGAATGTCTTGCCTGCTGTCGTAATCGACGCCGAAATCACGAACTGTCGATCATCGGGAAATCCCGGTGTGTTTTTTTGCAGTTCGAACGCATTGTTGACGATGGCGTTTGCACCGATTTTATCCGCCTCGGTCAACGTGAACGTCACAACTCCCGCTCCCACTTCGGTCAGAGTAATCGAGCACGTGTCCGCAGCATTCAGGACGACTTTTTGTCCCTTCCACATCAGCCACAAAAGTACGTGAGCGATACTCCCAGCGGTCGATGTCACCGAGATTTCTGACTGCACGAGTACCTCGAATTCTCCCAATTCCGAGTACTGGACAGTGATTGCGCCACCGTCGGATATCGGATTGTCGGCTGATGCTGGTGCTACGTTGTCATAAAATTTAAGCAGGTAGTCGATCGCGTTGATTGTGGCGTTGAGGTTTGCGAGATCCACAGCGACTGTGTAACCGCTTCGTCCGGTTCCCGCCATATCGACACGTTCGACGGCTGTTTTATAGGGTGTCGCTGTCAAGTCGATCGTGCCGTCGACCGTGGCGTCTGAGACCGCTTCCTCGACATTGATTGTGGTTGTGCCGGCAGCAAAAGAAGAATCGGATCGGATGGTATAAACGGCGTCGTTTCCCGTCGAACCACTGACACGGAATTTCTGACCGACGACGAGACTCGATGTAATATCGGTCTCTACGCCGAAAGACGACGCCCCTGCAACACCCGTCGTCACGGCGGTGATTGCGTGCGTCGTGGAGAGTTTTTTGAAGACATTGTCGGCGAAGTCGAAAACTTGGCCTATGGAATCGAATATCCGAATGTAGACATTCGCAGCAGCCGTGTGTTCGAAATGAAATGTTTCGAGAGTCATAGGATTATTTCCGATAAAAACTTATTCGGATTATGGAGGAGAAAGGCCGCCTGACAAATTCTTCCACACTGCGGCCGCTGATGTTGCGTCAACACAACCGTATATTTCATCTGCTGTCGTGTCCCACCAGGTCGAACCGACCGCATAACCCGACCCAGAATCGTCATTGACGGTTGGAGCTGTTGAAGCTGCATAATTGTGTTTTTTGAGCACAACATCGGAATCTGGCATCGTGAGAACTCTGGTTGTCGATGCGGCGATGTTTCCGACGTCGATTCGCATTTGCTTCGTCGATGTTGTGGGATCTTTTACGAGAGAGGTGGTGTCCACAACAGGGTGGGTGTCTCCTCCACCTCCGGCACCGAACTGCACAAACACCAAAGCATCGGTTCCAACGACATCAGAACCACTGTTGTTTGTGCAGTTAAATGCTTTGTCTGCGTTTGCGGTTCCTTCCTCGACGAAGATGGATATGTTCGCTGCGGAATCGCTCGTCGCCAAATCGTCGGACCTTGTCGGGGCACCGGTTGCGTTGACCGTGTAGATGCCGTTTTCAGATCCTGTCGCCTGATCTTTGATCAGGATGCGGTCTCCGGTGGCCAATACAATTCCATCGACGGTATCGGTGTTTTCGAAGGAAGTTGCGAGAGTTCCGCCGGCCGTTGTCGCTACGCGAACAGACGCTTTCCAGCGAATTCCGTTGATCAAGTTATCGACGTAGGCTTTGTTGGCGGCATCGTTATTGGTAATGGGTGTGGCGACATTTGTGATTTTATTGCTCCCCATCGATTGATCGCCTGAGAAAGCCCTGGTGCCAGCGACGAGGATGTATTGTGAGTGATCGTCGTCTCCCAAACCCTGAATTGCACCATGGTCTGTCAGATTGAGAAGATTGGAGGCGATTGTTTTTTTCGACTTATTGGTGTCTGAAGTGTCGATGAACGGGATGGAATCGCCGACGGCGGGAATCGCAGAAGTGAGATTATTCGGTTTCCAATCGATATCGATTTCGTTGTTGGCGGCATCGAGTGTGACGGTGATCACTGACGATCCCGCGTTGATGCCTCTCATTTCGAGATTCACACCAGTCTTCTGCTTGAAGACTCCGACTCCTCCGACGTTGACGTTCGATGCTGTGTTGGATTCTCCTGATCCTGCACCGTTGAACTTCGCAAAGGAAAGAGCGTCAGTTCCGACCACATCCGCGCCTTTATTTGACGTGCAGACGAAGCCGTTATCGCTATTGGCCGTTCCTTCTTCGGAAAAACAAAACGCGCCGGCCACTCCCGCGCCCGTCGCAAAGTCGTTGGCTCTTGTTGGTGCTCCCGATGCGTTGACTGTATAGATGCCGTTTTCCGAGGCGGTGGCCTGGTCTTTGATCAGGATGCGGTCTCCTGTTGCCAATACGATTCCGTCGACCGTTTTCCCATTGTCGAAATCGGTGGCGAGTACTCCGCCGGCCGTCGTTGCAACTCTGACGGAATCTTTAACGTCCAGACCTTCAACGGCTGCATCGACGTAGCCTTTTGTGGCGGCATCAGTATCGGCTGTTGGTGCTCCCAGACCTGTCAGACGATTTGTCCCCATCCCCTGGTTTCCGGAAAAATCCCTGGTACCGGCAACCAGTATGTACTGTGTGTGATCGTCGTCTCCCAAACCCGCCAATAATCCGTGATCGCCTGCTGTCGAATCGACGTATGTTTTTGTTGCGGCATCGTTTGGGTTGATGGGAGCGGCAAGATTTGTGAGATTCTTACTCCCCATCGATTGATCACCGATGAAATCGATGCTACCATCGGGACGAATTGCTCTTGGAGGAATGGTTGTCATATTTAACTCGGAATTATGAATGTGGCTGTCGCTGTTTGAGTGGCTACTTAAATGCTAAAACGCTTCCCACTGGAATTGAGTGGAACGTCAGGAGGATGTGCAATGACGGTTTCGTTCATTGCCAGAGCCGTGCCCGCATTCCCGTCGTCAAGTTTGTCGTCTTTGCCTTGTACTTCGAAATTCCAGAGACCGGAACCAGAAAGCGGTTTCGTTGTAAAACTGTAAGTTCGGCTGATGTCGAACGGGATGCGTCCGAGAAGATTGCCAGCGACCACAGCACCGCCTGGAATAGTGCCGCCTACAATGTCGATAAACTTCGCGTCATTGGGCCACGACAACGAGTCCCAACCGAGTTTCACTTTGTTGTAAGGTCGAGGCGGAAGTAGGCTCCCGTAATCGGTTAACCTTGCTGCCGCATCGACTGCCAACAGTGTGATTTCTTGTGGATATTTCGATGGGAAGACCTGACCGACAACACGTCTTTGGAGTGGACTGGATGTCACACCCCTTAAGGATCGTCCGGCATACAATTGGTAGTGATAGGTGGAGCCGTAACTGGTCGTAAAACGAACGGAGAGCGCATGAGAAGAAAGCCACGCCATTCCCAGAATTTTGAATCCGCCTAAAAACGGTCCTGCCATTATTTATTCTTCTGTTTCCCTTCGTCTGGGGGGTTTTCTTTCGGATTTGTTTTTTTTGTCTTCTTTTCGTCAGTATTTTCGGCCCAAATCTCTCGAAATTCGTGACGACTGACGTGTTCGGGATAAATTTCTGCAAAACTTTCTGCCGCATTTTTCTTCTTTGACGCGACAATTTTCTTCATCAAATCCACGACATCGGTCATGTGTCGTCGCTGGAAGAGTTGTTGGAATTCGTGATATTTGATCTGATCCCCATAGAGTTCCTCATAAAGGTCGTCGGGGTCGATCGGTTTTGAAACCTGCGGAACCGGCTTTGGTAATTTCTTTCGGATCAATTCTTTCTGAGTTTCGGTTAACATAGTTATCCTTTCTAAGTGCGTTTGCGTTGTCGCCAACGGAGTTCAATATCCTGCCACCACTGTGATCCTGCTGGATCGTATCTTTGGTGATCAATTTCACGAGCTGTCAGCAAAGTGCAGTCTTCGAAAGTTCTGATGCTTCCAGCAATCGTCTGCACAATATTACCAGTTAATTTTCCAGCCTTGTCGTTGAGGGTGTTGATATCCGCTTCAAGCAAAGTTTGTGTGGAATATCCGTCGAAAGTCAGCACGCATGACAGATTGCGGCCTTTGGTGCTATCAGAAATGTGCATCTCATCCTGAACACCGATAAACTGATAAACGATGTTTTTGAAATCCCAAGGCGAGGAGACGATGGGAGTATGTCCGTGGGAGAAAAATGAGAACGAATCTTGCACGAGGGACATCAATTATTCCTCCCGAGTGCAGCCGATGCAGGTTTGCCAGGTGGCGCGTTTTGGCGACTGTGCTTATTTGTGTTCTGTTCGTGAACGGAATTTACCAGCCGATCGATTTGCTTCGTAAGAATGGAAATTTCGTGTTCACGATCCTGAATTGTTTCACTCGTTCCTGGAAGTCCCTTACTGATTAGATCGATTTTTTCGCTTCGTGTTTCAAGATTCAGTAATTCTATCCGATCTCTATTTCTCTGGATTTTCTTCTGTTTCTCCGTCAAAGTTTCATCAGTAGACGTCAAAAGATCCTTTTGAGCGAATGCGCTTCTCAGGCGTTCAATCTCTATTGGTCTAAGTGATTGTCGTCCTCGATTGTTGATATCATTTTTATCCGCTGAACCGGTCTCGAAAAACACAGAAAAAGCGGATTTCTCCATTGTTTTCCGCTTAAATCCAGCAATGGATTCGTTCACTTCGCTATTAAGCTGTCTTCGTGGGGTCACTCCCCCCGTCTCTAAGTCAAGAAGAAACTGACTGGCATTGACTACGGTTTCAAACTGACCCTGTCCCAACTTAAATTACTTCACACTCTCTCTTGTAATTCCTGATTTTGCCTGTTCAGGCTGCTGAAGCTCTCCAATCTTTTTGAGTGCGTCTAGCTCGCGACCCAAGTTTGCAACACGGACTGAAGACGCTGAATTCACATCATTTAATAATCTGGTAACCTCTTTCGCTGATCCAGCGATGAACCCGATGTTCTTCCCCATCTCGTTGAGAATGTCATTGGCAGTTTTACCTTTTGTAAGAATGACTCGAATGCCTTGACGTGCAATTCCTTTCCCAAGTTTCGGTATTCCAAAATCTCTCCCTTTGGGTCCGAATTTTGGATCGAAAAATGTGGAGGTGCTCCCATCGGGATTTTTGCCCGA
>Ga0114931_10010684_pt1 | contig 10908 bp, 12 predicted proteins | sample 2SBtaG_FD_89579 | JGI IMG/M metagenome (GOLD analysis project Ga0114931, IMG submission 89579) | Deep subsurface microbial communities from Kolumbo volcano to uncover new lineages of life (NeLLi) - 2SBTROV14_V59a metaG | ecosystem: Environmental > Aquatic > Marine > Volcanic | place: Kolumbo...
CATCACCTCGGGGCTTATGCCCTCCCCATCATCGATCACGCTCAGCCTGACGTAGCGCCCGGCAACGCCTGAGTGGCCCCGGAGGAATGCCTCGTCATCCACCACCTCGTTGCGGACTTCTATCTCGATCCGGCCGCCGCCACCCAGGGCGTCCTTGGCGTTCACCACGAGGTTGAGGATGACCTGTTCGATTTGGCCACTGTCGGCCTTGATCGGCCACGCCGGAGAATCACACCGGGTTTCAACGGACACGGTCTCACCGATCAGGCGATGGAGCATGCTCTCCAGCCCGACGACCAATTCACCCAGATCGAGCACTCGGGGTGAGGCGACATCCTTGCGGGCAAACGTCAGGAGTTGGCGGGTGAGGTCCGAGGCCCGCAGCGCCGCCCGGCGAATCTCCTGCAGATCCTCGTCCAGCGCCGGGATCTCACCGATCTGCATGCGGCACAGGTCTACGTATCCCAGGATGGCCGTCAGCAGATTATTGAAATCGTGGGCGATTCCCCCGGCCAGTCGGCCCACCGCCTCCATCTTCTGGGCCTGGAGCAACTGTTCCTCCAGTGCCTTCTGTTCCGAGATGTCCCGGTAGATGGCGTAGGTGCCCACCTGGCCACCGCCGACCGATACCGGCACACCCAGGACGGACACCTGAACGGTGCTTCCGTCCTTGCGGCGACGCACCGACTCCCGGCTCACCCGCCGCCCCTCCCGGACCTCGGAGGCGTAGCGCTCCCCTTCCTCCTGGCGATCCGTCCCGATGATCAGCTGATCTATCTTCCGGCCCAGCGCCTCCTCGCGCCGGTAACCGAACAACCTGGTGAACTCCTGGTTGACCCGGACGATGCGATCATGGGGATCCAGCACCACGATGGCTTCCGGCGCGCCCTCGATGAGTTCGTCCAGGTAGGCCCGCTGGTTCCGCAACCGACGCAAATAATCGTTGCGCTCCCTGATGGCCACCCGCAGCCGGGTGAACCATTCTCCCCAGGGCCCCGGCACCACCACCGGACCCGGCGAGGACCCGCTCTCCATGGCACTGACGAAGCGGGCGATGCCTAGCGCGGGGCGAGCGAAGAACCTGATCATCAACACCCAGGCCAACAGCAGCACGGAGAGTACCGCCAGGCCAAGCACGAAGTAGCCGCTGAAGGACGGGAAAGTTGAGACGAACAGGGACCGATCGGTGGTCGCATAGGCGAGGTGCCACGGGGCTCCTTCGATGGGGCTGGTGAACAGCTGCCGTCCGGATCGGGCCTCGTGGACGGTCGTGTCCGCCAGGTCGTGCGACAGATCCACGGACAACACGGCCCCCGCCTTCAGCAACGAATCGGCCGTGGCCGAACGCCCGTAGTTATCACCCAGCACGTTGCCCCGCTGATCGACTATCAGCAGTTCGCCGGGAGGAAGTTCCGCCTCCTCTAGAATGTGGCTCAGGAATCCGAGCAATACGTCGGTGCCGACCACGCCCATGAAGGTGTCGCCGTCATACACCGGAGCCAGGAGGGTCACCATCATCCCGGCCCCCGCCACGTCCACGTACGGCGCCGTCCAGAAGTCCGTCCGGCTGGGATTGCGCGCGGGGCCCACCAGGTCCATGCCCTCGGGACTTACCAGGACGCGGTACACCGCCTCCAACAGTTCCGGCACGGAGTCGGTACCCGAATTTGCCATCAGGTCCGACAACGACAGGAAGGGGTACACCGTGAACAGGTCCCCCCGGGCGGAGTAGTAGGAACTCCATCTCAGATATGGTTTGGCGCGATGCGCCGCGCGCTGCACCGCGAACAACCCCAGCGCCACCCGCAGTTCCACGGTCCGGCGCTAGAGGGAAAACCCGTCGCCCAGGTACACGTTGCCGATCAGGCCGTCGTCTCCGCCGATATTGTCCAGGGTCCGGGCGGCCGCGCCGGTGGATACCCTGGTAAGACCGACGGCCCGGAGCAGGGAGTCTCCGAGATACCACTCTGGTTTCCGCAGGGCGGCTTCCGCCCAGGACTGCGCCTGACCGGCATACTGTGAGACGCCCTTCACCGCGTCGTCGATCCGGCGGGACAGCTGTAGTACGTCGGTCTCTACCTGGGCGCGGGTGCGGGCCTGTTCCTGCCCGGCGTGGTACCACAGAAAAATCGCGAGGCCGATTATCAGCGGCAGGATACCACCCGACATGGTCAACCAGTAACGCCGCGACAGCCGGCGGAGTGCGACCTGCATGCCGTCCACTGATTCGCCCTCGCCGCCGGGCCCGGTCACACCGGGAATCGGGTCGGGAGTCGGTCTCATGGACGAGGCATCGAAATCCGTCATCCTGCCATTCCGTTGAGGCCGGCGGTGGCGCCGAGGGAGGGCGTGGGGAACAGGCGGCAGGGACTTGCCAAGAGCAGGCTAATCAATCCTTGAGCATGCGTCGAGGAGGGTCATCCAGGTCATCGAACTGACCCTTCCGGACGGCTACGATGAACAGCACCGCGAATACCCCCCCCAGGATGAGGGCAACGGGCAGCAGTATCACGATCGCGTTCATTGCTCGGCTCTACTCACGACTCGCTCCACGCGGGCGGATTCTCCAATCACCACGGCGCTCGAGAGCGGCATCAGGAGCGCTGCAACGAGCGGATTGATGAGACCCGCGGCCGCACCGGCGACCGCCAGGACGTTGTAGCCAATGGAACGTATCTGATTGGCCCTGATCGCGCGACGGGCAGCCTGGGAGGCCCTGAGCCCGGCCAACAGGGGAGCCAGGGACGGCACCGATATGACCGCATCCGCGGCCAGGACACTGGCGGCGGCGCCGGTCCCCATGGCGACCGCCACATCCGCCTGAGCCAATGCGGGGCCGTCGTTGATCCCGTCTCCGGCGAACAGAATCTGATGGCCCCGTTCCTGCCGGCCGCGGATCCAGCGGGCCTTGCTTCCGGGAGCCAGGGGCGCCTCGATGCTGTCTATTCCGGCTGCGGCACCCACCCGGCGGGCCACTGCCGGATGGTCGCCCGAGAGCAGTACCACGCCGAACCCCGCCGCGCCGAGCGCCGCCACCACAGCGGCAGAGTCCTCTCTCACCCGGTCGCCGAGGGCGATCGGGCCCCGGTGCCCCACCCCGGCAGAGCCTTCCTCCCGCAGCTCCAACTCTCCCGCCGCCCCGGCCCCCAGCCACCAGCGTCGGCCGTCCACGATTCCACGGATTCCGGCTCCGGGTTCCTCCACCACGTCCCGGCCCCTGGGTAGCGGGATGCCCCGGGCCGCCGTCTCCTCCACCACCGCCCGGGCCACCGGGTGACTGCTGAACCGCTCCAACCCGGCGGCAATGCGCAGATCGCTGTCGTCGGCCCGAACCACTTGGTACTCCCCCCGGGTAACGGTGCCGGTCTTGTCGAGTGCCACCAGGTCGATCGAGTCGAGATCGAGCAGGGCGTCGGCCGAGCGGAACAGGATCCCGCGCCGGGCGGCCGCGCCGAGTCCCGCGGCCGCGGCCAGGGGACGGGACAACGCCAGGGCACAGGGACAGGCGACCACCAGCACCGCCACGGCCGCCAGGATACCGGCACTCAGGTCGGCGGCCAGCCACCAGCCCCCGAAGGTGGCGGCCGCGATACCCAGGGTGCCGGCGGTGAACCATGGCGCGATACGGTCGGTGGATGAGGCCCGGACCGGCCGTTCGGCGGCGTTCTCCAGCTCGGCGACCATTCCCTGGACCACCGTGTCGCGTCCCGCGGCCTCCACCCGGAGGCTGAGCGAGCCCGCCTCCATGACGGTACCGGCCACCACACGCGTTCCGGGGCCTACGGTAACCGGTTCGGCCTCCCCTGTTACCAGGGCCATCCGGACCAGGCCGGCGCCGTCCAGCACCACACCGTCGGCGGGCAGTTCCTCCCCGGCCGCCACTACTACCACGTCGCCGGGGTCGAGTTGGTCGGCTGGCACCGTATCGAGGGCGGTCCCCCGAACCCGCCGGGCGGTCGCCGGAACCGACGCGGCCAGCGACACGGCCGCCTCGGCGGTGCGCCGCCGCCCGCGTCCCTCGAGGATCCTGCCGGCGAGCAGCAGCGCCACCAGCATGGCCAGCGAATCGAAGTAGGGATCGCCGCCCGTCACCGTGGCCACCAGGCCGTGCAGGTTCAGCACCGCCACCGTCAGCGCGATGGGTAGATCCATGTGGAGGGAGCGGTGCCGCAGGCCGCGGACCGCGCCCCGGAAGAACGGCTCGGCGCACCACAAGGCTACCGGCGTAGCCAGAACCAGCGAGGCCCAATGGAACAGCGCCACGAATCGGGGCGCCATCGAATCCATCCACCCCGCGTAAAGCGCCACCGACATCAGCATGATGTTGAGCGCGGCGAAGGTGGCCACTCCCAGGCGGAGCAACAGGCTCCGGTCGGGGACGGCCTCCTCCCCCAGCAGGCGGGGCCGGTATCCCAGCGACGCGATCCGGCCCGCCAACCGGGTCAGATCGGTTTGCTCGGGATGCCACCGGACGACGGCCCGGCCGGTGGCGTAGCTGACCATCGCCTCGGCCACGCCGGGAGTCGACTGCAGCAGCCGCTCGGTCAGCCACACACATGAGGCGCAGCGCAGGCCATCGACTATGAGCCGCGCCTCGCAGGTGCCGTCGGCGTGCCGGGTAGTGGGCACGGTGTCCCAACCGCCGGGCAACGGTCGGGGGCGGGGGGCGAACGCCTCCCGCTCCCGATAGTAACGCTCCAGTCCCGCGGCGGTGATGATCCGGGCCGCGACCTCACACCCGGCGCAGCAAAACTCGTCTTCGCCTCCCTCGACCGGGGTACCGCAGTGGGGACACTTACCCGTCTCAGGGTCCACGGTATCAGGGGTGGCGGCAGGTTCGACCCCGGCGGGGTCGATCTCAACGCTGTTCGGTCTGGTACGAAGGCGCGATTTCATCGGCCCCCGAGACGGCGAGATAGATGAACAAGGCGTTGACCGCCAGGATGATGACGAACGCCAGGACGATGCCGATGGGCCAGGCGAGCCGGCGGCGGCTAGGGAGACCGGTCTCCAATCTCTGCTCCTGACTTGAAGGTGGTGGGGAGGGTGATATCCCCCTGCGGCGAGGCCACCCGAACCGTCATGGGGGTCGTGCGCGCCAGCCCGGCGGTAACCGGTACCCGGACTATCAGCGGCAGGGTCCGCGACTGGCCGCTCCGCAACTCGACGCTCTCGGTGAGCACTTCGGCTCCCGGCAGTCCGGTGACCGAGATGTCATAGGGAGTAACGCCGGCGTCGGGGTTCTTGTTCACTATCTGGAGCAGGAAGGTGTTCCGTACCGCGCCGTCTGCATCTACGGTGAACAGGGATCACGGGGCCCGATTGACAGTCGCTTCGAACGGAACCCGGCGGATGACCAGGCCGGTGCCGACCGCTACGATGCCCAGCAGGAGCGCCGCGTAGACAACGGTACGGGGCCGCCAGCGCCTGACCTTGTGGCCCTCGCCCTCGGCGATCGATCCGTAGTGGACGAGGGTGGGGTGGTCCAGATTGCCCATCACCTCGGTACAGGCGTCGATGCACCGGGCGCACTGGATGCACTCCAATTGAAAGCCGTCCCGGATGTCGATGCCCTGAGGGCACACCACGACGCATTTCTTGCACTCGATGCAGCGCCCCTCTGCCGCCGCCTCCGGGCCGTAGGCCCGGGGTTCGCCGCGAGCCTCGTCGTAGGCCACCAGCAGGGTCTCGTCGTCCGTCAGCGCGCTCTGGAACCTGGCGTAGGGGCACAGGTAGTTGCAGAACTGTTCCCGGAACCAGGTGAAGTCCCAGAACCAGGCGGCGGTGACGATCGCCACCAGAGTGTATTCCACCGGTCCGGCGTGGCCGGTCCACAACTCCCGGGCCCCTGCGAACGGACTCATCAGGGCCATGGCCAGCAGGAGGGAGATGGCCAGAAACACGGTCCACTTGGCGATCTTGCGCCACACCAGGTCGAGGCTGAGGCCCATGGCGTCACGCCGCTTGCGGCGGCTGCGATCGCCCTCGATCCACAGCTCCACCGGCCTGATCCAGGTCTCAAGAAACACCGTCTGGGGACAGGCGTAGCCGCACCAGATACGACCCAGGACGGCGGTTACGAAGAACAGGGTGAACGCCAGGAACCACAGCGCCAGCAGCAGGAAGATGGTATCCGAATCGGTGAAGATCTGCCCCACGAGGTACAGTCGCCGATCGGGGACATCGATCAGCAGGGCCGGGTGGCCGTTGACCGTGATCCACGGGGTGATGAACAGTACCAGGTGGAGCACGAGAAAGGTCCACCGCCGGAGGGTAGTGAACCGTCCGCTGACCGACTGCGGATAGACCCACTCCCGGGTCCTCGAAAAGCCCAGCATATGTCTATTCCAACTCGGTATCGCCTGGCTTGCCAGGCGTTATTGTCCGACCGCCTGTCGATTCTTCGATAGCACGTAGGCGGCCACCTGGTTGATCTTCTCGGGGCCGAGGATCGGCCCCCATGACAACATACCCTTGTCGGGCACCCCGGCCGTGATGGTATGCACCACGCTCTGCGGATCCCCACCATGCAGCCACTCATCGTCCAGGAAGGTGGGCCCTATGCCCCCCTCCAGATTGGCACCATGGCACACGGCGCAGTTCTGTGCGAAGATGGTCTCGCCGGCGGCGACCGCCTCATCCGACATGACGAATTCGGCTGTGGCCGCCGTCTGTGCCGGCCACCGGGCGTCGGCCGCTGCCATTTCCGCCGCCAGGGCGGCCGGCTGTGACCTATGGGCGATGAAGTGGTAGTGGATGCCGTAGGCGAAGGCCCACAGGATCGACAGCCAGAACATGCCCAGCCACCAGTCCGGCAACGGGTTGTCGTATTCCTCGATGCCGTCGGCCTCGTCCGCGTGCCCGAGGATCTCGTTGGTGTCCTTGCTCAACTGTCGCCTCCATCGTCGAACGGCATTCGTGCCGCCTCATCCATCAGGCTCCGGTTGCGGGGGGAGTTGGCGTACCATATCCACCCCAGAAACACGGCGAGGAATATCACGGTCATCACCCCCAGCAGCCACCCCAGGCTGACCGCCCCGGCCGCTTCCCGCAACAGCGGATTCATTTGGTGCCGTCCTGTTGGCCGAGGTGTTCCTTCCCGTCACGTCCCAGGCGCTGGAGATAGGCTATGGTCGCCACCACCTCCCTGTCCCAGGTGGTGGTTATTCCGGCCTCGGCCAGTCGATTCACGATTGCGGTACCCTGAGTCTCGAGTTGCGCTGCCACTCCCGCCACGTCGGCATCGCTGTAGGGAACACCCACCTTGCGCAACGCCCTCACCGAGGCTGTCACGTCCCCGGGATCGATGCGCTGCCGGAGCAGCCAGGCGTAGGTCGGCATCACGCTGCCGGGGGAGGTGCTCCGGGGGTCCCGCAGATGCTCGTAGTGCCACCCGTCGGGATACTTGCCGCCCACCCGCTGCAGGTCCGGTCCCAGCCGGCGGGAGCCCAGCAGAAACGGATGATCGTACTGATACTCGGCGGCCCGGGTCCACTCACCGTAGCGCAGAATCTCGGCCCTCATCGGCCGGATCATCTGGGAGTGGCACAGGTAACAGCCTTCGCGGATGTAGATGTCCCGTCCGGCCACTTCCAGGGGCGTGTAGGGGGTCACCCACGCGGCCCGCTCCGGTCCCAGGGTGACGGAAAACATCGGGATGATCTCCACGATCCCCCCGATGAGGATGACCACCGTGGCCACGACGGCGAAGATCGCGGCATTGCTCTCGAACACCCGGCGGTGGAACTGACCGTAGGCCTTCCTGGATTCGCGTTCAGCCATGATGCTCTCCTCTCAGGCGGCCGCGGGAGCGGTGGCGGGCGAGGGTTCGGTGGATGCCTGGCCGCGGACCGTCATCCAGAAATTGACGGCCATCATGATGGCACCGACCAGATACAGTGTACCGCCGACCAGGCGCATCCAGTAGAACGGCGCCAGCCGGTGGACGATGTCGAGAAAGATTGGATGCGCCAGTTGGCCCGTTTCATTGACCGCGCGCCACTGGAGTCCCTCCATCAGGCCGGCGGCCCACATGGCCACGGTGTAGAACACGATACCGATAGTCGCCAGCCAGAAGTGCTGGGTGGCCCACCCGGGCCGCGCCAGGGGGCGGCCCCACACCCGGGGAACGAGCCAGTAGAGCATGCCGAACGAGATCATCCCCACCCACCCGAGCGCCCCCGAATGCACGTGGCCGATGACCCAGTTGGTATAATGTGCCAGGCCGTTGACCGCCCGGATCGACATCATGGGACCCTCGAACGTGCTCATCCCGTAGAAGCTCACCGCGACCACCATGAACTTGAGGATCGGATCGGTCCTGACCCGGTCCCAGGCCCCCCGCAGGGTCAACAACCCGTTCAACATGCCGCCCCAGGACGGCGCCAGCAGCATGATGCTGAACATCACGCCCAGCGTCTGAGCCCATTCGGGAAGGGCCGAGTACAGCAGGTGGTGCGGTCCGGCCCAGATGTACAGGAATACCAGGCCCCAGAAGTGGATGATCGACAGGCGATAGCTGTAGATCGGCCGGTTGGCCGCCTTGGGCAGGAAGTAGTACATCAGGCCCAGGAACGGCGTGGTCAGGAAGAACCCCACCGCGTTGTGCCCGTACCACCACTGCACCAGGGCGTCGGTTAGCCCGGCGTACACCGGATACGACCTGAACCAGGTGGCCGGCACCGCGATGCTGTTGACGATGTGCAACATGGCGATGGTCAACACGAATGACATGTAGAACCAGATCGCCACATAGATGTGCTTGACCCTGCGCACCGCCAGAGTGCCGAAAAAATTGACGCCGAACACGACCCACACCAGGGTGATGGCGATGTCGATGGGCCAGATCAGCTCGGCATACTCCTTCGACTGCGTCATCCCCAGGGGCAGGGTGATGGCCGCCGCCACGATTATCAGTTACCAACCCCAAAAATGAACGCGCGAGAGAGTGTCGTTCCACATCCGGGTCTTGAGCAGCCGCTGCATCGAATAGTAGATGCCGGTAAAGCACACGTTGCCGGCGAAGGCGAAAATCACGGCGTTGGTGTGGAGCGGTCGCAGCCGACCGAAGGTCGTCCACGGCAGGCCCAGGTTGGCCGGCCACCAGGCCAGCTGCAGGGCGATGACCACCCCTACCAGCATGCCGATGAGGCCCCACGTGACCGTCGCCACCAGAAACATCTTGACGATGTCGTCGTCGTAGACCGGATCGGGGGATGTGACGCTGATGTTGTCCATGAATATCCCGGGACAGGTGTTTCGAGGCTCTCGCTGGGAGATATGTTACCAGGAACGCAGGATTCTACGGCTGGGACGGTACTAGGTCAAACCGGGATAGCCGCCCGGCACACGATCATGCAATTATACCGGCAGCAGGATCGCGGGAAAGGCTCCCCGCCATCCATGAGAGGATCTTCATTGCAACCCTGTGATAACCCCACCGTCGCTCCCGGGGCCTCGGTCCGGCCCGGCCGATGACCGCGCTCCTGATAGGGGCCTGGCTGGCCGGCCTCCTCGGTAGCCCGCACTGTGTGGGCATGTGTGGCCCGTTTGCCCTCGCCTGCGCCGGCACACGGGGACAGACCCTGGCCTGGAACGCCGGACGGCTGGCCACCTACGCGGTACTCGGCGCTGCGGCTGGGGTCTTGGGCCAGGCCGCTCCCGGCCCTCCCTGGGTGGTGGCGGTCATCTCCACGGCCCTGATCGTGTGGTTCGCCGGGGCCCTGGCGGGAATCCTGCCGGAGCCGCACCTGGTCATCCCGGGGCTTGCCCGGCTGAGCGCGGCGCTGGCGCGCCGAGCGGGCTTGCCGGGCCGCTTCATGTTCGGAATGGCCACCAGCCTGTTGCCGTGCGGCCTGGTGTATGCCGCCCTGGGCATCCCGGTGGCCATCGGCACGGCCGGCGGCGGCGCCCTGGCGATGGTAGCGTTCGGCCTAGGCACCGTGCCGGCCCTCGCGGCCGTAGCCGCGGGGCTGCATCGTTTCCTGGCCGGTGGTCGCAACCGGCGACGTCTCCTGGCGGCGGGAGTATTGGTGGCGGGGCTATGGTCGATCGGCATGCGGGCCGGGCTGTGGAACCCGGGGACACCACACGGTCCTCCAGCGGGACAGGCGCCTCAGACCGGTTCCCCGAACGGTCCCGGGGGACATCCCGAAGGCTCCCCGCCGACCCGTTGAGGTCGTCGTCGGGAACGGATTCAGACTGTTGAGTCTGGGAAGGGGGAGGAACCAACCAACAAGCCGGTGGTCGGGATCGAACCGACGGCCACCTCATTACGAGTGAGGTGCTCTACCACTGAGCTACACCGGCGATGTTTCCTGGTGCCCAGTGCCCTGGCGCGGATTCGAACCGCGACGCCCTTTCGAGCACTACCCCCTCAAGATAGCGTGTCTACCAATTCCACCACCAGGGCAACAGGCCTGTAAGCTACTAGTGGCCCGGAAGGCGGTCAAGCCTGCCATGCCTAGGCACAAGTCTTTACCTGTCATTGCGTTAGATGGTTGAACCGGGGCCCGGAGTCGGGTACCGCAGCCGCGGCGGAGGCCGCGCAGGGGCCGCCGGTGCCATCGCGCCAGGTACCGGCGAAGACTCTCGGGAAGTTGCGGCCCTTCAGCCCTGGAACAGCAGGGCCACGCCGAAGTTCACCACCCGGGCACGGTATCCGGGAGCGTCCTTGTTCTGGTAGGTGTGGTAGACCCAGTCGACCGAGGGGACGACGTACAGGTACCGTCCTATACGCAGCTCGGCACCGGCGCCGAGGCTGGTGGCGAAGCCTATGTCGGCGGCGCTAAAGCCATCCGACGTATCGATGCCGCTTCGGCCCAGTCCCGCCCCACCCTTAATGAACAGCCCCGCGGACTTGATGGGATAGAATTGGCCCATCAGCATCAGGCTGGCCAGCGATTCGAC
>Ga0114931_10010685_pt1 | contig 10907 bp, 9 predicted proteins | sample 2SBtaG_FD_89579 | JGI IMG/M metagenome (GOLD analysis project Ga0114931, IMG submission 89579) | Deep subsurface microbial communities from Kolumbo volcano to uncover new lineages of life (NeLLi) - 2SBTROV14_V59a metaG | ecosystem: Environmental > Aquatic > Marine > Volcanic | place: Kolumbo...
ATCACCTCCACCGGCGGCTTGCCGGCGCGGGCGCCCTCGCCCGAAAGCGCCGCCTCGGCCATGGCCACCACGCCGTCGGCGCGGTTTTTGCTCTCCGCGGAGATTTTCATCGCCTCGAGCACCGCCGACGCCTCATCGGGCGGCAGCTGGATCTGAATCCACGCCATTGGACATAAATCTGGCCATGCCCCAAGGCCGGTGCGTCAGGCGCGCAGCACCGACGGGCAAAGCCCGTCTCCGGGCCCCCCACGGCCCGGGCGGTCCTGTGCGCCCGTCGTCTCAGCACCCACATCCAACCGCCGGCCGGCGCCGCCGACCCCGCAACCCGATTCGCCAGCGCCTTTGGTGTCACTGCCGGAGCAGCCGAGCGCGTTCGCATCAAGCTGCGCAACCCCGAAGTGGTCCGGCGCGCCCGCCGCCGCTGGCATCCGTCGCAGCGCGTGTGCAACGTGGCCGGTGGCGCCATCCTCACCCTGCGCGTGCACCCCAGCGCGGGCCTCGAAAACTGGATCCTCGGCTTCGGCGCCGCCGCCGAAGTGTTGGAACCGGCGCATCTGCGCCGCACCATCGCCACGCGCCTGCGCCAAGCCCTGCAACTGTACGAGGACGCCGAGTAGGATGTGCCGTACACTGCACGCATGTCGCGATGCTTTGTCGGGGGATTTACCGTGTTGGTCGCTGTTGCCGGTTGTTCGAGCCACAACTCGGTCGACAACAAACAGCGACCTTCGAAACAGCCAGTGGTCACGAGCACCGCCCTCGACGCGGGTATCGTCTCGCCGCCAGCGACCGTTCGCGCCAAGGTCGACGCCATCGCCGAGCCCATGATCGGCAGCCGCACCACCGGCATGGTGGTGGCGGTCTCGTACAAAGGCAAGGTGCTCACGCGCGCCTACGGTGAGGCGGTTGTCGAGACGCATCAGCCGATGAAACCGGACACGGTGTTTCGCATCGGTTCGCTCACCAAGCAGTTTACCGCCGCGTCCGTGCTCAAACTGGTCGAGCGCAAGAAGCTCGCCCTGGACGACCCGATCAAACGCTACCTGCCCGAGGCGCCTGCCAAGGTGACAATCCGCCAACTGCTCAGCCATACGGCCGGCATCCACGAGTACACGATTGATCCGAAGTTTCGCGCCATCCCCAAACCGCTTACGTTGGCCAAGCTGGTCGACTTCATTTGCAACCAGCCGCTCGACTTTCCACCGGGTAGCCAATGGCGCTACAGCAACTCCGGGTATGTGTTGTTGGGTGTTCTCATCCAGCGGCTGTCCAAGCTCGACTACGCCAGCTTCGTCCAGCGCGAGATCTTCGCCCCGCTGGGTCTGCGCGACACACGCTACTGCCCCGACGAGCCCACCGGCCCGCGGCAAGCGCACGGCTACGTCGCCAAAGGCGGCAAGCTGACTCCATCCAGGCACATCCATATGGTGGGCGCGTTCTCGGCTGGCGCGCTGTGCTCAACCGCCGGTGATCTGCTGGCCTGGTTCACGGCATTGCTGCGCAAACGCGTGATTGGCAAACCACGGCTCATCCAGATGCTGTCACCCGCCAAGCTGTCGAACGGGCAGCCGCTGGCTTATGGTTTCGGCATTCAACTCCAGCGCGTCAAAGGCCACGGGCGCCTCGGCCACGCCGGAGGCATCAGTGGATTTTCCGCCCACATCGCCCGTTACCCGCAGCCGGGCGACGGCAACCTGACCGTCGTCGTGCTCAGCAACACCGAGACGGCGCACGCGCAGGACATCGCCACCCGCATCGCCCTCACGATTCTCGATTGAGCGATAAGCTATTGATTAATAAGAGGCTAAAATAAATAGTGAAATCACTTACTCGATTTTGCTATTGGCCATTTCATCAATATGCTATCGCTAAGTAGTGGCACGCTCCATCAGCCGTCGTGAAAGCAAGGATCTGACGCGCCGCCGCCTGGTCGAAGGCGCCATGGACATTTTGCGCCGCGAAGGCGTCGACGCGGCGACCACCGGCCGCATCGCCCGCGAGGCCGGCATCAAGCAGTCGAGCTTCTACGGCCATTTTGCCGACCGCGACGAGTGTTTGCGCGAGGTCGCGCAGATGATCGGCGGCTACGTAATGCACAACGGACGCAAGCACCGCGGGCTGATGGACCTGGGCGACCTGCGCGGCTCGATCCGCCGCGGCGTCGCCGCCGTGGTCGCCGCGTTCATGTCCGAGCCGGCGCTCACCGCGCTGTTCCTGCGCCACCGCACCGACAACACCCCGTTGGGCGAGTGCTTCGAGAGCATGGTCGAGACCTCGCGGCGCGAGCTGTCCCGAGATTTGCTGGCATTCGGCGTGGCGAGCTCCGAGCAAGATGCGCGCGTCTACGCCGAGCTGCTTACCGCCGGCATGCTCGGCATCGTGTCCGGACTGGTACACGGCCGCATCGACGATCGCGACGCGGCCATCGACGGCCTGACCAACGTCACGTATGCGGCCTTGCGCGCCGCGCAACCGACAAAAGGCAAGTAACCGATGAGTAAATCCGAGCCCCCTCCCCTCGCCAAAGCCGCCGGCAAGCCGTTGCAGTGGCTCACCAAGCTGAGCGACTCCAGCGTGGCGCAAAAAGTCGTGTACCGCGGAGCCAAAGCCGGCATGCGCGCCGCCGGCGCCGCCGCGTCCGCCGTGTTCACGGCGACGCAGAAGCTGAGCAAACCGGCCCGCCTCGACCGCCCCGACACGCCAAGCCGCTTCGACCTGAACATGACCGACGAGCAGCGCATGATGCGCGACATGCTCGCGCGTTTCGGCAACGACGAGATGCGACCGGCGGCAGAAGCGGCGGACGAAGCGTGCGCGCCCCCGGCCGCGTTGCTGCAACAGAGCCACGAGCTCGGCATCTCGCTGCTGGCCATTCCCGAAGCCCTGGGCGGCGCCGCCGAGCAACGCTCCATGGTGTCCAACGCGCTGGTCGCCGAAGAGCTGGCCCGCGGTGACATGGGGCTGGCCCTCGCGATGCTGTCGCCCCACGCCGTAGCCACAGCACTGGTCGACTGGGGAGCCGCCGAGCAGCAGGCCAAGTACCTGCCCGCATTCGCCGGCGACGACTTTGTGCCGGCGGCCATCGCCCTGGTCGAACCCATGCCGGTGTTCGATCCGGCGCGACCGCAGACCGGCGCGGTGGCAACCGGCGACGGCGGCTGGAAGCTGCACGGCAGCAAGACCATGGTGCCGCTGGGCGAGACCGCCGAGCTGTTTGTCGTCGCCGCCACGATCCTCGGCGTCGGACCGCGGCTGTTTCTGGTCGAGCGCGGCGCCCCCGGGCTCGAGGTAACCCCGGCTCCGACCATGGGGTTGCGCGCCGCGGGCTTGTGTCGCCTCGACTTCGACGGCGTGCGCATCGATCGCAGCGCCATGCTGGGTGAGCCGGGCCGCGAAGGCTTCGACTTCGACGCGTTCATCGATCGCGCCCGCATCGCCTGGTGCGACATGGCTGTTGGCGGCGCGCAGGCCGTCCTCGACTACGTCAAGACCTACGTCAACGACCGCAAGGCGTTCGGCGAGCCGGTCTCGAACCGCCAATCCGTGGCGTTCATGGTCGCGGACATCGCCATCGAGCTCGAGGGCATGCGCCTTATGACCTACCGCGCCGCGAGCCGCGCCGAGCAGGGCAAGAGCGTGCGTCGCGAATCGTATCTCGCAAAAGCCCAGTGCGCGACCAAGGGGATGAAGATCGGCACCGACGGCGTCCAGCTGCTCGGCGGCCACGGCTTCATCAAAGACCATCCTGTCGAGCGCTGGTACCGCCACCTGCGCGGCGTCGGCATCTACGAGGGCGCGTTGCTCGTGTGAGCGGAGGACCCATGATCAATCTCGAAATTCCCAAGAAACTGAAACCGATCATCGCCCAGGCGAACATGGTCGGCGCCAATGTGTTCCGCCCCATCTCCCGCAAGTACGACACTGCCGAGCACGCGTACCCCAAAGAGCTCGACATGCTCGCAGCATTGATGGACGGCATCAACGACTCGGGCAAAGGAAGCGGCGCCAGCGCCGGTGGCCTGGCCCAGGCCGACGCGTCCAAGGAAGAAGGCGTGCGCAACGGTGCCAACATGGCCACCGTGCTCGGCATGGTCGAGCTGTGTTGGGGCGACTGCGGCCTCGCTTTGACGATTCCGCGCCAGGGCCTGGGCAACGCGGCCATCGCCGCGGTCGCTACCCCCGAGCAGAAAAAGCGCTTCGGCAAGGTGTGGGCTGCCATGGCCATCACCGAGCCCGGCGCCGGCTCGGACTCGGCGGCGATTCGCACCACCGCAACCCTCGACGGCGACGAGTGGGTGATCAACGGCGAGAAGATCTTCGTCACGGCGGGGGAGCGCGCCAACGCGGTGGTTGTCTGGGCCAGCCTGGACCTGTCGGCCGGCCGCGCCACCATCAAGTCGTTCGTCGTGCCCAAGGGAACCCCCGGCATGCAGGTCGTGCGCCTCGACAAGAAGCTCGGCATTCGCGCCTCGGACACGGCCACCCTCAGCTTCAACGACTGCCGCATTCCCAAAGACAACATTCTGGGCAGCGCCGAGTTCGACACCAAAAAGTCGTTCGCCGGCGTGATGAAGACGTTCGACAACACGCGGCCCGTGGTCGCGGCAATGGCGATCGGCGTCGCCCGGGCTTCGCTCGAGCTGGCGACCAAAATCCTGGCCAAGGCCAATGTGCATCCCGACTACGCCAAGAGCGCGACCGAGATGAGCGCCATCGAGGACGAGCTCTATCGACTCGAAGCCGAGCTCGAAGCGGCGCGACTGCTCACGCTGAAGGCCGCGTGGATGGCGGACAACCGCATTCCCAACTCCATGGAAGCGTCCATGGCCAAGGCCAAAGCCGGCCGCGTCGCCAACGAGATCACCCTGCGCTGCGTGGAGCTGTGCGGGCCCATCGGCTACGGCGAAACCGAGCTGCTCGAAAAGTGGGCGCGCGACTCCAAGATCCTCGACATCTTCGAAGGCACCCAGCAAATCCAGATGCTGATCGTCGCCCGGCGCTTGTTGGGCAAGACCTCGGCCGATCTGCGCTGAGGCCACGCGCCACACGCCGGCGACTCAGAGGGATCGAGCCCATCGCCCTTCGGAAGATGCGTTCGCAGCGCCTTGACGAGCGCCCGCCGGTAGTCCCGGCGAGGGCCGGCTTCCATCTGTCGTGTGCCGACAACGCGCGCGCGAGGCCGATTTGCGCGACGGCCCAGCCGGCATGCTCCGGCCACCGCCTGCTCCATCTCGCGCAGCACTGCATCTTTGTCACCCGAAAGCGGAACGGTGACGCTGGTCGAGACAACGCCACCAGAAAAACTCGTGCGCATTCGGGCGACTCGCCTACACTAAACGCGGTATGCAGCTCGTTTGGTTGTCGGTAGTTACCACCATGGTGGGGCTCGCGATCGGTGCGTTCGCCGCCTGGCTGACGCACAACATCGCCGAGACCGTGTGCTGCATGCGCCCGAAACCACGACCACGGCGGCAGTCGAAACCCACGCCGAAGCCGCGCCTACGCAGCCCGGCGCTGCGGCCATTGCGCCGGCAACCGCCACCGGCTCGCTACGAGTCTTCGTCGCCGTACCGCTAGGTAGCCAACGCAGCGCTTCGGCTGCGGCTGTCGTCGACGCACACAACGGCCGTTGGGACTTGATGTTTCCCACCAGTCATTGGTACCTAGCAACATGAAACTCGATCAGGCCGAGCCCTGCGTATTCATCATTTTTGGCGGCACCGGGGACCTGGCGCGACGCAAGCTCCTGCCCGCGCTGTGCGAGCTGGAGGTATCCGGCGCGCTCCATGCAAAGACCCGCATTCTCGGTGTGGCGCTGGAGCAGATGTCGGATGACGACTATCGCCGCTTCGCCAGCGAGGCGCTACAAGCCCACGGCGTCGACGCCGCAACGGCGACGGGGTTGTGCAGCGATTCGACGCTGTACTACGAGGACATCGGCGAAGGCACCGCCCGCGACTTCAGCCGGCTGCGCAAGCGCATCGAAGCGATCGAGGCCGAAGCGGGGATCCCCGGCAATCGCGCGTTCTATCTGGCGTTGCCGCCCCCCGTGTTCGTCACCACCATCGAGCACCTGGGCCAAGTCGGTCTGAACGACAGCCCGGGCTGGACCCGGGTCATCGTCGAAAAACCCTTCGGCACCGATCTGGAGTCCGCGCGCCGGCTCAACGCGAAGATCCACGCGGTGTACGACGAACGCCAGGTCTATCGCATCGATCATTACCTGGGCAAAGAGACGGTGCAAAACCTGCTGGTGCTGCGCTTCGCCAATACCATCTTCGAGTCGGTGTGGAATCGCGACCGCATCGAGGCAGTGCAGATCACCGTGAGCGAGGATCTGGGCGTGGGCACGCGTGCGGCCTACTACGACCGCGCCGGGGCCATGCGCGACATGATCCAAAACCACCTGACCCAGCTGCTCACGCTGGTGGCCATGGAGGTGCCGGCGGCCGACGAGGCCGACGCCATCCGCTACGAAAAGATCAAAGTGCTGCGCTCGCTGCGCCCGCTGGACCTGAACGACGCGGTCTTCGGCCAGTACACCGAAGGTGAAATCAACGGAGAGAAAGTGCCGGGCTATCTCGACGAACACGGCGTCGCCGTGCGCTCGAGCACCGAAACCTTCGTCGCCATGCGCCTATTCATCGACAACTGGCGCTGGGAGGGAGTGCCGTTTTACCTGCGCACGGGCAAGCGCTTGGAGAAACGGCTGAGCACGATCACGGTGCAGCTGCGCCACACGCCGGTCAACTTCTTTGGCGAGCTGTCGTCGGACCAGTCTCTGGAGACTGCCGATGTACTGGTAATCACGCTGCAGCCGCGCGAAGGCTTCGCTCTGCACTTCGACGTCAAAACCCCGGGCACCCCCTATCGCACCCGGCGCATTCCGCTGCAATTCCGCTACGACGAGCTGTTCGACGACATGCCCGAGGCGTATCAGACCCTGCTACTCGACGTGCTCAACGGCGACCAAACGCTGTTCGTCCACGCAGACGAGGTAGAGCGCTCGTGGGCGTTCTACGCGCCACTTTTGGCGGCGCCACCCAAGCCGCTGGGCTATCCTGCGGGCAGCTGGGGGCCACAAGCGGCCGATAGGCTAGTGCTCGCAGAACACGACTTGTGGCAGGATCGCCAGCCAAAGACGGGCAACAAGTAGTGCTTTCGGCTACTAGGACTAGGAGGGTGTTGTGGACCTAGCCAGCCATGTAGTTGTCGGCGCCCACACTGCACACGTCGCTGTGTCGTGCTACGGTGCACGCTCACTATACGGAGAACACTATTGATGAATGATTGTGCGACGATGATTCAGCCGAGGGCGGCCCGATGAGCGGAGGCGGCCCGACATTTTCCAAGCGACAGCGCGAACGGCAGCGCGACCGCAAAAAGCAAGAGAAAGCCGAGCGCCGCGCACGCCGAAGGGCTGAGCGCGGAGCACAAACCGACACCAGTTCCGGCGGAGATCCGGACATCGACCACATCGTGCCCGGACCGCAACCGGTGCCGTGGGAGATGGACGACCTGGACGTCTAGCTGCGCTACTCGTCTAAGCAGTGAGCGCAACCCAGACCGGCCGCGAGCTCGGTTGGGGTGATGGCGCCGTCGCCGTCGGTATCGAGAGCGGCAAACACTGCATCGGTTCCGGCCCACTCCTCGCGAGTGATCACGCCATCGCCGTCGAGGTCGTAGATCCCGAACACCTCGTTGGCAGCCCGGTGAACCATCTCGCGCCCTTCGAGCTGCGCCAGGCGGTCGCCGAGCAGGTTCTCCAGTGCCACGATGGCTTTGGAGAAGCCGGCAATGCCCTCGGCGAGCTTGTCGGTGGCCATCTGGTCCTCGGCATGCTTGCTGCGGAATCCGGCTTCGTCCAGTGACAACCGCTCGATGTCCTGATCCGCGGCGGCCGCCGGGTCGAGTTTGCGCTCCAGGGTCTCGGTGCCCTCGCGCAGCTTGGTCAAGAACTTGGGCGAGATGGTGAGCAGGTCACAGCCGGCCAACTCGAGGATTTCGCCCAGGTTGCGGAAGCTCGCGCCCATGATCTCGGTGTCGACGCCGACATGCTTGTAGTAGTTGTAGATGCACGTCACCGATAGAACGCCCGGATCCTCGGTGGCGGGGTAGCTGTCGCGGCCAGTGTGCTTTTTGTGCCAGTCCAAAATGCGCCCGACGAACGGCGAGATCAACGTGACCTTGGCGTCGGCGCAGGCGGCAGCCTGGTGCAGACCGAAGAGCAGGGTCAGGTTGCAGTGGATGCCCTCCTTTTCCAGCTGTTCGGCTGCGCGGATGCCCTCCCAGGTGGAGGCGATCTTGATCAGCACACGCTCGCGACCGATGTTGCCCTGTTCGTAGTAGCCGATCAGCTGGCGCGCCTTGGCCATGGTGGCCTGAGTGTCGTAGGACAGCCGCGCGTCCACCTCCGTGGACACCCTGCCGCTCACGATGCCCAGGATGCGCTTGCCGAACTCGACCGACAACCGGTCGATCGCGCGATCGACGACCTTTTCCAGATCGTTGCCAACCTCGGCATGCGACTGTTTCAGCGCGCTGTCGACGATGTCGCGGTAGTCGTCCATTTGTGCGGCCGCCGTAATGAGCGACGGGTTGGTGGTGGCGTCGCGCGGCTTGAACTTCTCGATGGACTTGATGTCACCGGTATCCGCCACGACGACGGTCATGTTGGAAAGTTGCTCGTAAAGGCTGTTCATCGTGCACCTCGGTGTTGTTTGTAGTGGTTGATCAGAGCGTTGGTGGAACCGTCGTGCGAGTCGACGGTGCCGTCCCCTTCCAGCTCGGCCAAAATCGTCTTGGCCAGCTGCTTGCCCAGCTCGACGCCCCACTGGTCGAAGCTGTTGATGTTCCAAATCACGCCCTGGACGAAGATCTTGTGCTCGTACAACGCGATCAGCTTGCCGAGCGTGTGCGGCGTGATCCGGTCCACCAAAAACGAGCTGGTCGGGCGATTGCCGGTGAACGTGCGGTGCGCGACCAGATCCTCCCGGTCGCCCATGCCCGCCTTCGCCAACTCGGCGCGCACCTGCTCGGCGGACTTGCCGCGCATGAGTGCCTCGGTCTGGGCAAAGAAGTTGGCGAGCAAGATATCGTGGTGGCGGCCCAGTGGGTTGTGGCTGTGGATGGGCGCGATGAAGTCACATGGGATCAACCGCGTGCCCTGGTGGATCAGCTGGTAGAACGCGTGCTGGCCGTTGGTGCCGGGCTCGCCCCAGATCACCGGCCCGGTGGTGTAGTCGGTAATGCGCTCGGCGGAGCGATCGACCCCTTTGCCGTTGCTCTCCATATCGCCCTGCTGGAAATACGCGGCGAACCGGTGCAGGTACTGATCGTAGGGCAAGATGGCGTGGGTCTCGGCGCCGAAGAAATTGCTGTACCACACCCCCAACAGCCCCATGATGGCCGGAATGTTGTTGGCCAGCGGCGTGGTGCGAAAATACTCGTCGGTCTCGTGTGCGCCGGCCAGGAGCGCCTCGAAGTTGTCCATGCCGATGACGATGGCGATGGACAAACCGATCGCGGACCACAGCGAATAGCGGCCGCCGACCCAGTCCCAGAACTCGAACATGTTGTCGGCGTCGATGCCGAACGCGGTCACTTTCTCGGCGTTGGTCGACAGCGCGACGAAGTGGCGTGCCACCGCGGCTTCGTCGCCCAGGCTATCGACGAGCCATTTTCGCGCCGACGTGGCGTTGGTAATGGTCTCCTGGGTCGTGAACGTTTTGGACGCCACCGTGAACAACGTGGTCTCGGGCGAGCACCGTTTGAGCGTCTCGGCCATGTGGGTGCCATCGATGTTCGACACGTAGTGCGCGCGCAACCCGTCCTGCCAGTACGGGCGCAGCGCCTCGGTGACCATCACCGGCCCCAGGTCCGAGCCGCCGATGCCGATGTTGACCACATCAGTGATGCGTTTGCCGGTGTGGCCCTTCCACTCGCCCGAACGCACCGCGTCGCTGAACCGGCGCATCTTGGCCAGCACCCGGTTGACCTCGGGCATGACGTCGCTGCCGTCTACCTCGATGGGCCGGTTGCTGCGGTTGCGCAGCGCCACGTGCAACACCGGCCGGTTCTCGGTGATGTTGATGCGTTCGCCCGAGAACATTCTTTCGATCATCTCCGGCACGCCGGCCTGCTCGGCCAGGGCGACCAGAAGCTCGATGGTCTTGGCGGTGACGCGATGCTTCGAGTAGTCGAACAAGATGTCGCCAAAGCGCAGGGACAACGATTCGAACCGCTGCGGATCGGCGTCGAACAGGGCACGAATCTCTACCCCGTCCAGGTCGTTTCGGTGAGCGTCCAGGGCCTTCCAAGCGCTCGATTCGGTAAGTGCAGTCATGGCTCCTCCCGGGCGCGATCGTGGAACTCCAGCGGTTCGACGTCAACGCCGATCGGGCACGATCCTGACCCCCGCGAGGCTGATCGAACCGCCGATTGGGTGTAACGTAGAGCAAATGAGCGACTTGCCGCTGCTGCGCGCGGTCGCGCGCAGATTCCCCACGATCGACGCCGCAGCCGCCGAGATTGCTCACTTGCGCGGTGTACTGTCGCTGGCCAAAGGCTGCGTACACGTGGTCAGCGACGTCCACGGCGAGCACAAGAAGCTCCGCCACATCATCAGCAACGCCTCCGGTGGGCTACGCCAGCTGCTCGAGCGAGTATCCGGTACTCGGCTCACGCCGACCGAGAGCCAGCGTCTGCTCAACACGTTGTACTACCCCGCCGAAATGTTCGAGCACCTGGGCCTGCACCGCGCCGAGCGCGCCGACCGCGCCGCGTTCGTCCACGACGTGCTCACCAAGCAGTTCGAAATCATTGCCGCTCTGCGCAACCGGTACACCCTGCGCCACGTCGAGTCGGTATTTCCCCCGCACTACAATAGGCTATTTCGTGAGCTTTTG
>Ga0114931_10010686_pt1 | contig 10907 bp, 11 predicted proteins | sample 2SBtaG_FD_89579 | JGI IMG/M metagenome (GOLD analysis project Ga0114931, IMG submission 89579) | Deep subsurface microbial communities from Kolumbo volcano to uncover new lineages of life (NeLLi) - 2SBTROV14_V59a metaG | ecosystem: Environmental > Aquatic > Marine > Volcanic | place: Kolumbo...
AATAATATTTTTATTACTTCTTATAATGCGGTGTTTTTTAACAATTTATTTTTGACTCTGAATTGCTGCAAAACGATCCGGTATCGAATATTATTTCGAAAATAATTTAGAAGATATTTTCATACTTTTAAAAAATACAATCTGAAAAACATAAGAATCCTTGTTGAAACTACGGAAGTAGAATAGCGGCTGCAACTACTGTTGTCCAAAGTCCGTCCTTATTTCCCCGTGCCGATTGTGTAATATTGGAAGTACGCACAATTTCACCGGACATCTTAAAAACTTGTTCTTTTTCATTCCATGCTTTATCAGGGTCAAACTCAATCCCGAGAGTTGTTGCCAACATTGATGCCGCAAGATCTTCAGCATATTCACCTGCAATTTTCTCGGTTTCGCCAAACGGATGATGTTCCGATAAATATCCGTACATTGATTTATCGGCAGGCAAAGCCACACCGAGAGATGCTGCAATTAATCTGTTCGGTTCATTTGTAGCATTTCTTGCCATTACAGCATGAATAATTTGTCCTGGTGATAATTCTTTTAATCCTTTTTCAATCGGAATTCTTTTACAACCGATTGGAAAAATGCTACTGACCGTAACAATATTATATTTTTCAATTTTAGCATTTCTTAAAGCTAATTCAAATGAAGCAAGATATTCCTTATCCCTTCCGACACCTTTGGTAAAAAATATTTTTTTCGGTACGTACATTATAATTCCAAGTTAATTGACTTTTAATAATTTGATAAACTTTCTTTTTCCTACTTTTAATATTTGATCTTTATCCAACTTAATGATTTTTCGAAAATCGGTTATTTTTTTACCGTCAATAGATACACCGCCTTGTGTTATTAATCGTCTTGCTTCTCCGTTGGATGAAGCGAAATTCACTTTTACAATTAAATCAATTAGACCAATTTCATTTATATAGTTATCAAATGTAAATTCAGGAATGTCATTAGGAATTCCTTTTTTAATAAAAATTTTATCAAATTCTTTCTGAGCTAAATTAGCAGCAGATTCGGAATGATACATTTGAACTATTGTTCTTGCAAGTTTTCTTTTAATATCACGAGGGTTGATGTTTTTGTCAGCCAACGAAGTTTTAATTTCAGCTAATTCCTTATCGTTAATATTTGTTACAAGTTCAAAATAATTATAAATTAAATTATCAGGAATTGAAAGAGCTTTACCAAACATATCCTGAGGTGATTCATCAATCCCAATATAGTTATTGTAGGATTTACTCATCTTTTCAGTTCCGTCAGTTCCCACAAGTAGCGGCATAGTTAAAATAATCTGCGGTTCTTTCCCGTACTCGCGTTGAATATCACGACCGACGAGAAGATTGAATTTTTGATCGGTTCCACCAAGTTCAACATCGCTTTCAATTGCAACCGAATCCATTGCTTGAGCTAATGGGTACATAAATTCGTGAAGACTGATTGGTACACCGGATTTATATCTCTTTGTAAAATTATCACGTTCAATCATTCGGGCAACTGTATATTTTGATGCAAGTTTAATAACTTCTTCAAATTTCATTTTGCCGAGCCATGATGAATTATAAACAATCTTAGTCTTTTCAGGGTCAAGTATTTTAGAGGCTTGTTTCCAATATGATTTTGCATTCTCCTTTGCCTGATCAGCCGAAAGGGGAGGACGTGTTGAATTTTTGCCTGACGGGTCTCCAATCATTGCGGTAAAATCACCGATTATTAAAATTGCCTGATGCCCAAGACTCTGAAATTGTGCCAATTTTCTTAGGACTACAGAATGTCCGAGATGCAAATCCGGACGGGTTGGATCGCAGCCGAGTTTAATGTTTAACGGTTTATTATTTTTAATTGATTTTTCTAATTTTTTAATTAATTCCTCTTCCGGTATAATTTCAACGGCACCGCGTCTTATAATTTGAAGTTGTTCATCAATATTTTTAAAATTTAAATTTGTATTCAAAGTAGTATCCTTCTATAATTTAATTTTTCTTTGCTGACTTCGTTCAAAATCCCGTTTTGCAATATCTTGTCGTTTATCATAGCTCTTTTTCCCTTTAGCAAGAGCAATTTCTACTTTTACTTTACCGTTCCTAAAATACATTCGCAGTGGAACCAAAGTAAAGCCTTTGTTTTTAATTTTTTGTGTCAATTTTCTTATTTCGTTTTTATTAAGCAGCAGTTTCCTTTTACGTACCGGCTCGTGATTGTTGATATTACCATGTTCGTAAACATTTATATTAGTGTTGTACAACCAAACTTCACCATCTTTCACAGATGCATAACTATCTACCAAACTTACTTTACCTTGTCTGCACGATTTAACTTCGGTACCGAGTAAAACAATACCTGCTTCAAATGTTTGCTCAATGTGAAAGTCATGTCTCGCTTTCCGGTTTTGTGCTATGTTTTTATTGTTCACTGCCACAAAGTATTCTGTATTAAATAAAAAAATCAATCTTTAAAAATAAACAATTGATAAACAATAAAATACATCGTTTGTCGGAATAATTTGAAATATTTGTAAAAATCTTGTTCTTGTTTAACTAGTAAGATCGACTATATGAATTCTCCATTTCTACATTAAAACTTATTTTTACAATGGTTTTAACTGCAAGAAGATGAGTGTAAATAATAGCACGCAGATGTCACAGATTTATTATGATAAAGTATGATGTTAAAAATTTATGATAGATTCGAATTACAAAATCAAATATTATTTGATTAAAAATACTATTTGGGTTGTAGATTTTAACTGCATATTTTTGTTTTCTAATCGGTTAAAATTTTAACTGTTAAATATTTCTCTTCCTCAAATTTAATAAATCAGGAATTATAAATTTATTTAGTAATGAATTTATTCTCTTGGAGATACTTTAGTTATTTCTAAAATTTATTTAGTTAAATTTTATATAGTAAAAATCTATTAATTATTGAAGGAAGTTAAAACGAAATCATTTTAGAATGAAAATTGTAAAAACATATCATGAAGGGATTGTCTATCTGCCGGAAGATTTGTTTTTGCATCTTTGATATTAAATGGGCTTCCGAATAATCCGGTTAATTACCGACGGGAAGACATTTTTTTGTTTGTCATTCTGTGATGTTTCAACATAGAATCTTTTTATTCTTGAGATTCCGGATAGAAGCATTTCAGGATGACAACCGAAGTAGGTCTGTCATCCCGAATTAAAATTATATCTTTACAAATTATCTTCAAAATACTTAGTAATTTTATTGTAAAGATGTAAAGCATCTTTGCCGTAAACTCCGTGCAAATGACCTACGTATGGGAAATAATCCAAAGGAATATCTAAGTCGGCTGCCTTTTTTGCAAACTCTAAAGTGTTCTGCCACATAACAGTCGGATCTGAAGTTCCGTGTACAAGTAATAATTTACCATGCAAATTCTGTACATAATTTAATAGAGACGCTTCTTTATAACCTTCTGGATTAGTCTGCGGCGTATCCATATAACGTTCAGTGTACATCACTTCATAATATTTCCAATCAATAACAGCACCGCCGCAAGCTCCGACTTTGAAAGCATCATTTGTTCTTGTCATCAAAGAAGTAGTCATAAATCCGCCGTAGCTCCAGCCGAAAACTCCAAACCTATTCGGATCAACAAAGCTTTTGGATTTTAAGTAATTCACACCAACAAGCTGATCTTCAATTTCTTTTGTGCCAAGATGGCGGAAAGTTGCTTGTTCAAATTCTTTACCTCTATTTGCAGAACCTCTGTTATCCAATGTAAAAACGATGTAACCTTTTTGAGCCATCATCATAAACCAAAAAGCGTATCGTCCTCTTGGCCAGGTATCTGTTACTAGTTGTACACCGGGTCCTCCATAAACGTAAACAATAACAGGATATTTTTTAGTTGAGTCAAAATCGACCGGATAATACATTCTGCAATATAAATCGAATCCGGCTTTATCTTTCAGAGTGAAATAATCTAATCTGCCACGTTTGTAATCCTTAATGGGATTTGGCGATTTTGAAATATTCTCAACAATCTTACCATCATAATTTAAGATATTTAATATATTAGGAATTGTCTTACTCGTGTATGAATTGAGAAAATACTTCCCGGTACTATTTGGTTTTACATAATGCCAGCCTTGTGTTTTTGTAATTCTTTCAATACCACCGGATAAATCTACCGCATAGAAATTTCTGTCCATAACTCCATCTTTTGTCGAAGTAATAAAAACTCGCCTGTTGTTTTTATCAAATCCGTCAATGCTAATTACTTCCCACTTTCCTTTTGTAACTTGCCGGAGAAGTCTTCCGTTTGTATTATAAAGGTAAAGGTGATTCCAACCGTCGCGGTGTGAAAACCATAAAAATTTATCAGCTTGCCCGGGTATGAAATACATTGGGTGTAATGGTTGTACATATTTATCATCCGTTTCTTCAAATAAAGTTTTTACAAAATTACCGGTTTTTGCATCATATTTATTTAAGTATAAGTGATTTTGATCTCTGTTTAATATGCCTATATAAATATATTTTTCCGAAGGGTCCCAAGTAACCGATGTTAAGTAGTGATCCAAAGGCATACCTGTTTTCATCCAAACAGTTTTGCCGGAAGCAATATCGTAAACTCCAAGTTTAACTTGATGACTTTTTTGACCCGCCATTGGATATTTTATACTTTTTAATGATGCCGGTGTCGTTGTGTAATCAACAATAGGATAATCAGTAACCATTGTTTCATCTTTACGGTAGAAGGCAATGTAATTACTTTTTGGCGACCAAAATATTCCTTTGTTAATTCCAAATTCATTTCTATGAACTATTTTTCCATTTACAATTCCTTTGATTTTATCATTGGTTATAGCAGTTGATTCTAAAGGCGTGAATGATGCATAAAGATTATTCCCTATTGTATAGGCAGCATAAATGGAATTAGGAGCGAAGGAAATATTTTCGGCATTGTTTTTTATCTTATTTATAAATTTTAATTTGTACGTTTTATAATTATATAAAAAAACAGAACCATTGCTTGTAAACCTCAGATTTTCATTATCAATCCATTTACTTGAAGGAAGTTTTTCTAATTCATCAAAGCCATTAATAGTTAACGCAGAATTTAATCTCTTTAATGTATAAACCGTATCTACCGCATTTGAATTAACATAACTTTTAAATAAGACTTGTTTTTCCCCAATCGTTTTTAAGTAACTGTAGCTATTAGAGTTTGGTATCCAAGCAACCGAACGGTTTACTTTTGGTGCAAGTTTAGTATAAGAGTTAAATATCACATCTTCCGTGTTAAATAATTTGTTTTGCGGAAGTGCAATAGTTGTAAAAAATAATGTTATCGCAAAAAATTTTTTTAACATCGTCATAATTACCTCAAAAAATTAATTTGGAAAATTCAACTGTTTAAAAATAAAAAGGGACTGAAAACAGTCCCTAAAATACTAAAATAAAATTATTATTATTTCTTATTTTTACCGTTCTCTTTATTCTTTTTATTATTTGGTGCTATTCTTTTTTCAAGGACAGTATCAATTAATTTATATTCTTTTGCTTCTTCCGAAGTTAAGTAATAATCACGGTCACAGTCTTTTGCAATCTCTTCCATAGATTTGCCTGTGTGTTCGGCAAGTATTTTATATAATTTATCACGAGTCTTGATCATTTCATTTGCATGAATTTCAATATCGGCAGTTTGTCCTTGAAGACCACCGACCCAAGGTTGATGAATCATAATTTTAGAATGGGGAAGTGCTGAACGCTTTCCTGCTTCACCCCCTGCAAGAAGAATCGCTCCCATACTTGCAGCCATCCCTACACAAATTGTTGCAACATCTGCTTTGATGTATTTCATAGTATCGTAAATTGCCAAGCCGGCTGTAACACTACCTCCCGGAGAATTTACATAAAGAAATATATCCTTATTAGGATCTTCCGCTTCCAAAAATAATAACTGGGCAATAATTAAACTTGCAACATGGTCATCAATGGCAGTTCCGAGAAAAATAATACGCTCTCGTAAAAGACGTGAAAAAATATCCATTCCACGTTCGCCACGACCGGTTTGTTCAATAACATAAGGTATTAATTGATTATAAATTTCATTTTTCATTTTTTGTTTCCTTTTCTGGGCCGTCATTATATGCGGCTTTTTCTTCATTTTGCTTTTTAAATTCTTCTTCGTCAATTTCTTTAACGGTATTATTAACTTTTAAAAATTCAATAACCTTTTCTTCCAATAACCCTGCTGTACGGTTTGAATCTTTATAATACTTAACAAGTTTATCTACTGAAATTCCTGTACTTGCAGCTTCCTTTTTTGCTAATTCTTCAAGGTCACTGTCTTCAACTTTAATATTTTCAATTCTTGCCAAATTTTCATGAATAATTTGCCATTTAGCTGTCCACTCGGCACGTGGTTCCAATTCAGGTTTTAGCTGTTCATCTGTTATATCAGTGTAACCGTACCGTTTTGCATTCTCTTTTTCAGCTTCAATCAGTTTCAACAGTATATTTTCCACATAACCTTTTGGGACATCGAAAGGATTATTTTCAACAACTTTTGATAAAAGATTGTTTAGATAAGTCTGTTCTGACTGATCTTTAAAATACATTTCATAATCTTTGGTAATTTCGGACTTTAGCTCTTCAAAAGTGGAAGCTTTATTTTTTGACACTCTCTTGAAAAATTCTTCATTTTCTTCCGGTGGAACTATTTTTTCAATTTTTGTTATTTCCGCTTCATAATGAAATTCCTCTTTGTGAATTTCTTCGCCGTGCTTGTGTTCGTCAGTAAAGGAAAAACGAAATTTATCGCCTACTTTTTTACCTTGTGCGTTTTCCGGAATTGCCGGATTAACTTTTTCATCACTTAAGTCAAGAGCAATATTCGGAGAAACCGGTGTATCTGTAGGATTTCCTTTTGTGTCCAATTTTTGTAAATTGACTTCAATTTTATAGTTACTACCATCAACCGATTCGGCGATTTCAAAAACTGAATTATCCTTTTTAAGTTTTTCTATCTCAGCTAAAATTTCTTTTTCTTTAACTTTAAAAACCGGTTTTTGGATTTCAAGACCTTTGTAATCCTTAAGTTCAAGTTCCGGTATAACTTCAAATGTTACTTTAAATGAAAGTTTTTCGTTACGCACAAAATTAAGATCTGTCATTTGCGGTGTACTGATTGGGTGTAAATCTTTTTCCTTAACAATTTCCCAAAACTTTTTATTGGCAATGTCTTCACTTGCTCTATATTCAATAGCATCACCGTATAATTTGGTTAATAATTGTCTTGGAACTTTTCCTTTTCTAAAACCGGGAACAGAAATAGATTTACCTTCTTTTTTATAAGCTTTATCAATTTCAGCTTTAATTTCATCATAACTTAAAGTTACTTCAAGCTCGCGTTCACTGTCGTTTAGCACTTTTACATTTGTTTCCAAAATATCCTCTTTCCTAGAACATAATAATAAAAATTGTGCGAAAGAGGGGACTCGAACCCCTACACCTTTCGATACTAGTTCCTAAGACTAGCGCGTCTACCAATTCCGCCACTTTCGCAATAAAATATAGAATACAAAAATAAGTGTAATAATTTATAAAAACAATAATTATAATTTGCTTTTATATAATGTGAGATAAATCAAGGGATTGAACTATACGCCAAAATTTATATTATTTTAATATTAAATAATCATTTATTTGAGTTCTATTATATTTTTTTATTTTTATTTGATATTAGTCCAAACATCATAATCAATACTGTGATGATGATAACTTGGATGATGAGTGATTTATTCACAAGTGAAATTGTATTTGTCGGATCAATGGAAAGAAATAATAAGATAGTAATAAGTCCTCGAGGTGCAACAAACAATAAGGGTTGAAAAGGGAGTTTTGACAGTTTAAGTTGTATTGTCCGGAAAAGGAAAATGAAAAATACAATACTTAAAGCCCATATAAAAGTGTTCGGGTTCAACACTTCTGTAGTTTCAATCAAGTACCCGAACAAAATAAAAAATAACGACCTGACCAAGAATGTTCCTTCAATAATCAACTCTTTGAATTTTTTTACTTCTTTGTTTAATTCATCGGGTTTAAATTTTGCAATCCACTTAAATTTTTTTAACTCGTTAATGTTGCCAATTGATAAACTAAAAAGCATGATGAAAATAAGGCCCGGAAGATGGTAGGATTTTGAAACAGCATAAATTAAAATAACTAACAATGTAATTGGTATAAACTTTATGTGATGCTCAATCTTGCTCAACAAATAGAATAATCCAATTGTTGCGATTAAAGAAACAATGGCAATAATGAAAAGCTGCAATGTAAAATGTGCAAATGAAGCATGGTCAATAGTTTCTTTTAATACAAGAAAGTTGAATATAAGTACGCCTAAAATATCCGACAAACTACTTTCATAGATTACAAATTCTTTGCTATGCGTTGATAAATTCCTTACACTCGGAATGGCAATTGCACTGCTGATTACGCAAAAAGGAATTGCATTAGTCAAACTATCTTTAAACCCAAATCGACCGAAATACATAAATGCGAAAGCTAACAAAATTGCAGAAACTAACATTGGAATTAAAGCTCCGAAAAAGGATTTTTTAATCAATCCGAATTTTGATTTATTTAGCTCAAGCTCCAGTGCACCTTCAAGTACAATTAAAATAAGTCCGATTACTCCAAATGCATGAAGAATATTAGAGAAGTCAGGCAATTGAATATCAAATTCAATAGTCAATTGTCTTACAATCCAACCCAAAAGCAACAAGACAATAACTGAGGGAACTTTTGTTCTGGATGATGTTAACTCAAATCCATAAGCTATGAGTAGGAGAACACAGAATATTATTATAATTGTTATAGTCATTGAAAATAATTTTTTGTCTATTTTAAGTTAATCATTTTTTATGAATTTTTTTTGTTGATCTTCTTTTCGTTTCTTTCTCATTCCAATTATAATAAACAATCCGCCGAGTGCAATAAAACAGTACTTAATGAGCCGTCAATTTCTTTCAATGTAGTTGAAAATATAATTCCTAATGCTATAACTATAATTCCGATAATAATAAATCTTTTATATGGTTCTAATTTTTTTCTCATATTAACTCCTTTGTAAATTAAAGAATACGGTCCTCTTACAACTGCCATAATTCCACCTTTCTATTTTAGATTTGCATGTTTAGTGTGGGAACAAAATTTCATCAAGAACTCATAATAAAAAAAAACCTAAAAGAGTAGATATAAATACAAAAACAGAATAATCTTTCTTTTTTAAAATACCAATAACACATAAAAGAAAAGCAGCAATACCGGGAAAGAATCCTCCCAACATTGATAGCGCCAACAATGGTATTGCAATGACATCCTGCAGTATTGTTTCTCCGTCCGGAATAGATTTATAAAAACCTACAAATGACATGCCGATGTAAAATAATATTGGAGCTATAACAATTAATCCAATAGACCATTTGCCTAGACCGCTTTATGGTGTAAAAATTATTTTCATTATATATTGATATGAATTACTAAGTAAATAAATGTTTTTTTTTCATCATCCAGTGCCCATCGAAAAATTGCACATAACGGTTAGTGTCTGGTATCGTAAGGGATTGCGTGTTTCAAACTTATTAAGTTACTACCCAAATTTGATGCGGGTGATTCTGCTTGAGAACCTCTGAAACCCTTATGCACTATACCTATTGTTATATGGTGTTTTTCTGATTTCTTCTTTAAATTCATTAGTTAATTTTTCTTTTTCAAATTCATTTAACCAGGTTGTATTTATTGAATCAAGAATAGTATTGAAAATCTCAGATTTATTTAAATCAAAAGCATTCATTAAAGCTTGATATTCTTCAGCAAGTGAATTGTTAAACATTTTTGGGTCATCTGTATTAATTGAAATTGGAATTTTTCGTTCTCTGAAAATATTAAATGGATGTTCGTCAATTGAATTGATAACTTTAGTACGAAGATTAGAAATTGGACATAACTCTATAGGAATTTTATGTTTTGCCATGTATTCAAGTAATTTGTCATCTTCAATTATTCTTGTTCCATGTCCGATTCTATCAACCTTAAGTTTTTCAATAGCGGCCCAAACACTTTCCGCTCCAACTGTTTCACCTGCATGGGCAGTAGTTTTAAAACCATATTTCCGTGCTATTTCATAAAGGTCAATGAATAATTCTGGAGGATAATTGTTTTTTGAACCTCCTATACCAATTCCAATTATCCCTAAGTTTTTAACCTCATTCATTTCGTGAAGCGTTATCATTTCATTTTTTTGCCCATAATTCCTAACTAAATCAACAATCAGATTAACTTTAATTTTTGGATTTCCAACAATACTCTGATGAATTGCCTCAACAATCTTTTGAATTTTTAACTTCTTTTTGAAAAGTGAAGGAGAAATAAAAATCTCTGCATATTTAACATTTTGGTCAATTAAATCTTTAAAAACTGAATCCGAAATAAGTTTAAAGTCCTCATATTCTCTGATAAATTGATTTTTCCACCCCCACATTTCAATAAAGTGGTTAAAGTCACGATATTCAAATTTTTCCTGTAGTTTGTTAAAATCTGTAACTTCTTTATCTCCCCTATACTTTTGAATTAATTGCCAAAGTGTCTTATGAGGAATTGCACCCTCTAAATGTATATGGTTTTCAATTTTTGGTATTGCTTTAAAGTCCATTGTTTTTAAATCAAGGTTAAAATCATTTTGGTTTTAAAATGCACATCCAGAGCAGACTATTCCAAAACTACATATTAATCTTTTATTGGTAGTGTAAAAAGTTTTGTGTAAATGGCTAAAATCCCTCTGAAGCGGAGCGGAGGTACGGAGCGGAGCTTCAGAGGGATTTTCGAAAAAAAATTATTAACTTTATTATTCACCATTTACA
>Ga0114931_10010687_pt1 | contig 10907 bp, 8 predicted proteins | sample 2SBtaG_FD_89579 | JGI IMG/M metagenome (GOLD analysis project Ga0114931, IMG submission 89579) | Deep subsurface microbial communities from Kolumbo volcano to uncover new lineages of life (NeLLi) - 2SBTROV14_V59a metaG | ecosystem: Environmental > Aquatic > Marine > Volcanic | place: Kolumbo...
CGCGAAGAAGTGCGGCTGAAGCGGGATGATGACCTCTTCGACCGCGGCGAGCGCGTTCATCGTCAGCACGCCGAGCGACGGCGCGCAATCGATCACGAGTATGTCGAACTGATCGTGATGCGGAGCCAGGGCTCGTGCGAGGATTTCCTCGCGATTCGCTTGATCGCTGAGTTCAACATCCGACGCGACCAGATCGATGTGCGACGGAACCAATGTCAGCCGCTCGTCGACCTCGCGGGCGACGTCGGCGATCCGCGTCCCGCGAACGAGGACGTCGTAGACGCTGGGTTCGTCGCGATCGAGCTCGACGCCGAGATGCTGCGACGCATGCGCCTGCGGATCGAGGTCGACCAGCAACACGCGGCGACCTTCGCGCGCCAGCGCCGCGGCGACATTCACGGCGGAAGTCGTCTTCCCCACGCCGCCTTTTTGGTTGATGAACGCGATGGACCGCATGGAGCGGAGTATACGCCGCGATCGCAAGCCGCGCAAGTCGCCGCCTCAGCCCGGCCGCCCGCGCTTGCGACGCCAACCGCCGTGGCACTGCCGTGTCGGCAGTGTTTTCGCCTGGAGACCGTAATCCGCAAGAACCCAGCACACCGCCAACGCAGAGCACTGCTCAAGAGCAGTGGCACAGGGCGACCAATGAATGTTCAGCGGTCCCCGCACTCGCAACCTCTCTGGGGCTCACGGCCCGCACGCGCCAAAGTTGCTCAGCAGGAGCCCGAGGTCGGCCAGATCAATATCACCGTCGGCATCCAGATCGCCCTGCCCGCGCGTCGCTCCCGTTTGCAACCCGAAGTTCGCGAGTATCACGCCGAGGTCGCTCAGGTCGACGCAACCATCGCCATTCAGATCGCCACGCGCCTGACAGGCGTCGAGCACCCCGTCGCCGTCCGCATCCCCGCCGGCGGCGAGGTCGCACTCGTCGGGGATACGGTTGCCGTCGCAGTCGAAACTCGTGCCATCGGCGATGTCCGCGGCATCAACGATGCCGTTGGCATTGCAGTCGGGCGCGCGATTCAGCAGGATCGAGACGTTACGGCTGCCAGAATTCGCGACAATCAGATCCGCGTTTTCGTCGCCGTTCAGATCGCCGATTCCGACTGACTGGGGATCATTCCCCGCTGCGAAGCGTTGCTCGTCGGCGAACGTGCCGTCGCCATGGCCGAATAGAACCGACACATCAGAGGAATTCTGGTTCGCCACACTCAGGTCCGGAATCCCATCACCATCCAGGTCGCCGATCGCGATGGATCGAGGCGCACGCCCGACTTTGAAACGTAGCTGATCAGCGAAAGTGCCATCGCCGTGCCCCAGAAGGACTGACAGATTGCCCCCGTCACCGTCCGCCACGGCGAGATCCGAATTCCCGTCCTGGTCCAAGTCACCGATCGCGACGGAGATCGGCGCGCGTCCGGTGGCGAAGCGCTGCTCGGGCGCGAAGGTGCCGTCGCCGTTGCCCAACAGGATCGAGAGATCGTCGCCGCTGTAGTTCGCCAGCGCCAGATCCGGGATTCCGTCGCCGTCCAGCTCGCCGATCGCCACCGAGAACGGCCCATCCCCTCCCGTGAAGAGTTGAGCGGGAGCGAAAGTACCATCGCCGTGGCCGAGCAACACCGCGGCGCCGCCGCGTATGCCGTTACGCGCATCTCCAAAATCCGCCACCGCCAGATCAAAGTTCCCGTCGCCGTCCAGGTCGTCGATTGCGATGGACTCAGGCTGATCCCCAGCAGCGAAGCGTCGGTCGGTGAGGAATGTGCCGTCACCATTCCTACGAGAACCGCTATATCGCCGATAGCGTCGCGGTTTCGATCACCGAAGTTGGCGACAGCCAGGTCAGGGGTTCCGTCGCCGGTCAGATCAGCAATCGCGGCGAACTTCGGCCCAAACCCTGCGGTGAAGCGCTGCTCGTCAGAGAACGTGCCGTCGCCGATTCCCAACAGGACCGAGACGTCGTCGCTGAATTCGTTCGTCACGAGAAGGTCCAGGTTCTCATCGGCATTCAGGTCGCCAATCGCGAGTGAAGTCGGCCCGATCCCGGCCGTGAAACGTTGCTCGGCGGCGAAAGTTCCGTCACCGTTGCCGAGCAGAACCGACACATCGCCGCCGGCGGTATTCGCCAACGCCAGATCCGGGACTCCGTCACCGTTCAGGTCGCCGATTGCGACAGAGTTCGGCCCGATTCCCGTCGCGAAGCGTTGCTCGACGGCGAAGGTGCCGTCGCCGTTGCTCAACAAGACCGAGACATCGTTGGACCCGCTGGTCGGATACGTTTCGCCGCCGCCGTTGGCCACTGCCAGGTCCAGGTTTCCATCGCTGTTCAGGTCGGCGATCGCGACGGAATGCGGACGAGTGCCGACGACGAATCGTTGCTCGGGGGCGAAGGTGCCGTCGCCGTTGCCGAGCAGCACCGAGACATCGTCACCGTCGAGGTTGACCACCGCCAAGTCCAGGTTCCCATCTCCATCCAGGTCGCCGATCGCGACGGATTCAGGCCCGGATCCAGCCGCGAAGCGTTGCTCGGCGGCGAAGGCGCCATCGCCATTGCCGAGCAGCACCGAGACATCGTCACTCCTGTCGTTCGCGACCGCCGCATCCAGGTTCCCGTCACCGTTCAGATCCGCGATCGCGACGGATTCGGGAGCATGCCCGACCGCGAATGGTCGCTTGGGGCCAAAGGTTCCATCTCCATTTCCCAGAAGAACAGAAACGCTGTCGCTATGTATGTTCGCCATAATCAGATCAAGGGTTGCGTCGCCGTTCAGATCGCCGACGGCAACGGATTCGCGCGATTCCTTGAGGGCGAAATGTTGTGCCGCGACGAACGCACCGTTTCCGCGACCCATCACGATCGACACGTCGTCACTGCCGTGATTCGCCACCGCCAGGTCCGGGTTTCCATCGTGATCGAGGTCGCGGATCGCCACGGAAACAGGCCGTTCGCCGACTCCCAAACGCTTCTGGCGCGCGAAGCTGCCGTCACTGTTTCGTATACGGACGGAAACGTCGGCACTGCCGTTATCAACAACCGCATAATCCGCATCCCCATCGACGTCCAGGTCGCCGATCGCAAGGGAGAAGGGCCCGGTGCCGGCCGCGACAGTCTCCGGAATAAGAAACGTACCATCGCCATTGCCCAGGAGAACCGAAACATCGTCGCTGCCGTTATTGGCGACGGCCAGGTCCGGAACTCCGTCGGCATCCAGGTCGCCGGTCGAAACCGAGGAAGGATCGCTACCTACGGTAACGACTTGCTCAGGTGCGAAGGTCAGGTCTCCGCTTCCCAGCAGAATCGAGACATAGTCGCTGAAGTTTTCAACCACAGCAAGGTCCAATGTTCCGTTGCCGTCGAAGTCAACATTCACGACGGACTTCGGCGAAGCGCGCAGGGAGAGGCGTTGATTGCCGGTAAATGAACCGTCGCCGACTCCAGCCAGGACCGAGACATCGACGCTCTCCATATTGGCTACGGCGAGGTCCAGGTTTCCATCGCCGTCAAGGTCGCCGATCGACATGGAAGACGGTCCGTTGCCGGCGGCGAAGCGTCGTTCGGCGGCGAACGTGCCGTCGCCGTTGCCGAGCAGGACGGAGACGTCGTCGCTCCCGTTGTTCGCAACAATCAGGTCCGCATCGCCGTTTGCGTCAAGGTCACTGACCACCAGGAACCGAGGTGATTCCCCAGCGCCAAAGCGTTGTTCACTCCGAAACGTACCGTCGCCATTGCCGAGTAGCACCGAGACATCGGCGCTGCCGTTGTTCGCCACAACCAGATCCGCATCGCCGTCGCCGTTCAGATCAACGATCGCCGGAGACCGCGGGCTGTCTCCGGTTGCGAAGGTCCACGCCGGCGAGAACGTGCCGTCGCCTTGTCCGAAAAGCAGAGAGATGTCGCGGCTATCGAGGTTCGCGACCGCCAGGTCTTCGTTCCCGTCGCCGTCTAAGTCGCCGATGGCAATAAACCGGGGGCGACTCCCAACTGCAAAGCGTTGCTCGGTATCGAAAGTTCCGCGGCCACGCCCCAGCAGAACCGAGACATCGTCACTGCTTTCATTCGCCACGACGAGATCAGCTCGACCGTCGCTGTCGAGATCTTCAATCGCGACAAGAAAAGAGCCTGCCCCGGCTGCGAACTTGGGACCGGGAAACAGCGGCTGCGCCCAAGCGGTTGGGACCACCGCCAGAATGCAGAGAACCGTCGCCGACCTACATCGTGCTCGCTCCCTGCGATCGCTTCTCCGCGATCCTGCGCTCGGCACAGCCGTAGTCCGCCGCGGCGTTTCCGCGTCCGTCGTTTCGGTCACTCGCACAACTTCTCTGCCGCTTCTGTTCATTCTGGCAACCCTTTCCTGTTTGCGTCTCATGCGCGGATTCCCGTCGGCCGCTGGCGCGATGGCTAAAACTGAGCCGATCCGCCGTGGAAGTCCGCGCAGAAAGTTCCGCAGCCGGGAAACCGAAACGAAGCGGACGACGTGGCCGCCGTTTCGCTCAATACTGCGTAAGCTGTTAAACTACCACGCCTTACAACTTCACCGCTGCTGCCGGCGGACGCGCCTCCATGGGCCGGCCCGTGTTCCCCCTACTGTACTGGCGTATTTCGCGGCCAATAATCACGAAAACTTCGGAATTTTCTCAAAATAATCTTCGGCGCAGGCTGGACGCTCGGGGCTTGCCCAGCAGTCCGCCGCGAAAAGTGTGGCACAGCCGCCCTCGGCTGTGTTTCCGCGGCGTCAGGGACGATTCCACACACCCGAGCTACTTTCGCGGCGGACTGCTGGCGCGAACGCGGGAAGATGACGAACGTCGCGGGCGGCGCCAACCGACGGACGACGCCTCATCCGAGCCCGAAGCGCAAGCGAGGGTTCACCTCGCCGACTGATACGAATCGTCTGCCGAGCGCGAATCCCTCGCTCGCGCTTCGGGCTCGGATGGGCGCGACCACACCATCGAGGATCCGCGTGTTGTGGAGCGCGAATCCCTCGCTTGCGCTTCGGGATCGGATGGGCGCGACCACACCATCGAGGATCCGCGTGTTGTGGAGCGCGAACCCCTCGCTCGCGCTTCGGGATCGGATGGGCGCGACCACACCGTCGAGGATCGGCGTGTTGTGGAGCGCGAATCCCTCGCTTGCGCTTCGGGATCGGATGGGCGCGACCACACCATCGAGGATCGGCGCGTTGCCGAGCGCGAATCCCTCGCTTGCGCTTCGGGATCGGATGGGCGCGACCACACCATCGAGGATCGGCGTGTTGCCGAGCGCGAATCCCTCGCTTGCGCTTCGGGCTCGGATGGGCGGGACCACACCGTCGAGGATCCGCGTGTTGCCGAGCGCGAATCCCTCGCTTGCGCTTCGGGCTCGGATGGGCACTCACGCCGCCGTCGGGCGAACCGCCGAAGGTTGCTGAACGGACTCGACCACGGCGGAGCGAATAACGCCCGTCTGATATCCGCTTGCCCAACGCCGCCGCGTATCGAACGATTAATTCATGCGATCTCGGGGGGGATTGAACTTGCGTTTCTGCGTGGCGATCGCGCTGTCGCTGTGCGCCGGCTGCGCGCGGCCGCGAGCCTCCGTCGCGTTGTATCCAACTTCGCAATCACAGGCCGAGGCGCTCGCCGGTACACGGGCGGCGGCGAAGCTCGAATCGCGTTACGGCGGGACGCCGCGCGAGCACGCCGCGGAGGTCCGCATGGCTTGGCTGGGCGCCGCGCTGGCCCGTGCCGGGGGTGGCAACGCTGAGAAGTTCACCTACAGGCTGCTCGCATCGCATCGCCCGAACGCGTTTTCACTGCCCCCGGGCCGGATCTACATCACGCGCGGGTTGTACGAGCGGCTGGCCGATGACGATCTTCTTTCGGCGGTGTTGGCGCATGAAATGGCTCACATCGAAGCTCGCGACAGTGTCAAGCCGTGCGTTCGAAACCTGCGTGACGCGCTCAACCGCGAAGCATCCGCGGATCGCCGCGGCGCTGAAATCCTCGAGCGGGCCGGAATCGCGCCGCGTGTGATGCACCGCCTGGTCGAATTGATCTCGCCGGAGTTGCCCGAGGCATGGGCCGACGCACGGCTGGCACGGCTCGACGCGGCGGTCGCGAAGCCTGCCTCAGAGCGTTAGAGCCGCAGCCCCCGGTTTCGCGGCGTGCGACCGGCGGCGGCAGCCCAATAGCCGTGCTTCACTCGCCGCGTCGCGACCGTGCTGACTCAGCTTGTTGTCACGCCCATCTTGCGGATTTGCCCCGACGGTCCGCCGCTACGATCTCCGACGATTGCCACAGACAGCGGCCGCGGCGCAGCACGGTGGCGCGCGTCAGTTGTTGCTCAGTCGGGCGCGAATCAGCTTGGCACGCGCGATGCTGCGTTGTTTGCCGTTGAGGCGCTCGCCTTGCAGTTTCTGCAAGTGGGCCGGCTGGGTCTGCATGAACAACTCGTTGACAGTCTGCAAGTTGACCGACTTGAGCCGGCCGACGTGCAGGCCCATTCGCACGTGCGAGAGGTATTGCATCGCCTCGTTCGAGCTCATCAGCCGCGCGCTCTGCAACAATCCCATTGCGCGAAAAATCTTGTCCTCCAGCGCCGACGAGCGGTTGCGCAGCAGCGCCTGGCGGGCCTTCTGCTCGTACTCGACAATCTTTGGAATCACCGACCCCCGAAAGTCGTCGATGATTTCGAGCTCGCTGCGGCCGAGCGTGATCTGGTTGGACACCTGAAAGAAATCGCCGAGCGCCTCGGTGCCTTCGCCGTAAAGCCCGCGAATCGCGAGTTTCAGATCCTTGGCGGCTTGAACGACCTTGTCGAGCTCGTTCGTCAGCCGCAGCGCCGGCAAATGCAACATCACCGAGACGCGGATTCCCGTGCCGACGTTGGTCGGGCATGCGGTCAGGTAGCCGTACTGGGAATGGAACGCGTACTCGACGTGTTGTTCGAGCGCGTCGTCGATCTCGTTGATCTGCTCCCAAGCCTCGTCCATCTGCAAACCGCTGCGCATCACCTGAATTCGCAGGTGATCCTCTTCGTTGATCATCAGCGAGACGCATTCGGTCGGGTCGAACACAACGCGGCGCGCCCCGCTACCCTCCGCATGTTGGCGGCTGATCAGATGCCGCTCGACCAGCACCATGCGATCGAGGTCGCTCAAGTGCTCGACGTCGGCGTCGACATAGGTGCTCAGCGGCCCGCAATCGCGCACCGCCTTCTGGATCGCGCCCGAAATCTCCCCCCGCATCGCGCTGTCCGCCCGCGAGAGGAAGAAATAGCCCGCCAGATTTCGCGCCATGCGAATCCGCGTCGATATGACGATTTCATGCAATGGACCCACGCCGCGAAGCCACTCCGTTGATCGCCGCGCTACCTCGTCGAAGGGCGTGCTCATTCGCCGCTCAAATCTCGCATCCGGTCGCGCAACTCGGCCGCGCGCTCGTAGTCCTCCGCCGCGACCGCGTCGTCCAACTGACGCCGCAACTTGGAGATGTCCTGCCGAGCGGACATTTGCGCCCCGCTGGCGGCGGGCGACTTCCCGACGTGATGTGACGCGCCGTCCTGGGCCCGCTCGACCAGTGTCGCCAGAAACTCGCAAAACTGATCGTAGTCCTGCGGACATCCGAGCAGTCCCTGATTGCGGAACTCGAGGTAGCTGAGACCGCACGACTCGCACACGAGCTGCCGAGCAGCCGCTTGCCCGCGCTGATCGCCGGCAATCACGTTCTCCAGCGTTTCATTGAACGCGGTCGGTTTGTGAATCTGCACCAGCCCCTCGGACACGGCGCAGCGATCACACAAGTGACGCTCGACCTTCTCGCCGCTCTTGTCGATATTCGTCAGGTGAAATGTGGCCTGTGATTTCTTGCAATTCTCGCACAAGCCCATCGGCTGTACTCCCGTCCAAACTGCGCTTCACCTCCGAAGGATGCTAGGAACCCCCCGCACACCCGTCAAGCGCGATCGCTTCCCACCCAGACTCGCGGAAGAGTGAAGCCAACCGACCGGAGTCCGCCGCAAGAGTGGAGATCGCCGAGCGACGACGTAGCGGCCGGCGCCCTCGCCCGCCGTAGACAGCCGGAATCGTCCGCTTGGGCTACGGCCCACGGGGGCGCGGGCCGCTACACCGCTTTCGCGGCGGACTGCCGGGCTTCGCCCGACGCACCGTCCGGGAGTTCCGCGGAATGCACGCACGCCGCGGATCCGCCGAAGAGGGTGGCCCGCGCCGCGCGCCGCAGCCTATCGTGGGCCGGCGTTCTTCTCAGCCCACGGCGGGGACGGTCTCCGGAATGCGAAGAGAAGCAAATACTGGTTGCACCCACCTGCCCGCTTGGCGTACGATTCACCAAGCGGGTTGAGAAACTGAAACGGACGCGCGAATGAACACCAAACGCCGAGCCGCCGCACGCGACGCAATCCTCATCACTCTCGCCCTGATTCTCCTCGCCGCCGCGGGACTGTATACGTGGACGCGTTCGAGCGAGCCGCGCGCCCCCACCGACGAATCCACTTGGGTCTACTACCGCTGCACCGCGTGCGGCGAACGTTTCCACTACAATGGTCAGGAGCTGAACGACTTGCAAGCGGGGTCGCCCGGCGGCCCGCACATCGGCGGCACTGGCGGCGTGCCTTGCAAGCTGTGCGGCAAGCGGACCGCCGTCAGAGAACCCATCAAACCCTAGAGACGCCACAACATGCGCAATACTCGCCATCATCCGTCGGGCTTCACGCTGATCGAGCTGCTCGTGGTCGTCGCGATCATCGGACTGCTGATGTCGCTGCTGCTGCCGCAACTCAAGACCGCCCGCGAGCAGGCCCGCAAGGTCAAGTGCCTCGCGAATCTCAAGTCCATCGGCACAGCCATGATGATGTACGCCTCCGACCAGCGCGACTGGTTCCCGTTTGAAAAACGCAACTGGCCCCGCAGCGGCCGGCCCGACGGGTGGGTGATGACCGCGTTTCACTACGGCGGACACCCCGGCAAACCGGGGACGTTCACCTTCAACATCGCGATGCGAGACACGTTCGCCGGCCGCCCGCTGAATCCCTACCTCTACAGCGGCCTGTACGAGAAGCTCGAAACCGAGGAAGACGCCCGCTCGGCCGAGGGCCTCGAACGTCGCAAGGCGCTCGCCGTATTCGACTGCCCGTCGGACGATGGCGGCTTCGTCCAAAGCAGCACGGCCTCACAGACGAGTCTTGCTCAGCCGACGCACTTTCGAAACGGATCGAGCTATGACATCAACTATCACTGGGTCTGGCTGTGGGCCGCCGGCAGCGGCAGCCTCGGCGCACCGCATCGCGCGTTCTCGCGGGCCGCGGCGGCGAACTTGCACTATCTCGAACGCGCGAATCATTTTCTCGAACGCCAGCGCGAGCTGCACGCCTCCCGATTCATCATGCTCTATGAGGATCCGTTCGACTCGGCCCAATGGAACAACCTGCCGCGTTTCGGCTGGCATCAGCAGTGGAACCGCCACAGCTTTCTGTTCCTCGACGGACACGCCGCCAACATTACCGCTGATCCGACGCGCGGCAATTTCGGAACAGGCTGGAAAACCGCCTCGGGCGAATGGTACTACGACCCCGACGACCCCGATTATCGTTTTCGCGACCTGGATTAGCGGCATTTGAGAATGAACGATGCAGATTACGCACGCCGCTCCGCGTAGGGCGGGTTCCACCCGCCGTCGGTTTTCGTGCATGCCGGGTTCCATCCAGCGCCTGACCAGGGACGACGCACCATGCGCGGATGCCGGCCCAGCGCGCGCAGCGGCGGGCAGAGCCCGACGACCCCGATTATCGTTTTCGCGACCTGAATTAGCGGCATTTGAGAACGAACGATGCAGATTACGCACGCCGCTCCGCGTAGGGCGGGTTCCACCCGCCGTCGGTTTTCGTGCATGCCGGGTTCCATCCAGCGCCTGACCAGGGACGACGCACCATGCACGGATGCCGGCCCAGCGCGCGCAGCGGCGGGCAGAGCCCGTCCTCCATCCAATTCCGACCCAATCCCGCCTGTCCGAGCGATCGCACGATGCTGAAACCGATCGAATCAAATCCCGAGCCGTCGCGCGACGAGCAAGTCCACCGCGACGCGATCGCCGAGATGACCCGCCGGCTCGAACTCGTCCGCGACCTGCCGCGGCTCGATCGCTTTCGCCAGACGCACGAGCTGCCGCAGGCGTTCTTCGAACATTTCGACGCGTTCCTGGAAGCTTACGATCGACTGATCGACTACGTGCTCGCCTACGACGGCGACAACGAACGCATCCAGTGCAAAAAGGGCTGCGCGAACTGCTGCATCGATCTCGTCCGCGGGCTGACCACGCCCGAGATTATCAACATCTATCGCTTCGTGCGCGAGTGGCCTGACGCGAGGGAAGTCTTCAACTACCACCGCGAGTCCGCCGAACTCTTCATGCGGATCGTCGCTTCCCAGCTCGAACCCGGCGAGCCGCCCCCGAGCGGCCGCGACCCGCGCATCGCGCAGGCCCACGTCGAGTTCAACCGCCAAAACCGCCCGTGCGGGTTTCTCGATCAAGCGACCGGCTGTTGCCGCATCTACCCCGTCCGGCCGATCGCGTGCCGCTACTTCTTCAGCTTTGACGAGCCGCGGACCTGCTCGCCGCTGCACGTGCTGTATCTCAAGCGGCGTACGCGGACGATACACCTGCCCGAATCGATCCACGCTCTGCTGCGCGAGATCGATCACGCCTTCGGCTTCCGCCCGCTCAACTACTTGTCCGGCGGATTCTGTCAGTTCGCGGCCGAGGTCATGCACACGCGTCCCGTGCGCGTCACAAACGACGCGGGCCCGCCCCCGGCAGAGTAAACAGGGAGGGCGAAGCTCCCGCCGGGAGGGCGAAGCTCCCGCTGAGCCACAATCGGGGAACGGGCATCGAAGATCGGATTCGCGGGAGGGCGAAGC
>Ga0114931_10010688_pt1 | contig 10906 bp, 8 predicted proteins | sample 2SBtaG_FD_89579 | JGI IMG/M metagenome (GOLD analysis project Ga0114931, IMG submission 89579) | Deep subsurface microbial communities from Kolumbo volcano to uncover new lineages of life (NeLLi) - 2SBTROV14_V59a metaG | ecosystem: Environmental > Aquatic > Marine > Volcanic | place: Kolumbo...
AACCTCAGCGAAGGCAATCGGTCTCGGCGGCCAGGGAGAAGCCAGCCTTGAACATGACTTCAGACAATGAATTGATAGAAAGAATTGTTGACCAAGCTAATTTCGAAATAGCTTGGAAGAAAGTCAAAGCGAACCGCGGAGCCCCTGGCCCTGACGGCGTCACACTGGACGAGTTCTTCGAGAGCTTCCGGCACCATTGGCCGCTCCTCCGACAACAACTCTTGGATGGGACTTACCGCCCGGGCCCTGCTCGCCGGAAGTCGATTCCCAAGCCGGATGGCGGCATGCGACACCTCGGTATTCCGAACGTGGTAGACCGCGTGATCCAACAAGCCATCCTTCAAGTCCTCACGCCGATTTTCGATCCTGGATTCTCAGAATCGAGTTTCGGTTTTCGACCAAACCGCTCAGCTCACGATGCAGTGAAGCAGATACAGCAACACATTCGAGCCGGCCATCGACATTGCGTCGATATGGACCTGTCGAAATTTTTCGACCGAGTCCAACATGATGTGCTGATGGTTCGCGTGTCCCGTAAAGTGGACGACAAGCGATTGTTGCGACTGATCGGGCGGTACCTGCGAGCTGGTGTGCTGGTCGACACGGACCTGCAACCCTCGACCGAAGGGACAATGCAAGGGGGCCCCCTTTCGCCCTTATTGGCGAATATCCTACTGGACGATTTCGACAAAGAGTTGGAATCGCGGGGACTCCGATTCGTGCGTTACGCGGACGACTTTCTTGTATTTACCAAGACAAGCAAGGCGGCCACACGTGTCTTCGATTCCGTCGAGAGATACCTGACGCGAAAGCTCAAGCTCGTTGTCAATCGGCAAAAGAGCAGCACCCGGGGCACGGACGGAGTCGAGTTTCTCGGCTTTGTCTTCGAGGGCTCCGGAGGCAAAATTCGCGTTTCAAAGAAGAACCTAGCAAAGTTCAAAGCCCGAGTTCGCGAGATCACGGGACGCAGTCGAGGCGTGTCGTTTACGCGTCGCTGCACGGAACTGCGACGATACTTCAATGGATGGGTTGGCTACTTTGGACTCGTTCCAAAGCAGTCCACGTTTCTTATGCTGGATCAATGGATCCGACGCCGTGTCCGGATGGGTATCTGGAAGGGTTGGCGTCGAATCCGCACTCGGATTGCATCACTGATGCGGCTGGGGGTTTCCAAGCACAAAGCACATTCCCATGGTATGAGCAGCAAAGGTCCTTGGACGCTCTCGTTGAGTGAAGCGGTGCACTGCGCCCTTCCTAATGCGTACCTAGAAGAACGAGGCTTGCCCAGTCTATTATCAATCTGGAGACAGTTTCCTGCAGAGAGACGAATCGCCTAGTGCGGACCCGCATGCTAGGTGATGTGGGAGGGGCCCGCAGCAATGCGGCCCCTATCCCGATCGTAGCACAGGAGGTCTAAAGCATCCTTGCAAGCGGGAAACCCTCTTGTGCTGCGCACACCGACACATGTCCGAAGCACATTCTAACGATAGCAAAGCTTTCTGCGGACAAGTGTCGCTGCCACCCCGATTTGATTGAAATCTCCAAGATATTTTTGAGCCGATCCTAGTGCTTTGTCTTTACAAAAAGTCAGCTACCTGAAAGTTGAACGTTGGCAAAGCACTAAGAGTATTTCTCGCGCAACCGGAGCGACGCTTCGACTTCGTTGCAGAGCTTGGCATGCACTTCGTCGAGGCTGACGTTGGCGGCCGATCCGGGGGCGAAGCCGCAGTCGGGGTTCAGCGTGATTCGCTCGGGGGCGAGATACTCGAGCGCCTGCTCGACTCGGCCGACGATCGTTTCTACCGAGTCGATCTGTCCGGGCTGACAGCTGACACAGCCGAGGCCGATTTCGATGTGTTCGGGCAGCTTTTTGAAGACGGCCATCTCGCCGGCGCCCGGCGTGGTGAATTCCATTGTGATGTGGTCGACATGGAGTCGGCTTAATTGACTCATGATAGGATCAAACCCTCCGCGATGCTCCGCTTCGCCCCGCGCGCGGGCACCCGCGCGACGGCAGAGATGCACCGCCATTTTTATGTTGTCAAACCCTTCGACGAGCTGGTTGTTCATATCGGCGGCAAAGTCGGCCGCTCGGTCGGCATCGTCGTACGTGGCACGGACGCGGTCGTCGACGAACAGGCAGAGATGCGGGTCGTCGATCTGAATAATCGAAACGCCCTCGTCGCGTAGCAGTTCGACCTCGCGGCGGAGAATTGGTACGCAATCGCGTACAAAGTCTTCGCGCTTGGGGTAAGCATGAGAAGATTTCTCGGCATCCCACATCCGTTCGCCGAGCAATCCGGGCGCCGGCAGGGTGGCTTTGATATTACGGCGAGTAAGCTGTTTCAGGAATTTGACTTCGTTAGCAATAAAGCCCGGCTCATTGGGCGTGAGTCGATCAACAACGATTGTCCAGGGACGGCCATCGGCGGGATTGAGACTCAATTCAAACCCGTGAGCCAACTTGGCGATCACGCCGATGTACGATTTTCGCCACCACTCGCCATCGGAAACAACATCCAAGCCCGCCGTCTCTTGCAAGGCGACGACCGAACGAATGGCCGAGCCCATCAGCCGGCGGTATTCGTCTTTCTCGAGTTGGCAATCATCAGAAATAAGATGCTTCACATAGTCGGGTCGCGGCATTGAGCCGATGATCGACGCGGGAAATAATGTTTCTGCTGCCATGATTACCTGCCAAGATGTTTGGTGATCCAATGGTTGCGGGCGTACTCAAAATCTTCCTGGGTGTCGATTTCGATGTATTGGCCTGGGGTGTCGACGTGGGCCATGCGCTCGCCCGCTTCGATCATTTCTTGAAAGAGATGGATTTTGTACGCCTTCTCAAATGACTTTGCTTCGCGAAACGGCAGGCCGGCGAATTGATCGCGGCAGCGGTGATAATGGTGTTTTAGTCGCGCCGCCCCGGCTGCGCTAAACTTTGCCATGCCGATGTACTCGCCGTGAGCCTCGGCTTCGGCGATCTCGCGATGAATGCGCGTGATGGCACCATTTTCGATCGTTACCTTCTCGGCATCGGTCGACGGATGTTCGGTTCGCGATTCGTAGCGAGTTAGCCAGTCGGTATCGACGACCAGCGCCACGTCTTCTTTGCTTGCCAAGACCGATTCGACCGCCTGGGCTGAAAACAAAGTATCGGAATAGCAACAGACGAAGGGCTGCTCCATGAGATCCTCGGCGTAAAAAAGCGATGCCAGGATGTTGTTGTTAGGCCAATCGTCGTTATGCCGGAAAGTAAGCTCAGGATATCGCTCGCGGACCTTGTCGATTTGGTAGCCACCGATGAAACAAATCTCGTCGACGCCGTTTTCTCGAAACGCGGCGAGCGACCAATCGAGAATGCTCTGGCCGGCAACTTCGGCAAAACATTTGGGAGAATCGGCCGTGGTGGGCATCAGCCGACTGCCGCGGCCTGCACCAATGATGATCGCTTGCACAGAAATATCGCTCCTTTAGTTTGTACGGTCATCGTAGCCGTTGGGATGGGTTTTGTGCCACTGCCACGCGCTCGCGACGGTCGAGCGGATGTCGGGATACTTGGGCTGCCAGCCGAGGGTTTTGTTGGCGAGGCGAGCATCGGCAACGAGCTCAGGCGGATCGCCTTCGCGACGGCCTTCGACGACCACCGGGATCGGGTGCCCTGAAACTTGTCGGCAGGCTTCGATAACTTCCATCACACTGGCGCCGTTGCCGGTGCCGAGGTTGAGTTTGAGTGCCGTGCCGGGCTCCAGCATTTTCAGTGCGGCAACGTGGGCACTGGCGAGGTCGTCGACATGGATGTAGTCTCGCACGCAAGTGCCGTCGGGCGTCGGATAATCGTCGCCAAAGACGCGGATGTTTTCTCGCTGTCCCAACGCAACTTGCAATACGAGCGGAATAAGATGCGTCTCGGGTTTGTGATCCTCGCCGATCGGGCTGTCGGCCGACGCCCCCGATGCGTTGAAGTATCGCAGCGCAGCATAGCCCAAGCCGTAGGCGTGGCTGTAGTCGGCTAGCGCATGCTCGATCGCTAACTTCGTAAAACCATAGGGATTGATGGGCGCCTGTTTTTCCGCTTCGGTGATCGGAACTTGCTCGGGTTCGCCATAGGTGGCACAGGTGCTTGAGAAAACAATTCGGCTAACCTCGGCAGCGCGCATCGCGTCGAGTAGCGAGAGGGTGCCAACGATGTTGTTCTGGTAATACTCGGCCGGGTTGGTGACCGAGACGCCGACATAGGCCAGCGCCGCAAAGTGCATGACGGCTTCGATTTTGTGCTCGCGCAAAGTGGATTCGAGTAGCGCACGATCCATTAGTTCGCCGACAACGAGCCGATTCTCGGGCACGGCCGCTCGATGGCCTTCCGACAAATTGTCGTAGACCAAGATTTCGTGCCCCGCGCGGTGCATCGTCCAGGCGGCATGGGACCCGACATAGCCGGCCCCGCCAGTTAGTAAAACTCGCATGGGTGGTTCTTAAACTCCTACGTTCTTGAAAATGCCCGCGAAACAGGCGAAAAATCGCGAAAGAAAGAAAAAATCAAAAATCTATTTTATGTCTCTTACGATACTTGCGAATTCGTCTGAGGGTTTTCTGGCGAATTTTTTTCGCGTTCTTTCGCATGTTTCGCGGGCTACTTCCGGTCAATTCTTTGCATGGCATATTAAGCCTTTCTCATTTAGCACTTTCTTCAGCACCGGTTCGACTTGCGTGCGTATAGTGTCGTTCGCATAACCGACCCAGCCGACATCGGTTTCGACATCAAGCGGTACGTTCAGCGGGTTGCCCTCGGGGTCAGTGATCGAGACGCCCAACTCTTCGGCGATCAGCATCGTGCAAATGTCGTAGGGGTGACAACAGTGGCCCATCGCCTCGTGACGCTCGATGGCAATACTACGCATCAGTGGCCGGAGATCGGCAAGGAAACGGTCGGCCCCGCTGGCCAGGCCAAAAATCTGTCCGCCCGTGCTGGGATACTGGTCTTCAAAGGTTAATGTACTGTCTGGCTCGCGTGGACCCAAGACGCCAGTGACGACGCAGTCGTCAATACTGCCCAAAACGTCACGCATGCCGGGGAAAAATCGGCTGATCGACGCGAAGCCGAAGCGGATGGTCTCGGCACCTGTCGGCCGCAATTTTAGTGGGCTTCGCTCGCCGGTGAGACGATCGTAACGCTCGGACTCCGCCCCCCGACCGCGAATTGCCCACAGCTGGTCAGACTGGTTTTGTTTGAGGATCGGTATCTCGGTCTGAACAGCTAGCTCGATGTCTTGAAGGTTCGTCGCGTTACCTCGGTTGGGGGCAACGCCGGTGAGAATCCAGCCGCTGCGCTTCTGAAACATCAAACAGCGTGTGCCATCGATCGGGTCGACGATGATCCGCCAGCGGCAGTCGGCCTCTTGGGCGCCCTCGGGCAAAATCAGTTGTCCCCCCGGCAGCCCTTCGGCGATAAGGACGATCGGCTCGCTGGCGGCCAACTCGCGATTGAGAAAACCGACCAACTCGGCTTCGCTCACCCGGTCGATCGAAAAGACGACATCGCCCCCCTCGTTGGCAACAACTTGCGAGAGATCGTCAATTTCGCGAGAAGCAGTTGCCTCGAGTACACACTTGCGCATGCGATCGTGGAGTCGTCTCAGTACGGGCAGCAGTTTTTCAAGTTCAGACACCTAGGCGATGATAGCATGGGGAGATGGAAATGACGAATGACCAGAGAAAGACTGGGCTGGGTGATTGCTAGGCACTTGTCTGTGGCTCTGAGCCTGTCATGATGCTAGTTCCACGATGGACTGAATATCGTGAGTTAATCAGCTCGCCGGAGGTACACTTGCCTCTGGGCTCCCGGACCGCGTGGCGGTCCGGCTATTTATTTTTCCTCCAGGCGACAAGCTCATGGGTCAAGGAACCGACCGCTGCCTGCCGAGCGACGTCAAACGTGGCTCACAAATACGCTGCCGAGCACACGGCGAGCTGGTAGATTGGCTTGCCATGTCGGGTCGCTCCCTAGCAATCACGACCTATACGTCGGGCAAACTCGTCTTGGTGAGCAGTCAAGAAGGAAAACTCCGCACTCGGCAGAAGCGATTGCCTCGGCCGATGGGAATTGCGGTTCGGCGCGACCGTTTGGCCATCGCAACCCAGACCAAGATCCTCTTCTTTCAAAAAGCGACTGCTCAAGGATCTTCCGATGCGGTCTACAAGCTGAAGCAGGAATTTGAAACCGGCAAGCTGAATGCACATGACGTTGCCTTCGGGCGGCGTGGAATCTACTTTGCCAACACACGATTTAATTGCATCGCTCGAGTCTCGCAGCAGAAAAAATTCGTGCGGGTCTGGCAGCCCCCGTTTTTGGACAACCCATCTCAGCAAGACAACGTCATGCGAGACTGTTGTCATTTGAACGGCATCGGCCTGAGAGACGGACGTCCGGCCATGGCGACCGCATTTTGCGAAACGGCCCATCGGGGCGGCTGGCGCGAGGAAAATCGATTTACCAAAGGCGTGCTGTTAGACGTGCGGCAAGGCTGCGTCGTCGCTCGGGGACTGTGCATGCCGCACTCGCCGAGATGGCATGACGGTCGCTGGTGGCTTTGCAATTCAGGGCATGGAACATTAGTGACGTTCGAGGCCGCGACAGGCAACTGCCAGGAAGTCTGTGCGCTGCCCGGTTTTACGCGAGGGCTTTGCTTCGTAGGGAAACATGCGCTAGTTGGCCTCTCAAAAATCCGACGCAAGCATGTGCTCGACGCGCCGCCTGTTCGAGACCGTCACGCTCAACTTTTCGCAGGGGTTGCGCTAGTCGACACAACGACAGGTCGCCAGCTGGGTTCGCTGGAATTCACTCAGGGGGGCCGAGAGGTGTTTGATATCGTGTTTCTACAGGGAATTCGGCGCCCAAATGTGGAGGTTTGAAAGCTAGGGGATTGCAATTCCCTGGCTTTGCATTCAAGCCTTGCCCGGTGCGTCGACGGCAATTCGCTCCATCGCGTCAATATTTCGATCAATAAAACGTTCTAGGGCAAACATGGCAATGAAGCCAACGATCCCGACGCCACAGAAAATCATCATGGCCCCTTTCTGATTGCTCTCGACTGCCACGGCCAACATGACGCCGACCATGGGTACCAAGGCAGTCAGCGCGAGGAACACTTTGTTCAGCTTGCGTAGCCGCTGCAAGGGTTGCCAGTGGGGGCCGGCCACGATCCCTTGGCGTACCAGCGCCGGAAAGAAACTTCGCACCGCAAGGGTCGTAAGCAGAAAATAAGGATACGCCATAGCTACAATGCCGCATAGCACAAGCGACAAGACGAAGTGAGAATAAAAGGCGACAGCGCCGTCGAGTTCCAATCCCAGGTTGATGGCAATGGGGAAGATGATGCCCGAGACGGTCCATAATACGAGTGTCAGCAGCGAAATTACTAATCCCAGATAGAGAATCTGATCAGCCCCTTGCTTCGCTTCGTCGAGATTCTCGCGACGCATCAACTGCCGAGCGCGCATGACAAACCAAAGCCCGCCAAGAACTCCCAACGGAAACGCAATGCCATTGATCCACAATTGTACCGTATCAAAGCGTTGGAGAACGGCTTCAGAAAAGACTTGGTCGGCAACACCTTGCACGATTCGTGTGCGATTGTAAGTCAGGTTAAAAAAACCGGCCAACGCGTTGGGGGATAATCCTACCAGGATGATCGCAAGGATTGGAAATCGTACCGGCAGGCTCCAAAGCAAATTGGTTGGCTCCTGCATCAGATTCCAGCAGTCGGGGTTCAGGCAGAGCTCCAGCGCCTTTGCCACTTCCTCGGCCGACCCGTACCGCTCTTCCTTGCGAGGTTGCAAGCAGCGCACAAGCACCTGCCGTAACGATTCGGGGCAGTCTTTGGGCAGCCGCCCAACAAGTTCAGAAAAATTGACGTAGTGCTGCGTGTCGATCATGCGCTGGATGCGGGCCAATTCGCCCCCACCTGCCTTCGATTCTTCGTCGAAAGGGCGGTGGCCACAGAGCAACTCCCAGAGCAGGATGCCGAGAGAGTAGACGTCGCTCGTTCCCCGCACCAGCTGGGGCGAGCCACCCAACACCGGATGACAAGCTTGCAATTGCTCGGGCGACATATAGGCCAGCGAACCGCCAAACATATCTTCAGGATTCTCGCCGGCCCGTCCGTCGTTGTAGCTCACATTGAAGTCGGCCAACTTGGGCACACCCTCGGGAGTCAACAGCACGTTGGCCGGCTTGATATCGCGGTGCATGACCCCTTTTTCATGCGCATAGGCGAGCCCTCGGGCAAGCTGTGCGCCGATTTTGCAGACAACCATCGGCCAAGAAGCATTTCCCAGCCAGTTACGTCCGGGCGAGTGCTCGGGACGTGCCGCGCCGCTCGCGCCCAGCATCCCGTCGATTGCTTCAAGCAGCACACGCCCCGTGCGAGCCGCCGGCGTAAGCCGGCGCACACGCTTGACCACATCTAACAGCGTACCGCCGGGAACCACTTCCATATACAGCAAGTGGACCGACGGTTCTTTGTTTTGTCTTTGATCAAAAACGCGAACAATGTTGGGGTGATCTAACTGGGCCAAAGTTTGCGATTCGTTGCCCCGACAGGAAGCGACTTTTAGCGCGACCAATCGCTCCAACGAAACTTGGCGAGCTAAAAAAACCTGAGCAAACGCTCCTTTGCCCAATAAGGTCAGTAACTCGAAGTCGTCGACCTTGTCGCCCGACTTAAGGGCGAGTACCGCGTCGTTGGCTAGCTCAAAACTTGACTCAACGCCCTTCTCTTTTTTCGTGTCCGCAAAATAGGTATTGGTTGGCGTCCCAGCCACGGCCATGCCGCCCACCAACATGCACAGCTTGGTTGCCTGATTGGGAAATCGCTGCTGAATTTCTTTGACGCTCACGACCTTACCGGCTTGCATGCGAACTTGAAATTCTTCGTGGATCAGCTCCGCAGGCAATTCCCCCGGCGAGCCTATTTCTGAGAACTCCTCGGCATAAGATTCGATCAAACGGGGCGAGCAGTCGTGCTGCCAGCGATACTCCAAATCGACCTTGATGAGTTCTGGTAGGGACAATTCCCTGGCCGGGTCGCCCGCTGGAGGCAAGAAATCGCCCAGCGAGGGCTCTGGGGCACCTTCTTTGAGGTGCGCCTCCCAGGCAGCCACCAGACGGTCGATTGCCGTAGACACTAGATCCCAAGGGTCGTCTTCGCGTTGGGAAGTTGCGTCAGGAACGGTAGAATGAGGATTGTCGGTCACGGTTGATTTTCTAGCGACTGCCAGATCATGTGCATGAAATTACGAAATACCCAATGACGAAAGAAGCACGAAATCAGAATGCCGAACTACAAGAGCTGCTCATCTGTTAGTTCCTTGGCCAGTCGGCATTCGTCATTCTAGGCTTTGCTCTATGTCTGAACATGATACAAAAATACTGGCTGGATTGCGAACTGGGGACCAAGCTGCGCTGACCGAGTTTCTGCAGGCCAATGAGCAGGCATTATTGGCGTTTATCCGCAGCCGAATTGGTTCGCAATTGCAGAAAAAGGTCGAACCGGAAGATATGCTCCAGGAAGTGAGTATCGAGGCCCTCCGCAGCCTTGAGAAAGTCGATCTCTCGACTTGGGACCCGCTGCACTGGCTGTTTCAGATCTGCGAGCGGAAGATCATCGACGCCCATCGCCGCTACTTCGCCAGTCAAAAGCGCGACGCCGGCCGCGAGGCAGCTTTGCCAGCGGGAACCAGCGGAGCGGACTTGGGAAATCTACTGGCCGCCAGCATGACGACCCCCAGCGTGGCATTTTCGCGCGATCAGCGTCAATTGGCCATGCTTGCCGCTCTGGAGACTCTGCCCGAGGACCAACGCGAAGCGGTACGTCTGAGATATCTCGTCGGGCTGCCGTCGAAAGAAATCGCCAAAAAACTCGGCAAAAGCGACGGCGCCACGCGCGTGATGATCACCCGAGCACTAAGCAAGCTACAAGAACTGCTGGGCGAATAGCGCAACGCCAGCCGTGTTGCCACGCAACACATGGGACGCCGTGTGTTGCGTGGCAACCGGCTGGCAGAATTTTTCTGAACCCTTTTCCACCCTCGATGGCACTATTACTAGCATGACCGCAGTGCGCGAGCAAACCGAGGTTGATTTAGACGAACTGGTCCACAAGCACCAGGCAAATGTGTGGCGGTATTTGCGCTACCTGGGCGCGACAACCGCCGATGCCGACGATCTTATGCAGGAAACGTTCTTGGCAGTCAATCGGTCAAATTTTGTGCAACGCACCGACCACGAAACAGCGGCCTATTTACGTACCGTAGCGCGCAACCAATTGCTGATGGCACGGCGACGTGAAGGCCGTGAAGTAAACACCGTCGAACTGGAAGCCGCCGAGCAGGTTTGGGTGGCCTCGGGAGATCGAAACGTTTACTTGGCCGCCCTGGCCGATTGCCTGGAAAAACTCGAAGGACGTGCTCGCACAGCGATTCATTTATTTTACGAAGAAAAACGTAAAGAGTATCTCGACTACGACTATCATAAGCCCCTATCCAAATGCCGTCAAAGTAGAACCGTAACCTTATTCATCAACCCACGTCGCCCAGATCGAGCGCCTTACCATAGCGAACAAGCATCTGCCGGCGCAGCTTGTCGTGGTCTTGGTGCATGAGCCCTGGGTCGGCGGCAACGAGCAGTTGTGCTTCGCGGCGAGCTTCTTCCAGCACGTCGCGGTCGCGCTGCAGATCGGCCAGATAGAGAGGCGGCAAACCGTGCTGTTGGGTGCTGAACAGATCGCCCGGCCCGCGCAACTGAAAATCGAGTTCGGCCAGCGCAAAACCGTCGGTAGAATTGGCGAACGCTTCGAGTCGTTCGCGACCCTTGTCGGTGATCTCGCCCATCAAGACGCCGCAATAA
>Ga0114931_10010689_pt1 | contig 10906 bp, 5 predicted proteins | sample 2SBtaG_FD_89579 | JGI IMG/M metagenome (GOLD analysis project Ga0114931, IMG submission 89579) | Deep subsurface microbial communities from Kolumbo volcano to uncover new lineages of life (NeLLi) - 2SBTROV14_V59a metaG | ecosystem: Environmental > Aquatic > Marine > Volcanic | place: Kolumbo...
AGCGCGACCGGCAGGTTCTGCCACACAGGCATAGCAGTCCGCAGCAAGAGTGGAGATTGCCGAGCGACGATGTAGCGGCGGGCGCCCTCGCCCGCCGTAGACAGTCGGAAACGGTGGCTCGGACTACGGCCCGCGAGGGCGCGGGCCGCTACACGACTTTAGCGGCGGACTGATAGGCACGCTTTGAATGCGAAACGGCTCGACAGCTTTTTCCATTTGGAGTAAACACGCTGCGAATCATCCCACAGGAAAACAGGATCACACGATGCAGCTCAACGGGCTTGACTGGTCGATCGTCGTCGGATTCTTCGCGATCACGCTGACGATCGGACTGCTCGCCGCCCGTCGCGCCGGACGGAGCACGTCCGAGTTTTTCCTCTCCGGGCGGAACATGCCGTGGTGGCTGCTCGGCGTGTCGATGGTCGCGACGACGTTTTCAACTGATACGCCCAACCTCGTCACGGACATGGTTCGCCAGAACGGCGTCGCGGGCAATTGGGCATGGTGGGCGTTTCTATTGACCGGCATGTTGACGGTGTTCGTCTACGCGAGGCTCTGGCGACGATCGGGCGTGACGACCGACGTCGAGTTTTATGAGCTGCGCTATTCCGGAAAGCCCGCGGCGTTTCTGCGCGGCTTCCGAGCGCTCTACCTCGGCGTGTTCTTCAACGTCTGCATCATGGCGACCGTGACGCTGGCGGCGATCAAGATCGGCGGCGTCATGCTCGGGCTCTCGCCGATCAAGACCATCCTGCTCGCGTCGGTCGTTACCGTGCTATTCTCCGCGGCCGGTGGTTTGCGGGCCGTGATCCTCACCGACTTCCTGCTTTTCATCATCGCGATGATCGGATCGGTCGGAGCGGCGCTGGTCGCGCTGCGATTGCCCGAAGTCGGCGGGCTGAGCGGCTTGCTCGCACACGAGAACGTGCGCGAGAAACTGTCGATCATCCCGTCGCTCACCAACCCGGACGGCTCGAGCAATATGGACACGTTCGTTGCGCTGCTGATTATCCCGCTCGCCGTGCAGTGGTGGAGCGTGTGGTACCCGGCTTCCGAACCCGGCGGCGGCGGGTACATCGCGCAGCGCATGCTCTCGGCGAAGAACGAGAAGCACGCCGTCGCGGGAACGTTTTTGTTCCAGGCCGCACACTACGCGTTGCGCCCCTGGCCGTGGATTCTCGTCGCGCTGGCCTCGCTTGTGGTTTTTCCCGACCTGGCCGCGATCTCGAAAGCCTTTCCAAACTTCCCGGCCGACAAGATCGGGCACGATCTCGCCTACCCGGCGATGCTCACGTTCCTCCCGCACGGGCTGCTCGGCATCGTGATCGCCTCGCTGATCGCGGCGTACGTGTCGACCATATCGACGCATCTGAACTGGGGCTCGAGCTACGTCGTCAACGACTTCTGGCGGCGCTTCGTCAGTCCGCAAGGGAGTGAGCGCGAACTCGTCTGGGTCGGCCGCGTCTCGACGGTCCTGCTGATGGTGTTGGCCGGGGCGCTTGCGCTCTGGCTGGAGAATGCTCTGGCCGCGTTCGAGATTCTCCTTCAGATCGGCGCGGGAACCGGACTGCTGTTCATCCTGCGCTGGTTCTGGTGGCGAATCAATCCGTACAGTGAACTCGCCGCGATGGTGGTTTCGTTTCTTGTTGCCATCTACACCAAAGTAATCACGCCCGGCGAACTCGCTTCGTGGCAGGAGCTTCTCCTCGGCGTCGGACTGACAACCATCGCGTGGTTGGTCGTGACGCTTGGCACGCCGCCGTCGACTACTCGGAAGCTTCGCGACTTCTACAAGCTCACACGCCCCGGCGGGCCCGGCTGGCGCAAAGTCATCGCCGACGCCGAGCGCGACGGCGAGGCCATCATCGGCGACGAGGCCGGGCTGTCCAACCTGCCGCGCGGCATCCTGGCGATGGTGTTCGGCTGCGTGTTCGTCTATGCGGCACTGTTCGGCACGGGGAACTTTCTGTACGGTAACATGCCGGCGGGTGTCCTTTGCGCGGTGCTGTTCGTACTCAGCGGGCTGGTGCTGCTGAGGCTCACCGCCGGTCGCCGGACCATGTAGCGTCCGAGCTCAGCCTCGGCCGCTGGTCGGACCACGTAGCGTCCGCCCCCCGTGGCGGACGTAGAACGGTGAGACGCCGATCCGAGTCGTTGGACAAGCGACCCGATGCGTGCCACTGCCCAAGGGCAGTGATGTCTTGTCCGTTGCCGGAGGGTCGCACTTTACGGGTGTCTCGCACTGCTCAAGAGCAGTGGCACACTGATCCGTCAGGCCGTGGTTGGCGGACCACCCTGCCGCGCGCTCGAAGCGAGGTGAAGTATGCTTCTCAGGTGTGCAATCGTCGTGCTCTTCGCAGGCCCGGCAATGGCAGGTGCAGGTACTCAACAACCGCTCTCGGGCGCGGACATCGTCCCGCGACCGGAGAATATCGATCCCGTCGAAGGGTCGTTCACGCTCAATGGTCAGACGGCGATCCTGGTCCGCGACGCCGACGCGAATGCGGAAGTCCTCGCCGTCGGACGGTTCCTTGCAGAGTGGCTCCGCCCGCGAACCGGCTTCGCGCTGCCCGTTTGCGCCGCCAGGCGAGGCGACGAACCCACCGGGAACATCCTCCTGGCGATTGCCGACAACCACACCATCGGCGGCGCCGAAGCCTATCAACTAAGTATTACGCCCGAGCGCGTCGGCATGTTTGCGACCCATCCGCGCGGGCTGTTCTACGCCGTCCAGACGCTGCGCCAGCTCTTCCCGCCGGCGCTCGAAGCCGCCCGCGTCGCGCCCGGCAAAGGCAAACCGCTCAAACTCGCCGGCCTGCGCATCGCCGACGAGCCGCGCTACCCGTGGCGCGGCATGCTGCTCGACTGCGGGCGGCACTTCATGGACAAGGAATTCGTCAAGCGCTACATCGACCTGCTCGCCTACCACAAAATGAACGTGCTGCACTGGCACCTGACCGAGGACCAGGGTTGGCGGATCGAAATCAAAAAGTATCCCAAGCTCACACAGATCGGCGCGTGGCGAAAGCTCACCCGCGAATCCGAACAGCCCGGCGACGGGAGCGGGCGCTACGGCGGGTTCTACTCGCAGGATGACATCCGCGAAATCGTCGCCTACGCCAAGGCGCACTACGTCACCGTCGTGCCCGAGATCGAATTGCCCGGGCATTCGGGCGGCGCGCTCGCGGCCTACCCCGAGTTGAGCTGCAGCGGCGGACCGTTCGAGACGAGCACGACGTGGGGCGTTCACAAGGACGTCTACTGCGCCGGCAACGACCAGGTCTTCGAGTTCCTCGAAGGCGTGCTCGACGAAGTCTGCGAATTGTTCCCATCGGAGTACATCCACATCGGCGGCGACGAGTGCCCCAAGGACCGCTGGAAAACCTGCCCAAAGTGCCAGGCCCGCATCAAGGCCGAGGGTCTGAAGGACGAGCACGAGTTGCAGAGCTATTTCGTCAAACGCATCGAGAAGTATCTCAACAGCAAGGGCAAGCGCATCATCGGCTGGGACGAAATCCTCGAAGGCGGGCTCGCGCCGAACGCGACCGTCCAAAGCTGGCGCGGCATGCAGGGCGCGATTGCCGCCGCTGCGAGCGGGCACGACGTCATCGCCTCGCCGACGAGCCATTGCTATCTCGACTATCCGCAAGCCGCTGAAGGGAGCAACTTCGGCTGGATGGGCATGATTACACTCGAACAGATCTATTCGTTTGAGCCGACGCCGGGCGAATTGTCCGCCGAGCAGGCCCGCCACATTCTCGGAGCGGAAGCGAACATCTGGACCGAGCAGGCCCCGCAGCAGCGCGTCGACCACCAGGTTTTCCCGCGCCTGTGCGCGCTGGCCGAAGTCACCTGGTCGCCCAAAGACGCTCGGAGCTGGCCCGGTTTTCAGAGGAGGATGGTCACGCATGAGAAGCGGCTCGATGCGCTCGGCGTGATGTACTACGTACCTGTGCCGCGGCTCGCGACAAGCGAGCGCGTGTTTACCGACCAGCTCGATCTGCGATTTCAACTGCCCGCGAGCGGCGTCATTCGATATACGCTCAAAGGCGCAGCGCCGACCAACAGCTCGGCCAAGGCGGGCGCTGTCCTGCACATCTCCGATTCGTGCGTGTTGAAGGCGCGCGTGTTCCTGCCGACCGGCAACGCCGGCGACACCGCCGAGTTCCGCTTGCGCAAGCTGACGCCTCACGAGCCGGTTCATGTGGACAATCCAGCCGCGGGGCTTGATTGCGAATACTATGAGGGTCGCTGGCTGCACGTGCCCGCATTGGACGATCTGACGCCGAAGGTTTCGGTCGTGGTCAACTCAATCGACCTGGGCCCGAGAAAGCGCGACGCGAATTTCGCGCTGCGTTTCCGCGGATTCATCGAAACGCCCGCCGACGACGTGTACACGTTCTACCTCTCGTCCGACGACGGTTCACGCCTCTGGATCGGGTCGGACCTCGTCGTCGACTTCGACGGCGTTCACGCCGCCGGCGAACGCAGCGGGCAGGTGATTCTCAAAGCCGGTCTGCATCCGCTTAGCGTCGAATATTTCCAGGTCGGTGGTAAGCGCAAGCTCGAGCTCGCCTACGAAGGGCCGAGCTTCGAAAAACGTCCGCTGCCGAAAGCGGCGCTCTTCAGGAGCGAATCACAGCGCTGAGCGCACGGCTCCAAGCCAAATCCCTCAATCCCTAAACCCCTTTGTCTTGCTCAGCTACATCGACAGCTTTTCCGCCACGTTGCGCATCTGCACGCCATGCACCAATGCCGCGCCACCCTTGATCGCGGCGGCTACGTGGACGGCTTCGGTCATCTGTTCGAGGTTGCCGCCTTTTTCGAGACATGCCTGCGTGTAGGCGTCGATGCAGTAGGGGCACTGCTCGGCGTGGGCGACCGCCAGCGCGATCAGCGCCTTCTCGCGCTCGCTTAGCGCGCCCTCGGCAAACACCTCCTGATACCAGGCGAAGAACTTGTCGGCCAGGTGCGGCGCGTCTTTTCCAATGTCTGTGAACTTCTTGAGGTCGGCGGGGTTGTAATAATGGCTCATGTGCAATTCCAACTAATGGATCAGTCTCTCGAAGCGTCCGGTTGCGGCCTGACCTCTCGCTCGCCTGCGAGAGCGACGGAATCCGGCAACGCGCGCGGCGTGGAGTCGATCGCGGGCAATTCCAGCTTGTCCTGGTTCTTGGCGCTCACGCCAAGGTCTTCGAGCTTGCCGCCCATCGGGAGCAGGCGCGATTCCCAAGATCCGACCGATTTGTTATACGCCTCTGTCGCGCGGCGAAGCGCGTCGCCGACCTTGCCGAGGTGCTCGGCAAATGTGCAGACGCGGTCGTAGAGCAACCGGGCGGCGACGCCGATCTGCTCGGCGTTCTGGATCTGTTCCTGCTGCCGCCAATCGTGAGCCGTGGACTGCAACAGCGCGACTAGCGTCGTCGGCGAGGCGAGAATGACCTTTTTGTGAATGCCCTCCTCGATCAGATCGCGATTCTGCTCGAGCGCCGCGCTGAAGAACGCTTCGCCCGGGACGAACATGATCACGAACTCCGGCGAGTGGTCGAACTGGCTCCAGTACCGTTTTGTGGCGAGATTCTGCATGTGTTGTCGCACGGCGCGGGCGTGAGCCTGGAGACACGAACGCCGCGCTTCCTCGCTCGTGGCTTCAACAGCGTCGAGGTAGTCGCTCGTCGACGCTTTGGAATCCACGACGATCGAGCGGTCTCCGGGAAGTTTGACGATCAGGTCGGGACGCAGCCGACTCGCCGCGTCATCCGTTTGGCCCTGCTCAACGAAGTCGCAATACGGGCTCATCCCGGCCAGCTCGACGGCTCGGCGAAGCGTGATCTCGCCCCAACGGCCCTTGACCTGCGGGGCGCGCAGCGCGGTGGTCAGCGAGGTCGTCTGTTTGCTCAGCGTACGCTGCGTCTCGGCGAGTTGCTTGAGCTGGTCGGTGACGCCGCCGTAGGCTTTGTTGCGGGCTTCTTCGATCTTCTTGATCTCGGCTTCGTAGCGCGTGAGCGCGTCGCCGAGCGGTTTGACCTTTTCGACGATCTGCTTGGCAAATTCTTCGCTGTTCGATCGCAGGGCTTTGACCGACAGCGCGGTGAACGCGTCCTTGAGTTGCGTCTGTGCATCTTCGAGGAGCTTGCGCTGCTCGGCGAAGCTCTTCAGGGATTGTTCGAGCCGCGTCTCGGCGGCGGTGCGGGCCTGTTCGATCGTGCTCAGCGATTCGCGCAGTTGCTCGGCCGTGTGTTTGTGCTCGTCGAGCTGGTGACGCAGCTCGCCGTTGCTACTTTCGATGCCGGCCAGTGCGGCGGCGTGTTGCGCGTGATCGGCGCGCTGCCGGGTCCGCGACCACAGCCAGCCGACCGCGCCGCCGACGATCAAACCTGCCGCGAACAGAAGTACTTCAATCACGATGCATCACTCCACGGACATCGAAGAACTTGCCCGCCAGGAACACGGCCGAGACGGTCGCGCCACACGGAGCACTGCGCAAAACACGGCCGAGACGGCCGCGCCACCCGGAGCACTGCGCAAAACACGGCCGAGACGGTCGCGCCACCCGGAGCGCTGCGCAAAACACGGCCGAGACGGCCGTGCCACCCGGCGCGCGGTTCACGGCACTCGACCGGATCAGCGTATCACGGCGGACATGCTCGTGCCATGCTCGGGAACGGATCGATGCCGACCGGCGCGGGAATACCGATCTTCGCATACGGTAATGTGCAGCGCTGCGGTTGGGCTTGCGGGCGGCGACGCTACAATGGCGCGCTTCACGGCGAGTCAGGCAAGACTTGAATCTGAGAACCCGGGGAGAACGCCGCATGTTTCATCGTCTAATGCTTCCGCTGTCGCTGGTTTTGACGAGCGGGTTGTGCGCCCCGAACGCGTACGCGGACCAGGTCGTTTACGCCCGGCACCTGTCACTCACACGCGATGGAAAGACGCTCGCGTTCGGCTGGGCGGGGGATATCTGGACGGTGTCCAGCGCGGGCGGCGCGGCGCGGCGTTTGACCGTTCATCCAAGTGACGATTCGCATCCCGTGTTCTCGCCCGATGGCGAGCGGATCGCATTCGCATCCAGCCGCCACGGCGCGAACGACGTGTTCGTGATGACCGCCGACGGATATGACGTGACGCGGCTGACGTTCGCGGACCGTCCCGAGACGCCGAGCGGGTGGTCGCCCGACGGTGCGTACGTTTATTACTCCTCGCGCAAGAATGGCGAGGTCGATTGGCTGCCGCGGGCGTACCGCGTGCCGGCGGCCGGCGGGCAGTCGCTTCGCGCGATCGAGTGCGGCGCGGTTGATCCCAGACCCAGCCCGGACGGGAAGTATCTGATGCTGACGCGCGGCGCGTCGCGCTGGTGGCGGACCGGCTATCGCGGCAGCGCGAACTGGAACGTCTGGCTTCGCGAAAACGCGAGCGGTCGGATGATCCAACTGACCGACTTTGACGGCACGGATTTCGCGCCGAGCTGGACGGCTGAATCGAACGTTGTCTACTTCCTGTCTGACCGCGTCGGAGTCCACAACGTCTGGCGCAAGTCGGTCGCCGGCGGCGACGCGACGCAGGTTACGCACGCGGCCGGCGATCGCGTGCGCGACTTCGCCGTCTCCGCCGACGGAGGCACGCTCGTATACACACAGTGGGACAAGCTGTTCGTGCAAGCGCCGCCGGACGCTGCGCCGCGCGAGATCGTCGTCAGCGCCGGCGGAGACAGCTCCGCCAAACCCGTCGACCTGAAGACACTGACCAGCGGCGCGGACGAGGTCAGCGCCTCGCCCGATGGCAAGGAACTCGCGCTCGTCGAGCGCGGCGAGATCTTCGTGATTCAGACCGAGAAGGGGCGGCTGACGCGGCGCGTGACCGACTCGGTCTTTCGCGATCGGCAGGTGAGCTGGTCGCCGGACGGCAAGGCGCTCTACTTCATCTCGGATCGGTCCGGACAGGAAGACATCTATCGCGCGACGTCTTCGGAGGATCCCCCGAAAGCGTTGAGCGAGTCGCTCCGTTTCAAGGTCGAGCGCATTACCGACAATCCGGCGATGGAGCAGTGGCCGCAGGTCTCGCCCGACGGAAAGTCGCTGCTGTTCGTGCGCGGGTTGGGCGACGTCATCGTGAGGGATCTGAAGAGCGGCGACGAGCGCACGCTGCTCGAGCAGTGGAACTGGCCCGAGCTCGCCTGGTCGCCGGACAGCAAGTGGATCGCCTACGCCGTCGAGGATGAGGAATACAACTCGGACATCTGGATCGTACCCGCGGACGGCAGCGCGGCGGCGGTGAACATCTCGCAGCATCCGGACAACGACACGAACCCGGCCTGGTCGGCGGACGGGCAGGTGCTCGCGTTTTCGTCGCAGCGGCAGGGGTTTGATTCGGATCTGTACCTCGTGTTTCTCTCCGCGCAACTCAATGAAAAATCGAGCAGCGACCTCGACGAATACTTCAAGCAGGCCGGCGAGCGCGTAAAGAAGCGCAAGCCGATCAAGGATGCGGTCGCCAGCGGCGCGATCACCCTCGCGGGCGGCGCGGCGTCCGGGATCGAAGATAAGCCGAAAGCGGATGTAGCCGGCGACGCCGAACGACCGAAAAAGCTCGAGGATCAGTTACGCTCGGTTCTCAAGGAGTTTCTCAAGCCGCCGAAAGGCGATGGTGACGAACACGAGGACAAAGATGCCGAGGAGCAAGCCGCGAACTATGCGTGGAATCTTGACACGGCCTATCGCCGCGTGCGGCGCGTCACGTCGCTGCCGGCGGACCAGTGGACCTTCGCGTTATCCCCGGACGGAAGCACCCTGGCGTTTCCCTCGCGGCACGAAGGCAGTGCGAAGCTCTACACGATCAAGTGGAACGGCCGCGAGCAGAAATCGATCGTGTCGAGCGCCGTCGGAGCGCTCCAGTTCGGGTTCGATGGAAAACGGCTCTACTACCTGAAGGGCGGCGTGCCGGCGTCCTGCACGGCGAGCGGCGGCGATCAGAAGTCGCACGCGTTTCGCGCCAAGATGGCGATCGTCCGAGCCGAAGAGGCGGCCCAGAAGTTCGACGACGCCGCCCGCATGCTCGGGATGCGGTTCTATCATCCGACTCTCAAGGATCTCGACTGGGGCGCGCTCTCGAAGAAGTACCGCGAACTGGCCCTTCAAACCCACACCGACGCCGAGTTCACCGAGATTTTCAACCAGCTTCAGGGGCGGCTGAACGGGTCGCATCTCGGCATGTCCGGCCCGCGCCGCGGCGGCGCGGAAAGCATCGGCTACCTCGGCTGTGACTTTGATCCGCAATACGCCGGGCCGGGGCTGAAGGTGACGGCCGTGCTGAAGAACTCACCGGCCGACCGCGAGGAGAGCCGCATCTTCGTCGGCGACATCCTGCGGACCGTCAACGGCTCGAGCGTCGGCCCGGATGCCGCGATCGAGCAGGCACTGATCGACAGCGCCGCCGATCCCGTGATCGTTTCGTTTGTACCTTCCGCCCAACGCCCCGCGGACGACGACAAGAAGGAACCCGCCGCCGACGGGCTGCGCGAGTTGGTGATCCGGCCCATATCCTACAGGGCTTTCTCACGGCTTCGCTATCAGGAATGGGTCGATGCGAACGAGCGCTACGTCGATGAGCATTCCAACGGCCGCCTCGCCTACGCGCACATCAGCGGCATGGGCGAGCCGCAGTTCTACACCTTCGAACGCGATCTCTACGCCGTCGCACACGGAAGAGACGGGCTGATCGTCGATGTGCGCAACAACGGCGGCGGGTGGACGGCGGACTGGGTGATGGCCGTGCTCAACGTTCGCCGCCACGCGTACACCATCGGTCGCGGCGGGAAGCGCGGCTATCCGCAGGATCGCCTGATCTTCTACGCATGGACCAGGCCGGCGACGATGATGTGCAACCAGTTCAGCTACTCTAACGCCGAGATCGTCTCGCACGCCTTCAAGAATCTCGGCCGCGGGCCGCTGGTGGGGATGACGACCTTCGGCGCGGTGATCAGCACGGGCGCCTACGGCCTGATCGACGGCTCGCGTATCCGCATGCCGTTTCGCGGGTGGTATACGTTGCCCCAGAAACAGGACATGGAGCTGCACGGCGCGGTGCCGACGGTGCTGGTCGACCGCACGCCCGACGACGAGATCAATGGTCGCTATCCGCAACTCGACGCGGCGATTCGAGCCACGCTCGCGCAGATCGAATCGGCGAAATCGGCCGGCGGCGCTCGATAGGCAAAACGGCGTCGTGTTCCGCGGCGCGGGCGCGCTTCAGTCGATGCCCTCGCTCAGCCGGTTCCACTGGGCCTCAAGCCAGGCGCGCAGGTGCTCGGGCGTCACGCCTTCGACCCTGAGGCGCGACCACGCGCCGGCGCCGCCCTCCTCATCGGTCGCGCGGGGTGCGTGACACAATCTGCAAATTGGGTTTGCCGCGGAAAAAGTAGCGTCCGCCCCCCGTGGCGGACGTATTCGCGGGCAGCGCCGTCGCCATTCTACGTCGCCCACAGGGGGACGACGCTACGGAGCGGCCTTGCAGGCCGCGGATTCTGTCACGCACCCGCTCGCGCGAGCCTCGTTCAGAAAACCATCGAACTAGCGATCGCGCGCAGCACCCCCGTCGTCGGACGCGCGGACGGCGCGTTCGATGGCGCCGGAGAACTCACCGACACCGAGTGCGTCCAACAAGGTCGTTGGTTTCTTCCTGCGTCAGCATGCGGCTCCGGGAAGCTCTTCGCGTTTTCGACCGACGATCGCGACATAGTGGATCGCGTGCCGGTCGATTCCGAGGCGGTGCTGATAGCGGCGTCGATCGGTAACTTCGAGCACGCCGTCGCGGATCATGCCGCGGATGAGGCCATCGAACCCGGTGTCGTCGTCGCCCTTGAGGAAGTCCTCTTTGATGTTGAACGCGATCCAGCCGTTGAGCGCGA
>Ga0114931_10010690_pt1 | contig 10905 bp, 10 predicted proteins | sample 2SBtaG_FD_89579 | JGI IMG/M metagenome (GOLD analysis project Ga0114931, IMG submission 89579) | Deep subsurface microbial communities from Kolumbo volcano to uncover new lineages of life (NeLLi) - 2SBTROV14_V59a metaG | ecosystem: Environmental > Aquatic > Marine > Volcanic | place: Kolumbo...
CGCCAATCAACGCCAATCAACGCCAATAGGTCCCACTGAAAAATAGCCTCGTCATTCCGGGCTTGGCCTGGAACAGAAGCGCGTAGCGTGTTTGGTCTTATCTTTGCGTCCACTCGCGGACGCCCTCCCTTTGCCGCGATACCCTGTCAGGTGGCAAAAAATGCGCCGTGACTCCCTGAAGTCGGCCAGGGCCCCCCATCCCGCTGACCGCCGCCCCGCGGCCGTTGCTCCGGCTCTCCCGCGCCGTATCCCCCTGTTTTTCATCGCTTCCTTCGCACCGTCCCGTCCTGCCAGACGGTTGACGCCACGGCCGATTGCTGATACTTATACGAATAAGAATGATTCGTATTAACATATCTTTCCACAAAGGAATCGAACATGAAGCCTTTCCTCTCTGTTTTTATGTTGGCCACGGGGGTGTTGTTGGGCATGCGGTCCGCCCTGGCGGTGGAATACCCCATCGGTGTGCCCGAGCAGCGCAACGGCATGGAAATCGCCGCCGTCTACCTGCAGCCGGTGCGCATGGAGCCCGCGGGCATGATGCGGCCGGCGGAGGAATCGGATGTTCACCTGGAGGCGGACATCCGCGCCCTCGATATCAATCCCAACGGTTTCGCCGAGGGCGACTGGATCCCCTATCTGCTGGTCAAGTATGAGGTTAGCAAGAAGGGTGGCGGGCAGACGCTGACGGGGGTGCTGATGCCCATGGTGGCCAACGATGGCCCGCACTATGGTGACAACGTCAGACTCATGGGGCCCGGAAAGTACCACGTCAAGTACACCATCTATGCGCCGAATGCCCCCGATAACAAGGCTGGCCAGCACTTTGGCCTCCACACCGACCGCCTCATCGGGGTGCGGCCCTGGTTCAAACCCTTCAGTGTGGAGTTCGACTTCATCTACGCCGGTATCGGCAAGCGTGGCGGGTACTGAGCCGTGGCCGGAGGAAAGATGCTGCGGGGCCGTGCGCTGTTCACCGCCCTGACGATGCTGGCGGCGGCGCCTGTTATGGCCGGGGAAGCTGCGGGAGACGAGATTCTGCCCCGCCTGGAGGCCCTGGAGCAGCGCATCAAGCAGCTCGAAGCCGAAAACGCGGCGCTGGAGCGTTCCCTGGACGAGCCTTACATCAGCGCCGACGAACCACCGGTCGCGGCCCGGCTGAAGGCGGTGGAATCACAGGTCAGCAGCTACCGCCGGGCGGCCCGCACCGTGGAGTCACTGCAAGGCATCAGCACCGGCGTCGGACTGACCCTGATGGGTCAGGGGCTCGTCGATGCCGGGGATAGCACCGGCAAGGACGGTGAACTCAATTACCGTGGCGATGCGACGGTCAGTCTTCCCGCGGGTAGCCTGGGCAATGCCGAGGGGTTTCTGTTTACCCACTTTCGCATGGGCCAGGGGCTGGGACTGGAGAACCCCAGTGATGCCTTTTCCTCGCTCAACGCCACCAGCTTCCAGCGCCCCGGGTCGACAGCCTCGGACAGCACCGTGTTGCTGGCCCAGGCCTGGTATCAGCTCAATGTGCCGCTGCCGCTGGGCGGCAACCCGGACCTTTCGCGCCGCCACGTCGAGTTCAATTTCGGCAAGATGGACCCCTTCGTGTTCTTCGACCAGAACAGCATTGCCGACGACGAGACCCGTGGTTTCGTCAATCAGGCCTTCGTGCACAACCCGCTGCTGGACGTGGGCGGCGATGTGGGGGTGGACGAATTCGGCTTCACCCCGGGACTACGGCTGGCCTATGTCAACGACTATTACAAGCCCGTTCACTACGGCCTTTCCGTGGGGGTGTTCGGCGCCGGCGAAGGGGCGGGTTTCTCTGATTCGCTGGATTCACCCTTCGTCATCGTGCAGGCCGAGACGGAGCAGCGCCTGTTCAGTGGCCTGAGCGGCAACTACCGGCTGTACGCCTGGCGCAACGGCCGGGGGCAGGATATCGGCGGCGCCATCACCACGCACAGCGGCATGGGGCTCAGCTTCAACCAGCAGGTGGGTGATTACAGCACGCTGTTCTTGCGCGCCGGCTGGCAGGCGCAGGGCCGCGTGACCTTCGACCGCACCCTGACCCTGGGTGGCTAGTGGGGTGGCAGCCTCTGGAATCGGGGCGCCGACGCCCTGGGGTTTGCCGTCGGCGGGCTGCAAACCTCGGATGATTTTCGCGGGGCTTCACTGACGGACTACGGTTATTCCGCCTCGGGCGGTGAGCAGGTGGTTGAACTCTATTACCGCTATCGCCTCAACCGCTAGTTCGAAATCTCGCCCGATCTGCAGTACCTCCGCCGTCCCGGCGGCAATGCCGCCGCCGACGATATCCTGGCCCTGGGCCTGCGTGTGCAATTGACCTATTGAGAGAAAGGACAAAGTGATGAGACATCCATTTTCCGCGATTCTTCTGCTGCTGGCGGGATTGCTGGCCGGCCTGCCGGCCCACGCCGGGCTGCCCGCCTTTCAGCTGAGCATCGAAAACGGCCGTTTTTCGCCGGAGGTGATCGAGGTGCCGGCGCGCACGCGCTTCAAGATCGTTATCACCAACAAGGGGCCCGGCCCCGAGGAATTCGAGAGCCGGAAATTGCGCAAGGAGACGGTGCTGGCGCCGGGCGTCAGCCGCTCGGTGGTGTTCGCGCCGCTGAAGCCCGGCAGCTATCGCTTCTTCGGCGAGTTTCATCCCGACACGGCGCAGGGCCGCATCGTCGCCAAGTAACGAGGTAACCGGTATGGGCAATATCGTATTCATCGTGTGGCGGGAAAGTGTCGAGGCCATGCTGGTCATCGGCATTCTCTATGCCTGGCTGAGCAGCCGCGAGCAGGCCCGCGTCGGTCTGCATTTCCTCTGGGGCGGGGTGGTCGCCGGCCTCGGCCTGGCCGGCTTGCTGGCCCTGGTGATGCTCAAGGTGCAGAACGAGTTGGCCGGTGAGGCGATGGAATATTTCCAGATCGGCATGATGCTGCTGGCCTCCGCGCTCATTACGCAAATGGTGTTGTGGATGCGCCGCCACGGCCGCACCCTCAAGCGCGAGCTGGAGTCCGGCATGGCGCGTGCGCACGAGCGCGCCAACTGGTGGGGGATGGCGCTGCTGGCAGCCATCGCCGTCGGCCGCGAGGGCGCGGAGACGGTGATCTTCCTCTACGGCATGGGTATGGCGGAGGGCGGTGGTTCGTTCTATGGCGGCGCGGCGCTGGGCTTTGCCGCCGCCCTGTTCAGCTTCTGGCTGTTGTCGCGCGGCAGTAGTTTCTTCTCCTGGCGCGCGTTTTTCCGCTTCAGCGAGGTGGTGCTGCTGTTGCTGGCCTCGGCGCTGCTGGTCGATGGTGTCGACCGCATGATCGGCATGGGCTGGCTGCCGCCGCTGCTGGACCCCGTGTGGGACAGTTCGGCGCTGCTCGACGACAGCACCCGCCTCGGCGGCCTGCTCGCCGCCCTCACCGGCTACCGGGCCCAGCCGGCGCTGCTGGTATTGCTGGTCTATCTGGCCTACTGGGCCGCGGTGTTCTTCCTTCTGCGGCGTTCCTCCCGGCGTCCGCCGAAATCCATGCCCGTGGCGGAGACGGGGTGAAATGAACGAGCTGGTTCGGGACATCCCCATCGTCATCGAGGCGCGCCGCACGCGCTTGCAGCGGCTGGGCGACTGGATGCGCGAACACCGCGGCGCCATCCAGGCCGTGCAGTGGCTGGTGGTGGTGTTCTATCTGGGGCTGCTGATCTGGCCGGCCCTGCTGCCGCTGCCGAGGGAATACGCGCACTTCTACGAGAACCTGGTGTTGTTCGCCCAGTTCCTGTTCTGGGGCCTGTGGTGGCCCTTCGTGATGCTGAGCATGCTGTTGCTGGGGCGGGTCTGGTGCGGGGTGTTCTGCCCGGAGGGTTCGCTGAGCGAATGGGCCAGCCGGCATGGCCGCGGCGGCGCCATCCCGCGCTGGATGCGCTGGGGCGGCTGGCCCTTCACCGCCTTCGTCCTTACCACCATTTATGGCCAGCTGATCAGCGTCTACGAATACCCCAAGGCGGCCCTGCTGATCCTCGGCGGTTCCACCATCGCGGCCATGCTGGTGGGCTTTCTCTACGGCCGCGGCAAGCGGGTCTGGTGCCGCCACCTGTGTCCGGCCAACGGCGTTTTCTCCCTGCTGTCGCGGCTGGCGCCGGTGCACTTCCGCGTCGACACGGCGGCCTGGCGGCAGGCCTCGCCACGCACCCCGGCGGTGGACTGCGCGCCGCTGGTCAATATCCGCGATATGCGTGGCAATAGCGCCTGCCATATGTGCGGCCGTTGCAGCGGCCACCGCGATGCCATCGTCCTGAGCGCGCGCGCGCCGAACCAGGAGATCGTCTCGCTGCGCGACCGGGACGCCTCGCCGTGGGACGCCATGCTGCTTATCTTCGGCCTGCTCGGCGTCGCCACCGGCGCCTTCCAGTGGTCCGCCTCGCCGTGGTTCGTGCAGCTCAAGCAGGGCGTGGCGGAATGGCTCATCGAGCGCGACATCTACTGGCCGCTCGGCAACGACGCCCCCTGGTGGCTGTTGACCCACTATCCCGAGACCAACGATGTCTTTACCTGGCTGGACGGGGCGCTGATCCTGTTCTACATCGGCACCACCACGCTGGTCATTGGCGGCGGCCTGCTGCTGGCCCTGCGCCTGGCCGGCTGGCTGCTGGGCCGGCGCGCCATGCCCTGGCGCCTGGCCTACGGTCTGACGCCGCTGGCGGGCATCAGCGTGTTCTTGGGCCTATCCGCCCTCACCATCGCCTTTCTCAAGGCGGAACGTATTGGTCTCACCTGGGTGCCGGGATTGCGCGCCGTGCTGCTGCTGGTGGCGGTGCTCTGGAGTGGCTGGCTACTGTGGCGGCTGCTGGCGGCGGAAGGCGGCAATGCCATGGCTTTCAACCGTCGTGCCATTGCCTGGCTTTGTCTCATGGCCGCAACCGTCCCCGTGCTCTGGAGCTGGGTGGTGATGTTTTATTTCTGGTAAGCCCGAGTTGTAATTTAGGGTATTGCTGGGGGCGAGGTTCAACTCCACACCCTGTTAGCCGATGCGCAGGAACAATGGCCGCACTATAGTCAGTATCCCCGGCAAAGCCGGGGGATACTGACTCTTCGTCCGGCGGCAGGTGGACGCGCTGGGCTACGCCGATGTCCGCCAGATCCACCACGTCCCACTGCCCGCCATGGCGGTACAGCCTTTTCCCCAACCGGGGATAGTCCGCCACGTCTTGTTCGAGACGCTGGCCCATGACCAAACATACCAGCGTCTCATCTCCATCATTTACAATGTTGTGGGCGACCATGTTTCTAGGCAGGCCCAGAAAATCCCCCGTTGCCAGGGGATACTCGTCGTCTCCGATGATGGCCTTGCCGGTTCCTGAGAGCACGTACACACATTCCTCCTCGTAGTAGTGGATGTGATATTCCGTCGTGTCGCGGCCGGGTTCGACACTGATGAGGTGGACACCGATGTGATGCAGCCCCACCGCATCGCCGAGGGACTTGTTGATGCGTACGGCATTGGGGTTGAGGAAGTGAATCCTTTTCTCACCGGGCAGCGCGGCAATCTCGGCGGCGGTGAGCAGCAGTTTGCGGGTATCCATTTTGTGTGTCGCTCCTGGTAGGCGGGTAGGGGGGCATGATGCCGCGTAATCCGGGGCGTTGCCAGGCTGCGGCGGGCAGGGCGTGGGGTTTGTGTGCCGCATGCAGTAGAATTCGCCCTTGGCTTTCACTACGGGTGATTTATGTCCGCCGCCGATGAGGTTGTCGAGCAACTCACCACCCTGGGCGATTACGTGCGCTGGGGGACGAGCCGTTTCAACGCGGCCGGCCTGTATTTCGGCCACGGCACCGACAACGCCCTGGACGAGGCCTTCGCCCTGGTGGTGCACGCCCTGCACCTGCCCCACGAGATCCCGCCCTACATGGCGCAGGCGCGGCTCATGCCGGAGGAGCGCCGGGCGGTGGCGGTACTGCTCCAACGGCGTATCGACACCCGCCAGCCGGCGCCCTATCTGACCCACGAGGCCTGGTTCGCCGGGCTGCCGTTCTATGTGGATGAGCGGGTGCTGGTGCCGCGCTCGCCCATCGCCGAGCTGATCGAGACCGGCTTCGCCCCCTGGGTGGACCCGGACGGCGTGCACGCCATCCTCGATCTCTGCACCGGCAGCGGCTGCATCGCCATCGCCTGTGCCCTGGCCTTCCAACAGGCCCAGGTGGACGCCACCGAGCTTTCCACGGAGGCCCTGGCGGTGGCGCAGATCAACCTTGAGCGTCACGGCCTCGAAGACCACCTGGCGCTTTACGAGGGCGATCTGTTCGCCGGGCTGGAGGGGCGGCGCTACGACATCATCGTCAGCAATCCCCCCTACGTGGACGCCGAGGACCTGGCGGCCCTGCCCGAGGAGTACCATCGCGAGCCGGGCCTGGCGCTGTCGGCGGGGGAGGACGGCCTGGACATCGTGCGCCGCATCCTCGCCCAGGCGGCGGATCATCTCAATCCCGGCGGCATCCTGGTGGTAGAGGTGGGCAATAGCCAGCTGGCGTTGGCGCAGACCTACCCCGAGGTGCCTTTCCACTGGCTGGCGTTCCAGCACGGCGGACGCGGCGTGTTCTTGCTCACGGAGGAACAGGTGCGCGAGCATGGCCCCGCATTCCTCGCCGCGTTGGAAGACTCGCCAGCCGCCGCCGGGCTATAATTCGCCGGAGACCGATTCGTCCGGTGCCGGAGCGGCTTCCGCCGCCACAGCGGCCACCGGATTAAACAATTTACGCCAGCATCAGTGAGCCTCCCTATGGACCCCATGGACCAGAAACTCGTCATCGACCTCGACTTGATCCGCCGCCACGACAAGTCCGGCCCCCGTTACACCTCTTATCCCACCGCCGTGCAGTTCCACGAGGGCTTCGGCGAGGCGGAATACCGCGCCTGGGCGGGGCGCACCAACGAGACGAGCCGGGCGGCCGACCGGCCCACGCCGTTGTCGCTGTATTTCCACATCCCGTTCTGCGATACCGTGTGCTTCTTTTGCGGCTGCAACAAGGTCTCCACCAAGGATCGCAGTCGCGCCCAGCCCTATCTCGAACGGGTGCACAGGGAGCTGGCCCTGCAGTCGGCGTTGTTCGATGACAATCGCAAGGTCGATCAACTGCACTGGGGCGGCGGTACGCCCACCTTCATCAGCCACGACGAGATGCGCGAACTGATGCGGGTGACGCGCGAGAACTTCCCCCTGCATGACGACGACACGGGCGAATACTCCATCGAGATCGACCCGCGCGAGGCCACCGCCGAGACCATCGACGTGTTGCGCGAGATCGGCTTCAACCGCATGAGCCTGGGTGCCCAGGACTTTGATTCGAAGGTGCAGATCGCCGTCAACCGCATCCAGAGCGAAGAAGAAACCTTTGCGACATTGAACGAGGCGCGCAAGGTGGGCTTCAAGTCCATCAGCATCGACTTGATCTACGGCCTGCCGTTTCAGAGCGTGAAAAGCTTCGCAGCCACGGTGGACAAGATCATCGCCGCCGGACCGGACCGTCTCTCGGTGTTCAACTACGCTCACCTGCCGGAGATGTTCAAGCCGCAGCGCCGCATCAACGAGGCCGACCTGCCCTCGGCGGCGGAAAAGCTGGACATTCTGCAGAACACCAACGAGAAGCTGTCTAAAGCCGGTTATGTCTATATCGGCATGGACCACTTCGCCAAGCCCGACGACGAGCTGGCCGTGGCCCAGCGCGAGCGCACCCTGTATCGCAACTTCCAGGGCTACTCCACCCACGCCGACTGCGACCTGATCGGTCTCGGTATCACCTCCATCGGCAAGGTGGGCGACACCTACAGCCAGAACTTCAAGGGCCTGGATGACTACTACGCGGCCATCGACGCCGGTCGCCTGGCCATCTTCCGCGGTATCGAGCTGGATGCCGACGACCTGCTGCGGCGTGAGGTCATCAGCCAGCTGATGTGTCACTTCTCGCTCATCGAGGCGGACATCGAGCAACGCTTCGGCATTGTCTTTCGTGACTACTTTGCCACCGAGATGCCGGAGCTGGAACAGCTTGAACGGGATGGCCTGATCACCGTCGGCGCCGGCGTGATTGAGGTTTTGCCCGTCGGCCGTCTGCTCATCCGCAACGTCTGCATGGTGTTCGACAAGTACCTGCGCCAGTCGCGCGAGCAGCGTTTCTCCAAGGTCATCTGAGCCTGCCTGCCGGCCGCCAGGTGTCAAGTCTGGGCGGCGATCTGTCGATAGTCACGGCATTCACTGACCACAGGATGCCTCATGATCGACGACCTCAAGGGCGACGAAGCCTGGCGCATGTTTCGCATCATCAGCGAGTTCACCGAGGGCGTGGACAAACTGTCCGCGCTCGACCACGCCATCACCATCTTCGGTTCGGCCCGCCTGCAAGAGGACAGTCCCTATTACCGGCAAACGGTGGAACTGTCCCGACGTCTGGCGCGTGAGGGTTTTTCCATCATCACCGGCGGCGGTCCCGGCCTCATGGAGGCGGCCAACCGGGGCGCGGCGGGGGAGGGGGTGAAGTCCGTCGGCCTGAATATCTCCCTGCCTGCCGAGCAAATGCCCAATGCCTACCAGAATCTTGCCTTGGAATACCGCTACTTCTTTGTGCGCAAGGTGATGTTCGTCAAGCACTCCATGGGTTACATCTGCATGCCCGGCGGTTTCGGTACCCTGGATGAATTCTTCGAGGAGTTGACCCTGATGCAGACCATGAAGGTCTACCCGTTACCGCTGGTGTTGTTCGGTTCGAGCTTCTGGCAGGGATTGCTGGACTGGATGCGCGAGGGTTTGCTGGCCAACGGCACCATCTCGGAAGAGGATTTCGATTACATCACGCTGACGGACAACATCGACGAGACGGTGGCTATCCTGTGTGAACACCGCAAATGGAAAGAGGCAATGCGCAGCGCCGCGACGGAGATGCGACACGATTGATGGGCGATGATGGGTTAATCCGTCACGGCACGGCGGGGCGGCCCTTCAAGCCGCGATAAATAACATGTTGCGTACCTTCAATGGTGGCCTGAGGGGGCATAGCCACAGGCAATAGCTGCCGGCATCAGGCGCGCAGGGCGTTGGCCATTTCGCGCACGGTTTCGCCGGTATCCTCCATATCAATGACACTGACCTCGGTGTCCAGCCCCAACTTGGCGAAGGCGGGTACCGTGCCCCATTCGACCTCGGCATGGGGGTGAGGCTTGCCGAAGTAGCTCTGCAGATTGGCCACGCTGATGACATCGACGAGGTCGGCGGCACCATCGTGTTCGCGCTTCAGGTCTTCGTGCTTGGCGGCGACGTTGATGATCTCCTGCGGAAATTCCCACTTACTGAGCAAGGCCGTGCCCACCGAGGTATGCAGCTCGGCGATGATCTCTTCCAGCACGCGTTCATTGGCCAGCAACTCCGGCATGTCTTCCGCGTACTTGATGATGGGTAGGGCGCCGATGTCATGTACCAGCCCGGCGAGCAGGGCCTGGTCGGGTTTGAGTTTGGCAAAGCCGGCCAGGCTGTGGCTGATGGCGGCCACCTCGGTGCTGTGACTCCAGAAGGTATGGAACAGGTGGTCGGTGACCTCCGTGGTGGGCTGGAATATCTGCTGCACGATGAGGCTGTTGACGGTGTTTTTCACCAGCGTGTTACCCATCCGGGTGACGGCCATGTCGACGCTGTCAATATGCTTGCCGCCGCGCAGCAGGGGGCTGTTGGCCACCGCAATCAGTCGGGCCGAGAGGGCGGCGTCGGTGCTGATGACCTTGGAGACGTCGCGCGAGTTGGCCGTTTCATCGTCGATGGCGTCGCGTACCTTGAGGGCGACTTCGGGCAGGCTGGGCAGGACCAGCCGATCGTTTTCCAGGTCGTCGATGAGTTCAACAAGGAGTTTGTTCTTCAGGTCGGTGGACATGCGTGCTGCTTCCTTTGCAAGTGACGACAATGTTATCGGGACGGGCAAGGATAAATTGAGGGACGGGACGTCGGTGATTTTCTCGATTTGCGATCTTCTGCCGCTCCTTTCGCCGGGACTGCACCGGCAGAGGCGGCCCGTTACGCTGTTCCCGGCCCGCGGATGGTGGACGCACGGTTTGAGTGCAACACTACACTAGCGTCGGCCCTTGTCGTGAGCCCCCCGCCGATCCGCCCATGGTTCGCCCCGGCGGTGGCGCAAATGTGCGTAAGTGCAAGTAATCCCGGCAGAAATGGCCGGCAGCCTTGCCTCGTTGCCCCTGTTACCTTAGCGAGCTTTGTCGAGACGGCGAGCCAGCTTGACGCCATTTTCCGCGACCAAGCGATGCGGCGACGGGGTGAGCGTTTTCTCCCTGCATGCCATGCCCTAATTATGGGCAGATTCGGTGCGAGGCGATTTCTTCACGCCTTTTGTTGGCACCAATATTGTGCAATCCGATCATTGTCGGCGGCTTTACGGTGGCCTGAAAATCTTAAAATAACTCTATTAAACAATCATATATAGAATTATTTATCTGATTGGTATGGTTGTTGCTTATCTGCTGACATATGAGTCTGTCGGTGAGCCCCAAATAGGGGCGCTGGGTGGACTCCCGGCAACGAATCAGCGGGTGGTCGTCACGCCACCACCCTTCCACCGGAGCATAGATTGATGAAGGAAAAACTCGTCCTCGTCGGCAACGGCATGGCCGGCGTGCGCGCCCTCGAAGAACTGCTGAAGCTGGCGCCCGACCTGTATGACATCACGGTGTTCGGTGAAGAGCCCTACGGCAACTACAACCGTATATTGCTCTCGCCGGTGCTGGCCGGCGAGAAAACCGTCGACGACATCATGCTCAACGACCTGCAGTGGTACGCCGACAACGGCATCACCCTGCACACCGGCGAGCAGGTGGTGAAGATCGATCGCCGTGCGCGCACGCTGATCTCCGACCAGGGACGCG
>Ga0114931_10010691_pt1 | contig 10905 bp, 10 predicted proteins | sample 2SBtaG_FD_89579 | JGI IMG/M metagenome (GOLD analysis project Ga0114931, IMG submission 89579) | Deep subsurface microbial communities from Kolumbo volcano to uncover new lineages of life (NeLLi) - 2SBTROV14_V59a metaG | ecosystem: Environmental > Aquatic > Marine > Volcanic | place: Kolumbo...
GTATCCAGTTCGCCCGATTCCGCCTCGTCGATCAGATCGAAAAGGCGGGGAAAGGAATCGCACAGGTTAAAGCAGCGCCGGCAGCCGTGGCAGATATCGAATACCCGGCGCAGTTCCGCATCGATCAGCCCGGGGTCGTGGAAATCATCCCGCTGCCAGTCGAGGGGATGACGCACCGGGGCTTTGAGGCCGCCTTCGCTCATCGCATTTTCCCTGAAATATCCCGAGGGAGAAAAAGCGGTCACCGCACCGTGCCGTGCCCGACCGCCCTTTCATCCGCGCCGGGCGCGGTCAGTCCAGCGTATCGAGAGCTTTCTGGAAGCGCCCGGCGTGCGAGCGTTCGGCCTTGGCCAGGGTTTCGAACCAGTCGGCGATTTCGTCGAAGCCTTCCTCGCGCGCGGTTTTCGCCATCCCCGGATACATATCCGTATATTCATGGGTTTCGCCGACAATGGCGGCGCCAAGGTTAAGCGCCGTGCCGCCGATTGGCTCGCCGGTTGCCGGGTCGCCAACTTCTTCCAGGAATTCGAGATGGCCGTGGGCGTGGCCGGTTTCGCCTTCGGCGGTGGAACGGAAAACCGCCGCCACGTCGTTATAGCCTTCGATATCGGCCTTCTGGGCGAAATAAAGATAGCGCCGGTTGGCCTGGCTTTCGCCAGCGAAGGCGGCCTTCAGATTGTCGAGTGTCTTTGAATTCGCGAGTGACATATCCCTCTCCTGTTGTCTGTCTGCGTCTGCTTGTTCCGTCCATCGGACGGGCGATGGCGCCCTTACTATACCGGCGCCAGGGGCCGGGAAAAAGCCAAAGACAGGGTAAGTCAGCCAATCTTCGGGAATTTTTCCAGCCGCCCGGCACAGCTCCGGGCTGAGTCGTGACCGGCACCGGCTATAATTTAGAATTATTCAAAAAAAATCAATACAATACTGAAAAATATTGAAATTATTTTTCAGACAGGCGGACAACAATATCAACGCGGTCTATTTTGGCGCCCTTTGGGCAGTCCGGCAGGCCATCGATTGTCATCCCCGCCGCGTCAAAATCCTCAAGCCGGCCATCGGCCTGATAATAAAAGTGATGGTGATCGCGCATATTGGTGTCGTAATAGCTGCGCCCCGGCTCGACGTTGATCTCACGCAGCAGGCCGACGGCGGTAAAGCGTCGCAGGGCATTGTAAATGGTGGCCAGCGAAACCCGGACCCCGCTGCCGACGGCTTCCTCGTGAAGCTCCTCGGCGGTGACATGGCGCGGCTGATCGCTCTCGAACAACAGCCGGGCCAGGGCCAGCCGCTGATGGGTCGGTCTTAAGCCGGCTTCGCGAAGCAGGCTGAGGCTGGCACTGAAAGGGCGTTTGGCGGTCATATCGATATCCGGCAATCACAAGGTTGGCGAAGCTTATCGAATTATCTTGTCCGCTGTCGATTAAAATCAAGTCCCCGGGAAAATCAAGTCCCCGGAACGTTAGTCGCCGCTGACGATGCGCTCGACCAACTGGCGGACAGTGGGAATAAAGCCGTTTGAATAAAACGGGTCGCGGGCGAAATGATAGACGCTGTGCCCGGCGAACATCAGGTTGTTGTCGATATCGCCGCCATGGGCGATATCCATCAGTGTTTTCTGAATGCAGAAGCTGCGCGGGTCGGGGCGTTTGCCGGTTGTCCGCCGTTCCCCCTGGGCCCAGTTGGAAAACTTGCAGGCGCTGAGGCAGCCCATGCATTCGATCTGGTCCTGGCGGATATGCTGGCGCGTTTCCGGCCTGACGAAAACCAGCGTCAGATCGGGTGTCAGCATGGAGTCGGTATAACCGGCGGCGATCCAGCTTTCGGCCCGCACCAGATCTCCCGGCGTGATATAGACCGGCTTTTTGCGCAAACCGATGGAAAAGACGACACTGTGTTCGCCGAGCGGCTCGGTGGTATAGGCGATCTGGCGGGCGGCACGGCGCTCGAGTTCCTTCAGGAAATCATTGTCGACGGCCGAGGAATAAAAATCGGTGGGGCTGAACCGGTGCAGCCGGACATCGCCTTCGTCGAGCTGCAAAAGACGCTCTTTCCAGGCATCGGAAATCGGGCTTTCGCGGGTCAGCAGGGGGCGGGTGCCGAATTGAAAGACAATCGGCCCCAGTTCCGGGTTATCGATCCAGTCGGTCCAGTCGCGCAGGTACCAGACCCCGCCGGCCATGATGATGGGGGTCTCTCCCAACCCCATTTCGCGCATTTTCTGGCGTAGTTCCAGCACCCGCGGATAGGGGTCCTGGGGCTCGTTCGGGTTTTCGCTGTTGGACAGGCCGTTATGGCCGCCGGCCCGCCACGGGTCTTCGTAAACCACCCCGCCCAGCCAGTCGGAAAAGCGGTGATAGGCGCGTTTCCACAGGGCCCGGAAAGCCCGGGCCGAGGAAATAATCGGATAGTAATAGCATTCATAGCGGGCGGCGATTTCGCCCAGCCGATAGGGCATGCCGGCGCCGCAGGTGATGCCGTTGATCAGGCCGCGGGCCCCTTCCATCACCCCTTTGAGGATATGCTCGGCGCCCCCCATTTCCCACAACACGTTGATATGAAGGGGGCCGCCCCCTGCCGCCACTTCATAGGCCTGGCGGACCTGGTCGATCGCCCCGGATATGCCGTATTTGATCAGTTCCTGGTGCCGTTCCTGGCGGGTCCGGCCATGATAAATCTGGGTAATGAGATTGCCATCGTCATCGAATGTGTCGGCATTGACGCAGGACACCGTGCCGACCCCGCCGGCCGCCGCCCAGGCGCCCGAGCTTTGCCAGTTGGTGATCGAGATTCCCTTGCCCCCCTCGATCAGGGGCAGGGCGTCCATGCCCGACAGTCGAATGGCGTTCAGTGCCTTCATGCTCTTCCCATATGCGACCGGCGACCAAAGCCGACGGCCTTTCCTCCGGTGGAGGACGGTCGGTCGCCTGATATTTATCTTGTGCGACCGACCGTTAAATCAAGTGACTTCACGCCGGGCCTTGCCGCCGTGCCGTCCGGTTGTCGGGCTAATCGGTAATTTCCTCACCGCTTTCCTGATTGACGACCTTCATCGACAGGCGGACCTTGCCGCGATCGTCGATGGCCAGCACCTTGACCTTCACCTCGTCGCCTTCGTTGACGATATCGGTGACCTTGCCCACCCGGTGTGGGGCCAGTTCGCTGATATGGACAAGACCATCGCGTGAGCCGAAGAAGTTCACGAATGCCCCGAAATCGACCACCTTGACCACCTTGCCGGTATAGATGACGCCGACTTCCGGCTCCGAGGTGATGCTCTTGATCCAGTCAATCGCCTGGGTGATGACATGGCCGTCGGCGGCCGCCACCTTGATGGTGCCGTCATCGGCGATATCTATCTTGGCCCCGGTCACCTCGCAGATTTCGCGGATAACCTTGCCGCCGGTGCCGATAACCTCGCGAATCTTGTCGCGCGGGATCTGGATGGTTTCGATGCGCGGCGCATTGACATTAAGGTCATCGCGGGCCCCGGTCAGAGCCTTGGCCATTTCACCAAGGATGTGGAACCGGCCCTCTTTCGCCTGGTCGAGCGCGGTCTGCATGATTTCCTCGGTAATGCCGGTGATCTTGATATCCATCTGCAGGGCGGTGACACCCTTTTCGGTGCCGGCGACCTTGAAGTCCATATCGCCCAGGTGATCCTCGTCGCCCAGAATATCGGAGAGGACGGCGAAGCGCCCCTCTTCCTTGATCAGGCCCATGGCAATGCCGGCTACCGGGCGGACCAGCGGGACGCCTGCGTCCATCATGCTGAGAGACGAACCGCAAACCGTGGCCATCGACGACGATCCGTTGGATTCGGTGATTTCCGAGACGATGCGAATGGTGTAGGGGAAAGTTTCCCGGTCCGGCATCAGGGCCCTGAGCGCCCGCCAGGCCAGCTTGCCGTGGCCCACTTCCCGACGGCTGGTGAAGCCAACCCGACCGGCTTCGCCGACCGAATAGGGGGGGAAGTTGTAATGCAGCAGAAAATGTTCCCGGTAATTGCCGTCAAGGGCATCGATAATCTGCTCGTCCTCGCCGGTGCCGAGAGTGGTCACCACCAGGGCCTGGGTTTCACCACGGGTGAAAAGGGCCGCCCCATGGGCCCGCGGCAGAAGGCCAACCTCGGCCTGGATCGGACGGACGGTCCTGGTGTCGCGCCCGTCGATGCGGCTGCCGGTGTCGAGAATCTGCCCCCGGACGATTGATTTTTCCAGTCCCTTGAAGGCGCCGGAAATTTTCGAGTCGTCGAATTCCTCGGCGACCATGGTTTCGGTCACTTCGGTGCGCAGGCGCGACAGGGCCTCGCTGCGTTCCTGCTTGACGCGCAAACCATAGGCCTGGCGCAAGCCGTCTTCGGCCAGTTCGGCGACCCGGGCCTCAAGCGCCCCGGTATCTTCCGCTTCCGGCAGACCCCAGGGTTCCTTGGCGCAGCGTTCGGCCATGCGAATAATGGCATCGATCACCGGCTGCATTTCCCGATGCCCGAACATCACCGCGCCGAGCATCTCGGCTTCGCTGAGTTCCGAAGCCTCGGATTCGACCATCAAAACGCCCGATTCGGTGCCCGCGACAATCAGGTCGAGGTCCGATGCTTCCAGTTCTTCATGCCTTGGATTAAGCACATAGGCGCCGTCGATGAAGCCGACCCGGGCCCCGGCTATCGGTCCCATGAAGGGGATGCCCGAAATGGTCAGGGCGGCGCTGGTGCCGATCAGGGCCGCGATATCCGGGTTGTTTTCCAGATCATGGCTAAGGACCGTGCAGATAATCTGCGTTTCATTGCGAAACGATTTGGCGAACAAGGGCCGGATTGGCCGGTCGATCAGCCGCGAAGTCAGGGTTTCCTTTTCGGAGGGCCGCCCTTCGCGTTTGAAAAAGCCGCCCGGAATCTTGCCGGCGGCGTAGGTCTTTTCCATGTAGTTGACGGTCAGCGGAAAGAAGTCCAGACCGACCCGGGGCTGCCGGGCGGCAACGGCGGTGCAAAGAACCGCTGTTTCGCCGTAAGTGACCAGCACCGCGCCGTCCGCCTGGCGGGCGATATGCCCGCTTTCCAGGACCAGCTTGCGCCCGCCCCATTCCAATTCTTCTTTAACGATATTAAACATTTCTATTTCCTGTCTGCCCGGACGGACAGGCCAAGGGTGCGCCCCATGCGCCCCAACCGGCCATCATAGGTCCGCCCGGCATTGAGCCGGACAAAGCCGGCATCGCCATCCGCCCCTGTGGCGGTATGGTCATAAGTGCGTCTACAGCCCGTCGCCTGCATTATTTGCGCAGGCCCAGTCGTTTGATCAGCTCAAGATAACGGGCTTCGTTCTTTTGCCGCAGATAATTGAGCATTCGCCGCCGCTGATGGACCATTTTCAACAGCCCTCGCCGTGAATGATTATCCTTTTTATGGGTTTTGAAATGCTCTGTCAGGTTGACAATCCGTTCGGTCAGGATTGCTACCTGGATTTCCGGCGATCCGGTATCGCCTTTCGATGTCGCGTACTCATTTATGAGCACGCCCTTGCGTTCGGCCGTAATCGACATCACTTGCTCCTGATTTCAGAGGTTGAACACTTTGTTTGGGGTCAGGCGCCCCAGGCTAAGGGTGGCAATCGCCACCGGCAGCCCCTTGCTCCTGACCAGTACCGTTCCCGCCTTGCGACTGGGAACGAAAACCGCCTGACCATGTCTCAGGCTGTCAGCCTCGCCACCGGTCACGGCCACGGCCGGGATGTCGTCCAGCGGGGTCTCGATCGGCAGCAGGAAGCTGTACGGCGGCGGACTATGAACTAGTTGCTGCAGTTTATCCAGCGAAATCGCGCCAGCCTCGGAAAAAGCCCCGACAGCGGTTCGGCGAAGGCTGCCGACATAGCCGTAACAGCCCAGTTTGCGCCCCATATCGCGGGCCAGGGCCCTGACATAGGTGCCCTTGCCGCAGGTCACCTCGAAGACCGTTTGGGTCATCGGCCCGGGGGGCTGGTCGTCGACCGCCCGGATGGAGAATATTTCGACCTGACGCGCGGTCATGGCCGGTTCCTCGCCCCGCCGGGCCAGTTTATAGGCCCGCTGACCGTTGATCTTGATCGCCGAATATTGCGGCGGGACCTGGGCGATAACGCCGCTGAAATCGGCCAGCAGAGCGGCTATCCGGTCACCGCCCGGGCGGGCATCGCTGGTGGCGATAATCCGGCCTTCGGCATCGTCGGTATCGCGCTCCTCGCCCCAGACGGCGGTAAAGCGGTAATGCTTTCGGCTGTCGGTGACGAAGGCCATGGTCTTGGTCGCCTCGCCAAGGGCAACCGGCAAGACGCCCGAGGCCATGGGGTCGAGGGTTCCCGCATGGCCCAGCTTGGCGGCATCGAGTATCGCCCGCACCTTCGAGACGGCGCGCATCGACGTCAGGCCGACGGGCTTGTCGAGGATCAGCCAGCCATTGACCGGCCGGCCGCGCCGTTTACGCGCCATCGTCGGGCTCGGCCACCGGGTCCCGCAGGTCGGGGGCGACACGCGGCCCCCGCAGCAGGGCTTCGATACGCCCCGCCTGGTTGAAGGATTCATCGACTGCGAAACGTAGCTCGGGGGTGAATTTCAGATGCAGACTGTGACCGATGCGCCCGCGCAAGCCGCCGGCCCGCCGCGCCAGAGCCGCCATCAGGGCGTCCTGATGACCGTCATCGGTAGGGGTAACGAATACCCTGGCGTGGCGCAAATCGGAACTTACATCGACCGCCGTAACGGTAACCCGCTGGCCGGCCAGTGTGCGGTCGTCGAAATCCTCGCGCAGAAAAATATCCGCCAGCGCGTGACGGATCAATTCGCCTACCCTGAGCTGACGTTGGCTTCGACCCTTGCCAGACCGTCGCGACATTGCAGTATTCCCAATAATTATAGTTGGTCTGCCCGGGTTTTCCGGGGGTGCCCGTTACAAGGTGCGGGCAACCTCCTCAACCTCGTACACATCTATTATGTCGCCGACCTTGATGTCCTGGAATTTGTCCAGACCGATACCGCATTCGGTGCCGGAGGCGACTTCCCTGACCTCGTCCTTAAAGCGCCGCAGGCTGCCGACCTCGCCTTCATGAACCACCACATTGTCACGCAGCAGCCGCGCTCGCGCCCCCCGCCGGACGGCGCCGTCGACCACCAGGCAACCGGCGATCTTGCCGACCTTCGAGACCCCGAACACTTCACGCACTTCGGCGGAGCCAAGGGCGGTTTCCCGCATTTCCGGCGCCAGCATGCCGGAAAGGCCGGCCTTGATTTCATCGACCAGATCGTAAATCACCGCGTAATAGCGGATTTCGACGCCCGAGGCTTCGGCCTGCGTGGTGGCTTGCCGGGTGGCCCGGACATTAAAGCCGATGATGATGGCGCCGGTCGATTCGGCCAGCGATATATCGCTTTCATTGATTCCGCCGATGGCGCTGTGGACAATCCGCACGGCAACCTCGTCGGTACCCAGTTTTTCCAGCGCCCCGTTTATCGCCTCGATCGAGCCCTGGGTATCGCCCTTGACCACCACCGCCAGTTCATCGGCCCGAGCTTCGCCCAGGGTGCTGAACATGGTTTCAAGGGTGGTTGGCGCGCGGCCCACCGCCGACTGCTGCTTATGCCGGCGCTGGCGGAATTCGCTGACTTCACGGGCCCGCGCCTCATTCTCGACAACCGCGAAAAGATCGCCGGCAATCGGCGCCCCGCCAAGCCCCAGCACGGCCACCGGCTGTGACGGCCCGGCCGACTTCAGGGGGGCGCCCTGTTCATTAAGCAGCGCCCGCGCCCGCCCCCATTCGGAGCCGGCGACGACGATGTCGCCAACCTTTATGGTGCCGCGCTGAACCAGCAGGGTGGCGACGGCGCCGCGGCCCTTTTCGATCTGCGCCTCGATGACGATACCCTCGGCCGGCCGCTCGGGGTTGGCCCGGGTCTCCAGCAATTCCGCCTGCAACAGGATGGCTTCCCGCAGCTTGTCGAGATTGGTTCCCTTAAGGGCCGAAATTTCGACATCCAGAACTTCACCGCCCATGCCCTCGACAACCACATCATGTTGCAGCAATTCCTGGCGCACCCGGTCGGCATTGGCGCCGGGCTTGTCCATCTTGTTGATGGCGACGATGATCGGCACCTCGGCGGCGCGGGCGTGATTAATGGCCTCGATGGTTTGCGGCATGATGCCGTCGTCGGCGGCGACCACCAGGACCACGATATCGGTAACCCGGGCCCCGCGCGCCCGCATCGCGGTGAAGGCGGCATGGCCGGGGGTGTCGATAAAGGTAATCTTGCGACCGTCGTCGAGCACCACCTGATAGGCGCCGATATGCTGGGTGATGCCGCCGGCCTCGCCCGAGACCACGTTGGTGTGGCGAAGCGCATCAAGCAGCGAGGTCTTGCCGTGATCGACATGCCCCATCACGGTTACCACCGGCGGTCGCGGGACCAGGCTGTCCTCGCTGTCATCGGTGCCGATCATGCCCTGTTCGACATCGGCTTCGCTGACCCGCTTCGGGCTGTGGCCGAATTCCTCGACAATCAGTTCGGCGGTATCGGTATCGATGGTATCGTTGATGGTTGCCATGACCCCCATTTTCATCAGCGAGCGAATGACATCGGTCGACCGTTCGGTCATCCGGCTGGCCAGTTCCTGGACAGTGATGACATCGGGGATGATGACTTCGCGGTAAACCTTTTTCGGGGCCTCGGCGCCGCCGTTCTGGGCCCGCCTTTCGCGTTCGCGGGCGCGGCGCATGGCGGCCAGACTGCGTTGGCGTTCCTGATCGCCGCCAAGGGCCTGGGTGATGGTCATTTTACCGCCCCGCCGTCGTGGCTGGCTGCTGCGCCGGACCGGCGGGCGGGCCGAATCCTCGCGTCCGCCACGGCGCGGCTTGCGGCGTTCCAGACTATCGGCGACGGGCCGCCTGGTGGCTGCGGTACCGGTTGCCGGGGGGGCAGCGCCACGGCTTGCCTCTTCCGCCAGACGGCGGGCGGCTTCTTCCTCGGCTTTCTGACGGGCCTCTTCCTCGCCCTTCTTGCGATCTTCCTCTTCAAGCCGCCGTTTTTCCGCCGCCGCCCTTTCGTTGGCGATGCGGGTTTCCTCGGCGGACCGTTTGCGGGCTTCCTCGACCGCCCGTTCGCGGGCCAGCTTGGCGGCGTTGACCGCACCCTTGAGGGCCTTGGCGCGCGACGCCCGTTCATCGTCGGTCAGGGTCTTGAGAACGATCCGCGGACGCAGGGCGCCGCTATCGTCACCGGTATCGGGGGCGGTCTCCGGCCTGACCGGCGCCGCCTGGCGGACAACTTCTTTCGTGGCCGGCTCGCTGACAACTTTGCTGGCTGGGGCGACGCGTTTGCGCTTGTGCTCGACCAGTACCTGCTTGCTGCGGCCATGGGAAAAGGATTGGCGAACCCGACCGGTTTCGACCGTGCGCTTAAGCTGCAGGGTGCCACGCCCCGACAGGGTCAGTTTCTTATCGCCGTTGTTATCAGACTCGCCCATACTTATCCGTCTTCATTCCCGTTTTGCGCCTGTGGGGCCGCGTCGATTTGCGCCTCTCCACAGACAAGACCGCGTAAACGAAACACTTCGAAAAGCAGCTTATCTGCTTCCCGTCCCGCAGTAACAGCAGCATGTACCACATTTTCCCTGCCTAATGCCAAGCTCAATTCGTCATTGCTGAACAATTCGACGCGGGGCAGCATGCCGGCCCGGGCCGCCAGCTTGGCGCGGCCCGTTTTTTCACCGTCGGCGGCGGCAATCAGTACCGCCGCACTCCCCGATTCGAGGCTTTGACGTACTGCCTCGAAGCCCAGCACAAGGCGCCCGGCGCGGCGGGCAAGCCCCAGAATGTTAAGGCAGCTTTTGCGCAACTGGCTTTCGATGCAGCCTGTCAGATTGTCGGCGAGGTGAATGGCAACCGGCGAGCGGCGCCCCAGATGCCGTTGCAACAGGCGCTTGTCAATCGCCAGGGCAAGGGTGCGCCGGTCGGCATGAAGCCAGACCCCGCGCCCCGGCAGGCGGGCCGCGATATCGGCGACCGCGGCGCCATCGGGGGCGGCGACGAAACGGACCAGCCGTTCGCGGTCATCGCTTTTGCCGCAGACTATGCATTTGCGCACTGTCAAAAAGGATCGTCCTTCTCTGCTGACGCTCAGACATCCGGCGTCGCCGGGGCCTGATCGTCGTTTTCACCATCGCCGCCGCCGCTGTCGGGCGCCGCATCGCCTTCGCCCGCCGCCGCTTCGTCCTCGTCGGCGAACCAGTGGGCCCGGGCGGCCATAATCATGCTGTTGCCGGTCTCTTCAGTAAGCCCGTATTTGCCCAGCTTCCCGTCATCGGGGGCGATCAGTTCATCGGTCGCCAGGTCGGCGAAATCGTCGAGGGTAAGAATGCCTGCCTCACCCAGGGTAACCAGCATCGCCGGGGTAAGCCCGTCGAGCTCGGCGAGGGCGTCTTCGACCCCCATTTCACGCCGCTGGCGGTCATATTCCTCATTCTGGCGGACCAGAGCCTGTTCCGCCCGGTTCTGGATTTCCGTCGCGATTTCCTCATCGAACCCCTCAATGCGGGCCAATTCCCCGATCTCTTCGAAAACCAGCTCCTCCAGCGAACTGAAGCCTTCGGCAACCAGCAACTGGGCAATCGTTTCCTCGACATCGAGGGTTTTCGTGAACATTTCGCTGCGCTGGCGGAATTCCTCCTGGCGACGCTGCGATTCCTCGGCCTCGGTAAGAATGTCGATAACCCAGTCGGTAAGCTGCGAGGCCAGCCGTACATTTTGCCCGCGCCGTCCAATCGCCAGACTGAGCTGGTCGTCGGGGACCACCACCTCGATACGCTGAGTATCCTCGTCAAGCACCACCTTGACCACCTCGGCGGGGGCCAGGGCGTTGACGATAAAGGTCGCCGGGTCGGGCGAC
>Ga0114931_10010692_pt1 | contig 10904 bp, 15 predicted proteins | sample 2SBtaG_FD_89579 | JGI IMG/M metagenome (GOLD analysis project Ga0114931, IMG submission 89579) | Deep subsurface microbial communities from Kolumbo volcano to uncover new lineages of life (NeLLi) - 2SBTROV14_V59a metaG | ecosystem: Environmental > Aquatic > Marine > Volcanic | place: Kolumbo...
GGGATACCAGAGCCTGCTTCGCTATGATGACGGGGCTATGGTTTTTTCAATTCGTGACCGCTCGGGTGAGGCCCTTGCGGGGTTTGATGTCAAAGTTAAAGTCGGCCGGCCTACGCATGAAAACGAAGACCGCGAGATAATTCTGGAAGAAGCAGGCCCCGGAATTTACCGGCAGGACCTGAAACTGGCACCCGGTCAATGGAATGTGGATGTTGTGGCCAATGACAATGCGGGCCATCCATACAAGCGTCTGATACGTATATACGTTAACAAGTGAAATCCGATGAGTCCGGCACAAGATACAGCCAGGGGGGATATTGTACATACGACCCAGCTTTCGGTGCCGGATATGCACTGTGCCGGCTGCATGGGCAAGGTGGAAAAGACTTTGAGCGCACTGGATGATGTTGATCTGGCCCGGGTAAATCTGTCTACCCGGCGGGTGAGGATTGTCTGGAAAAATAATACTCTTACCCCGGAAAATCTGATTGAAGCGCTGGCCGGAAGCGGATTTGCCGCACAGACGATTGATGATGTCGACGACTTTGAAGCGGGTCAGGACAAAGTTGCCCGAACTTTGCTGCGTTCTCTGGCGGTTGCGGGATTTGCTGCCGCCAATGTCATGTTGTTGTCGGTAGCTGTCTGGGCCGGCGCGGGCAATGCAACCCGCGATCTGTTTCACTGGATATCCGCACTGATAGCATTGCCGGCGATTGTTTATGCCGGGCAGCCTTTTTTCCGATCCGCCTGGGCAGCTTTGAGCCATCGGCGCATGAATATGGATGTGCCAATTTCCCTCGCCGTCATTCTGGCCGGTGCCATGAGCCTGTTTGAAACCATGGCAGGCAGCGAACAGGTGTATTTTGATGCGGCTGTGACATTGCTGTTCTTTCTGCTTGCCGGGCGTTTTCTCGATCATATGATGCGGGCGCGGGCACGCGGTTCGGCCATGCAGCTTTTGAAACTTGCCCCTAAAACAGCACTGAGAGAAGATGCACACGCTCAGCGCACCAGGGTGCCGGTTGCCAGCCTTGAAGTGGGCATGAAGGTGGTGGTGCTGCCGGGCTCGGTTGTACCGGTGGATGGCCGGGTATTGACGGGCACCAGTGAACTGGACCGCTCAATAATTACCGGCGAGAGCCTGCCTGAGCTTGTTCAGGAACTTGATTTTGTTCAATCGGGTGTAATGAACCTGACGGCCCCTCTCATTATGGAAGTAACCGCTGTCGGTGATGACAGTTTCCTCGCCAGTGTTATCCGACTGATGGAGGCTGCCGAACAACATAAGTCAGCTTATGTGCGTATTGCCGACAAATTGGCGGCAATCTATGCGCCATTTGTTCATATTGCTGCCTTGCTGACATTTTTAGGGTGGCTGTGGTTTACTCAAGGTGACTGGCATCAGGCGCTTATTGTGGCGATTTCGGTTTTGATCATCACCTGTCCCTGCGCTCTTGGACTGGCGGTTCCGGTTGTTCAGGTGGTGGCCAACGGGGTGCTGTTTTCTCGCGGAATTCTGGTAAAGGACGGGGCTGCCCTGGAAAAACTTTCTGCTATTGATACTATAGTTCTTGATAAAACCGGAACCGTAACAACCGGTAAACTGACTGTACAGAATAGTGCGGGATTGATGATGACAGGCTGGCGATGGCTGCCGGTCTGGCTGCCAACAGCCACCACCCCCTGTCCCGGGCAGTGGTGGCTGCTGCCCGGGAGCGAAATGTAACAACGAGAAACTGCACCCGAATAAGGGAATTTCCAGGCCAAGGGCTTGAAGGTGTCTGCCAGGGGCATAGTGTTCGAATTGGTAACCGGGAATGGTGTGGAGGCGATATCCGTGAACCTGATGATACATCTGAGACAGCCAGTCAGTTGTGGATCAAAATCGACGGTCAGAAACCTGTTGTTCTGACATTTGCCGATCAGCTTCGTGAGGATGCAAAAGCGGTTATTGCTGGCTGGAAACAGGAAAATCTGAAGATCACCCTGCTGTCCGGAGATCGCCCGTTGAGCGTTGAGGCTGTAGCAAGGGCGCTGGGTGTTGACAATTTTATTGCCGAAGCTTCACCTGCAGGCAAAATTGATGTTATCAAAAATATCGAGACATCAGGGCATCGGGTGTTGATGATTGGTGATGGATTTAATGATGCACCGGCACTTGCCGCGGCATATACATCTATGGCACCGGCAGGTGCTTCGGATATCGGGCGTTCTGCTGCAGATATTATTTTTCTTGGTAATCACCTGGCACCGGCAGCTTTTGCCCGGCGGATTTCCCTGCAGGCGCACCGTTTGCTGCAACAGAATTTTGCCCTTGCAATTGCATATAATCTGATTGCCATACCGGTGGCCATGGCAGGTCTGGCCTCGCCCCTGATAGCGGCTGTAGCAATGTCGACATCGTCTATAATTGTAACAGTGAACGCTTTGCGGCTTCGCCTTAATGTTGCCGGAGGGTAGATATGTGAATATCCTGTTATTGCTAATTCCTGCGGCATTGTTTTTGGGGGGACTTGGTCTTGCCGGGTTTATCTGGGCCCTGAAAAATAACCAGTTTGATGATCTTGAGGGGGCTGCTGCGCGCATTCTTCTTGATGACGACGATGACGACGATGATAATCATGGCAAACCTTGAATAAAATCCTCCTCTATTGCATATAGTCAGGAACGCTCACGCAGGCTGGGTGAGAAGTGAAATAGCAAAGGTTTTGAGGTATGCCCGAGATATCCGTGTTTGCCAGTCCGTTTTTGTTGGGGTTTGATGAGATAGAACGCTCCTTATCGCGTATCTCCAAATCTGCCAATGACGGGTATCCGCCTTATAATGTCGAACGTACCAATGCCACAGATCAGCGCGGCGATTTTATCACTCTTATCTTTGCTGTTGCCGGGTTTTCACCTGAGGAACTGGAAGTAAGCGTGGATCAAAATCATCTCTATGTGCGCGGCTGTCAAAATGATGACGAGGCCCGTAAATATCTCCATCGCGGCATAGCGGCGCGGCAATTTTTACGCTCTTTTGTTCTGGCGCAGGGTATGGATGTAACGGCAGCTGTGCTTCAGGATGGTCTGTTATCGGTCATGCTGGCGCGGCCCGAGCCAAAATCAACAATCAGGCGCATAGAAATTAAACATGAAGCATCATGAACGGCTCATGCAGCATGAGAAGCCGCTGGCTGAGTGAGGATTGAATAGATTTGATCGGCGGAATCGGACGTGCGCAATTTTTCCGTGACTGCGGGGTCACGTAATGTGCGCGAGATTCGTGCCAGGGCTTTCAAATGATCGGCACCGGCACTTTCCGGTGCCAGCAGCATAAAGATCAGATCAACCGGCTGATCATCCATTGCATCAAAACCTATGGGCGTCTCAAGGCGGGCGAAAATCGCATAAAGTCTGTCAAGACCTTCAAGTTTACCGTGAGGAATGGCAATACCCTGGCCGACCCCGGTTGAGCCCAGGCGCTCGCGTTGCAGAACCGTGCCGAAAATATCGCGGGACGAGATGCCTGAAATGTTTTCAGCTATATGTGAAAGCTCCTGAAGCGCCTGTTTTTTGCTGCCCACTTTAAGGGCGGCTACAATGCTGTCTGAACTTATCAATTCCGATAATTCCATTTCTAGGCTTATTCTCCTGGTATTTTACCGATGCTCTTGAACTGATGAGCAAAAAAATCAAATGCAAAACAAACTAGGTCCTGGTTGGCACAGTTTCCTGTTCAGGGTCAATCCAGCCGATATTGCCATCATCGCGGCGGTAAACAATATTAAGGCTCTGATTTTTGCCATGACGAAAAATAACGAACGGCATATCGGAAATGTCCATTTTCATGACGGCCTGACTGACCGTAAGATCCTGTATTTCAGTGCTGGTTTCGGCAATAATTAATGGGCCATCATCGGTTGCGATGTCCTCGGCATCATCATCAGATGAAATCACAAATACCGGGAAATCCATTGTTTTTACTGGTGAAGAATGTTGCTTGCGATGGTTCTTCAAACGCCGGGTGTATCGTCTGAGACGTTTTTCAAGTTTTTCTGCAGCAATATCAAAAGAGGCATAGGCGTCACCGGATTGTCCGCGACTTTGCAGATTGATACCTGACCTGAGAATCAATGAGCAATCAGAACGAAATTCACCTCCCTCTTTGGCGACGGTGACATGACCGCTGGCATCATCATCAAAATATTTGGCAACGTCTTGATCAAGTCGGGCTGTAATGTGGGATTTCAACGCATCACCTACATCAACATTCTTACCGGTAATCTGAACCTGCATTCACACTTTCCTTCAAGGTTTGTCTGAGCTTATATTAAATTTACGGGCATTGGATTGCCACACTTTCCCTCTTCTGAAAAATGTCAGGCTCAGCTTTAGCGATTTTGACCTTTTCAGCATAGATATCTGCTCACTCAATCAATAGTCCAGAGCGGCGCGCGGACACTAATGCGACAGTTGCCGCCTGTCAACAACTGTAAATATAATGGCGGATAAATGCCAGTAACTTGAACGTAACCTGTGCATGAATTTGTACGTGATGGTGTTTTTGAGATACGGGCGATTATTTACTGAATTCCTCATTTAACCGGGATTTTTTCTCTCGTCTGCGTTGAACGGAAGAGGGAATTTTCATGGATTCGCGATATTTCGCTACTGTTCTTCGGGCAATCTCTATTCCAGAATCCCTCAAACATTCGACAATTTTGTCATCAGAGAGGACGGTTTGAGCGGTTTCATCGTTAACCAGAGCCTTGATCCGGTGACGCACGGCTTCAGCAGAGTGGGCATCCCCGCCCAGCGCTGAAGCTATGGCTGAGGTAAAGAAGTATTTCAGTTCAAACACCCCCCGCGGAGTTGCCATATATTTATTGGAAGTGACCCGGCTGACTGTCGATTCGTGCATGGAAATGGCATCAGCAATTATTTTGAGGTTGAGGGGGCGTAAATGCTGCACGCCATAGGCAAAAAAAGCATCCTGCTGGCGCACAATTTCGCGAGAGACCTTCAAAATAGTCCGGGCGCGCTGATCAAGACTTTTAACCAGCCAGTTGGCATCCGCGAAACACTGGGACAGATACTCCTTGTCATCAGCAGCCGTCGCCGTTTTGGAAACCTTGGAATAATAAACATTATTTACCAATACTTTAGGCAATGTTCCGCTATTCAATTCCACATGCCAGCCGCCATCAGGAGCCGAGCGGACAAAGACGTCGGGAACCACCGGGTGAACCACAATTGAGCCAAATGCCAGTCCGGGCTTGGGGTTGAGCGATCTGATTTCGGCAATCATGTCACTCAGATCTTCAGAATCAATGCCACAGAGCTGTCTGAGAGTGGCAAGGTCATGTTTGGCCAACAGTTCAATATTATCCAGCAAGGCCTGCATGGCGGGATCCAGCCGGTCTTTTTCAGCCAGCTGAAGCGCCAGACATTCGGCCAGATTTCGGGCCATAATGCCACAGGGATCGAAGCGTTGCATTTCTTTCAAGGTGGCTTCCACCTTTTCAAGGCTGGTGCCAAGTCGCAGGGCAACATTTTCCAATTTACCGGCAAGATAACCAGATTCATCAACCATATCAATGAGATGTAGCCCGATCATCCGCTGAGCCGGGTCATGAAAGGTCATATTGAGTTGCTCATTGAGGTGATCAACCAGAGTGATATCCCGGCTTAAGGTGGATTCAAAACTGAAATCACCTGGAGAACCGCTGCCGGAACTCCCTGAGCTGCCGGATGCTTTCATTGTCGCCCAGTCAGATGTGGCTGGAGCAGGCGGGGTTTGCCTTTCTATGGCTTCGGCTCTGGATTCATCGCTGTAGACGTTGTCAAAATCAGTATCTAGAATATCTTCAGCAACCGAGCCGGTTTCGGCTTCAGAAAATTTGAGTTCAGTGTCACTGGTGCCGTCACTTGTATTTTCAGCCGGGGCCTCTCCAGGCTCGTTTTCCTCGTCACGCAGGTTTGCGGTCTCGTTTTCATCGGCTTTTTCGAGTAAGGGATTGCGCTCAAGTTCGTTTTCAACATAGGCACCGAGTTCCATATTCGAGAGCTGGAGCAGCTTTATAGCCTGTTGCAGCTGTGGCGTTAAAACCAGTGACTGGCCCTGTCTAAGCTCTAATCTTGGCGAGAATGCCATTGGTTACAGTCTCAATTCTGCTGAGTTGAAAATCGGTTATGTTTAAAATATTTCTGCTGCCCGAAGGTTACAAGGAAAACTGATCGCCCAGATAGAGCCTTCTGACGTCCTTGTTTCCGACGATTTCGTTCGGAGTACCTTCCATAAGCACCTGGCCGTCATGGATTATCAAAGCCCTGTCTATCAATTCCAGTGTTTCGCGGACATTATGATCCGTGATCAGCACTCCGATACCACGATCGGTGAGGTTGCGAACGAGATCGCGAATATCACTGATGGCAATAGGATCAATGCCGGCAAAGGGTTCATCCAGCAACATGAAAGAGGGTTTTGTTGCCAGTGCACGGGCAATTTCACACCGGCGCCGCTCTCCTCCTGACAAGGCTATTGCCGGTGTTTTTCTCAAGTGTGCGATTGAAAAATCATCCAGTAATTTATCAAGGGTAGCTTCACGAATATCCTTGTTCTTTTCGGAAATCTCAAGCACTGCCCGGATATTGTCTTCCACTGACAGCCCGCGAAAAATGGAGGCTTCCTGCGGCAAATAACCAATTCCAAGCCGTGCTCTGCGATACATGGGCAGGTGCGTTATATCGACGCCATCGAGGATAACCGACCCGTAATCAGCTGCAATCAGGCCAATTATCATATAAAATACTGTGGTTTTTCCCGCTCCATTGGGGCCGAGCAGTCCAATCGCCTCGCCACGATTTAACGACAGGCTGACCCCGCGCACTACCGGACGGCGTTTGAAACTCTTGCCAACGGAAACAACCGTCAGGCCCTTTTGTGCTGCAGCAGGATTACTCAACCCACCCAGTTCATCCTGAAAGTGAACGTCGTTCACAGCTGTTTCACCCGCTTTAGTAATCGTGTTGCCCACATCGCGTGATCGGAACCAATTGCCCAAATCTTAACCACTCCCTAAACTGATCACTATATATTTAACAATCGGTGAAATGTTTCTATAGCCTAAATTCAGTGCTGTAATTATTTTTTCTTTGGTTTGAAAATGGCTCTTACACGACCGCCCGATTTCTTGTTGGAAATTATTCGACTATAACCGGTATTGAGGTCAACCAGGACTTTATTCCCCCGAATGACATTACCCCCCTGGGAAATGACCACATTATCCCCCATGATAATGGTATTTTTCTTCATATCCATCACCGCCCAGTCGCCAGTGGCTGACTGGGTATCACTGGTCACAATAACGCCGCCGGTTGCTTTCAGTTTACTGATCTCGCGTTTGTTTTTTCCGGCTTTTCCGACATTGTGATATTTTACCATCAATCTGGCGCTCTTGAGCTGGATTTTTCCCCGTACGACATTTACATTGCCGCTGAAAATGGCAGTATTCTGTTTCTGCTTGATCTCAAGTTCATCGGCTTCAATATTGACGGGTGCTTTATTGCCTTTGGCAAAATTACCCAGTGGCGTGTTTACTGTTTGTGCGTTTGCCGATATCGGGAGTGCTGTTAGTATGCCTGAAATCAACAGGCCTGCGAGAATAAATCGAAGCCCGGGCATGGAGTTTTCGGTTTTTTTAACCGGATTCATTGATTTGCATCCTTTTTGCCAGGTTTTGGCCTGAGGGTAACCTTTACACGATTGAGAAATCTGATCACGTTGCCACGATCTGATATTTCCAATCCGTTTGCGCGGATTGACCCTCCTTCCCATTCAATTAAAACCGGGTCCTTTGAGGTGATGTATTTTTCCTTTAGTCTGGCATTGGCCGAGACAAGGTAGGCTGTGTAGCCCTGTTTGGAGGTTATAATAATATCTTTATTGAGCTTGAGAAAATTACTTTCCGTATCCAGAAATCCTGATTTGGCGGTGAGGGCTATCTTGCCATCTGTTTCATTGAGGGCAAGCGATCCGGTAATATTTTCCAGGGTTACCTTTGTTGGATCATCAATATCCTGCCGGGCTGTTTCAGCTGAAATCTGATAGGCACGTTTTTTTTTATCAAGTCCTGACATTCGGGGCTGCGTCATTTCAACAGATTTTTCCGAAATACTTGGCTTGACTTTCTCGGCTTCGACACTGAAAAAATCTTGCAGTATGCCTGATGAAAACAAAAAAACGCTCACTATGATCACGCAGAAGAGAGGCAGTATCCAGCGTAAAATTCTGATAAACATGCTGTGACGCTGAACATTTCGGGCAGTAATTGCAGTAATTCCCTGCTGCGCAGGAGCTGCCGGTTGAGGGTGCATGCCAAGCGTGGGGCTGTTTGTCATCTCGGTCAATTCAGGTTTGTCACCGTATTATCATAAAATAAGGGCATTTTCGGTGATCTGGCTACCTGCCCATTACGGCACCATCAAGGCCACTATGTCTTTTATTAATGCGCGAAAATATCATGATCTGGCCAGCCTGCGAGGTCAAGGTCAGCGCGGGTGGGTAAAAATTCAAAGCAGCTTGCTGCCAGTTCCTCGCGGCTTTCGCGGGCAAGCATAATATCCAGCCGGGCTTTAAGTTGATGAAGATAAAGCACATCAGATGCAGCATAAGTCAATTGTGCCTCACTCAGAGTGTCCGCACCCCAGTCAGAACTTTGCTGTTGTTTGGACATGTCAAGCCCGAGCAATTCACGGCAAAGATCTTTCAGGCCGTGGCGGTCTGTATAGGTGCGTACCAGTTTCGAGGCTATTTTGGTGCAGTAGACCGGTGAAGTGGTAACATTGAGATAGTGTGACAGCACGGCCACATCAAAGCGGGCAAAATGAAACAGCTTGGTGATATTCCTGTTACCCAGCATGGCCTTTAAATTGGGGGCATCATAAGTATTGCGTTCCAGTTGGACCAGATGGGCATTGCCATCGCCTGCGGATAGTTGAACAAGGCAGAGCCTGTCGCGATGCGGATCAAGCCCCATGGTTTCAGAATCAACAGCGATGATTGACCCCAGGTCAAGCCCGTCGGGCAGGTCGCCCTTGTGAAGTGATATTGCCATAATTGTTACTATGTACCCTTTCAGGGTTAAAAATTCCTGCCTTTGTCTATACCACATGTATCAAATTTACAAAGGGGCGGGGAAAAGGTATAAAAAAACCTGGCGATTTTTACCACCGCAAGCCTGTTGCACATATTCCGGCAGCCCGTGGGAGAATGGATACAACGAACGCTTCAATGGCACATTGAGAAATGAAGTACTCAATGCCGAGTGGTTCAGCACAATCCATCAGGCACAGACCGTCATCAATATCTGGCTCAGACAGTACAATCACATCCGTCCACACTCGAGCCTGAACTGGCCCACACCAAACGAATTTGCAACCCGGTCCAATATGGATCATAACCAGAACAGAACTAACTTATAAATGAGGACAACCTGGGGAGCCGGTCAATTTGGTCTGCCCTTCAGATGAGTTTCAACAGAAAACCAATGGATATCATGGGGTTAACCTGAGCTCGCTTGGGATTTTGGTGCTGGAAAAGACTCGACTAACTATATTAAGTATTTGTATTTAAAAATATATTTCGAGTGAGGTTTAGCCCGTATACCCCCAAATATACCCCCATGCCATATCATTTCAAAAGTACGGGTATCAATCCTGTTGAAAAAACCAGTTGAGAATAACGCCAACACGGGGCTGGTGCCAAATAATTTTGGCGCGCCGACTATCTCGCCAAGCTGATGGATAAATGATACGGTTGCTCGCCCGCTAGCAGGTTTGGCTTGGGCATCGCGATGCTCCTTACTCAAGGAGTATTTCGATGAAAATCAACCGACTGTTAGTATCAAAGAAGGAGCTGAAATTGCTTGGTGTCCCTTACAGCTTTCAACACATCGCGCGGCTCGAAAAAGCTGGCAAGTTTCCCAAAAGGGTTCAACTTGGCGCTTGCAGGGTAGCGTGGTGTTATGACGAAGTGTGTGAATGGATCAACGAGCGGATCGCTCAACGCGATCTAGCAAACGATTGCTAATCACAGCTCCTTTTTAAAAGGGGTGAAGGAGATCAACGTGCACAGTTGGTCTCCTTCTTTTTTGTTAGATGAGCTATTCGTTTGTTTATGCCAGTTTTTTCTCCCTCATCAAGAAACGTCTGTCGTGAAAGACCCTGGTAATCTGAATACACTAAATCATCCGGTCGCCGCTGCGTTCCTTCAAGAAAATTATGCAGCGCTCTCAATTTCACCATTGACGCTATCAAAGAGGCATTTTGGACAGCACACATTGCTATAGAATTGAATCCGTCGAGTTTGAGAATAAGACGTTTAATCTTGCTATGCCAGGCAGGATAAGAATAACAATCGCTGATTGAGGAGGTAATCACTACAATTTTCTGATACAGTTTCTGCCTATCAAAATCTTCATTTGACATTTTCTAATTACCCCCACATATCTCAAATAATTCCATGTAAAATCTCCAGTCGCGGCTACCTGAAGCGATATTTTTAAAAAATTGAAATTCAGCTTGATGTAATTTGCAAATTTTATGCTATCATGCGGCCATGACCAAATTACTACAACAAGCATTTGACGAACTCGCAGCCCTACCCGAAGAGGCTCAGGATCAACTTGGTGAGCGCCTTTTACAGTGGAACCATCTTCGCGCATTAATCGAACAGGCGCGTCAACAGGTTGCTAATGGCGAAGTTGCGCCTTTGAACGCTGACAAAATCATCCAAAAGGCACGTATGCAATATGCCGGCTCCTAAGCCGGTTCTGCGATCTGCAGATGCTGAAAATGACCTCATTCGTCTGTGGCTGCATATCCCCGAGCACAGTCCGGAGGCAGCCGACAAATATATCTGA